>Ga0272441_10002326_pt1 | contig 38591 bp, 38 predicted proteins | sample SSMProp6N_FD_193582 | JGI IMG/M metagenome (GOLD analysis project Ga0272441, IMG submission 193582) | Marine sediment archaeal communities from Little Sippewissett salt marsh, Falmouth, MA, United States - SSM-Prop-6N | ecosystem: Environmental > Aquatic > Marine > Wetlands > Sediment ... | reverse complement strand
TCCTTCGGAGGAACCTGTCCCCTGAACCCTGTTACAAAGAGGAGCGCGAGGCGCGGCTTTCCTTCTCAAGCGATTTCTTGCTTATACCGCAATCGATATGATCCCATGGCAGGGCATCCGCGTAATCGCGAGGCATAAGGTATTTCCGAAAATCGACCCCTGTCTTCTCGAATGACTCATTCCATATATCCGCTCGAAAATTTTCGCTCCAATTATCGAATCGCGCCCCCTTCGAAAAAGCGGATTCTATAACGGCGCCGAGCCGCCTGTCGCCCCGCGAGAAGACGCCTTCCAAAAGGCTCGTTTCGATATCATGCGCGTTCACTTTTACCCTTCCGCCTTTTAGGCCGCATCGGATACTATCGATCTTGCCGCGGAGAATCTCTGCCTGATCCATCGCCTCCCACTGAAACGGGGTGTGCGGCTTGGGGATAAAAGACGACACGCTGACCGTCACGCTCGCCTTTTTGCCCCCCTGTCCGGGCCTGAGTCCGGCAACCGCCTTCGCCATTTCTATCAGGGCGCCGATGTCCTCTTTTTCTTCGGCGGCAAACCCGACCATAAAATAAAGTTTCAGCCTGCGCCACCCCAATTCATAGGCGTTCTTCGCGCTCTCAAGCAGGACGCCCCCGTCTATATTTTTGTTGATAAAACGCCTCAATTTTTCGCTCGCCACTTCCGGCGCGAATGTAAAACCCGTTTTTTTGATTTCCCTAATGATGCGCGGCAGCTCCTTTATCCCCTTCTCTATCCTAAGCGACGGCAGGGAAACGCTCACGCCTTTCGGCTTGAACTCCTCCGCCAGCATACGCAGGAGTTCCGTTATGCCGGGATAATCTCCGGTCGATAGGGATAAGAGCGATATCTCGTCGTGCCCTGTCTTTTTCTGGGCCTCGCGCGCCAGGCGGATAATATCGTCTCTGGGCCTAATCCGTACCGGCGAATATATCGCGCTCGCCTGGCAAAACCTGCATCTGTGCGGGCAGCCGCGCATTATCTCAACACTCACGCGATCGTGAATGAGCGGCACATAAGAGATTATTTGTCTTGTCGGATAAAAACAGCTCTTTAAATCCGCTATCCGCCTTTTTTTCACTACGGCAGGGGCGCATTTTTCAACGGGGGCGAGGGCCTTAAAAACTCCTCTCTCGTACACGGCATCATAGAACTCGGGGATATAAACGCCGTCCAGGCCCGAAAGCTCTCTCAGTATTTTCTTTCTGCGCCCAAACGTATCTTTCGATATTCCGCAGCGGAGATATCGCTCGGCGATATCCAAAACGGCGTCCTCGCCGTCCCCTATCAAGAATAAGTCAATAAAATCCGAGACGGGCTCCGGGTTAAAGGCGCACGGGCCTCCGGCCATAATCAAGGGGCCGGAATCCGCGCGCCCACTCTTACGCGGAGGAATGCCGGAGAGTTCCAGGATATTCAATACATTGGTATAACAGAGCTCGTGCGAAAGAGAGACACCCACGATATCGAATTCACTAAGGGGTTTGCTGTTTTCGAGGGTAACCAGCGGAAGGCCCTTTTCACGCAAAAGGCCTTCCATATCGCCCGCCGGGGCAAAGGCCCTTTCGCACAGGATGTCTTCGCGGGCATTCAGGATATGGTAAAGGATCTTTATGCCGAGATGGCTCATCCCTATGTCATAGACGTCCGGAAAAACAAGCGCTATCCTCAGTTTCGCGCTTTTCCAGTCCTTGACAACGGAGTTTATCTCGCCCCCTATATATCTCGCCGGCCTTCTGACATAGGGCAGTAGGCGTTCATAGCGTATTTCCATATGTTATCCTAACGCGCGGGGCCGCTTGAGAAAAGTCAAAATATCGTTCTGCGCATATCGATATTGATGACCAGCGCGATGCACAGCCAAGTCGTAATCAAACTCGAACCGCCGTAGCTTATAAAAGGCAGGGGCAGGCCCACTACAGGCATAAAACCCGCCGTCATAGCTATATTCACTATCGCCTGAAAAGAAATCAGACCCGCGACGCCGGCGACGACAAGCCTGCCGTAAAAATCGTTAGTCCTCTCGCCCACCGCCAAAATCCTCGCGATAAGCAGGCAGAACAGGCCTATCACCAGAATGCTGCCCATAAAACCCCATTCTTCGCCCACTACCGAAAATATAAAATCCGTATGCCTCTCGGGCAGAAAATTCAGCTGGTTCTGCGTACCGCTCATCCAGCCCCTGCCGAACAGGCCGCCCGAACCGATCGCTATCTTTGACTGGATTATAGTGTAGCCGGCGCCGAGAGGATCCATGTCCGGATTTAGAAAGACCAAAAGCCTGCGCTTCTGATAATCCTTTAAAAAATTCCAGAACATCGGCGAGGCGGCCGCGCCCAACAGAATAGACCCAAAAATAAATTTAAACGGCGCCTCGGCCGCCAAAAGTATAGCGAATAATACCGGTAAAAGCGCGATGGCGCTTCCGAGGTCCGGCTCTCCAACGATAAGCATAAAAAGTATCCCTGTTATCAAAAAAGCGCCTATGTAGGTCTTGAGGCCGCGTGCGGAAAATCTGTTATTCCCCAAGTAAAACGCGAGCGCCAGGATCAGGGCCAGCTTGGAAAACTCCGATGGTTGAAACACGATCCAGCCGAGGTTAAGCCACCTCCTTGCCCCCATCTTCGAACCGCCGAATGCGAGGAGGGCGGCCAGGACCAGGACGATAACAAAATAATAAAGATAGGACCAGTCCAATATCCTGCGAAAGTCAACATTGATCGTCAGTACCAGCAAAAGAAGGCCGACGAGTATCCACGCGGCCTGCCGACTCATAAAATCCATACCCTTGAGTTCCTGCATGCCTCTGGAGGCGCTGTACAAAAAGAAAAGGCCTATTACGCATATCGCCAGAGGCAATATTATCAAAAGCGGGTCGAAATTTTTGCGGTACCGTATTTTATACATAGGTCTTGAGACGGCCTTTATGCTCTTTAGAGATATCCGATCCCTCTAAGTTTCTTGAATATATCAGAGGCCATGGAGCAGGGGTGGGCGCCGCCCTTTCCCCCGTATTCCAAAAATATGACCAGGGATATTTTGGGTTTCTCTACGGGGCTGAATCCCGCAAACCAGGCATGCGTCTTCCGCTCTATTCCGGTTTCGGCCGTTCCGGTCTTACCCGCGATGTCCATGCCGTCGACCCTCGCGCCGGACGCCGTGCCGCCGCGTTCCTCCACCGCCTTTCGCATGCCTTCTTTTATAATTTTAAAGGTGTCCTCCGAAATCCCCGTATGTTTTTTCTCAGGCGCGAAAATATCCACGTCGCTTATTTTTTTAACCAGCGACGGGACAAACAGCTCGCCTTCCGTACCGACCGCGTTGGCCATCCTCAAGAGCTGGGCGGGCGTAACGAGAAGATACCCCTGGCCTATCGCGTAATTCACCGTGTCGCCCTCGTACCATGATTCTTTTTTGCGGCGCCTCTTCCACGCCTTGTCCGGCACTATCCCCGCCGCCTCGTAAGGCAGGTCCATGCCGGTCGCGGCGCCGAAGCCGTATGTCAGGGCATACTGTGAAATGCCGTCCACGCCTGCGCGCCGGCCGATCTGGTAAAAAAAGACATTGCACGAATTCTTTATGCCGTCGGTTATCTCTTGGGTGCCATGGCCGGATTTCTTCCAACAGTTGAACCTTCTGTTTCCGAGCATATAGAACCCGGCACAGTCAAGACGCTCTTTTTTATTTATTTTTTCCATCTCCAGAGCGGCCGTGGCGGTAACTATCTTGAATACCGATCCGGGCGGATATGCCCCCGATATGGCCCTGTTTACCAGAGGGTAATCCCTTCTGCGCATCAAGGACCGGATCGCGCCGGTACCGTCGGCGGCGACGAAAATATTCGGGTCAAAATCGGGCTTGCTGACAAGGGCCAGCATCTCGCCCGATGAGGATTCCATAACCGCGACAGCGCCCCTATGCCCCTCCAGCAGTGAGTCGATATACCTCTCAAGCTCGATATCTATCGTAAGGGTTATATCCCTGCCTCGCTCCGGCTCTCTTATGCCCAATACATCCAACTGCCTGCCTCTTGCATCGACCTCTGTCTGTCTTCCTCCGTCCTCCCCCCTGAGATAGTTGTTGTAATAAAGCTCGATGCCTCCCCTGCCGACCAAATCTACGGTCTTGTATCCGTAATTCTTAAGGACGCCTATCTCTTCCCCGCTTATCTTGCCGAGATGCCCAAGTACGTGCGAACATGTATTTCCGTACGGATAATATCTTACCGGATAGGTGGAGATGATCAGGCCCGGAAAATCCAGTATCGCCTCAGAAATCGCTATCGCGGATTCTTTGCCTATATCTTTTTTTAACACCGATGCCATAAAAGGGGCCCCGGAGCCTTTCTCTATAACGTCTTCTATGCGTTCGCGCCCCAAGCCAAGCAGAGAGCTAAGTTTTATCATCTTATCCTTGTCACTCTCGAATTCCTGCGGGATCACCGAGCAGTCAAAGGCGAGGGTGCTAGTGGCCAGCACCTTGCCGTTTCTGTCATATACATTGCCTCGAGGCGCGGGCAGGGGGATCAGTCTTATCCTGTTATTGCGAGACAGCTCGGTGTATCTGGGGCTCTGGATGCACTGTATATAGGCAAGCAAGAGGGCGAGCGCTATAAAAAAGAAGACGGTGATATTTTTGATGAAGCGTAATCTCATAATTCGTGCTCGCTTAATCCGAAAAGGCGGCAAAGAAACGCGTAGATCCACGGCCCCAGAAACGCGTTAAGCAGAGAAGAGGCGACGACCGAAGTATGAAATACGCGGCCGGCGCCGATTGGCGACAGGCCGAAGCTGGCGCGCAGATTGACGAATAAAAAATATAAAGAGAGGATAGAAAGGGATACAGCGAATGTAATAATGACATGCGTGATAACGCTTGCCCTGTAAAACTTCGTGTTATACCTGCCTACCACGTAACCGGTCACCGCGAAGAGGACCGTATTTATCCCGAAAGTCCGTATCGAAAATATATCTAAAAGAAGGCCGCTTGCCGCGCCGGAGGCAAATCCCGATCTTCTATCCGTGAAAAGGGCGAAAAAAGTCGTAATGATTATCATGAGATTCGGCCTCACGGAAGTAAATCCGAAAAAACAGCCGAGCGCCATCTGGATAAAAAAAACGGCCAGGATGGCCGGATAGATCTCGCGCGGCTTTATTTTACGCATAACACCTCTTCTAATCTCAAAAGCTCGCTTGAGGGTTTTACTATCGCGTATTTATACAGCCTGCCGCGCTCCTTCGCCGTCGCGACTACGCTGCCTATCAATATTCCTTTGGGGTAAAAACCTCCCATGCCGGAGCTTAATACTTTATCACCGGCCTCGACATCCGAATCAAGCGACAAATATATAAGCTTGCAAACGCCCTCGGGCGTTCCGGTTAAAAGTCCCTGCTCCCTGCTCTTCTGGATGATGGCCCCGACTCTGGAATCCGCGTCGGTTATAAGCATCACCTTGCTAATGCCCTTGCCCGCCTCGCGCACTCTTCCGACCAGACCATGGCCGGATAAGACAACCATATCCTTACGGATACCGTCGGCGGCGCCCTTGTCTATAAAAATGACCGAAGACCAGTCGTTGGGGTCCCTGCCTATTACCATTGCCGGAACCGCGTGCCTGCCGGCGTCTCGTTGAAAACCCAGCAGCCCGCGAAGACGCTCGTTTTCGAGCAGGGCCTCCTCCAGCTCCGTTGTCCGCTTCTCTAATTCGCGGATCCTGTTTTTTAAATAAATCTTTTCGCTGTCCGAGTAAGGAAGCTTTGATATCCTGCGCGCGCAGTTAAGCGAGCGGCCGACCGCCTTTAGGGGGATCCCGGCAACATTCGCCAGGCTCATTCGGAAATCTTGCAGAAGACCAGGTGGGGCAAATATTGTCCAGATAAAAATCGCAATTATTGTCGCTACGATAATTGATCTGGGCCTTATCACATCAATCCGCTGTCTTTTTAGGTTGGGCCTTTATTTAAGTTTCCAGCCGCGGGCTCACGGCTATCCTCTTCAGATATTTTATCTCGTCAAGGACCTTGCCGGTCCCGAGAGCCACCGCGGTAAGCGGATCATCCGCCAGGTGGACGGGAAGGCCGGTTTCCTCGGAGAGCAGCTTGGGCAGGCCCCTCAACAGCGCGCCTCCGCCGGCCATGACAACGCCCCTCTCTATCAAATCGGCCGACAATTCCGGCGGCGTCCTCTCGAGAGTTATCCGTACGGATTCCACTATCTGGGCTATCGGGTCGGCCAGCGCCTCGCGTATCTCTTCGCTCGATATCGTCACCATCTTAGGCAGACCCGCGACAAGATCCCGACCGCGGACTTCCATGGTCAACTCTTCCTCAAGCGGAAACGCCGATCCTATCTTTATTTTTATCTCCTCCGAAGTCCTCTCCCCGACCATAAGATTATAGGTCTTTTTCAGATAATCTATGATGGCCTGGTCCATTTCGTCTCCGCCTATTCGTATGCTTCTCGAAAATACTATGCCGGCCAGGGATATCACCGCGATTTCGGTCGTGCCGCCGCCGATGTCTATGATCATGTTGCCTGCCGGTTCCTGTATGGGAAGCCCTACCCCGATTGCCGCGGCCACGGGTTCCTCCACCATATGCACCTCGCGCGCGCCCGCGTGAAGGGCCGAATCCTTTACGGCGCGCTTCTCCACCTCTGTTATGCCCGAAGGTATCGCAATGACCATTCTGGGGCGGACGAAAAATTTCCTCGAATTATGCGCCTTCTTGATGAAATAACGCAGCATGCTCTCGGTTATCTCAAAGTCGGCTATAACTCCGTCTCTCATCGGCCTTATAGCGACTATATTTCCCGGCGTACGGCCCAGCATCCTCTTGGCCTCTTCGCCGACGGCGAGCACATTTGAGGTATTTTTCTGGATAGCGACCACGGACGGTTCGCATAACACGATGCCCTGCCCCTTCACATGCACCAGGGTGCTGGCGGTCCCCAAATCTATGCCCATATCGTTGGAAAAAAACGCGAGCAGATAATTGCTTATCCTGATTAAAACGGAAATAATTTTTTTAATCTTTGTTTTCATAATATCTCCCCCGCCAGCGCGTTACTCCAAAATGAAATTCCGAGATCATATTTTAAAATAAAGTACTGTAATTATATCAAACGAGCGGGGCCCTGTCAACGTTTCATTTCAGTCGACGGCGACAGATCCCATAATATCGAAAAAGCCCGGAAAAGATGTATTTACGCATTCCGTTTCGTCGATGACGCTTTCTCCGGACGCCGCGCACAGGCCGGCCACGGCGACGGCCATCGCGGTCCTATGATCTTTGAAGCTCGACAACTCCTCGCTTCCGCGAAGTGTCCCGGTGCCCTCTATGATGACATCGTCGCCCTCGCATACTACGGAGGCGCCCATTTTGCCGAGATTATGGAGCATAGACGCTATCCGGTCGGTTTCCTTCACGCGCAACTCGGCCGCGCCCTTTATGACGGTGCGGCCCTTCGCGAATACGGCCGCCACCATCAGCGCCGGAATCTCGTCTATGGCGCGCGGGATCTCCGATTTCTCGATTGTCGTCGCGCGAAGTCCGCCGGAGCGAACGGTCAAATCGCACACCGGCTCCCATCCCTCACGTGTATTTCCTAATTCTATTCTGCCGCCCATCCGCCTCAATATATCTATTACTCCCGTGCGGGTCCCGTTGCAACCGAGGTCGCGAATGGTTATCTCGGAGCCGCTCAAAAGCATGGCCGCGACAATAAAAAAAGCGGCGCTTGATATATCCCCGGGGATACATATGTTTTTTCCGACGAGTCCGTCCGACGGCCGCACGGAAACTTTGAGGCCGTCCGTCGATATGTCGCCTCCGAAAAGCGCCAGCATCCTCTCGGTATGATCGCGGGATCTAAAAGGTTCCGTTACCGAGGTAACGCCTTCGGCTGAAAGCCCGGCGAAAAGGATCGAGGATTTTACCTGCGCGCTCGCCACCGGAGATACATAGTCGATACCGCGCAATCGGGCGCCTTTCACCGTCAGGGGCGCGAAATTCGCTTCGTCCCTACCGCGTATATCGGCTCCCATCCGTCTTAAAGGAACCGTTACCCGGCCCATAGGCCGCCCGTTTAAAGAGTCGTCCCCCGTCAACACGCTTTCAAAATCCTGGCCCGCGAGGATTCCGAGCAATAGCCTCATAGATGTGCCGGAGTTGCCAAGATAGATATCCGAAACCGGCTTCTTGAGCCCCTTAAGCCCCGCGCCCCGTATCACGACAGCGCCTCCCGAGACACGGATGTCGAGGCCCATTTTCTTAAAGGCATTTAAGGTGGCGACACAATCTTCGGCATCGAGGAAATTCTCGATCCTGGTTTCGCCGTGCGCGATAGACCCTATCATAACGGCCCTGTGGGAAATGGATTTATCGCCCGGCAGGGTTATGACGCCCTCCACCCTCCCGGCGGGTTTTATTTTTTTAAACTGTCTTCTCATATCGCGACCGCCTTCAAGCTAAAAGGCCGGGATACTTAAACGCCCCGGCCGGTCCCTGTTGATATATCAGCGCGTCCCTTTAGTTTCCGCGCATAATAACATTGTCGTTGATCATTATGGCCTTTGGCTTGCTCTCTTTTATAATCGACGCCGCGGACATCGTATCGTAAATCTTCTCGACCTGCGCCTCTCCCACGAATTTCCCGTTTCTGAATATGGTCAGGTAGTTACCCAACTCGACATCATCCTGCATGCCAAGGTTGACCACCAAAAAATTATAATCTCTGTTAATCACAAGCACCTTGCCCTCGAGCTCGCCGACTGCCTTCACGACTATGCGCTCAAGCTCAACGCCCTGTTTATTCACTATTTCCCGGACCTTTTCCTCGAGCACGTTTTTGACTTCCGCCAGTTTCTCCACGCGATCCTTGAGCAGATTGTATTTTTTCTTTTCGTCCTCAAGCATGCCTTGAAGTCTTTCTTTATCGGCTACGGCCTTTTTCGCCTCGGCCTTCGCCAGCTTGAATCCCTCGGCGGTCTTGCTGAGTTTGAGTCGGACGACATCATTTTGCGATTTTTCCTTCTCATAATTTTCGGCAAGCAGCTTTGCCTGCACCTCAAGCCCGCTCAATTCGCGCTCCAAATCGCTTTTTATCAGCTTGACCTCATCAAGCTCCTGGGACAGCTTCTTTCTCTCCCGCATAACCTGCGCGAGGGTTTCCTGCAGCACCCCCTTTTCCGCCTTTTCCCTGTTAAGGATGACGTAAAGGGCCGCCGTCGAGCCGATAAAAACAAGCGATATAATAACGAAACCTACTATAAAAAATCTAACCATAATGCCTCGCTTTCAAATAATTATATCATATGCAGGACTAAATGCAACATTATTTACTGCCTGATGCCTTCTTTAATTTCTCTAACAACTTCACTATATCGGCGGGCATAGGCGCGCTGAATCGCACGGGCACCTTTGTCTCGGGATGAATAAACGAAATCTCGGCCGCGTGCAGCGCCTGCCGGCCTATAAGAGAACGCGTTCTCCCGGAACCGTATGTCTCGTCGCCCATAACGGGGTGGCCTATATAGGCCATATGGACCCTTATCTGGTGAGTCCTGCCGGTTTCGATTTTGATTTCCAAAAACGTGCCGTTGTCAAATCGCTCCAGGACTTTATACCGGGTGAGCGCGCTTTTGCTCTCGGAAAATCTTACGGACATCCTTTTGCGATCGCGCGGATGGCGTCCTATGGGGTGCTCTACGACTCCGTTGTCAAGCTGCACAACGCCTTCCACGACGGCCAAATAGCGCTTATCCGCCTTTCTTTTGCCGAACTGTTTGGCCAGAAACGCGTGGGACACCTCGTCCTTGGCTATCACCAAAAGGCCGGAGGTGTTTTTGTCGAGCCGGTGGACTATGCCCGGCCTGCCCTGCGCCGAATAGGAAAGTTTTTTCGCGTGATACAGGAGGGCGTTGATAAGCGTGCCGGAATAATTGCCAGGGGCCGGATGGACGACCATGCCCGCGGGCTTATCGACCACTATCAACCGCTCGTCTTCAAAAACGATATTTAAAGAAAGGTTCTCGGCCTTAAGCTCCAGTTTTCGGGGCCTGGCTATCTCTACCTCTATAAAATCGCCCGGTTCCACTTTATAATGGCTTTTCCGCGCGGCACCGTTAACATGGACCTTGTCATCGCGTATAAGCTTCTGCAGGTATGTTCTTGAAGGCGCCTTCGGAAGGCGCGCGATGAGGTACACGTCAAGCCTTGTTCCCGCGCCTCCCGATTCAACCGTAAAGGTATGGTTTTCCATAATGCTACGCCCTGCGGAATTTAACGGCTAAAAAAACAGATGAGGCCGAAAACACGGCCAATGAAATAAGCTGGGAGGCGCGTAACCCGAAAAAGACCGCGGCCAGGTCCCCTCTTAAAAAATCTATAAAAAAACGGCCGAACGAAAAAAACAAAAGATAATAAATAAAGACAGTGCCTTCGCGCGCCCTTTTCCGGTATATCTTTTTAAGCGCGAAAAATACAAAAAATAGATACAGGGACGTGTACAACTGGGTGGGATGCAGTTTCAGCAAATGGCCCGGCAGTGAAATGCCTAAAGCGAGGCGCGTGGGAATGCCGTAACAGCACCCGTTTAGCAGGCATCCTATCCTGCCGATCGCCTGCCCGAGAGCCACATACGGGATCATTACGTCCGCGGTCTTCCATAACGGCATCCCGCGCCGCTTTATGATAATACACGCCGTCAAGATACCCGCTATCAAGGCGCCGTGGATGGCGAGGCCTCCGCGGTTTATCATTATAATCTCAAGCGGCCTCTGTAGATAATGCCTCATCTCGAGAAGCACATGAAGCGCCCTCGCCCCGACGATCCCCGATATCAGGGAATACAGTCCTACGTCCAACACATCCTCGGCCTGTATCCCGACGCGCCTGGCTTCCCTTGCCGCGAGAAGAATCGCCGTGATAAAGCCGAGCGCGACTATGGCGCCGTATGAGTATATCCTGAGTTTCCCGAATTCGAATAATATCGGATGCATGCCGATCCCCCCGCCTATGAACCTTCTCCACCTACGAGGTGGAACGGGTTCTGTCTCCGCGCTGATGTCCTGAGGCCCTTTTGCCCTAAACCCCTGATATCACGCGCGGTGAAAAAGGATATGATATAACAGATACGCGCCGCCAAAGGTTATTACTATATCGGCTATGTTAAAAACCGGCCATATCCTAAAATCTATGAAATCGACCACATATCCCAGTCGTATCCTGTCTATGAGGTTTCCGATCGTCCCGGAAAGTATGAACAGCAGGGCCGTCCTAAGATAAATATGCCCGCGGCCGAACCTGTTGACGCACAGTATGATCATAAATACGGCGGCCAGGGCGAGAAAAACGGGCGCGGAAAAGGCGCCCTTAAAAAGGCCGAAGGCGACGCCTGTGTTGTGGACTCGAGTGATGTGAAACGCGCCTTCGATTATAGGGACGCTTTCGCCCAATTTGATACTGGAGGCGACCAGGAATTTCGTTGTCTGGTCAAGGGCTATCAGTGCGCAGGCGACGGCCGCGAATCCCACCGTCATTTTTTATCCTCTTCCTTCTTCTTGCATTTAATGCATAACCTCGCGTAAGGAACGGCCGTAAGCCGCCTCTTGCTGACCGCCTTTCCGCAGGAAAGGCATTTACCGTATGTGTTCTCGACTATCCTCCTAAGCGCCTCGTCAATCTGTATCAGGGTCTCGCGCTCGCCCGAAGCGAGGTTAAGCGAAAATTCACGCTCGAAACTGTCCGAGGCCGCATCGGCCATATGCAGTCCATATCCGGAGAGGTCTCCGGAGGCCTCCTTCTGCGACTGACGTCTCGTGTCAGAGGTAATATGGTTAACGCTCAATACAAGGTCTTCCCGTTTTTTTAACAATAATTTTTTAAATTTATCTCTTTCTTTTTTATGCATTTTCCCCTCTTTCTGTCAGCAGCGTATGATACGCCCTTCACAAAACCATCTTTCGCCTCACCCGCTGTTCCGGCTTAAGGCCTCCGCGCATTTTACGCAGATATCAGGATGCGCGGAATTCGCGCCCACGCTGGCGCTGTAATTCCAACACCTCAGGCATTTTTTGCCTTCTGCCCTCGCGATGCCTACATCTATCGGGATATTATCCGCCCGGCAGGTCCCTTTCCGCGGGCTGTCTGAAACCTCAACGGCCGAGACGATAAAAAGCGGCCCCAGGATATTGCGCCGTTCTCTCAAGGCCTCGCGCCATCCCTCATTCTCCGTATATAATATTACCTTGGCCTCCAGCGGGCTGCCGATCGTCCCCCGGCCTCTCGCCTTTTCCAGCTCCTTCAAAACCGCGTCTCTTAACGGAAGCAGCCTGTCGCTCCATCTCGCGGCGTCCCTCTCCGAGAACACCCGCGCGATTTTTGCCTCAAGCGCCTTCAGGTCCGGCCAATCCTCAAGATGGACGCTTTCTCTGCCGACCGCATGCGGCAAAGACCTCCATACCTCCTCGGCGGTATATGCCAGTATCGGTGACATCACCTTCGCCGATAAAACAATGATCTCGAATAGCGCGCTCTGCGCGGCCCTCCTGGCGACGGAATTCTTTCCGGCGGTGTAAAGCACGTCTTTAAGCACATCGAGATATATGGACGACATATCGACCACGCAAAAATTATATATAGAACCGAAGACCTTGTGAAAATTGAAATCCCTGAAATTTTTCTCGGCCGCCTCAAGTAGCAGGCGCGCGCGCCACAACGCCCACCTGTCTATATCAGACCATTTATCCTCGGGCACGATGTCCTTTGCGGGATCGAAATCGCCGAGGTTGCTCAGTATGTACCGGCATGTGTTTCTGATTTTTCTGTATGCCTCGGCCAATCTCGCCAGTATCTCGGATGAAATGCGCACATCATCGCGGTAGTCGCACGACGCCGCCCATATACGCAGTATATCCGCCCCGTATTTTTTCATAACCTCTAAGGGCGACATCACATTGCCTATGGACTTCGACATCTTTTTGCCTTCGCCGTCCACGACAAACCCATGGGTCAGCACGGCCCTATACGGGGCGCACCCCTCTATCGCCATAGAGGAAAGCATGGCGGATTGAAACCATCCGCGATGCTGGTCACTGCCTTCCAGATACAGGTCCGAAGGAAATTCCCCGCGGGCCTTCAATACCGCCTGATGGCTGACTCCGGATTCAAACCACACGTCTAGGATGTCGGATTCCTTCCTGAAAGAAGTGTGCCCGCATTTCTCGCACTTTGTCCCGGGGGAAATCAGCTCCGAGGCGTCTCTGGCAAACCACGCGCCGGAACCTTCCTTCTCAAATATATCCGCCGCATAATTGATTACGTCTTCCTTTAAAAGCAGGTGCCCGCACCTCGCACAATAGAACGCCACTATCGGAACCCCCCACAACCGCTGCCTCGAAAGACACCAGTCCGGCCGGCCGGATATCATCGCGGATATCCGCCCCTTTCCCGCGGCAGGCATCCATCTTACGTCATTCTCAACGGCGCGCATAACCTTCGAGCGCAGGCGCAGGTGGTCAACTTTCATAAAATACTGCTTCGTCGCGCGAAAGATAATAGGGTTTTTGCATCTCCAGCAATGGGGATACGAATGCTGGATCTCGCCGGATGAGAGAAGGGCGTTCTTTTCTTTGAGCCTGGCTATGATCTTTTCGTTGGCCTTTAACACATGGGTGCCCTTGAACTCACCGGCATCCTTGTCAAACACGCCTCTTGAATCAACCGGCATTATAGTTGTCAGGTTGTATTTCTTGCCAGTAACGTGGTCTTCCTGTCCGTGCCCGGGCGCAGTATGAACACATCCCGTCCCTTCGTCCCTGCAGACATAGTCCGCCAGGACTATCACGGAGTCACGGTCTATGAACGGATGAAGGCATCTCAACCCTTCCAATTTTTTTCCGCGCACACGCGCTATTATCTTTGAGTCCTTAAGCCCGCCCGCGCTCTCCACCGCGGCCAGAAGGTCCTCGGCCAGGATAAAATACTCGCCGCCGGCGCGCGATACGACATACGTCATACTCGGAGACAGGGCCAGCGCGACATTCGCTATAAGAGTCCAGGGCGTAGTGGTCCAAGCCAGCACATATACATCCCCTTTTACAGCGGCAGCGGAGTCCTTATCCAAAATCTTCATAAGGGCGCCTTTATCCTTTAGTTTGAATTTTACGTAAATCGACGGGGATGTGCGCGTCTCGTATATGACCTCCGCCTCCGCGAGCGCTGTCTCGCATTTACAACACCAATTCACCGGCTTCAGATCTTTATAGATATATCCCTTGCCCACGAGTTTCGCGAACGAACGCACCACGGCGCTTTCATATCCGGGATCAAGCGTAAGATACGGCCTCGCCCAATCGCCGAAGACACCCAATCTCTCAAACTGCGACCTCTGGAGCCCCACGTACTTAAGGGCGAAATCGGCGGCCTTATTCCTGAATTCCACCTGATCGATATCGCCCTTGTCTATCTTTAGTTTTTTCATCAGCTGGTGCTCTACCGGCAGCCCATGGCAATCCCATCCCGGAATAAACGGAGCGCGGGAGCCGTTCATCGCATTGAATTTGACGACTATGTCCTTTAGTATCTTATTGAGCGCGTGGCCCATATGGATATCGCCGTTCGAGTAGGGCGGGCCGTCGTGAAGTATATAGCTTGTCCTTGATTTTTCGCGTCTTTTCATAACGCGGCCGTACAAATCATCCTTCTTCCAGCGTTCGAGCGTCTCCGGCTCACGCTGCGGAAGATTCGCGCGCATCGGAAAATCCGTCTTAGGTAGGTTTAATGTATCCCTGTAGTTCATCTCAACTTGCCCCGGTAATTCGCGGCTCTATCCCGATCAAAGGTATTTGCCGATAATGATATCGAGCTTTTTCTTTATCCTCTCGGGTATCGCGTCTTTTGACGTTATAATGGCGTATTTCAAGCTCGAGCCGCACGGGCACTTTCTTTCCTCGGGCATCGCCGCCACGGCGCGCCTCAACATATTCTTCGCGTTTGCGCTGTTTTTAGAGAGGTTTTCCACGATCATCTCCACGCTCACGTCCTCGGATTCGCGCCAGCAGTCATAGTCGGTTACCATCGCGACCGAGGCAAAACAGATCTCCGCCTCTCTGGCCAGACGCGCCTCGGACATATTCGTCATCCCTATCACATCCATCCCCCACTTCCGATAGAGCGCGGACTCCGCCCTCGTTGAAAACGCCGGTCCCTCCATATTTATATATGTCCCGCCTTTATGCGCGGTTATCCCTGATTTTTTGGCGGCCCCGTAAAGTATCTCGCTCAGCTCTGCGCATACGGGATCGGCCAGCGAGACATGGGCGACTATCCCGTCGCCGAAAAAAGTCGCCGGGCGGGCCTGATTAGTCCTGTCCACAAACTGGTCCGGTATCACCATATCCGTCGGCCTTAGCTCCTCCTTGAGGCTTCCTACGGCGCCGATGGATATTATCCTGTCGACGCCTATTTTCTTCATAGCGAATATATTCGCCCTGCAGTTTATTTCGCCAGGAAGGATCTTGTGCCCGCGCCCGTGGCGCGCGAGAAACACGACCTCCCTGCCCTCCATCCTGCCGCTTATAAGCGCCTCCGAGGTCTCGCCGAACGGGGTGGATATCTTATGCGATTTACGACCGTCGAGCCCCTCGATATCATATACGCCGCTTCCGCCTATAACGCCGATTTTCCCCATCGACTTCCTCCGTTATCCTTTGCTCGATTCGCCGCGGCGCCGAAAATCACCTCAGCATGCCGCCGAACTGGTACAGGGTGTTGACTAAAAAATACTGTAGAAATATCAGTGCCAATATGGCCAGTATGGGCGATATATCTATTCCTATATTATAAGCGGGCACCAGGCGCCTGAAAGGGCGCAATACCGGTTCCGTAATTTTATACAACAGCTGGACCAAAAAATTATACGGGTCCGGGCTGAACCAGCTTATAACCGCCCTTACTATAATAAGCCAGTACAACATATTAATGACCGCGTCCAGGACCTTTGCCGCGGCTATAAAAAGATTTCCGAAAATAAACATTATCGGGCGCCCCCGTTCAGCTTTTTGGCGCGTTCGGCCGCTTCTTTTATACCCGCCTTCAATATATCGCCGAGGTTTTTCTCATCGAATACGCGAAACGCCGCCTCGGTGGTGCCCCCCTTAGAGGTTACGCGCCTCCTTAGCTCATCCGCCTTAAGGCCGCTGTCCTTTAGCAGAATCGCGCTGCCTAAGACGGTATGTATAATAAATTTTTCGGCGGTCTTTTCGTCTATCCCCATATCCACGGCGCTTTTTTGCAGTATCTCCGCCAGGTAAAAGAAATAGGCCGGGCCGCTCGCCGATACCGCCGTTACCGCGTTCATCAGAAACTCATCCAACTCGGCCGCGGCTCCGAGTGAGCCGAATATGTCCCGCGCCAGGGCCTTGTCCTCGGCAAGGACGTATTCGTCGTAGCACAGGGCCGAGATCCCTTTGCCTATAAGGGCCGCTATGTTGGGCATGGCCCGAGCGACCCTTACTTCCTTGGCGATAAAACTTTTTATCCTCTCTATCGAAACGCCGGCCGCTATCGAAATAACAAACTTAGAGGAATCGAGCTCGCGGGCGATATCCCTCAAAAGGCCTTCGATATCTTGCGGCTTTACCGCGAGTATGACCGTGCCGCACGCATTAACGAGTTCCGACGGCGAGTCCGCCAGCGTCGCGTTCAGGCGCTCCCGAAGCTTCTTCGCCTTGTCCGCCGCGATATCGTAAAGGGACAATTCCGCGCCCTGTATCAATCTTGAGGATATGATACCGCCTGCTATCGCGCCCCCCATACTGCCGCATCCTATCAGCCCTATCCGCCTGTCTTTTTCCATAACGCCTCCCCGCTATCTAAATATCGCCGAACCGATCCTGACTATGTCGGCCCCTTCGGATATAGCGACCTCGAAATCAGACGACATCCCCATAGAAAGATGCTTGATGTCTATATTGTCCGAATTGTGCCGTCGCGAGACATCGCGCAGTTCTCTCAATCTTCTGAAATACGGCCTCGAGTCCTCCGGGTTGTCTGAATAAGGCGCTATCGTCATAAGCCCCAGCAGCATTAGATTCTTCATGGCGCCTATACCTTTTATGAAACCGTCCAGGCCCTCGGGGGGCATCCCGTATTTTGATCTCTCTGCGGATACGTTGACCTGCGCCAGCACGCTCTGTATCTTGTTCCTCGCCTCCGCCTGGCGCTGTATCTCTTCGGCAAGGCGCAGGCTGTCGACTGAATGTATAAGGTCGAATATCTCAACTGACTTTTTTGCCTTATTCGTCTGAAGATGGCCTATGAAATGCCATCTCGGGCTATGGCCCGCGCTCTCAATCATCGGATATTTGCGAACCGCGTCCTGTACCCTGTTTTCGCCTATATCGGTGACCCCCGAACGAACGGCCTCATTTACTTGCTCGCACCCGGCGCCCTTAATAACACAGAGAAGGATTATTCCGGAAGGATCGCGGCCCGCGCGGTCTGCGGCCACTTTTATTCTATCACGAACTTTTTTGAGATTGTCCTTAACCATTTTAATCGGTGTGTTAGGATATCATAACGCCCCTAAATTGTCAAGATATTAGTATTATATCAGGGTTCAGGGGACAGGGTTCAGGGGACAGGTTCCTCCGAAGGAGGAAGGGGACTGGTTCGTCCGAAGGACGAAGGGGACTGGTCTATGTTTTGCAATAAGCATTGTGTAGACCTGTCCCCCTTTTGCGGCGTAGACCTGTCCCCCTTTTGCGGTGAGAACCGTCCCGGATTTACCTACCAAAAGGCCGGGCTTGAGGTTCCATTCGCTCCGACAAAATTCTTGACGCTTCCGGGTTCGCGAAAAATCGGGGACGGTATAGCAAGGGGCGCTCACAGACTCGCGCCCATCGACAAGCACGCGCTCCTTATTCGTCGCGCGTCGATTGCACGACACTACCGTGTCGGCTCGGACAGTCCACCGTCCTTTTAGAAACCGATTTTTCACTCCCCGGAAGCTGAATTTTGTAGTCGCTCATATGAACCTCAAGCCCGGCGAAAGAGCTGGGGGACAGGTTCCTCCGAAGGAGGAAGGGGGCAGGTCTAGCTTTGGAGCGGGGACTGGTTCGTCCGAAGGACGAAGGGGACTGGTCTATGTTTTGCAATAAGCATTGTGTAGACCTGTCCCCCTTTTGCGGCGTAGACCTGTCCCCCTTTTGCGGTGAGAACCGTCCCCAAATTGTTAGGGTTAGAAATATTCGCTTAAGAAATCGCCGACTTTCCTGGTGGCCTCGCCCAACAGGCCTCCGCCTTTTCTGCGGGCCATATTTTCTTTTTTTCTCATGAGGCCGTAAACGGCCAGGCCTATGGAGGTTATATTGGCGGGATTATTTATGTCCTTCGCGCTGCCCCTTATGTTGCGGGCGTAGGCCGCCTGCGAAGGGACTCCGAAAACCGCTTCCATCTTCTCGATGAAATCCTCGTGAACATACGAACCGCCCGCAAGTATGACTCTCGAAACGGGCCTGCCGCCGCGTATCTTATCGATCTTTTTTTTCAGGACCTCGATCGCGCCGTCGGATATAACGCTCTTTCCGTAAACATCTACGGCGATAAGCGTGCCGTCGAAAAAAATAGACAGCACGGTAAAATTATTGTCTATCTCCATTAAAACAACGCCCCCTTCGCCGCCCTGGCCGGAAAGCAGGCATCGAGAGGCCGCGATGCCCGAAAACACGATATCCTCCGCGTCGAGCCCCGCCATGTTCAGGCATTTGACGGTGTTCTGGAGAAACGGCACAGGGGCCGTAATAAGCAGCGTCTCGGCCTCCAGTTTCACCCCGTAAAGGCCGGTTGGATTTTTGATACCGCCCTGCCCGTCAACGGTAAAATGCTGGGGGATCGAGTGTATCACGCTTTTTTCTATACCGGCGGGTATAACATCCGCCACTTTCATCACTTCTCTTATACGCCGCTGCGTAATCTCCTCTGACTTATGGCTCAACCTTACCATTCCCCTGCTTTTTTCGCTGCCTATACTCCCTCCCGTAACGCCCACCAGGACGCGCGATAGATCCGTCCCCGATTCCTCCTGCGCGATTTTCAGGGAATCGCGGAGGGCGCCGCTCAAGGCGTCTATGTCAAGTATTCCCGTTGAGCCCATAAATTTCCCTTCGGATTTGCCGAGCCCTATTACATTCGCCAACCCGTCCTCGCCCAAAACCGCGACACAGGCCGATACCCTTGATGAGTATACGCTTAACGCAGCGACCGCATTCTTCTTATTTATCTTTTCCATCTCGGTCCTATGACGGGCTCTTTAAAACGCAAATCGATATATCTGATCTCGGAAAGAGTGATCTTCTCCTGCGACAATATCTTCTTGAGATTCGCCAGCCTCGATCCGTAGTCCTCGCGCCCTATCTTTATTTCCAGTCCGTCCTCCAAAAAGAAAATAACGTTCCTTAAACTCGACATATCGATTTCCACCAGGTCATGCCCATCCAGCGCGCCGGAGGCCTTAAGAACACTCAAAAGCGAAAGGGCCTTGTCGAGCCGCTCGGAGCCGGCCTCGGCCCCTATCTTTTTGGCGGGATTAAACCGAACGCCGCTTATGATCGGCACCTCCGGCAGGGGCCTGTCCTCGACCCCCGAGAGTATGACAGCGTCCTTATCCACGGGATAATATCGGCCTTTCGATATCTGCGCCACGGCCTTTCTTAAAACGGTTGTGACGATAACCGTGTCCGGAAAGGACTTTTTAAGTTTGATCTCGAGCAGCTCGGCGTAGGTATCAAGTGCGTAACGCCTGATATCCTTAAAATCCAGCTTGAAGATATTTTTGCCCCTTATCATCTTATCCAATTCGGCGTAGTCCACGCTCGAGCCGGGCCTTTTGCCTTCCATCACAACGCCGCGCACGGTAAAGCGGGGCGAGTTCAGCGCGAAGGCGTAAAATGCCGCGCATATTACGGCCGCCGCCAGGGGCGGCAGGACGATAAAAAGCGTCTTTTTATAAGAGACGCTCTTTTTCTCTTTGACCGCGCCTCTTTTCTTGGCGCCTTTTACGGCGCGTACCTTGAATTTTGCCATACACCTCTCCTGTGTTGTCACTTCTTCCCGGACTTATTCGCCAGGGCCAATTCCAGCAATTTCACGCATAGGCCTCCGAAATCCATTCCGCAGGCGCCGGCGGCCTTCGGCAGGAGACTCCTCTCGGTAAGCCCCGGTATGGTATTCACCTCTAAAACACGTAGCGCGCCGTCCTCGCCTAAAAGCATATCGACTCTCGAAAAGTCGCTGCAGCCGAGGGCCTTGTGCGCCCTGATCCCCAGGGTCTGCGCCTCGTCGTATAGACGACGCGAAAGCCGCGCCGGCACCTCATACCGGGTACCCTTGTCCCTGTATTTGGCGTAAAAATCGTAAAAATTCCCTCTGGGTTTTATCTCCAGGACCGGCAGGGGCCTCTCCTCCAGTATGCCGACCGTCAGCTCTCTTCCCTTTATAAATCTTTCCACTATTATCCTGTCACCGTGCTCGAAGGCCTTTTTCAGCGCCGCGTCGAATTCCTTTTTATCTCTCGCCAGAGACAGCCCTATACTCGAACCCTCTCCCGAAGGCTTTACGACCACCGGATAAACGAAATCATCCGGCGCCGGCGCCGAGCTGCTGTTAAGCGTCCTGTAATCCGGGACCGGTATACCGTTTTTCTCAAACACGGCGCGCGAAGCGATCTTATCCATCGCCAACCTTGAGGCCGTAACGCCGGAACCCGTATATGGCCTCGACATCCGCTCGAGGGCCTTCTGGACCGTGCCGTCCTCCCCGACCTTCCCGTGCAGGGCGATAAAGGCGGTATCGAACGCAACGCTCCGCAGGCCGGCCTCGAGGCCGCCTCCGGAAATCTCGAGCCATACCACGTCACAGCCCTTGGCACGCAGGGCGTTAAATACGGCGCGCCCCGATTCCAGGGATATCTCTCTTTCGCTGGACGGGCCGCCGGCAAGGACCGCCACCTTTCCCGCATCCCTAATGCTATACAATCTCTATCTCCGTCTCTAACCGCTGATCGAACTTCTCTTGCACCTTTTCTCTCGCCAGGTTGATAAGCGAGATGACGTCGTCTGAAGACGCGCGGCCCGTGTTGATAATAAAATTGGCGTGCCTTCGCGAGATCGCCGCGCCGCCGATCCGCGCCCCTTTCAGGCCGCAGGCGTCTATCATCTCCCCGGCCGTCTTACCGGATGAGTCGGGATTCTTAAATACGCAGCCCGCGCTGGGGGCGCCAAGCTCCTGGGAGTCCCGCTTTTTCTTTAAAAATGCCCTGCCTTCATTTAAAATACTATTTCTCGCGCCCGTGGTCAACAAAAATTTCGCCTCAAGTATGACGTGCCCCTTGAAACCCGGTATATTAGGCGCTGAATCAAAATCCTTCCTGCCCAGCGAGATCTCCCGCCCCGCACCGTCCATCACCTTTATCTCCTCTATAAAATCTCTCAGGTGAAACCACTTCCCCGGCTCGCTGTAATGTCTCGCCTTCGCGTTTGTGGCCAGGGCGCCGCCCACAGTGCCCGGTATCCCGGAAAGAAATTCCAGTCCGGAGAGACCTTCGAGCAAACAGAACCTCGACAATTCCGACAGGGTAACCGATGATGTCACGCGCACGCCGTTTCCCTCCGCGCGGGCGCTCTTCATCGATGGGCTTCGCATGTTCACCGCCACGCCCCTTATGCCCCGGTCCGATATCAAAAGATTTGTCCCTTCCCCTATTACAAACAACGGCGCGCCTCTGTCTTTGGCCAGCCTCATGCAATTTCTTAAATCATCGACGTCCGCGGGCTCCACCCAGACATCCGCGCCTCCGCCGATGCGAAAAGAGGTGTGTCTCTTCATCGGCTCCCCGTACCTTACGGAGCCCTTAAGCAAGGTCCTGATGTCCCGCCCGATCGTCCTCATAGTTCGGAGGCGACCTCGTTTATATCGCCCGCCCCAAGAACAAGCACCATATCGCCCTCACCCGTCGTTTTTTTGAGCTCCCCTGCGACGGCGTTTTTTTTCATATATTCCGCGTTTCTTATGCCGCTTTTTTTCATCTCTCTTAAAAGCGCCTTTGAGGTAACGCCCCTGACCGGCCTTTCGCCCGCGGGGTATATATCCGTCAATATAACACGGCCCGCCGGTTTAAAGCAACCGATAAATTCCTTAAAGAGGTCCCTGGTCCGGGTGTATCTGTGCGGCTGAAATACCACAATGATATTCTTCCCGAACGGCGCACACGCACGCAGAACGGCCTTGATCTCCGACGGATGATGGGCGTAATCCTCTATAACGGTGACGCCGCCGGAGGCCGCCCTCACCTGAAATCTGCGCTTCGTCCCCCTGTAAAGGGCCAGGGCCCTTTTTATCTTGTCAAATCCTATCCCGGAATCATAAGAGACGGCTATCGCCGCCAGCGCGTTGGTCACATTGTGCCTGCCCGGCATAGGGATCACGGCCTCGCCGGGCATCAGGCGGCCGTCTATCACACAGGAAAATCGCATCTCCATACCCCTCTGCCGGATACGGACGGCCCTCACGCCCGCCGCCTCGGATGTACCGAAGCCCACGTGTCCGCGCCCGCGCCCCTTCATAAGGCCGCGGAGGATCCTGTCGTCCGCATTGTAGTAAACGCGCCCCCGCGGCGCCGTGTTTTCCGCGAACCTCCGGTAAAGGCGTATAGCGCTGTCCATATCCTTAAAATAATCGAGATGCTCCCTGTCGATATTAAGGAGCACCGCCTTCCGGGGGCGAAATTTCAAAAAAGAACCGTCGCTCTCATCGGCCTCCAATATGAAATAATCCCCTTTACCGCAAAGGGCGTTGGATCCGAAATTCAGCATCTCGCCGCCGACCGCCGCGCGCGGGTCTCTTCCCGCATTCTCAAAAATCAGCGCGATAAGCGCGCTCGCGGTGGTCTTGCCGTGCGAGCCCGTTACGGCGACGACTGTCTTGCCCTCGGCGAGCATCGAAAGCATCTCGGCCCTGTGAAGCGTCTTTATGCCCATCCTGCGCGCGGCGGCCAACTCCTCGTTTTTCGGCGCTATGGCGCTTGAATATACGACCGTGCGGCTGCCGCCGAGATTTTTCTCGTCGTGGCCCAGGAAGCATTCTATACCCTCCGCGCGCATACTCGCGATGATATCGCTCATCTTTCCGTCGGAACCGGTGACCTTCGCGCCGAGTCCGTTTAATATCCTTGCGACGGCGCTCATCCCTATCCCGCCTATGCCTATAAAGTGCGTCCTGTCTTTAGTCCCTACCATCATCTTAGATCCAATCCCGCCAGGGCCCCGGCCTGCAGTGCCAGCCTTCTGCCGGAGTCGGGCGAAACAACGGCCCCTATTTTCTCCCCCATCCTTTTTCTCGCGCCCTCGTCGGAAACGAGTGTCTGAGTATGCCTAAGCAAAGACATCTTTAAAAGTCCGGATTCCTCCGCCACTACCGCCGCCTGCCTCTTTTCCAAAAAACGGGCGTTGCGCAGTTGATGTCCGCCGGCGTAAGGATAGGGGACCAGGACCGCCGGCATCCTGTGCGCGCACAGCTCGCATATAACGGAGGCGCCCGCCCTGCTGATAGAGATATCGGCCGCGCTGTAAAGAAGGCCCATATCCTCGAAAAACGGATAAACCCTGCACAAGACATCCAGCGCGCCGTAGCCGCCCTCTAAGTTTTCCCGATCCCTGTCTCCGCACAGGTGTATAACCTGGAGTCCCTTCTTAAGGTCCGCGCCCATCTCGCGGAACATCCCGATGACCGCTTCATTAACCGTCCGGGAGCCCTGGCTGCCGCCTATTACCAAAAGCGTCAACCTGTCGCAGCGCAGCCCCAGAAGAGCCAGCGCATCCGACTTTTCCCGCGCGCCTGCCGCCCGCTGCCTTACGGGGTTCCCGGTGACGACCGCGTTTCTCGAGACGGCCTCAGCGGGAAAACTTAAGGCCACCTTATCGGCGAAACGGCTCATCAGCCTGTTTGCCCTGCCCATCACCGCGTTCTGCTCATGGATAAGGATAGGCGCGCCCATAATCAGTCCGGCCGCGAAAGGAGGCACGGCGATGTACGATCCGAAACACACGATGCAATCCGGCCTGAAGCGAAAGATAATCATCGCGGAACGAAAAAACGCCTTGATGAGCCCCGATACAAAAAGGGCGCCTCTGCGCAAATCCTGAAAAAGAGATCCGGTCCCGCCGCCGAAAGGCCTCGCTTCCTTACGATGAAGCGGCAGTGTCCGAAACGCGAATGCGCTCTTTTTTAAAATATCGAGGGCAAGCCGGTTTTCGGATGTAACGAATAACAGCTCCGCCCGGTCTGCGTAAATATTTTTTATCTCCTCCGCGAGCGCCAGGGCGGGAAATATATGCCCGGCGCTTCCGCCGCAGACTACGCATATCTTTTTATTTTTCTCCTTCGGTTTACCTGACATTCTCTCTTCCTAAATTCAAGAGCATCGCTATCAAAACAATATGGGACAAGAGCGAGCTCCCGCCGTAGCTTACGAAAGGCAAAGGCAGCCCCTTGGTGGGAAGCAGGCCCGTGGCCACTCCTATATTTATAACGGCCTCGATAGCTATCATCGACGATATACCGAAAGCGAGCAGGCGCGAAAATTCGGAACCCTTCCTCATCGCGACATTCATCCCCTGCCAGAGGAGCGCGGCGAAAAGCAGCACGACGAGCCCCGCGCCCAAAAAACCCAACTCCTCGCCTATTATCGAAAAGATAAAGTCCGTATGCGACTCCGGCAGGTAAAATAACTTCTGCCTTGAACCTCCGAGGCCCGCCCCGAAAAGCCCTCCGGAACCCAGCGCGATAAACGACTGTATCATCTGAAAACCGGCGCCCTTCGGATCGCTCCACGGATTAATAAACGCCGTTATCCTCATCAATCGGTACTGGCTCCCCGCTATTACGAAATACGCGAGCGGCATACCCGCGAGGAACGTGAAAAACAGGTGCTTGAGGCGGGCGCCGTAGGCGAAAAGCATGAGCAATCCTATCACGGCCAGTTCGATAGAGCTGCCCGTGTCCGGCTCAAGAAGTATGAGGCCGCAGACCGCGCATATCACAGCCAGAAGCGGCAGATATACCGCGTAAAGGGAATTTCCCTTAAGGGATTTTCTGTCAAGAAAATCCGCGATATACACGAGAAAAAACGGCTTTATTATCTCTACCGGCTGAAAATGCAGGGCACCCGCCCTGAGCCATCTTCTTGCCCCGCCCATAGACAACCCCGCGCCCGGAATCAGCACGAGCGCCAGAAGCGCCAGCGAAATGGCAAGCAGGGCCTTCGAGGCGCCCCGCAGGGCATCCAGGTCTATCCTCATAAAGATAAAACCCGCCCCCAGCGCCGCCGCCAGCGAGACAAGGTGGCGTTTTAAAAAAAAGAGGTTGTCGCCGAATCTCTCATAGGTGTAAACCGCGCTCGAGCTGTAAATCATAATTATACCGATGGATATAAGCGCGGCCGTAATCGCCAGGATGGATATTCTCAGCCCTCTCGAACTCTGCATAATTCACGCCTACCGGCAACGGCCGCGATAAAGGCCTCGCCCCTTTCTTTATAGTCCCTGAACATATCAAAACTCGAGCACATAGGGGAAAGCAGGACCGTATCGCCCGGCGCCGCGGCCCGTTTAGAAAAAGAAACCGCCTCTTTCATTCCGGCCGCCTCTCTTACCGGGATACCGGCGCCGTCGATGGAGGAGCGTATCTTTTTACGGGCCTCGCCTATCAGCACGAGATACTTTATCTTTTTCGATTGTCTCATCAGCCGCGAATAGTCTCCCCCCTTATCCCTGCCCCCCGCGATCAATATGACGCCGGATGGCCGAGAGGCCTCAAGCACGGCCATGGTGCTGTCTACGGTAGTGCTTTTCGAATCGTCTATAAATCTTACCCCTCCTATCTCGGCCACGGTCTCAAACCTGTGGCGCAAGGGCCTAAAACCCCTCACCGCCTCCGCTATGACGTATTTTTCGTTCATCAGCCGGACGGCGAGCGCGGCGGCGAGGACATTCTTTAAATTATGGGCGCCCGGAAGCCCTATGTCGCTTCTCCGGCATATCCGCTCGGCGCCGCCGCCCAGATCCACAAAGAGTCCGTCGCCTTTGGCATAGCCGCCGATGACCTTTCTTTTTAAACTGAAATAAAACGTCTTTGACCTTATCGCCGCGGAGACATCTCTTACGGACGGGTCGTCATAGTCCAGCACCGCGTAGTCGGACGGCCCCTGGTTTTCAAAAACGCGCAGCTTTGCCCTCCTGTAGCTGTCCATATCCTTGTATCTGTCGAGATGGTCGCGCGTCAGGTTAAGCATAACGGCCACCTTCGGCCTGAACGTATCTATGCGCTCCAGCTGAAAAGAGCTTGCCTCAAGCGTTATCACCGCTTCGGGCGGGATATCCGGCGCGTCCTCGCACAGCGGCCTACCTATATTGCCGAGGAGAAAGGAATTGACGCTGTTGGCCTTCAGGATCTCGTGTATAAGGGAGGCGACCGTACTCTTGCCGTTTGTCCCTGTTACGGCGATCACGGGCGCCGCGGAAAACCTGCAGCCGAGCTCCAATTCGCCTATGACGGGGATACCGAGCTCCGCGGCCCATCGCGCGGGCCCGGAGTCGGGCGCCACGCCGGGGCTCATGACAACCAAGTCGCTTTCCGATATAAAACGCCTCGTATGGCCTCCGGCCTCGCATTCAACCGGTTCAAGCGACTTTAATCTTGACTTTAACCCGGACCCGTCGCGCAGTTCGCTCACGCGCACCCGCGCGCCCAGTTTCTTCAAAAGCCGGGCCGCGCTAAAACCGCTCTCGCCCAACCCCACTACGGTAACCTTCTTGCTTTTCAAATCCGTCATATCTTCCGCCGTAAAAATTTAACTCAAAAAAAGATCCTCCTCTCAGCGGATCTCTACCTTAATTTCAGGGTGGCCAGCGCGAACAAGGCGAGTATCGCCGAGAGTATCCAGAACCTGACGATTATCTTGGGCTCGGGCCATCCTTTCAGCTGAAAGTGATGGTGCAGCGGAGCCATTCGAAATATCCTTTCTCCTCTCAATTTAAAAGAGGCGACCTGTAGAATGACCGAAAGCGCCTCTATCACGAAAACCCCTCCTACGAAAAGCAGCAGTATCTCTTTTTTTATAAGGACCGCCACGGTGCCTATGGCCCCTCCGAGCGCGAGAGAACCGGTGTCGCCCATAAATATAGAGGCCGGATGCGAATTGAACCACAAAAAGCCCAGGCCGCTTCCGAGGATGGCCGCGCAAAAAACCGACATCTCCGCCGCCCGGGGTATAAACGGTATCCCGAGGTAGCCGCTTATCTTAAAATGTCCCGCGACATAACTTATCAGCGCGTAAGCGGCGGCTATCATGACCAGGCACCCTATAGCGAGGCCGTCGAGGCCGTCGGTAAGGTTGACCGCGTTGCTTGCGCCGATTATAACTATGATGACAAACGGGACATAAAATACGCCCAGATCCATGACAAGCCTCTTGAGGAAAGGGAAATGCAGAAGCGTCGTCGCCTCCGCGGAAAAATACAAAAATAAAGCCACGGCCAGGCCCGCTATAAACTGGCCCGTGAACTTCGTCATCACCCTCATACCCCTGCCGTTCCCGTTCGCCAGCTTCATATAGTCGTCTATGAAACCGATGGCGCACAGCCACGATGTCGCCGCCACGGCGAGCCATATATACGAGCTGTCTAATCGCGCCCATAAAAGAGTGGAGGCGATAACGGCGCCTACAATCAAAACACCGCCCATCGTGGGCGTGCCTGATTTCTTCCCGTGAAATTCACGCAGGGCCGGCGCGTCGGGACGCGTCGCCTCTTCCTTTATATTGAGACGGGACAGCAATCTTATGACCGCGGGGCCGAGCGCCACGCATATTACAAAGGCGCTGATAGCGGCGAACGCGGCGCGAAACGTGATATATTTGAATATATTAAAGCCGAACCAGAAATCCTTCAGCGGATAAAAAATGTGGTAAAACACTTTATAACCTCCTCCATGCGCACCGCGCGCGAGCCTTTTACCAGGACGACATCACGCGCCCGCGCGATCTCCCCAAGCAGATTCGCGGCATCCTCGGCCGAGGCGCAGTGCCACGCGTTTTCCATACCCGCCTTTTTCGCGGCCAGAAAACCGCGGCGCATAAGGCGCCCCACGCCTATAAAACCCTCTATCCCGGAACGGGCCACGAGCCCGCCTATCATGTCATGGTAATACGCGGCCCTGCCTCCTAACTCCAGCATGTCCCCGCCCACTATGATTCTTCTGCCTCTTGTCCTTCGCTCCGCCAGGGTCCTGATGGCGCTCTCCATCGAAAGCGGATTGGAGTTGTATGTGTCGTCTATAAACTCTATTCCCCTTAAAACGCTCGATGCCATTCTTTTCTCGAGTGGGACGTAAGAGGCGAGCACCGCGCTCATCTCGGGTCCGGCAACGTTAAAAATAGTGCCCACGGATATCGCCGCCAGCGCGTTATATATGTCATGACGCGCGGGAGTCGGTATAAAATAACGCCCGGCATTAACGATAAAACTCCATCCGTCGCCCGTTTTTTTTACGCGCCTCGCCCGAAAATCCGATTTCGTGTCTATCCCGAAAGTGGCTATCCTTAGTCCCTTTTTCCTGAAACGGCGCAGGAATATATCATCGTTATTCAAAACAGCGATATCGCCCGCGCGTAAAAAATCCAGAAGCTCTCTCTTGGCCCTATACACGGCCGGCAGGCCGTTCAGGCGCTCAAGGTGCGACGGCCCTATATTCGTTATCACCCCGAGGTTCGGCCGCGCCATCTCCGCCAGGTCTTTGATCTCGGACGGCCGGTTCATGCCGAGTTCGATAATCGCGCTTTTATGCCCGCTGTTGAGCCGAAGCAGAGTCAATGGCACCCCTACGAGGTTATTCTCCGTGCCGTAGTTTTTTAAAGGCGCCCACCCTGCGCGAAGCACGCTTCCTATCATCTCTTTGGCGGTGGTCTTGCCGTTGGAGCCCGTAACTGCCGCAACAGGGATATCAAACCTCTCCCTGTGAAACCGCGCGATGCGGCCAAGCGCCTTAAGTGTGTCGGGGCACCTGATAATAAAACGCTTCTTGAAGGCGCCCGGAAGGACAGTCATACGAAATCCCGAGGACACCACGACGCCGCGGGCCCCTTTTGACAGCGCCTCGGCGACAAACGCGCCCCCGTCATATCTGGGGCCTTTTATCGCTATAAATACGTCTCCGTCCTTAACGGCCCTGCTGTCTATGGAGACGCCTTTTACCGTCTCGCCGGCCGAACCCGCAGCGAGCCTGCCGCCGACAGCGTTTAATATCTCGCGCGCGCTAAACATAAAGCCCTGTCCTCAATATTTTTTCCGCCGCGGCCTTATCGTTAAACAAAAACGACTCGCCCCCGATTATCTGGCGGTCTTCGTGGCCCTTGCCGGCTATAAGCACGATATCGGAATCATCCCTGCCTTTCAGGGCTTCCTCTATCGCCTTAAATCTGTCCGGTATCTTTTTATAGGCCTCAAAGCCGTTCGGAAAACCGCGTTCTATCTCTGTCAGTATGGAATCCGGGTCCTCGCCGCGCGGGTTGTCATTGGTAAGCACCACGTAGTCCGCCAGGCGCGCCGCGGCGCGGCCCATCCGGGCGCGCTTGGACCTGTCCCGGTCGCCGCCGCACCCGAATACGACAACCAGCCGGCCCGCGCACATCCCCCTAAGAGAGGCCAGGACCTTCTCCAGCGCGTCATGCGTATGCGCGTAATCCACGAAGGCCCTGAAGCCCTGGCCCGCCGACACCGGCTCCAGCCTCCCGGGCGCCGGCCGGAAGCGGCCTATGGCCTCGACGATCGCGCCCGGCTCTACTCCCTCCGCGAACGATACGGCTATCGCGGCCAGGACGTTATATATGTTGTGCATGCCTACCAGGTTCGTCCTGACGCGCATCGAGCCCTTGGGTGTATCCACGCGAAAACCGGAACCGTCGATATCCGACTCGATGCGCGCGGCCCTGAAATCGCAATCACCCCGGATGCCGTAGCTCAACGCGCCGCGGCGCGCGGCCTTTTTAAACTCGCCGTAAAATTCATCGTCTGCGTTCAGGATGGCGGTTCCTTTGTCGTCCAAACACGTAAAAAGAAGCTTCTTGGAATTCACATAGTCCTCCATGGAGCCGTGGTAGTCCATATGGTCACCCGTCACATTGGTCACCGCCGCCGTCGAAAATTTTATCCGCGAAACCCTGGATTGCTTAAGCGCATGGCTCGATACCTCTATAACGGCGTTCGTGCAGCCCGCGTCCGCGGCCCTTCTAAGAAGCGACTGCAAAAGTATGGGGCCGGGCGTCGTGTTCGTCGCCGCCATCTCCTCGCCTCTCAAGACGTAACGCACGGTCCCGGTAAGAAGCGACGGCCTCCCGGAGGTCTCTAATATATCGTATAACAGATGGGACGTCGTCGTCTTTCCGTTCGTTCCGGTAATGCCTACTACCCTCAACCGGCCGGCCGGCTCGGCGAAAAATCGCGAGGCCAAAAGCGGCAGGGCGTCCGCCGCGCCTCTGGCGACGATAAGTCCCGCGCCCCCCAAACCGCCCGCCGGCGCCTCCTCGCAGCAAACGGCCGCCGCCCCCCTTCGCATGGCCTCCTCTATAAAATCGCGGCCGTCCTTTTCCCTGCCCTTAAGTGCGAAAAAGATATCGCCGGGGGAAAGTGTCCTGGAATCCGAAGATATCCCGGGAACTACGGAGTCGGGGCTTATATTGATAAACTCGCACGCTATGCCGTTAAACAATTCTTTAAGGGTTTTCATATGGCGCCCTTGTCCGCGCCCCTGTCGGGCGGGACCTCCATATATCTCAATACCTTTGCCGCGATCTCCGAAAACACCGGGGCGGCAACGGTACCGCCGTAATAGCGCGGCCGCGGCTCGATAAACACGACTGATATGGCCAGTCTTGGATCGTCGAGCGGAGCGAACCCGAGAAATACCGAATTAAACTTGGTGTGCGAGTAAGAACCGTCGGCCTCTATTCTCTGCCCCGTTCCCGTCTTGCCCGCAGCCGAATATCCCGGCACCAAGGCGTTCTTGCCTGTCCCGCTGTCGATGACCATACGAAGGATGTCGTTGAGCTTAAGACAATTCTCTTTTGAGATGACCCTTCTGACCGAGGAGGGCTTGAACTCCCTGATAAGCACCTTGTCGTCGTCCACCAGCTTCCAGACGACCCTCGGCCTCATGAAGATACCGTCATTGGCTATGCAGGATATGGCGGCGGCAAGCTGAAGGGCGGTAACGGCTATCTCCTGCCCTATAGGCACGGCCGCTATCGAGCCCTTGGACCACGCCGAAAAATCACGCAGTATGCCTTCCGCCTCGCCGGGCAGGTCCACGCCGGTCCTGCGGCCGAAACCGAAAGACCTTATATATTTGATCAATCTTTCCTCGCCCAGCGCCTGGGCGGCCTTAACGGTCCCGATATTGCTGGAGAGCTCTATTATGTTTTTGAACTTCAATGTACCGTGCGGCTTATGGTCGTGGAGTACGCGCCCGGCTATCTTATAAGCGCCGTTTTCGCAGTAAAACTCATCCTCGGGCGAAACCGCTGCCTCCTCAAGAACGGCGGCGGCGGTAACTATCTTAAAAGAGCTGCCCGGCTCGAACACGTCGGTTATCGCCCTGTTTCTCCTGAGATCGGCGGCGGCCTCGGAATATTCGTTCAACGCGAAGGCCGGCCAGTTGCAAAGAGCCAGTATCCCGCCGTCAGACGGATCCATCACCACCACGCTGGCCGATTTCGGATTATACTTTTTTACGCCGGAAAGAACGGCCTTTTCCGTTATATGCTGTATGGCCTCGTCAATCGTAAGGACGATGTTAGAGCCGTCCTCGGGCGGAGTAGAGCAGCCCTCCACCGCGCCGACGGCGCGGCGCTTCGCGTCCACTATCACCGCTTTTCGTCCGTCCGCGCCGCGCAATTCGGCGTCGTAATATTTCTCCACGCCCTCCAGCCCCTTGTTGTCTATATCGACAAAACCCAATATGTGCGCGGCGAGCGAGCCGTGGGGATAACTCCTTTCGCTTTCGGCCACAAGCCCGAGGCCTTTTATCCCCAGAGACATCGCCTGGCGGGCCTTGCCGTCAGGCAGCTTGCGGGCGATCCACGCGAACATCCTGTCCGTAGATATCCGCCTAAGTATATCTTCCTCATCCGCGTCCAATACGCCGGCCAGTTTCTTCGCGGCGCGATTTTTATCCTCCATATAACGAGGTATGGCGTAAAGCGAATGCATGGGGACGTTCATGACAAGGGGCGTAAGGTTTCTGTCAAAGACAAGGCCCCTTTTGGCGGGAAGGTCTATAAAGGCGGTCCGGCTGTTCTTGACGATATCACTGTAATATTTGTGGCGCGCGATCTGGATGAAAAAGAGGCGCACGGCCAGCGCGGCAAAGCACAATAAGAACAAAAAAAGCGCGGCGATGAGGCGGTCCCTGGCGGGCTTTTTATAACGATATCTGAACTTTCTATCCATGGAGATTCTGCCGTCTCCGGAGAAGGTAAAAATAAGGCGGAGGTCTTCAGGGAGGGCGTTTTTACTTCAGGCCTTACTAGCGCCCGACAGCCCGGGCTTCGGCCTTTACAGCAAGAAAATTCATAATGCTCTCCGCTACCGGATTGCGCCTCTTAGCAGCCTCCGCAAATTCATAAGCAGGTTCGCTTTTAACGCGCCCGACAACAGCCCATCGGGACGGCACTTCATAATCGGCGCCCGTGGAGCTCAACATCGCCTCAAGATTGACGGGCGATTCCAAAGCGGCTACATTATACATCAATTTTTTATTGCGGTCAAGCAAATGCGAAAGCTGCCTCTCGTAATTTATTATATGATAATTAGTCCTTATGAGTAAAAAGTGCTGATGCGCGTACCCCAGGGATAAAAAAGTAATGATAAAAAGACAGGCGAAGTATCTTGAGATCCTCATAATGCGCTCCTTATAAAGGTCGTTATAATCCTCGGTCCCTCGGCGCGGCCGGCCCCCGGGCCGATTATCCCGCCTCCTCTTTTACGCGGAAGGCGCGCTTAAATAAGCCTTTCTGCCACCCGTAATTTAGCGCTTCGAGATCTGGGGTTGCTTTTTATCTCCTCGGCTCCCGGACGCACCGGTTTTTTCGTAATCAGTTTAAACGCGCCGGATCCGGCCCATTCCCTGAATTTATTTTTCACCAGTCTGTCTTCCGCCGAGTGAAAGGATATCACGCAGGCCCTCGCGCCGCCGCCTAAAAAATCAGCGAGCCGTGCGAGCGCCCTGCCCAACCCTTCGATCTCCTTGTTTACCGCGATGCGCAGGGCCATAAAGACCCTTGTGGCCGGATGTATCTTCCCGAATCTTTGACGATACCCGAGGGCCTCGATAACTATGTCAGCCAGCGTTCCCGTGGTTTCTATACGGCGCCGGCGCCTTTGGCTCACTATCCTGTCGGCTATCCGTAAGGCGAAGCGCTCATCGGCGTATTCCTTAAAGATACGGGCCATGTCCCTTTTACTGTAGCCGTTTACTATGTCAGAGGCCTTTACGCCGCCGCGCGTATCCATCCTCATATCGAGGGGGCCGTTTAATTTAAAGCTAAATCCCCTTTCGCGGTTTTCCATCTGAAGCGACGACGCCCCCAGGTCGAAGAGCGCGCCGTCTATTTTTCGCATCTCCAGCTTCGCGAAAACGGAGTCCATGTCCGCGTAATTGGCGTGAAAAAACCTGACTGCGCGGCCATGACGCGTAAGCCGCGCCTTCGCCGCATCCAACGCCTCTCTGTCCCTGTCCACGGCCACCAGGCGTCCGGAGGGGCCTATCTTTTTAAGTATCTCCTCCGCGTGCCCGCCGCCCCCCACGGTTAAATCGGCGATTGTCATACCTTCTTTCAGGCGTAAATAAGTAATTACTTCTTCTTTTAAAACGGGAATATGCAATTTTATCGCTATCCGCGCGGCGGAAAACCGCCCGCGCTATTACCGCTTTTGTTTTTTGTTTATAGAAAAGCTGCGCCAGGTATACTGCGTAAGCCCTATCTTTTCCGGGCCCTTGTTCAGGGCGCGCAGTTTCTTGAGCCTTTCTATCACGGTATCGAAATCCAGTATCTCGCCGATGCCGTCCCTATTCTCTCCGACTATACTCCTGATAACCATCAATACACCTCTTGAGGCGTCATTCGCCGAGCAGATCCTCGGCTATCTTCTCAAATGACGTCTTCTCGCTGTTATAAAACTCTTTCCACTTTTCCGCGTCCCATATCTCGATCCTGTTGGAAACGCCTATTATCATCACATCGCGCTTTATTCCGGCGAAGTCCTTAAGATATTTAGGAATAAGTATCCTGCCCTGCTTGTCAAACACCACTTCCTGGGCACCGGAAAAATAAAGGCGGTTGAATTTTCTCGACTGGGCCTTTGTAAACGATATTGCCCTGAACCTCGCCTCCTGCGCCTTCCATTCGTCCTCGGCGATCATAAAAAGGCATCCATCCAGGCCGCGGGTCAAAAAAAAGCGCTCGATGTAATTCGTCTTTGCCGCCTCGCGGAATTTGGACGGCAGGATAAGCCTGCCCTTTTTATCAAGAGAGTGTTCATATTCGCCGTAAAACATTTACCACTTTCCTCCACTTTGTTCCACTTTGATGCAAGTATACATCATATCGTATTATTTGTCAAGCTCCTTAAAAAACTTTTTAAATAAATTTTAATAACATATAAATAAAAGAGTTACATCTATACAACTAATAGGGGAAACTTAAATGGGGTGCCCATATATGGTAGGCGGGGGATTATAAAAAAAAGGCGAAAAAATATCACTTTCACCTCTTTTAATCGGGTGTATCTTTTATTTTGACGTGATAAAGCGATTATCGGCGATTTACGCTGTCTAAAAGGCCGTTTATGCGCTCCACAAGCGTGGTTAACGCGTCGCCTTTTCGTAACTGCAGCCGGCGGGATTTATCGCCCGATATGGAGATCTCCTTAAGCTCATTCTCAAGCCTTTCGATAGGGCCGACAAAACGTCTCGTCAATATGACTCCTATGGAAAAAAGCGCCGTAAACAGGACCGGCAGGGCTATCAAAAGGATGACATTGACGTTTTTGACTACCGGCAGCAGATGGTACGCTATTACCTCGGGTATACCCAGCTGCTCGGCCATAAGGTTAAATATGACGTAATACAGGCAGCCGCTGATTATCAAGGTGGGTAAAATTATCGAAACAGCTATCAATCTAAGGTAATGACGTTCGAGCCGGTTGTGGGCCAGAAAAATATTTCTCATAATCACCGCCTCCTTACTTTTTTATAAAAATCTTTATATCGTCGAAATGGGCCTCGGCGCTGGATCCCGTACTGTCCGAATCGCACATAAAGGCCACGGCCCCTATTTTGTATTTGGGTCTGGCGTGAAACGCCGAGACATAATCCTCGTAAATATCTCTTTCCTCCTTTTTCCATGCGCCGTTTTCGGTGGGGCCGGACCTGAGGACTATAAGCTTTATATTATCCGAATACGGGCTCGAGGAAATCGTGCCTATACCTAAGTCCTGGGCCCATATGTACTCAAGGACCCTGGAGTTGGCGAAAAACAGGGCGGGAAATATAACGTACATCCGAGCCGCGAAATCGTCTTCTTCCCTGCTTTTTAGATCGTCCGAATATTTTTTCTCGGGGAACCCCACCACGCGCCATTTCCATGAGAGGACCGGGCGGATATCGGCGTTTAATTTTAAGGTGTGGTACATAGAGGAGCACGTCCCGTTGCTTACGGCGCGCACATATGACTCCGCGGGCGAGGAGATAACGCTGTATTTCACCTTTTTCCTGAGGACCTTTTCCTTCCATTCCCCGAGAGAGTCATCCGAGGAAAAAGGGAAATACGCGATTACGGAAAGCTCTTTTTTCTCGGGGAAAAACCTCTCCGGCAGGCGCATCCATAACGCCGCCAGAGACAAGAACAACGCCGCGGCGGCAAAAAATACGAGGGATCTCTTTTTACTGACACCAAAGGCCATGGTTTTATGTCTTACAAAATATCGGTCCCGGGTCCGACCCCCGAACCGCGTTTTAAGTTTTCGAGTATATCTTTTACTCGCCTGCCCGCCGCGCCGCCGGAGGCCTCGGTAACCACCACGAAGGCAACGGCATGCGTCCTGGAATGCGTAATACTGAGCGATATCTCAAGCCGCCCGGCCGCGCCGCGTCTTTTTTTATTGATAAATATCCTGGGCTCTCTTGCCCTGCCTTTACGCACCTCCATATCGGCGTAACGGGGCATGGCTATACCGTGCAGCGCCTTTATGGTCGCTTCCTTGGCCGTAAAACGCGCCGCGAACCTGGGATAGGGGTCTCTGCAGGAGCGGCAATACGCTATCTCTTTTTCGGTGAATATCTTCCGGTAAAATCTTTTATTTTTGTCGTAAGGGAGGTTTCTGAATCTGGATATCTCCTCACAGTCGACCCCTACCTGAAGCAGCATACGCGCACCTGAAATAAAAAGGGCCTGAACAAGCGGATCTATAAGCCGGGTTCTGTGACGGACACGATGGCCCGCCGGTAATCATTTATCTGGCCGCGGCATTGCTGACGCGGTCTAAGCAACCTTACCCGTCCCGACACCGATATGCCGGTAGAAGATGAGCTCTTCTCGTTCGGGACCTATTTGGTCTTGCTCCGCGTAGAGATTGCCCGTTTCACCCCCCGCAAAAGGCGGGGACTCGTCTCTGTTGCTCTAATCCTTCCGCCGGCGATTTAAAATCGCCGGCGGAGGCGGGTGTTACCCGCTACGCCGCTCATCGGAGCCCGGACTTTCCTCCCCCTTCCGCAAAAGAAGGCAGCGATTACCCGATCCGCTTGTTCAGGCCCGAAAGGTTTATCGCCTTGTTGGCGAGTTTATCGGCCTCTTTATTTTCGGACCTGTCTATCTTGACTATATTAAAGCTGTCGAAACCGTTTATAATCGCGACGGCCTCCTCAAAAAGGGGCTTTATGCCGCTGTTCTTCACCCTGTATTCGCCCCGCAATTGATTGAAGGCAAGCTCGCTGTCCAGCAACAAACGGACATTTTTGTAGCCAAGGACGGCCGCCTCGCGCAGCCCAGAGATAAGCGCGCTGTACTCGGCGACATTGTTGGTGGCCTCCCCGAGATACCTATAAATGGACTTTACGGTCCTGCTTCCTTCTTTTAGCACGGCGCCGGCGCCCGCCGGCCCTGGATTGCCTCTGGCCGCCCCGTCCGCGTATATAGAAACCGTATGGCCTTTCAAGACGTCCTCCGTCAACGGATTTAATCCTTTGAGTAAAGCATCCTCGCGCACCGCCCGCAATACACAATATGCTCCTTGAGGCGTATTTCGTTTATAACCTGAGGCGGCAGGTTTACAAAACATCCTCCGCAGTTCTCTCCCACCACCGGTACCAGGGCAAGCCCCTCCTTGCCGCGCAATATCCTCTCATACATCGAAAGCGTGTTTTTATCTATCAAAGGTGTTATCGCCTCTCTTTTTTTCGTCAGCCCTTCTATCTCGCCTTTTATCTCGGCGCTTTCGGCGGTAAGCTTATTTTTCTCCTGTTCGAAATTTTTCTTGTCCTGTTCGAATTTGGCCTTGGCGGCGCTTATCTTCTTCTCCGCCTCCTCTATCCTGTCGAATATCGAAAGGATATCCTCCTCCAAAACGGAGTTGTCGGCCTTTAACCCGGCTATCTCCTTTTCCAGGGCCGTATATTCGTTGTTTGTCTTGACCTGGTATAACTGGGTCTGATATTTTTTTATAGCGCCTTCTTTTGTCTGGAGGTCCATCTCTTTATTTTTCCGCTCCATCTGCAGGGTCTTAAGTCCCTGCTCGAGCTGGGTCACCGAGGAGGCGGCTTCGCGTATCGAGCCATCCAGGGCCTCTACCGCGGACGGCATATTGTTGAGCCGGGCGTTGAAACCGAATATCTCCTTGTCTATTTCCTGCAGCTTTATCAGATTATTTAAAAGTTCCGCGACAGACATCTTTCCCCTTTGACACTCATCGATACCTAAAGCTTCGGGGCCGCCGAAACATCTCGAGCTGGTGGGCGGTAGTGGACTTGAACCACTGGCCTTGTGCATGTGAGGCACACGCTCTAACCAACTGAGCTAACCGCCCGCGCCCCCGCCTTGTAACCCGCTAACTCGCTAACCGGCTAACCCGCTAACCGGCTAACTACTGTGTAAATCCGGTAAATCCGGGACGGTTCTCGCCGCAAGAGGGGGACAGGTCTACACAAGGCATATTGCAAAACATAGACCAGTCCTCTTCCTCCTTCGGAGGAACCTGTCCCCTTCCTCCTTCGGAGGAACCTGCCCACCAACTCTCCTGCCAGGCTTGAGGTTCCATTCGCTCCGACAAAATTCTTGACGCTTCCGGGTTCGCGAAAAATCGGGGACGGTGAACTCGCACGACACTACCGTGTCGGCTCGGACAGTCCACCGTCCTTTTAGAAACCGATTTTTCACTCCCCGGAAGCTGAATTTTGTAGTCGCTCATATGAACC
>Ga0272441_10002325_pt1 | contig 38599 bp, 25 predicted proteins | sample SSMProp6N_FD_193582 | JGI IMG/M metagenome (GOLD analysis project Ga0272441, IMG submission 193582) | Marine sediment archaeal communities from Little Sippewissett salt marsh, Falmouth, MA, United States - SSM-Prop-6N | ecosystem: Environmental > Aquatic > Marine > Wetlands > Sediment ... | reverse complement strand
CGCTATGTCGGCCTGAGTGCCGTTCCCCGCTTCGTACGCCTTGATGGCGCGCTCTCTAACTTCCGCAGTCGCGATCCCCATGGCCGCATCATACGGCAAAGCTTACCGCATTTCAACCTTAAAATGCACTAAGGGTGCCGGGAGTTGCATTTTCTTAGCAGGAGGTGTGCAGCGATAGCGGAACACCGACGTCCGACCGTCCCCGGTCGGCGTAATCCCTTCGGTATCATTTCAGGCCTCGGGTGAGACATTTTTTGACAGCCAAGGCCCAGCATGTCACTAGCACGAGGCACGCAGCGATACCGGAACGCCGACGTCAGAGACGGAATCTACCGCGCTCTGTTTCCCACAGGCCAGACCTTGATACTCTGAGTGTTGGATTGGCTGCGGGCGAATGGGCCGGGCGCGGGGGAGGTTTCGTCGCGCTGGTTGTTGAAGTAATCGGTTGCGATACGGACGGGGGAGCCGTCGCGGTTTTCGTAGTGTAGGTTGGGGATGCGGGCCTTGCCCAACAGATCGGTTGTCACCAGATTGCGGTTTCGTTCGTTGACCCAGGCGGGATCGGTGGCGAGTTCGAGATACCAGGCGTCGTCGCGCTGGGTAAGGCGGACGCCGGGATCGTACTCGGGCTTGACGAGGGGCGCTTCTTCGGCGTCGGGCGGGGTTGCGCCGTTGAGATAGACGTTGCCGGCCATGAAAACGGGGAGCGGGGCTTCGTTGTAGCCTTCGAGACCTTTTGAGCCGGCGAAGATGTTGTTGTAGTAGCGGTCGTCGCCTCGGGGGTTGTCGTGGAGGTCGGCGACCTCAGTGGAATGGGGTTTGTGGAACGGGGTTTTGCGGGCGCTGTACCGGGTGAGGTTCATGTTGCCGGCGAACAGGTTGTGCACGTACGCGCCGCCTTGAGACATCGAAGTGAGGGCGGTCGGCGACAGGAACAGGTTGTTGTCGACGAGGAACGGGCCGTGGTTGACCTCGACGAACAGGTCCTGGTGGAGGTTGCCGTGAAACAGGTTGTGGGAGACGCGCGTGCCCTGCGACATCCAGTCGAGCCACAGGCCCATCACGCAGCGGTAGATGTGGTTGTCGGCGATGAGCGTGTCGATGGCGCCGTGAAATTTAATTCCCGACATTTCCGCGCCGTTGAAGAGGCGGCGGACGTGGCAGTCGTGGATCGTGTTGCCGGTGACGGTGCTGAAAATGGCGCCCATGCTGCCGACGATGCCGGCCTGTTCGCAGTGCGAAATATGGTTGTTGCGGACGACATGGCCGCCGATGGTTCCTTTGTTCCAGCCGTTTTCGAGCGCGCGGTTGATGGTATCGACGTACCCCTCGGCGGTGTCTTGGGAGGTATTGTCGAACTGGTCGCCGTATTTTCCGAGGGTGACGCCGGTGCAGACGGAATAGGCGATGTCGTTGTCTTCGATGATCCAGCCTTTGCTCCAGCGCGTTCCGATCAGGCCGATCTGTTCGGCGGTGGGCGGCGCCCATTGCGTGGCGGCGTGCTGCATCGTGAAACCGCGGACGGTGATGTAGTTGACGAACGGCTTGCCGGGGTAGAAGACGGCGCGGCGCACGTTGATTTCGACGAGGCGGGTGTTCGGATCGATTCCTTTGAACTGGGCCCAGATTGTCGTGTTTTCCTCACCCACTTCGGCGAACCAGAGCGGGTCAGTCTCCGCGGGCTTTAAAACTTCCTCGAGCTTGGCCGCTTCGATCAGCCAGTGGCCGTTGAGGTACACGGCGCCGGTGTGGTGAACGCGGCCTTTCGGGTCGAACCAGTCGCCGTGGATGGGATCGCTGTAGGGGTTGTATTCGCCGAAGACTGCGTTGGGGACAACGGCCTTCCAGGTATCGTTCTCGACTTTTTCCCAGCCGTTCACCCGTTCGGAACCTGTGATGACGACTTTTTCGCCGGGCGCGGCCTGATACACGATTCGCATGTCGTCGGAGGTTCCGCCCCGTGGCGGGGTGATTCGTTCGCGATATACGCCGGCGTGGACGGTGATGGTGTCGCCGGGCTGGGCTTTTTGCGCGGCGGCGGAGATGGTTTGGAGCATGGCGGCGGGTGAGCCGTCATTGGCGTCGTTGCCGTTGACGGAGACGTGATATTCTTTTGCGTGCGCCTGTGTGAAGGCCAGCGCGGCCACGAGTACCGCGGCCAGCGAGAGAGCGAACCGGCTGTTCATGATTCTTTCCCCTTTCGTGTCAATTAATAGAGCGTTACATTATGGCCCGTGCCGAGCGGCGCCGGCCGGGCGGGTTTTTTGCTGCTTTCGTTTCGAAAAATGTACACGGCGTCGCCCGAGTTGAAAATCAAGTCGGGTATGCCGTCGCCGTCCAAGTCGCCGACGTGCGGGATCGTGCCGGAGACCGACGGCAGTTCGAACGTGGCGATGCGTTTGCCGGTGTGATCGTAGAGGCCCTTGGCGTCGGCGACCGCAAACTCGTCCAGCCCGTCGCCGTCCCAATCGACCAGCCGGTGCTGGCGGCTGTATTCGGTGATGATCTGGCCAAGCGGTTTGCCGTCGCCGCCGACCACCCAGATCGGGCTTTCGCCTTTGGGCCGGTGGTCGATATCGACAAGCAGTTGCGGCGCGGGCTCGTCCGGCACCATGCGGCCGACGTCTATGGACTCGAAATGATAGCCGGACATTTCCCACACGATGCGGCCGTTTCCGTCGACGAGGGCTAAGTTGTTTGCGCCGCAGAACGTGATCGCGATGCGGGTTTGTTCGGGGGTGTCGCCGCGCGTCATCATGCGGGCGCAATCGAGGTGGCCGCGCTTCTGGTCCACGCTTTCGGACTGGACCACCCACCGCACGGTCCCGTCGGCGTTGAGCATGGCATAACCGGCGAAGATTTCGTCGATGCCGTCGCCGTCCAAATCCATTGGCCGCGGCTGGTGCGCGGTCCGGTAGCCGCCGGGGTTTTCCACGCTCCATGAGAGCTTTCCGTCGCGCGTATAAGCGAAAATCTTGTTATACCGGTCTTTAACGAGGGCGGTTTCGGCGCGCGCGTCGCCGGACAGATTACAGAAAACGACCGAGTCGGTGGCCTGTTTCGGGATGGGGATGCGCAACCGCTCTTTGCCCGTGCGGCCATCGAGTTCAACCAGCGCGTCTTTATCGAGAACAATGACCTCGTTCCGGCCGTCTCCGTCCCAATCGTGAATCTGGCAGGCCACATCGTGGTGCAACTCTTTGCGGCCGATCTCGGGGTCGCCCCAGGTCCACAGAACCGAGCCATCGAGCCTGTGCACCGCCACGGAGCTTGTGTAATGCACGTCGCCCTCGTTGAAATTCTTCGCGCACACGACTTCCGGCGCGCCGTCGCCGTTCAGATCGCCCGCAACAAACCAGATACCGCCATAAGCGGCATTCACGGGAAAAGATTTCCACGGCGACAGTACCGGCACGGATGCGTCGGGCTCGCCCGCATCGTTTGTGTCGAAATACGGGAAACTTGGCGTTTCCGCCGATACGGGCACGACGAGAAAAGCAAGCAAGAATAAAACAATGAATGAAATGCGTCCGATTCTCATGTCAGTCCTTTCGTTCATTTGTTGAAAGCGCAATCGTTACCGAGTTTGCCTGGGCCGGTTCAAGTTCGATTACTTCCGGCGCGCGCCGGCCCGTCCATCGGTTCAGATGCACCACGATTTTCTCGCACGACGGGTCGCTCAGAGGCTGCACATCAAGGCGTGCGCTGTCCTCTTCGACCTTGAGGCTGAACGTGAGGGGTCCGAACGGCGTGGCCACGCCTTTCAGGGCGGTGCGCATGCCTGGCTTTGCCCAGGCGGCGGGCATGCCTTCGAGCAGGTGCAGTTCGTTTCCCCGGTCCAGCGCGAGCAGGTGAATCGTCAGCCGGATGAATTCGGCGCTGGCCCAGTTATGCGGCATATCGCCCACTTTTTTATATGGTTCGCCTTTCAGGTTCTGCTCCTCGCGCCAGGCGAGCAGCGGCGAGGCGTGATTCGCAAAGGCGTACAAGGCTCCGCACGCCTTGGGTCCGTTGTCTTGCCACAGCCAGGCGTGCCCGTAAAAGGATGCGAAGTAATTCCACAGGCCTTCGGCGTCCCAGCCGGTGCCGTAAACCATGCCTTCGCGTTCGGTTGCCTCGAGCATGGCCAGGTTCCCCGCCACAAGCGGGTCGTCCTGCTCGAACAGCTGGCCCGGATACACCCCGTGGCAAAACGCCCACTGGGCGCGCTGGGGCAACTCCTCGCCGATGTTGCCCATGATGGTCGGGAGGTAGCGGTTTCCGGCTGGGTCCGTTTGCATGTCGCGGTCGGCGGCATTCCGGAATGCCCGGTAGAAGTCGTCGTACTCCTGTTGCCATTCGGCGGCCTGGGCATCCTCGCCCAACCAGCGCGCGGCACGGATGGCCGCCTTCAGGCCGAGCAGATTCCAATAGACGTTGGTGTACTCGCCCTTCTGGCTGTTCCATAGGCCGCCGTCGATGTCGCCCGGCGGCATCAGGCCGGCGCACAGCCAATCAGGATCCTCGAGCGACCGTTGGCGAAGCGTCTTGATGTAGTCGACGGTCTTTTCCAACTTTGACCACACCGAGCGCAGCCATTTTTTGTCCTGTGTCAGCCGGGCGTGGCGGACACACGTCCACAAAACGATGCCGTTTTCCTTGTAGTATTTCGGCGTGAGGACTTCGAACGCGCCGTTTTCCTTTTGCTTGCCGAGCATGTACTGCACGCCGGCGCGCGCCTCATCGCCCGCGCCCACCATTGCCGCCGCCTCGAGCAGAAACGCCCCGTCCACAATCCAAAGCCCGCGGTAACAAGTCGGGCCCACCTGGAAGGCGGGCAGGCCTTCCTTAATTTCGCGGGCCTGCCAGATGTTTCGTATGGCGCTGTCGACGAGGGCCTGGATGCCCCTGTCGGGGACGGTTACGCTGTCGAACGGCAGGGGGACTTGCTGCCAGTAGGTTTCGGCGCGGCTTCGCGCCTCGCGCACGCTCTCGACTGAAACCGGCGCGGGATCGGCGGCGCCGCCGGAATAAAGGACAGCAAACTCCACCATCTTTTCAGGCGGAATAGACAGGGGTTCGAGGAGCATTTGAGCCTGGTAGCCCCGGGTTTTTTCAACAACGACTTCGGCCACCGGATGGGTGCTTGCCACGCTTTCGCGTCCATCCACGTTGACGGCGTTCTCACCGGCTTGTTCCAGCGCAAACACACTCTCGATGACAAAGCGGGGCTCGATCCTGACCTTCCGGCTTCCGGTGTTCGTTACCGAGACAAGGATCGCGTCTTTACGGGAGCCGGCCGGCGCCGCGCCCGGCGGCCCGGTCACGGCAAAAGCCTCTTCAACAATGGATAGCGCACCGGCTTGCCGTTTCGTTTTTACGATAGGAATTCGCGGGGAAAGCAGTTCCTGACCCGCCGTTTCAGTGTCGTCCGCCACGACGACGCGCACGGTTGTGCCGAACTCGCGGCCGAGCGCCTTGTAGTGATACAGCAGCTTGCCTTCGTGATCCACCAGGGTTTTCAGGGGGTCGTCCGGGAGGCAGATGGCCGTCTGCCACTCGGGCGGAGCATATTCGAAGCTCACCGCAGGCTCAGTTGCCACCGCAGAAAGGTTTGGCGCGAGTATGATCAACACGACTGCCAGGGGCGCCGCTTTCAGATATGTATTAACTCTCGACATCTGACTTCTCCTGCGAGTCTTTTACGGCTTGCAGCATGGCGAGCATGTTTTCGACGGGCGAGTTGGCCTGGAGGTTGTGGATGGCGTTGAACACGAAGCCGCCGCCATCGTTGAAGATTTCGATCCGCTCTTTGACCTCTTTATACACCTCCTCTGGCGTTCCGAACGGCATGGTTTTCTGCGTGTCGACGCCGCCGCCCCAGAACACGATGTCGTTGCCGAACTCGCGTTTCAATTTTGCGGGGTCCATACCTGCGGCCGAACATTGCACGGGGTTCAGGATGTCGAAACCGGCCTCGATGAAATCGGGAATCAGCTCGATGACGCTGCCGCACGAATGGATGAGCGTTTTCCAGTTGGTGTGCTTGTGGATGAAGCCGTTGACCTGCTTGTGGAACGGCTGGTAGAGGTCACGATACGCCTGCGGCGCGATGAAACAGCCTTGCTGCGTGCCGAAATCGGTGCCCGTGATGAAGGCGGCCTGGACGTTATCGCCGACCGCCTTTGCGAGCACGGCGAGGTTCGCCAGCGCGACCTCGCACTGCTTCTCGAAGACGGCGTACACGTAGTCGCGGCGGGCGAGCGTTGACATGTACCACTCTTGAACGCCGCGGATGCCTCTGGGTTGTTTCAACCACATCGCCGGAACGAGGGCGATGTCGCCGAACCCGGTTCCGGGCACGCTGAGCACGGCGCCCATCCCGCGTTCGGCGGCCTTTCGGGCTTCCGCGGCAAGACGATCGACGGTGGCGGCGTCCAGCGGCGCGAATTCTTCGAGGTTGTCCTCGACGTTCAGGCTGTCTTCGTCGATGGGTCCCTGGCGGTCGGTCGCGTCGAAGTAGAAACCGTATTGTGGCATGCGGCCGCTGGGAGCTGCCGCCGTGTCGCCTTCCGGATAAATGAGCCATCCGCCTTTTTCATCGGGCGTGACGTTAAACTTGCCCGGCACCAGGACTTCCGTGCCGTCGAAAAGGCGGAACGGTTTCCAATCGGTGTTTTCGAAGCCGAACAGGGTTTTTGGCGGGAGCACGGGCAGGACGTCCGCCCCGATCGCCCGGCGCAGGCCTTCGTCGATCTCGCCAAGCATCTGGTAGGGCTCGACAACCTTAACCGGGCTGTCGTCGTCGAACAGGGCCTTGCGGAGTTTTGCCACGGCGACTACGGAGATGCCGGTGCACATGGTGGCGCCGAAATCGATGCAGACGCGGTCGGGTTGTTGGTGGTTCAACGTTGTTTTCAGGCGTTTAACGGGAGTCACTTGAAGCCTCCGTGTCGGTTTTAAGCGGTTCGACGGGAAGGGCTGGCCGGCCTTTCCACATCCATTCGATTTCTTCGAGCGTCTTGCCCTTGGTTTCCGGCACAAACCGCCACACGAACAGGACGGTCACGCCGCACAGCGCGCCGTATACCCAGAACGGGAACGCGCCGTGAAACCGGGTGAGCAGAAACTCGTTCTCGTTCATCATCGGGAAAGTCTGGGAAACGAAAAAATTCGCCGTCCACAGGCAGAAAGTCGCGATAGACATGGCGCGGCCCCGGATGCTTGTGGGGAAAATCTCGGAAAGAACCACCCACACCACCGGGCCCAGGGACAGGGCGAAGCAAGCGATGTAGCCCAGCACGAAAATAAGCGCCCAGGCCTCGACGCGTTGGGCGTAGGAGGCAAAGCCCAGGCCGAGAAGGCAAATGCCCATCCCGGCGGCACCGATCAGCATAAGCGGCTTGCGGCCGAGCTTGTCCACCGACCGTATGGCAACCCAGGTGAACAGCATGTTCACCGCCCCCACCACAACGGTCTGCAGCAGAGCGGCATTTGTTCCCGTACCGAGTTTTTTGAAGATTTCCGGCGCGTAGTAGAGGAAGACGTTGATGCCCGTGACCTGCTGGAGGACGGCCAAGGCAACTCCGATCGCGAGCACGAAGCGCATCCCGGGCTGGAACAGTTGCCGGAGCGAGCCGCTCTCCTGGCGGAGTGCGGTGTCGATCTCCGCCAGCTCGGTTTCGGCGTGGGCGGGGCCGCCGACGCGTTCGAGCACGCGCCGCGCCGAATCCTGGCGGCCCTGTTTGCACAGCCAGCGCGGGGTTTCCGGAACCAGGCACATCAGCACCAGCAGGGCCAGCGCGGGCAGAGCTTCGGAGCCGAACATCCACCGCCAGCCGATCTGCACATTCCAGGCGTCGTCGCCCTGCAAGGCGATGAAATAGTTCACGAAGTAAACGATCAGCATGCCCGACACGATGGCCAACTGGTTGATCGATACCATCCGGCCGCGGATGCGGGCGGGCGAGACTTCGGCGATGTACATCGGCGACGTCATCGAGGCGATCCCCACACCCACGCCGCCGAGGATGCGGAACACGATGAACTGGTTCAGATCCCGGGGCAGCGCCGTGCCGGCGGCGGAAACGAAGAACAACACGGCGGCGAGGATGAGGGCGCGCTTGCGGCCGAGGCGGTCGGCGGTTTCGCCGGCAATCGCCACGCCGAGGATGCAGCCGATCAGCGCGCAGGCCGCCGCCCAACCGGTGCCGGCGGGGCCGAGGCCGAACCGCGTCGCAAGAGGGCCGATGGCCCCGGAAATGACGGCGGTGTCGTAACCGAACAGGAGCCCCCCCAGTGTGGCCACGAGCGTAATGCCGAGCAGGTAGGGCGTCGTAAGCGTTTTTGCGTTATTCACGGCGGTTCTCCATCAGGCGCTGCTTTCAGCAGGCTATCCTATCGGCGCCGGACGGCGCAAGAATTGGCGGCGGCTTGGCGGCGCCAAGAACTTTGTGTCGTCGTAGGTCCCATTTCCGAATGGGACCTTGCCTGCGCCCCGAGCCTGGCCCGGGCGTATTGAGAGACGGTGGTAGTTGGTCCGCGCCTTGGTCCGAATCGAAATTCGGACCTACGATGGGGCCGGGTGCTTGCGTGGATTGATTTCGGGCAGACGGGGGGCTCGTGCTACATTAGGCGGGCAGGTACAGCAACGGCAAGTTGTGCAAAGCGATGAAAGGAGTGCTGAAGATGAACGCGATTGGGACGCGGTGGGTTTGCATGGGGTTGGCAGTGGTTGCGTTTGCGTTCGCGGCGCATGCGGTTGAGATGAAGGCGGGCGTGGCGAAAGCGGTAATTACGCCGGAGGAACCGCTCGTGATTACGAACGGGCCGGTGGCGACGGGCAAGCTGAAGGATATCTACGCGCGTGCGCTCGCGCTCAACGACGGCAACGGGCGGCTGATCATTATCACGTACGACCTGAACTGCCTTGACCGGGCGACGGCGCCGTTGCGCAAACGGGTGCGGGATGAACTGGGGATTCCGCCCGAACGGCTGATCCTGCTGGCGACGCACAACCACAACGGGCCAATCCAGATTAACCCGAACAACTTCGCATACGGCGACTGGCTGGCGGGGCGCTTGTTCGACCTGATTAAGGAAGCGATGGCGAACGAGCGTGGGCCGGTGAGCCTGCATTTTGGTTTTGGGCGTCATTACGGGCTCGTGAGCATGGGCAACGCGCCGGTGGATTACGAAGTGCAGGTCCTGAAGGTGATGGAAGGCGAAAAGCCGCTGGCTTTGCTTTTCAACCACGCGGTGCATCCGTTGCAGGCGTCCGCCTCCAAGTACGGGCCAGGCCACCCCGGTTACGCCATGGATGAAATTGAAGCGGCGATGCCGGGCGTTCAGGCGATGTATGCGGATTCCTGCGGGGGCAATCAATTCCCGCGCTGGCCGAAAGGCATGGAGGGAAAGGGGCTGGTTTCGCCACGGCTGAGACGGTTGTCGGACGAGGAGGCGGAGAAAGTCACCAAAGCCTACGCCGAAGAAGTCGTGGCAGTCGTGCTGGATATTGCCAACGGGCCGTTACAGGATGTTACGGGGCCGATTACCAGCAAATGGGAAAGGCTGGCGCTGCCGCTGGCCCCGCCGATTTCAAAAAAGGAAGCCAAAAAGCTGGCGGAAAAATTCCCGGAAGACGTTGGTTTTGTGACGTATCCGAACAAACATGGTTACCGCGAGACGAACTGGGTACGGATGCTGCTTTACTGGTACGAGAAGGGCCTGCCGTTCCCGAAAACCACCGCCGACATGATCTGCACCGACGACACGTTTCTGATTCACAAAGAAGACAAGGAGATGCTCGAGAAGTATGCGGCGAGCATTCCGGACGAGTTTAAGTGCGAGTATGAAGAGGTGATCGTCGCGCGGATCGGGCCGATGCCGTTTGTGGCGATGCAGGGTGAAATTTGCGCGCCTCTCGGGTTGCGCATCAAGGACACCTTCCGCAACGAGATGCCCATCATGGTGTTCGGCTACCTGGGCGAGCATAACCTGTATATTCCGACGCGGGAGCTGGTGCGCCAGCAGGTATACCAGGGGATCGTGATCCAGATTCAGTACGGCTCGCCGGTTGGATGGGCTCCGGAAGTGGAGGACGAGATGGTGAACGGAGTTGTAGGCCTGGTTAAATCGGTAATGGAAGATTCGGCAGAGAATTGATGGATCGGTTCCGAAATCCTCAGCGTTTTTTCATGTGTTCTACCAAGAAGGAAGAACAGGAGATTCGCGATGACTGACATGCTGAGGCCGGGATGGGGGCGTCGAGCGCTGGTCCTTATGTTGAGCTCGACGCTCTTCTTACTGCTTTTGGGTTGTCCGGAACCGGCGGGGCCGTACTCGGTGAGGGTAACCAGAGACGTTGTGTACGGTGCGGGTTACGTTTCCGAGGGGCCGAGCGATCCAGACTGGGAATTGGAGGACCTGCTACTCGACGTGTACAGGCCGGTTGACGCGCCGGGGACGCGGCCGGCAATCCTGCTCGTGCACGGGGGAAGTTTCACCGAAGGGAGCAAGGAAAAAGAGGAGATTGTCGAGTTTGCGCGTTACTTTGCCAGTTACGGCTACGTGGCGTTCGCCATGAGCTACCGGCTGGCCGAAGATTATCCGCCGGCTCCGGCCTACTGGGGGGCGATATCGCTTTCCTCGGCGGTTCACGCGGCAATTGTCGACGTCAAGGCCGCATTGCGGTTCATACGGGCGAACGCGGGGACGTTCGGGGTGGATGCGGGCCAGATCGGGCTGCTTGGAGAGTCTGCGGGCGCGATAGCCGGCGTTGCGGCGGCCGTGACCGAACCGGACGAATACGCTTCGGACGGGCCGGAGTTTCCTATTCCCGAACAGAACAATCCAGGAATCTCGCCGGCCGTTCGGGCGTACGTGCACCTTTGGGGCACGGCGTTCCACGTGCTGGACGAATTGGATTCGCAAGACCCGCCGACGATGATCGTCCACGGCGATGAGGACGACGAGTTTTTCACCCCCGTCATCGCCGCCAGAACGTTTAACACGTTGCTCAACCTGTTTGACGTGCCGCACGTTTACTACGAGGCGGAAGGTTTCGGCCACGGCGCGTGGGACTACCGCGAAGACGGGAACAGCCTCAAGCGGCTGATCCTGGAGTTTCTGAACACTTACCTGGCGAAATGATTTTAGCCACAAAGAACACAGGGAACGCGACGGTGCCGTGTTCTTATGGGAATGGCCGCGGGAGAGCTCAACCGTCAACGGCAAAGTGTAGGACTGTCTAGGGCCGCCTGTTTTCTTTTTGAACAGGCGGCCCTTTCGGGGTAAGCGTATGCCCAACTCTTAAGCTTTTCTTCTGCTGATGCGGCGTGCCGCGATAAGACCTGCGGCCATGAGGAAGAGCATCAACATATCGCCGCCGACACTGCCGGCAACAGCGGCGGTTTTGTCGATTTCGGTATATATGGCGGTGACGACGCAGGTTTGATCGGCTGTGATATTCACGGCCTCGTCGCTCGGGGTGGCAAACTCGATGCAGGGGGCAAAACAGCCACCGCCCTGCTTAGTGACATCGAACGTATCGAAGAACCTGCGCACGGCGGTGTCGCCGAGCGCGTCGAGACGGGGAAATCCGGCTTGTTTGGCGGCAGCCGTTTTAGCGCATCCGCCGAAACATCCGCCCACGTTGTCGCAGACGGTGTCGCTGAACGAAACGGTGTAGGCGCCGACGGCCAGTTCAACCGTTTCACCGCTGTCGCGGAACGGGCCGTCGTCAATACGCCATTGCGCGCCGGCCTCGCGGGCTTCCTCCGGTTGTATTATTACCTGAAGGAACCCGGTCGTGCCGGCGGGGCCCGTGGATATGGTGATGTTTACTGCCGTTCCAGCCATGACCTCCGTGCCTGCGGCGGGAGTCTGGCTGATGACCTCGCCGGAGGGAACGGTATCGCTGGCGGCTTGTGTGATGGTGCCGACGGTAAGGTTGGCGGCGACAATGGCCGTTTCGGCTGCGGCCTGAGCGAGGCCAACGACATCGGGAACCATAATCAAGTCCGACCCCGTGGACACGATCAGGTTGACCATGGAATTCTGCTGGACTTCGGTGTCTGCGACGGGTTCCTGGCTGATGACGTCGCCGGCCGGGACGGTGTCGCTGGCGGCTTGTGTGATGGTGCCGACGGTAAGGCTGGCGGCGACAATGTCCGCTTCGGCGGTGGCTTGAGCGAGGCCGACCACGTCGGGCACCGTAACAATCGGAAAATCGGTCCCATCACCGGGGAATGTCAGCGCGTTGATTTCGTCCAAGCTGCCGACAAGGTCCCCATCGGGGTTTTCGTATTCGACGTCTTCGAAAACCAGTTCGGCTTCCAGTAGTTCGGTGCCATAGGGATTAAGCGCCGGTGGGTCCGTATGGCACAGGGCGCAAGTGTCGAGCCTTGTGTCATCGATAAAAGGGTATTTATCTATGGCGGCGTCCAGTACCGTTTGGTTGGCCAACGCCGGCAACATCACGCAAGTAATTGCGAGGAAGAGTACACCGGTTTTTTTCATGATGGTTTCTCTTTCGCTTTTTTAGACGTGCGCTTCGGGTTAACTGCGGCAGCGAGTGCCTTTGCATAACTTGGAACCGTTGCGCAAAATGAAAAATTCCGTTTTGCGTAGAGCGGGAGGACCGGAGGGACAGAAAGGACGTAAACGACAAAAGACCGAATGAGAGACGGGAATTCGCGGGAATATCAGCGGCCGGACGGTGGTGAATCAGCACGCGGGGCCGAAATCTTCGATGGCCTTGAGGATCTGGGGATAGCTTCTTTTCCAGACGCCGGGGGCGATTATTGTACTTGCGGAAATAGTGGTCGCCGATCATGGGGGCGCTGAGGTTGTCGCCGAACACGAGATAGGGCACCGGCGCGTGCTGAACGATTTCGCGGGCCCAACTGCAGTTGGGGGTGTGATAAGCGAAGATGCCGCACAACCGGACAAAACCGACTTTGCCGGGACCGAAAGCCTCGACCACTTTGCTTCTCACCGGGAAGCTCTGGCAGAAACCCTTGCTCAACACGTATTAGGCGAAAGGCACGCGGTCGTGTTCCCGTCCCTGCAGCACCGCCAGCATTCGGTCGTTGACGGTCGTTTTAGCCATGCAAACAGCCCTTTTCTGTAGTAAATCATGTGAACGCGCCCGCCATTTCCGGCGGCGCCTTTCCCCGGCTTGGGCTCTAAAGTTCCTTTGGCAGGGGGCGCGACGGTTTCACTTCGGCGGCTGCACGGTTTAATATGTTGCGCAAATGGGAGGAAACCGCGATGGGCGTTGTTGCCGCTTTGCTGATGGTACTGAGTTTTAACCCGCCGGAGGATTCGGCGGCGGGTGTTGTTGCGCGGATCGAATGTCCGGCGAAGATAGAGAAGCTCGATGAGGTTGTGGCGGTGCGGGTGGTGATTGAGAATACGGGCGAGGCGCCGGTCAACGGGACTGCCCGCGTGCGGGTGATCGAGCCGTGGTCGGTTAAACCGCGTTCGGCCGAGTGGACCGCGGGCGCAGGAGCGAAAACCGCGCTCAATTTCGAGCTCACGCCGGGGGAGGGGACATACAACGCCCTTTACCCCGTGCACGCTTATGTGGAATTCAGCAAGGGCGGCGAGAAACACGCCGCGCATTCCATCGCCATTGTGGAATATGTTGGCGACGTGCCCGCGCGATTGCAGCCGGGGGTCGAGTGGCGGCCGATCGAGGTGGCCGCGGGGCGGCCGGTGCGTTTGACGCGGATGCCGGTGCGGCGGACGGTAATCCGGGTGAATGGGGAGCCGCCGGCAGTGCTGCCGCCGGGCTGGCACGGCAGCGAAGGCCGCACCCGGGCGGCTGTGACGCCGGGGGCGAGCGTGCAGCGGCCGGACGCGCGGGAGGCTATTGGTATCCATCCTCCGTGGTACAACGGGCTGGCGGGCACGGCGCTTGTCGAGTTCCCGCTGCGGCTGCCCGATGCGAAGCCTGTCCTTTTCACCGCGGCCACGGCAATTCGGGACACCGCGGAGGACGAACCACCCAGCGACGGCGTGACGTTCCGGGTGCGGGTCGCGGCGGCGGATGCGCCGGAGGGCGAGTTGGGGGAAATTGTCTTTGAACGGCATTCGGCGGCGAAAAGCTGGGAAGAAGTGCGGGCGGATTTGTCGCGCTACGCAGGACAGCAGATCCGGCTTCAACTCGAGTCGCATCCGGGACCGCAGAACAATACCACGTGCGATGCGTCGTACTGGGCGGAGCCGACGGTTACGGCGGGCGAGTTGGAAAACGCTATCGCGGGGCGATATTCCGCCGAGGCGGTGAGGCTTGGCCCGGCGCGCGTTACGCCGGGACGGCGCGGGTTGCTGGACGCCAGGGTCGAGTTTGAAAACGGCCTGGCCTTCACCGGGTTCGACCTGCGCGTACTGGGCGACACGCTGGGGGAGACGTCGGCGGTGAACATGCTGGCCGAGGCGATCAAGGAACCGGCGGAGACGGGGGTGAAGTACCGGCACAGGTTCTCGTCGTACCGGGGCGCGTTCGACGTGGTGGTGCACCTGTTTGCCCATGAAGGGGCAGCGCTGCGGGCGAAGTTTTCGCTGGAGAACGGGCCTGCGGCGGCGCCGTGGTCGGTGGTCTACCTTGAAGACGTGGCCGCGGGTCCGTGGCCGGCTGAGGCCGAGCGCGTTTATGCCGGCGTGGGCAACGTGCTGGTGGAGCCGGAGGCGTTTGACCTGCATTTTGACGGGCACCGGCTGGCATCGTCGTTTGTGGGTTTTGATTTTCCGACGGTTTCGATGGTCCAGGCGGTGGATTCGCCGCCCTCGAAACTGCACGTCGATCCGGCGGAGAAAAGATACAGCCTGCACAGCGCGCTGAACCTCACGATGACGTTCATCCCGGCCCCGACGGTTTGGGAAGGCGTAAAGACCTGGCGCGAGATCAACGGTTTGAACGCGGCTCCGTCGGTCGATCGGATTGCGGGGAAGTTCGTTTTCGACCTGTGGGGAGGGCATTACGCGGACTCGGCGGAAAAACTCGAGAAGTCGTTTGCGCTCGGCATGACAAACAGCGTCGTAATATGGCACAACTGGCAACGGTGGGGATACGACTACCGGCTGCCGGAGATCTGGCCGCCCAACCCGAAGTTCGGCACGCTCGACGAATTCCAGCGGCTGGCCCAGGTCTGCGCGGACCACGGTGTCCTGTTCGCGCCGCACGACAATTACATCGACGTCTACCCGGATGCTGAGTGTTTTTCTTATGACGGCGTGGCGTTTACGCAGGACGGGCGGCCGATCCGGGGGTGGTTCAACGGAGGTCGCGGCGCGCAAGCCTACCGCTGGCTGACGGAGGCGTACCGGGACGAGCTCGAACGGAACGTCAAGCTGATGCGCGACAACACCGCCGCCAGCGCGTACTTCATCGACGTGTGGTCGTCAATCGGGCCGTTCGACTCGTGGACGAGCGGCGGGCGGTTTCTCGACCGGCGTTACACGCGGGACGCGTGGGCGGACGCGTTCAACTGGATCCGGGACACGATGGGCGGCAACGCCCCGCAAATCAGCGAGAGCGGCCACGATCAGCTCATCGGCGCGCTGGACGGCGCCACCGCGAACCACCTGCGCGTCGACGCCGAGCCGCCGAAAGAGATGCCTTGGACGGTCTGGCCGATCGAGTGCAAAGACGCCGAGCGAATTCCGTGGCTCGATTTTGCGCATCACGACCGGTTCGTGCTGCACGGCGCCGGGTACAGTAATCGCTACCGCGGCGGGCTCGACGAAGCCGGCCACGGCATCTACAGCGACGACTATATCTGCACCGAGGTGCTCACCGGCCATCCGGGGATGACGCCCGCCCCGTTCAGCCGCGACGGCGTGCGGAAGTACTGGCTGCTCGATGCCCTGATGCGCAAGCTGGCCGGCGCGCGGATGGCAAACGTCGAGTTTGACGGCGGCGATATCCACCGCCAGCACGTGGTGTGGGAAAACGGCGCCGAGGTGTGGGTAAACCGCGGCGAGGCAGACTGGGAAGTTGCCGGCGGGCGCGTCCTGCCCCAGTACGGCCTCTACGCCCGCGCCGGGGACGTGGAAGCGGCCGTCGAGCGCAGAGACGGCGCGGTGTTCGAGTGGAGCAGGTCGCCAGACGGGTACTACGTGAACGCCCGCGGGGCCGCCGTTGAGATCGGTTACGGTTTTGCCAAAACAAGCGAAGCGTTTCGGGCGGTGGAGAAGGGGGCCGATGTGGAGAAGACGCCGCTTCCTGATTAGGGGGGTGTCCCAACGGCGCGAAATTTCGCCCTTGGTTGCGTATTCCGGTTACAATTTGCTTTATGATTAGTCTGAACGAGGCACAACAGACGGCTGTGACGGCGGCAGACGGGCCGACGCTTGTTTTAGCGGGTGCGGGGACGGGAAAGACGCGCGTCATCGTCGAGCGGATCATCTGGCTGATAGAAGAGCGGGGGGTCGACGCGCGGAATATCCTGGCGCTGACGTTTACGAACCGGGCGGCGAACGAGATGCGCGAGCGTGTGATATCGCGCCTGGGCACGGAACGGCTGGCGGTCTGGATGGGGACGTTCCACTCGTTCGCGTTGTACGTGCTGCGGCGCGAGATTTACCGGCTGGGCCTTAACGCTTCATTCACGGTGTTCGACGAGGCGGATCAACTCTCGCTGATGCGGCGCCTGATCCGCGAACTGCCGGCCACGCACGTGAAAGTGACGCCGCGCAACGCCATCGGTTGGATTAGCCGGTTGAAACAGGACCTTGCGGAACCCGACGAGGCTGCCCCGTGCCGGTTCGAGGAGGAAGAGACGTGCCGGCTGTTGTGGCGGCGTTACCATGACGCGCTGCGGCGGGCGTCGGCGTTGGATTTCGACGACCTGCTCGTGTTGCTGGTGAAGCTGTTGCGCGAACACGAGGAGGCGCGAGACAAGTACCGGCGGCGGTACCGGCATATCCTGGTGGACGAGTACCAGGACACGAACCGGGCGCAGTACGAAATCGCGCAGCTCCTCACCGACGGGCACGGCAACATTTTTGTTGTGGGCGACGAAGATCAGAGCATCTACTCGTGGCGCGGGGCGAACATTCAGAACATCCTGGATTTCGAGCGGGATTTCGAGAACGCGCGGGTGATCCGGCTCGAGCAGAACTACCGGAGCACGCCGCACATCCTCAACGCGGCGAACGAGCTCGTAAAAAACAACCGCCACCGGCTGGGTAAAACGCTCAATACGCAGGTGAAAGACGGCGAGCCAACGCGCTTTTATCTTGCGGAAACCGCCGAGGAGGAGGCGGAGTGGGTGGTCGACCAGGTGGCGGAGATGGGGAAAGGCGCGGCGGGCGCGGCGGTGCTGTACCGGGCCAACTGGCAGTCGCGGCTGGTGGAAGAGGCGTTGCGGCGGCGCGAAATGAACTACGTGGTGGTCGGGGGCGTGCGGTTTTACAGCCGCAAGGAGATTAAGGACCTGCTGGCGTACATGCGCTTGCTGGTGAACCCGGCGGACGACGAGTCGCTGCGGCGGATTATCGCGGTCCCGCCGCGCGGCATCGGCGGCGTGACAATGGAGCGGTTCGAAGAATACGCGAAAGTGCGGAATGAGCCGCTGCTCCGCGTGCTGCGGGACACCGAACACGACCAGACGCTGAACCCGCGGATGCGCGACTCGGCGCTGGCGTTCGTGCACCTGATCGACGACCTTTCGTACGAGGCGAAGCGCATGCCCGTGCGGGACGTTGTCGAGCAAGTGATCGACGCCGTGAACTATCGCGAGTTTCTGAAAAAGTCCGACGAGAAAGATTTCCGGTCGCGCGTGGAAACCGTGGACGAGTTCGTCTCGGCGTGCGCGCAGTTCGACGTTCAGCAGTCGGGCGGCGTGGCGGAGTTTCTGCAAGACCTGGCTTTGTACAGCGAAGCGGACGAGCTGGCGGTGAAAGAGGGTGCGGTGACGCTGCTTACCTGTCACAGTGCCAAGGGCCTTGAGTTCGACACGGTGTTCCTGCTAGGGTTGGAGGAAGGTTTGCTGCCGCATGTTTCGGCGGTGTCGGAGCGGGAGATTGAGGAGGAGCGCCGGCTCTGTTACGTGGCGATGACGCGGGCGCGCAAACAACTGGTGATGACGGCGGCGCAGTCGCGCACTGTGCACGGGTTGCGCGAAGAGCGGGACCTTTCGCGGTTCGTGCACGAGATCGGCGGGCGCCTGCAGCGCATTAAGAAGGCGCCGCGCGAGACTCCGGCCGAGCGGCCGGCGATGGCGAAACGGTCCGGGCGCCGCGCCGCGGCAAAACCCGCGGCCGCCCCCGCCGAGGAACCGGCGCAAGGCGCCATCAAGATGGGGACGGCCGTGCACCACCCGAAGTTCGGGCGCGGTTACGTGATGTACACCACGGGCTCGGGCAGCCGGCTGCGGGCCCGGGTTCGGTTTAATTCGGGGCGGGTAGCCATGTTCATGGTGAGCCAGTCGCCCCTCCAGATTGTCGAGGGAAAGAAAAAGTGAACTTGGACGAACTTCGCGCAAAAATCGATGCGCTCGACGGGCAGATCCTCAAGCTGCTCAACGAACGCGCGCAGTGCGCCGTCGATATCGGCGCTATCAAACGCTCAACGGACGCCGCTTATTACGTGCCCGAACGCGAGAAAGCCGTGTTCGAGCGGCTGCGCAAGTCGAACAACGGACCGCTGCCCGAAAAGGCGGTGAGGGCCATCTACCGCGAAGTGATCAGCAGCATCCGCGCGCTGGAAAAACAGATCACTGTCGCCTTCCTCGGCCCGCGCGACACGTTCAGCCACATGGCCGCAATGCGCGTGTTCGGCGTCACCGCCGAATACCACCCCCTGCCCACCCTGTCCGACATCTTCACCGAAGTCGAGCGGAAACGGATCGACTACGGCATCGTCCCCGTCGAAAGCTCGATGGGCGGCGGGGTGCACGATACGCTCGACCGGTTTATCGCGTCGGACCTCAAGATCGTCAACGAGGTGCTGTTGCAGATCACGCAAAACCTGCTCGCCAACTGCCCGATGAACGAGATCGAGCGCGTCTATTCCAAAGACAACGCGTTCGTCCAATGCCGAAACTGGCTCCGGGCGAACCTGCCCAACGCCGAGCTGATCGACAAGTCGAGCACCGCCGAAGCCGCCCGCGTCGCCCATGGCGAACCCGGCGCCGCCGCCATCGCCAGCTCGCTCGCCGCCCAAACCTACAACCTCGACATTCTGATCGCCCGAATCGAAGACTCGCCGAACAATTACACCCGGTTTTTCGTCGTCGGCAACCAAATCGCCAAACCCACCGGCAAAGATAAAACCTCCATCCTCATAAGCGTCAAAGACCGGCCCGGAGCCCTATACAGCCTGCTCCTGCCGTTCTACGAAAACAACATCAACCTCACCCGCATCGAGTCGCGCCCCTCGCGAAAAAAAGCCTGGGAATACGTGTTCTTCATTGACATGCTCGGCCACGTCGCCGACACAAACGTCGCCAACGTGCTCGACTGCGTGGGCGAGTTCTGCAACGAGATCAAGATCCTCGGCTCGTATCCCCAGGGGGAGGTCGAAGAATAGCTGCCGCGGGGCGAGAGCCGGCGCCGGCGCCGGTGCCACCGCTCGTTCACGCAGACTACCATCGCGGCCCGAAACTGCGGTATAATCAATCAATCTGCACGGTTGGCAACAGCCACACGCGGGCCTGTAGCTCAGTGGTTAGAGCAGGTGACTCATAATCACTTGGTCGTAGGTTCGACTCCTACCAGGCCCACCAATGATATCAACGCCTTACGAGACTCGTAGGGCGTTTTTCTTTGTCCCAAGGCCCTCATGGGACACTGGCGGGACACTGCCAAACAACAAACCACAGCAATCTCTAAAAAATTCTGCAAAAATTCGCGGGGCGGGTCATCGGTTTACGCCAGGGACTGCGCGGGGCGGACTATTACCAACCCCAAACCCAGGCTGGCGATGAACCCGCCAGCCCAACCCACAATTAACCACGCTCATGCTAACCAATCCGACCCTCGACAAACTGTAACGCCTGCGCCTGACCGGCATGTACGGCGTCTACCGCGAACAGCTCGAGTCCAGGCGCGTTGCGACGGCACACTCGAGCGGAACGTAGACACGGCCCAGTTCCCCTTCGGCGCCGCTTCGGGCAGGTAGTGATATTCCGTGTGGGCGCCGACCACTGACGAGAAGAGCCCCGGAGGATAGGCGCTGAAGTCATCGTTGAGCAATGTGCTCTCTCCATAGGCTGCGCGGGTGAGTACGAGCAGGAGCATCAACGAGAAGAAGCTACGGGTGGATTGTCGCATTAGAATTCGCTCCGGTTTCAGTATGTTCTCAATTCCCGCACAGATGCGGAGGCTCGCTTGCCAGCATCGCCAACGCTTCCTTCACACGTTCGGTCTGTTTCTCGTCCACGGTGAGGTACTGGTGATTCCCTGCGGGATCCTCCGTCCAAGAAGTATACCCCTTCTCGTCGTAGGACACCCGGCCCCTGGGTGAAAGACCAAAGTAGCCGCGGTCGGGGCGCACGGCCCACAGGACGCTTGTCAGGTCCCACGAGGGTTGGTCGCGATAGTCGTCGTTGTACAGACGATAGGCCGCCGCCATGGGATGGTCGGAACAGTAGTCAAAGTCCTGTTTGATGCCCTCTTTGGGCAAGCGCGTCTTGATGCCGATCTCGAAGCCGCTGTAGACGATGGGCGTGGGCCATTCCCGGGCGAGCTTCTGCGCAGCGGGAATGTCCATGACCACGTTGTATTCCCGGTGAGGCTTTCCATTGAACGGCTCGAAGGCTCCGGCCATCACGGAGAGTATCCTCACTTTGCGTGCCACGAGGTCCCGTCCGGACAAGGGGGAGTGCCCATCGGCTTCCGTGTCCAGCAACCGTGCCATGTTCGTCGAGAACCCCACTTGGACGATGATCATGGAGTGGTCCTCCTGCGATGCCAGCACCTTTCGCAACAGGAGGGTCGCTTCGGGCGCCTGCTTTCCTGAGGCCAATGTGTGCGGGAACCGGTAGTCACCGTCCTTCACCTCCGCCGCCAATCCGAGGAACTTGCCCTGCTTCGGTTCGGCGCCATTGCGCACGACGCCAACAGGCACATCCCCCCGGCCGTAGAAGGTGTTGAGCACGTCCACAAACGGTCCCGCGAGTTCGTGGTCTTTCGTCACCGTCACTGCGAGCAACTCGCATTCCCCCCGGCTCTGTAGGGCGTGGATGACTCCGAGCGCAAACCCGTCGTCTACGTCGTTGCCCATGTCCGTGTCGTAAACGAGCGGAACTGGCGGCAAAGATAGTGGCCCCTCTTCGATCACGCCCAGCAATATGAACATACTAAGTCCAAGTTCAAACATCACTTTGTCCTTTCCCGTTCCTCGTCAGTCATTTACTGTGATTATGATACGCGCGTACCGAGTGAGCGGGGGTGTACCGTCATCCGTCACAGCGCACACCACGTGCACAGTGTCACCCTGGTCCGCATCGCTTGGAACGGCGACCGTGGCCGCCGGCGTGTCTGCATTCTCAATGCGTATCCGGCCGCCAAGTTCTCCCACTTGCGCATGGTGCAGCCATTTGAACTGCAATCGGTCGGCGTCGGGGTCGCTTGATTCGGCCGCGCTCAAGGCGATGCGTTCGCCGGGCGCGGCCAACAGGTCTGACCCAGGCGAGACAAGAACGACGGGTGGGTGGTTCGCTTCAGCATAGGTTTTGACGCACCAGTCCGCGCGTGCCGCCCAGTCGTTCTGGAAGTCGACCGCCCAACGAAGGATGCTGTGGGTCGGCGCGCCCCGCTCGTCCACGGACTTCCATATGCCCCTCGACAGCGCGAACCGGCCCCCCCACCCGCCGTACGAGGGGTGCTCGTGGCTCCGCAAGCCCGTGGGGATTACGTGAAGGAATGACGGCGTATCGCCTTCTGATCGGAAGGCGCCGTCGGCTGCTTCATACATTGCGCACAGGGGACCATGGTTCTCAAGGATATTCGCCGTCATCCAGTCGCGGTCGAAGTAGTGCTGCAGTTCCTTGGACATGATCTTCTTCCATGGATACGCGATGGCCTCGAAGGATGGCCAATCGCTGAGCAGGACCTGCACTTCCGGCCATTCGGGCCGAATATACGTGGCAAGGGTGTCGTCTTGTTCGGCGATCAGAAAGAGATGGGCTTTGCGGCTGACCTCCTCGCCTCTTTCCGGATGCTCTTCCTGAATGGTCTTGAGTGCACGGGCGATGGTGTTCGAGCCGCCCCAGGCCTGTAGCCAGACCGGAGACGGGTCATCGTCGAGCAGTATCTCTACGATGCGGTTGGAGCCGGGAGTAGGCTTACTCATGTCGCCTTCGTAGGCGATGTTGCCCACGAACACCTGCGACCTCAGATAGTCCGGCGTAGGGAAGCCGGTATCATGCTTCTTGAGGTTTGGGTAGACCTGCTCGTACGCATCGAGCTGGCGGTCAAGCCATTCGACGGGTTTCCAGCCCTTCTCCTCATGCGTCTCATCGCCTGCCCAATGGAACTTGGAGCTGGAATGGATGAGCCCGAGAATGTCCCACTCGTTGGCATACAGCAGAAAGCGGATCATCGTGCAGCGGTCATCGATCTCCCCGTCGGTCGTCGCGATCACCCGCGGCTTGGCGGGCGTCACCTCTGAATAGCCGGAAATGGCTATACCCAGCGTCAAGGTCAGAGCCGTTAGTACATGCCGACAAGTGTTCATAGACTTGATTCCTCCCGAGTCAGTAGGACCACCCAGTCTTCTGATTGGTCTACGGGCGACGTACCCAATGCCACCGCGCTTCCGCCCTGAAGACGCGCATCGCCTCCGGTAAATGCCCCCGTTCTTGGGTTGAACCACCGAAGCCTGAAGGTGCCTTTGGCCGCGTTCAGGTCGAGGCTGCCCGTGTTCTTCGCGACGGGCAGATAGACTGCGTAGACCTCTCCCCTCTTCGCAAACACCTGGCCGGTGACCGTGTTGTTTTCCCCGGCGTAAGTTGACGCGCCGCTGAGCAGCCCATCGCACGGTTCCATTTCCCAGAAGGGAATGTGCTCCGTCATGAATCTGCGGGCAAATGCCATGCACTGCCAGAGCCGTTCGTACTTGCGAAAATCTTCCACCTTCAGCAGGTCGTCGAGGATGAATTCGACCTGGCCGCCCGAGAAGTAGATGGGCCACAGGTACTCGCGACGATGGCGGTCGATGTTGTCCGGACTCGTTTTGTCCGGGAAGAACTCGTCCATCCCAATTACGAGCGGCACGCCAGCTTCTCGCGACCGCGTGCGCCAACGCTCGACAAGATCCGAGACGTTCTTGTTCTCCTGAAACGACGTAACCGTGAACCGTGGGTCGCCGAGGAACGGCGTCCACACCTTTTCGGCACGACTCGCATGGTGCACGGTGATGGGGTGGTCGTACGGGTCAACGTCATGGATGTATTGGGCAAAGGACTTGACCCGGTCCGGTCCGAAGTTGAGGTTCAGGTTGTACTCCTCACAGAGATTCCATTGCAGGGCAGGCAAGTGCCCGAACCGAGCGATGAGTTCCCGGTAGAACAGTTTACGTTCGATGCCGAGGTTCCCGTCATCAAGTTCGCACTTGTTGGCCTCCTCGGCCTCATTGAGCACGAAGTGGAGCATGATCCCCTTGCGCTGCGCGTGTTCGAAGACGATGTACCACTGATACAGCTTCGTTAGGTCGAAGTGGAGGTTGTCGTTTTCAGCGCTTCCGCTTCCGTCAACTGGCCCGAGCCAGGGGTACACGTTCTTCCCGTCGCCGCCGACATTCATAGGCAGGAAGTAGATGCTGTTCACTTCCTGTGACGCAAGGTAGTTTAGCGCCCCGATGATGCCCTTTCCTTGTCCATCCCCCCAATCGGGGTCACCCTCACGCCAGTCGGCGACATGGCTTGCATATCGATGTCGAGCCTTGGGGGTGTTAGAAAAGCCGTGATATGCCAGGAAGTCCTCAGGGCTGTCCGTGCCGCCCTTGAGCCAGTATCCGCCGTCGCGGAACTTCAGGTAGTGGCTGCCAACATATTCAAGTCGTCCCCGTTGGTAGAATCCCTCGGAGGAGAAATCGGGAGGGCCGATGGAAAACTCTCCCTGTGCCCCGACAAAGGAGTCGGACTCTCCCGCGGCTGGTTCCAGACGAACCGCGACGTCCTGACCGCGCCGAAATGATGCCTCATACCGCCATGTTCCCACTTCATCTGGAGAGAAAATAGCTCGCCATACATCACCTGTAAGCCCGCCGCTTCCATCGCCTGCGAAGAATCCGGGGACGTCGTGAGCAGTCCCGGACGGGCTCGTGAACCGGATCTGCAGGCGGTAGTCGAGAAAGGGATTCGGATTGGTGTCCGAGGCGTTGGCTCTGGGCCCCCGGAAATCCAATGTGACAGGCCTCCATTTCGCGAGAGGGCCGGCAATACTTGGCGCATTGGGATCGTACCCCAAGGCTCTTGCCGTCAGCGCAAGAATACGGTTCATGCAGGACTCGTGCTTTCCACCTTCGAGCTTCCCCCAATTCCCCTTAGCACACACCAACACGGCATTCAGGCTTGGGAAGATTGCCGCGCAATTGCCGCCGGCTCCTATCGACATATACGTATCAGTTGGCGCGTCCGGCCACGTCCGGCTTTGGGGATGGAGGCGCCCCGTGTCGTTGAACCACCAGTTGAAGCCGTAGATTCCCGCTCCGTACTTAGTGAAGTGGTCCGAGCCTCCGCCGTAGCTGCCGATGTTCAAGTAGTCCGGGCCTTCCTCCGGTTGGGTATGCGGCAGGTTCTTGGGCGCCTGAGGCCGGACATAGGTGTCGAAGTACGACTCAGGCAGCAGTTGCCTGTCGGTCCAGCGTCCCCGGTTCAGCCAGAACCATGCGATGCGCGTAAAGTCGCGTACCGACGCACGCAGCCGGCGCTTGTCTTCACGCCAACTGAGCCCGTCCTCGAAATCTAACGCGCCCAATCGGTCAGGGTGACCCGAAACGTCGTGGGGATCGGCCTTGAATACCTTGTCGAATACGGTCTTCTGATACAGTTGTATCGCTGGGTCATTGTAGGCCCACGCCGCTCCGGGCGGCTCGGGTCGGCGGAAGCCGCTGCACATCGCGCCGAGGTGGCGGAATGTAATTGCCTGGTCCTTCCCCTGAAGCTTCCAGCCGAACTCGGCAATCGGTTGATCCACGCTTTCGATGAGTCCTTCCTGCAATGCAAAAAAGAGCAGCGTGCTGACGACCGGCTTTGCAGACGACATCCAATCGCTCCGTTCCGATTGGTTACCCCAGGCGTACACGAGGTAGCCGTCCTTCACGATGCAACCGCGGCCTCCAAGCATCTCGGCGACTTCCGAAAGCGCGTTGCCGTCGACGTGCAAGGCCTCGGGCCTACACGTTTCCCAATGCCCCCGGGGAAACACCGCTTTCGCGGCTTCGGCATGGGCAAACCCCAGGAGGCTTACCATCGCGACCGGAAAGGTCAACAGAAGGACCTCGCGGCAGCGTGTCGGTCTTTTGCTGCAGCGTACAGAACCCAAACGGCGGGCGTGTCGAGTGCGTTTCATCTCGCTTCCTCCAGTGCGTTGTCCTTCGGTGCGACAGAACGCGATATGCTCCTCGTGGACTTCGCGCGCCCCGGCTGGTGCGCTCGATGTACGCGTGCGGTTGCGACCAGGCTGTCGGGCTCAGGAAGGTTGACAAGATGCTTCGACGACTCCTGGGGCGACTCTTCGTCGACCGCTTCAACGAGAAGCCGGAAGACCTCGTTCAATGGGTGGGGAGAAGAAGGCCGTCTGTCCAGAGTCGTATCGTTCCAAGCGATGACGAGGTCGAGGTCGGGCAACACAGCCATGCCCCGCATCCCGTTGGCATGCCCGAGCGCCGCGAAGGTATTCAATGGTGCATCCGGCCAATACCGCTTTCCGTTTCGCTCCACTCCGTTCACCCACCAGAGCCAACTGTAACTTCCATGGTGGTCCGTCTGGTTGTCCGGAATACTCCTTGAGCCGATCGAGCGCTGGCCGGGAATCATCTTCGCCGCAACCCCTTCCGTCCTCGGGATATCATTCGAAAGCGGGTTCTGTGTCGCCATCCGCACATGTTCAGGGGAGACGAGTTGACGCCCCTTCCACGCACCCTCATTCAGATAGAGCCATCCCAACCGAGCGAAGTCCCGGGGAGAGACGGCCAGGCGCCCCGGCCGGTCGTGTGGCCCAAATGCCAGGAACGTCGGCTCGTCTTCGCATTGTAGATAGTCGGTGAGCTTCCCGTAAAGCACAGCTTCGTCTACCGTTTCCCAGGTGGCTCCATAGAGTTTCAGGAAGAGCGTGTCGGCGAAGAGGGCCATTTGCCAGTCGTTGTAGTCGAATGCCGTGCCAGGCGCCTCGCGTACGCCGTAGCAGGAGATTTGGTTGGCCATGTGGGTAAAAGTCATCGTTCGGTCTTTGTGCGCGAGTTCCCCGCCGTTGATGTTATTTAGTTCGGGCACGTAATCCGCCACGCGTGTATTCAGCGAAGGCAGACGGCCCTGCTCCACGGCCATGAACAAGAACGTCGAGTACCAGGGCTTCACAGCCGAGGCCACATCGCCGCGTCGGGTTTCGTCTCCCCAGCGGTACGCCAGGCAGCCGTGCCGCACGATGCATCCGCGGCCCTCAAGGTACTCCGAAATCTTGTCAAGGGCAGAACCGTCCAAGCCCACTTCTCCCGGGGCGCAGACCGGCCAGGTTTTCCCCGGGAAGCACACATCTTCCGAAACCGGCTGTGTGTTTCGCTCTGCCGCGGTCTCCGCGACGCATAGTCCAGATACCGCAAGTCCTAGGACAAGCGTCGTCAAAGCCACAATTCCAAGGAGACTTCTCTGGTGTATGCCGTTTGAATTCATACATGCAGTCCTCACTATTCGACAAACGGACGATACTGCTATTTCATCCGGACCAGCAGCACCCAATCCTCTTCGCTGGGCGCCGTGCATTCCAGACCCTTCGCCCCCACCTTGAAACTGCCCTCTGCGCCAGCCAACTTGCCCGTACGAGGGTCATACCATGTGACGGTTGCCTGGCCTGGGTCTGATGAGGTTTCCAGTGCAATCGTGCCGTCCCTCGGAAGGTAGCAGGCATAGGCGTTACCGGGATTCGCCACGCAATAGGCACGTACCGCGGCGATGAGTTCGTTGTGTGGTGCCATGTCATCCAATTCCGAGACGACATGGTTGAAGAAGTGGCTGAGATAGCCGAGCCAATCGTAGGTGAGAAGCGGCTTTACCCCTCCGTCGACTGTCGGGTCGTACCCCATGATGCCGGTCTTAGACGTGCCCTGTCGCTCGTCGTCGTGAAAGAAGAAATGGCCCCCTCCCATGGCGAAGGTCCACATAAAAATGCGGACCTCGGGGTCGCCCAGCGTGTATGGAGTCGATTTGAGCATTACGACAGGGCGTGCGGGCGCTTGGGTAAAAGCTCTCTCCGCAAGGCTGTTCTTATCCACGGCATGGGTCGCCACCACAATCGCATCGACGTCCTTGCGACGGGCTTCCCAGTCCACCAAGACGGTGGCACCGCGCCGCCGGAAAAACGCAAGCATGTGCCCAGTCATGTTGTCCTTCCAGGGGCCGGTTTCGTAGGACCGCTCATCCTTGTATACGTAGAACACGTTGTCATATGAGCCCAGCTCATCAACCATCTTTTGCGAGTAAGATTCCCAAACCCATTGCGTCTTCTTTGCATTGGGGCACGAATCCGACCAGGCCTCGGCAATTGCCTCGCGTCCCGGAGTTTCAATCACAACCGCTTCATAGTTGTGCTCAAGATGGCCCTGGGGAGCGCGAAAATGTATCTACGTTTGCTCGATTATGATTCTGAGCATGTCATCAACGCAGTTAATCAGAAATGGGAGGGCGATTCAAGGAAGATTCATGACATGAAGAGGCGAAAGCAGCTGGGCGCTGCTTTCACTCAATTAAACATGGCTGCAAACGATGAAGTGGAGTGATGGATCGGCCTTGCACCTCCGGTGGCAGAGGGCTTTCACGCGGCTTCCCTGTAGTAAGTTTTCAGGATGCCTCCGAGTTCACTTCGGCAACGAATGCGTCCCTCTGTTTGGGGAACGAAGTTCTCGTCCAAAACGGTGTTGTCTCGACCCACGCCTCTATGCGGCCACCGCAATTCGTTCCGTTCGCGATTCCAAGCCCAAAAGCCCAAGAATACACGGTTTCAGGCGATGGACACATTTCCGCACCCCCTGGATTCGGCTGTGAAGGCGCGGGGGCGGCGGCAAGGGCGTAGGCGTGCTCAGTGTATGGCAAGCATAGCGCAATTGTGTACCCTAAACTGTACCCTACAATTTGGAAAACATGTTCCAAATGTTCAACATGTACTTCATCGGCTCGTGGAGCTAAACGGTTGCCATTGCTGCAGCCATTTCCTTTTTGCGCATTCAAAACGGCTGAAGCTGGCGGAACATGTTTTGTGTGTAGGAAAAGAGCCGGTTGGCGGTGACGGCCACGAGGGCAATTCCCACAGCGACGGCGATCCAGCACCAGATCAGGGCGCGTTTGGACGCGGCGCGGGCACGGTCGGGGTCGCCCTGGCCGAGGTATTTTCTGGCGCGCAGGGCGTAGTAAACAGCCACGAGGCCCACGGGGGAGGGGAGGAAGAAGATGGTGACGAGCACGGCGCCGGTAAGATGGGTGGGGATGCGTTCGGCGCGGCCGGACTGGGGGGCGGCCACGGCGTCGTGGTGGAGGACCGTGCTGCACCGCGTGCATCGCCACGCGTTGTCGTCGTTTAATGCGCCGCAACTGTGACAGTACATGAAGACATTCCTCATCAGGCAACCTACTAAATCATTCCTCAAGAACGTACCGCAGGTCAAATGAACCGGGCGGAACTAGCGTCCACCAGCCACTTGACTTTTGGAAGAAAGTGTATTAATCTCGTTAATACAGTTTACAACGAGGGACTTCTTGTGGAGATTCACTTGGATGCGCGGGATTCGGCGCCCGTCTATGTGCAGATCGTGCGGCAGGTAAAGCGTCTTTTGGCTTCGGGGCGGCTCGCGGCGGGGGATGAGATGCCTTCGGTTCGCGTATTGGCGCGGCAACTTCTGGTGAACCCGAACACGGTGGCGCGGGCGTACCGCGAGCTTGAAGTGCTGGGCGTGCTTGAATCGCGGCAGGGTTCGGGCACGTATGTCTCCGGTGAAGGCGGCCGGCCGGGTCGGCGGCGCAAGGTGATGTGCCTGGCCGCGCCGGCGGACGCGCTGTTGAGGGAGGCACGGGGTTTGGGCGTGCCGCTGGAGGAGGTGCGGGAGTTTCTGATCGAGCGGGACGCGGTTCTGGATGCGGACGATGAGCGGTCGGCTTGAGCAAATGGTGTAAGGAGGGACACTCCCCACCACTGCCGTGGGGCGTCCCAACGGGAGGCATTATGGAACGAATTGTTGAGATTGAGGGGGTGACCCGGCAGTTTCGGCGGAGGATTGCGCTGGATGATGTGACGGTTGGCGTTCCGCGTGGCGGTGTGTTCGGGCTGGTGGGGGAAAACGGGGCGGGCAAGACGACGTTGATCCGGCACATCCTGGGGTTACTCTCGGCGCAATCGGGAACGGTTCGGGTTTTTGGGCTGGACCCGGTTCGCCATCCGGCGGAGGTTCTGGGCCGGATCGGGGTGTTGTCGGAAGACCGCGACCTGCCGCCGTGGATGCGGATCGACGAGCTGATGCGCTATACGCGGGCGTTTTATCCGAAGTGGGAGCCGGCTTATGCCGAGCAACTCCGGGAGATGTTCGAGCTGGACCCGCGTGCGATTGTGAGTTCGCTGTCGCAGGGGCAGCTTGCAAAGGCGGGATTGCTGGTGGCGCTGGCGCACCGGCCGGAGTTTCTGGTGCTGGACGAGCCGTCCTCGGGGCTGGATCCGATCGTGCGGCGGGACATCCTCGAGGCGATCATTCTGACAGTGGCGGAGGAAGGGCGGACGGTCCTGTTCAGTTCCCATCTGCTGGACGAGGTCGAGCGGGTGGCGGATCGGGTGGCCATGATGCACCACGGCAAGATTGTGCTCGACGACACGGTCGAGGACATCAAGACATCCCATCACCGGATCGTGGTGCGGGCCGCGCGGGGACAGGAAGAAGCGCCGGAGATACCGGGCGCGCTGTCGTGCCGGGGCATTGCGCCCGAGTGGACGATGCTGTGCCGGGCGCCGCTCGATGAGATCAAGGCGTCGGTGTTGCGCAATGGCGGGCAGGTGGTGGACGTTGCCACGCCGTCGCTGGAAGAGATTTTTGTCGGCCGTGCCAAAACCAAGGGGCTGGAAACTGCGGGGGTGTAAACAATGATGACCAGGGGCATTGCGTTAATGTGGGAAGAGTGGCGGCGGAGCCGACGGGCGGTCGTCGTCATAGCGATTGTACTTTTGGTTTTTACGGTTGCGGTTTACGCCGCCGAAGACCGCGAAAAGTTGTGGCCGTTAGGCGCGCTCTCGTGTTATACGGTGTTCGGGTTGATCATCTACCTGCTTCTTGCCCAAAGTACACGTTCGAGCATTGACGCTGGAATTCCTGCGCGCCGTTTCCGGCTTCCGGCGAGTTCGTTCGAGCTTGTTTTATGGCCATTTCTGTACCGGCTTGGAGTGACGACCCTGGGGGCGGTGCTGGCCGCGGTTATTTGCCGGCTTATTCGGGCCGATAACCCGTTGATTGCCCCGGTTTTCTTTTTCTGGCTGATCCTGTCGGTGTTCCACACGTTGGCGATTGCATCGGCTCTTATAGGCGGGGTGCTGGTCGTGGTGCTTGGGGGACTGATGTTTTTTCCGGGCGTAATGGTATTTGGCACGGCCTATCAGTCGCCGGCCTGGCGCTACCCGGCTTTCGATCTGGCGGGAATGGCCGCCGCGGCACTATCGGCGTTGATTTTAACGACGGCCGTACTCGGAAAAGTGCGCACAGGCGGGTTCAGTTTTGGTTTGCGGCGCGTATTCGGCGTTGTGCGAGAAGCTGGGCTGACGGCCGGCGGCGCGGCAGAGAAAAAACCGTTCTTTTCGGCGGCGGCGGCGCAACGGTGGTTCGAGTGGCGTTGTACGGGCAAGACGGTTTTTGTTCTGATGGCCACACTGACTCTTGCGTTCCTGCTAAGCGAAGGCTACTCCAACGTTTTTGATGCCGAATCTTCATATACGGTCGATTTCTGGTTGGGCTTCATCATTTTTTTGACGAACTCCGCTGCCGCGGGTCTTTGGGCATTCGGAGACCAGGCAGCGCGAACACGGCGCAGTTACTCCATGTTCGTGCAAACCCGTCCGGTAACCGACCTCCGCCTGGCCCGCGGGAAGTTCGAAGCTGCGGCTATGGCCATTGCGCTTAATCTGTTTCTCGTTGTCATGGTCCTTGCAGCAATGAGCGTGGTGGTGGGTGCAGTGAAATACCGCGAGGATTGGGCGCAGGTATTTCGGGTCGAGTGGGAGTGGCGGCATTTGCTGCTGCTTCCGATGAGTCTGGGCCTGGCGTGGATTGCCTACTGGCGCGGCGTAGTGATGGCGGGATTCTTCATTGCCCTGGCCATCTACACGGAAGCGGCGCCCAATCATTTCGCGCGATGGGTTTACAACAACGGGGTCTTTACGCCGGTTGCGCTGGCGTGCATCGCCGCGGCGTGCGCCGTATTGGCGCCGCCATTTCTACAAGCCTATTGGCGGAAGGCGCTGCAAGGTCCCGCCATGGCCGCAATCGGGGCTGGCTGGGCCGCAGTAACAGCTCTGTCCGGCTTTCTCTTTCTGCGGTATGCATATCCGGATTTCCAGGTTTCGGGGGCGTTGCTTGGAAGCGCTTTGCTGGTGCTGCTTGCGCTTTCGCCGCTCGCCATCGTGCCGGTGAGAATTGCCCGGGGCCGACACGCGTAAACACCCGCCACCGCCGCGCAAGGCGGCCGACTTCTTGGGTTTCACCTCAAAGAAACTGGTATTTCACCGTACAAACACGCTACTCTTAATTGGAGAACGGCGGGGGGCTCTGTGTCGAACCCCTTGCCGCTAGTGGCGATAGCAGTTGGAGGCATTGATGTTCGGCGGGATCGACTTTTTGTCGAGCTTTGCGGCGATGACATGGCAGGGCTGGCTTACGCTTGGCGTGGTGGTGGCCATCCTTGCGATATCGGCGCTGAGCCGCGTGTCTCCGGACGTGCTTTTCGGCGGAGGCCTGGTATTGCTGCTCGTCACGGGGGTTTTGCCGGCGGCCGCGGCGCTGGAAGGGTTCAGCAATCCCGGCATGATCACGGTGGGCGCGCTGTACATCGTGGCGGCCGGCTTGCAACAGACGGGCGCTTTGACATGGATTTCCCGCCACGTGCTGGGCATGCCAAAAACGCTGAACCGGGCCATGTTCCGGCTGATGGCGCCGGTGGTGGCGTCGAGCGCCTTTCTGAACAATACGCCGATCGTGGCAATGTTCCTGCCGGCCGTCCGCGACTGGGCGCGGAAAATGCAGATCAGCCCTTCAAAATTCATGATTCCGCTCAGCTACGCCTCAATCCTGGGCGGAATGTGCACCCTGATTGGCACAAGCACGAACCTGGTGGTCAACGGTTTGTACATCTCGAACACGGGCGCGCCAGGGCTTGGCATGTTTACCATCACGCCGGTCGGCGTGGCGTGCGCTGCGGCGGGACTGCTTGTGCTGGCACTGTTCAGCAAACGGCTGTTGCCAAACCGGTTGCCGGCGGTAAGCGAAGCCGACGACGCGCGGCAGTATACGGTCGAGGTGCTTGTACAGCCCACCAGCCCGTGTATCGGCCAGAGCATCCAGCAGGCGGGCCTTCGGCACCTGCCGGGGCTGTTCTTGATGGAGATTCACCGGGAAGACGAGATCGTGCCCGCCGTGGGGCCGCAGGAAAAATTGCGCGCCCACGACCGGCTGGTGTTTGTCGGCGTGGTGGATTCCATCGTGGACCTGCACCGGTTTCCCGGCCTGATCCCCGCGCCGGACCAGATCTTCAAGCTTGATGCGCCTCGCTCGCAACGTTGCCTGATCGAGGCGGTGGTGAGCGATTCGTGCCCCATCGTGGGCCGGAACATCCGCGACGGCAAGTTCCGCACCCGGTACAACGCCGTTGTGGTGGCGGTTGCCCGGAACGGCGAGCGGTTGCGCGGCAAAATCGGCGATATCGTATTGCGGGCGGGCGACACCATGGTGATTGAGGCCCATCCCTCCTTTATCGACCGGCAGCGCCTGTCGTCCGACTTCTATCTCGTAAGCCAGGTGCCGGAAAGCGAGCCGTTGCGGCGGAACAAAGCGTGGATTGCGGTGTTCCTGCTTGTGGGGCTGGTGGTGGCGACGACATTCGGCGGCGTGTCGATGTTGAAAGCGGCGTTGGCCGCGGCGCTGCTAATGATCGTAACAGGCTGCCTCTCAACAAACCAAGCCCGGCGTTCAATAAACTGGCAGGTGTTGGTGGTGATCGGGGCGGCGCTGGGCATCGGCCAGGCGCTGAGTATCACCGGCGCCGCGGCAAACATCGCCTCCGCCATCGTCAGCGTCTCAAGCAGCAACCCCTGGCTGGCCCTTGTGGCCATCTACCTGGTCACCACGATGTTCACGGAGATTATCACCAACAACGCCGCGGTCGGGCTGACCTTTCCGATCGCCCTTTCGCTTGCGGCGACGCTTCAGGTCAACATCCTGCCGTTTCTCATCGCCATCATGATTGCGGGTTCGGCCAGTTTCATGACGCCCATCGGGTATCAGACAAACCTCATGGTCTACGGCCCCGGCGGCTATCGGTTCAGCGACTTCTTCCGTGCTGGGTTGCCGTTAAACGCCGTCTGTTTTGCAGTGACGATCGCGATAACTCCTCTGATCTATCCCTTCTGAGCGGCGTAGCCACCCGTCTCGCGGGAGCAAGGTCGCACCGATGTTCGGACCTGCGACGGCGCAGCGTCATTACCAGGAGGCCGCCGCGAAGAAGTTGCCGTGTAACCTCTAACACGTTGCATCTTACCCCGCCGGGCTGGCAAAGTAGGGTTGCGGCAGGGAGAACGAGGTGAGTCATAACGACCGTTGCGAGATTCCCGACGACTGGTACGGGCAGGCGTTCGGGGCGTTGTATCCCATCATCTATGCCCACCGGACGGTTGAAGCTGCGGGGCCGGAAGCGGCTTTCGCGGCCCAGTGCCTGGAACTCCGGCCGGGCTCGCGCCTGCTTGATCTAGGCTGCGGCAACGGCAGGCATCTGGTGCATCTGCGGCGCGAGACTCCGAACGTGGCGGGGTTGGATTTTTCGGCGGAACTTCTGGGCATGGCGCGCGAGCTGCTCGGGAGGGAGGCGAGCCTGGTCCGGGGGGACATGCGCCGCGTGCCGTTCGGGGGCGGCTTTGACGCGGTGACCAACTTTTTCACGAGTTTCGGCTACTTCAAAACCAACGGGGAAGATTTGGCCGTCTTGCGGGAGGTCGCGCGGGTGTTGATACCCGGCGGCCGGTTTTTCATGGACTATCTCAACGCGGGTCGCGTGGAAAAGACTCTTGTGCCGGAGTCGAATCGGGAGTATAAAGGTTACGCCATTCGGGAGCGCCGCTGGATCGACCCGGACCGCCGGCGCGTAAACAAAACGACCGAAGCCTGGCTGGGTGGCAGGCCGGCCGGCCGTTGGCACGAAAGCGTGCGGCTTTATGCCGAGCCGGATTTGCGCGGCATGCTGGAGCAAGCGGGACTGAGCGTGCGGGCGGTGTTCGGAAGTTACCGGGGCGAACCGGCGGGCGACGAACAGCCCCGCGTGATTGTTGTGGGAGAAAAGAGGTAGCCGATGAGAGATTTGTTCGCCGAATACGTCGAGGAAAAACCACAGCTTCTGGCTTTTTTTGCCGCGCCGCCACGCGCCCTTTTCAGCGCAACCCCAAAAACGGCGCATTGGGACCCGGCGCTCGTCGAGGCCATTCACGAGTACCTGCACCAGGCGGGCGGCAGGCCGTTGTTCATGGGCGACGAGGCGGCCATCGTCACCGGCCAGCAACCCGGGCTGTTCACGGGGCCGCTGTACACGATTTACAAGGCGGTGACCGCGATTCTGCTCGCGCGAAAAGTGCACGAGCGATTCGGGGTGCGTTGCGTGCCGGTGTTCTGGGTGGGCAGCGACGATCACGACTTCGAAGAGAACCGGGCCGCGAATCTGTTTACCAAAACTCATGAGGTCCTCCCGCTGAAGTACCAGCCGGAGGCGGACGTGAGCGGGCTGGCGATGTACCGCATCCCGCTGGAGGAGTCGCTGCACGGCATGATCGACCGGGCCGCGGCGGAAACGCCGGGCTCGGAGATGCGCGAGGAAGTAGCGGGGTTTCTTCACGAATCGCTCGAGGCATCCGACAACCTGGCGGATTGGACCGCGCGCATCCTGGTGCGGCTTTTTAAGAACACCCCGCTGGTGGTTTTCGCCCCGCACATGCCCGCCGCCCGGCGGCTGGCGGCGCCGGTATTCGACCGCGAGGTCCGCGATCCGCTCGTCAGCACGATGCTGCTCAACGACGCGGGACGCAAACTGCGCGAGATGGATTTTCACCAGCAGGTGGCCAAACAGCACAGCGAGTGCAATTTCTTCCTGGACTTCGACGGGCGGCGCCGAAAAGTGCTGTTTGAAGACGACAAGTATTTCATGCCCGAGCAGGAGGCGTATCTCTCGATCGAAGAGATGGCGGGCTTGCTGGAAACCCAGCCCGAGCGGTTCACGCCGAACGTGGCATTGCGCTGCATCGTTCAGCAGCACCTTTTTCCGGCGGCCGCATACGTCGCCGGGCCCGGCGAAATTGCCTACTGGGCGCAGTTGAAACCGCTGTTCCGGCATTTCGGCCTGGACATGCCGGTCGTATATCCAAGAGCCAGATGCCTGCTCACCGATACAAAAACAAAGCAGATTATGGAGAAGTTCCAGTTTGCCCTCGAAGACCTCGCCGGAGTGCCCGACGAACTCGCGGAACAGGCCCTGCAACTGACCGCGCGCGCGCCGGCCACCGAGGTTGTCCAGCGGCATCGCGGGCAGATCGAGGGCGCGTTTGCGCCGCTTGTCGAGGAGTTGGCGCCGCTTAGCAAGACGGCCGCCGAGATGGCGCAGAGCGTGCAGCGGAATCTGGCCGAGGAGTTCGACCGGATAGAGGCAGCCATCATAAAAGGCGAGCAGGCCCAGGCAGATGCGGTGCGCAAGCAGGTGCAGCGCGTGACCTCGCTCCTATACCCAAACCGAAAACCGCAGGAACGCGTACTGAACGTCTTCTCGTTCTTGTTTGAATACGGCTGGGACCTCGTCCCACGTTTAATCAAGGAAATGAATGTGGAAACGTTTGACGTGAAGGAGATCGAACTGTGACGGCCATTGTTTCAAACGTAGATGTCCTTGCCGTGGGCGCGCACCCGGACGACGTCGAGCTCGGCGTCGGCGGCACGCTGCACAAACTCACGCAGCGGGCCTATGCGGTCGGCATTCTCGACCTGACCCGCGGCGAAATGAGCACGCGCGGCGACATCGACGAGCGCTCGGTCGAGGCCGGAAACGCCGCCCAGGTGCTTGGAGTCGCCCGCCGTGAAAATGCCGGCATCGTCGACGGCGCTGTCGCGAATACCAACGAACTTCAGCTCATGGTGATTCCGTTTATCCGATCGTTCCGGCCCAAAATCCTGATCATTCCCATGGCCGACGACCGGCATCCCGACCACGCGGCCGCGCACAAGCTCATGCTCGATGCGGCCTTCTTTGCCGGCGTGGCCAAGATAGAAACCGACCAGGAGCCGTTCCGGCCGCAGGTAATCTACTATTACCACCCCTACTATGAATCGCCGTCGCCGCCCCAGTTGGTGGTGGACATCTCCGGAAGTTTCGACGCCAAAATAGCCGCCTTGCAAACGCACGCCACCCAGTTCTACAACCCCGCCCGGCCCGGCCCGCAGACGTTCGTATCGAGCCAGGCGTTCTGGGAAAACATCCGCACCCGCGCGGCCTACTGGGGGAGCCGGATCGGCGCCGCGTACGGCGAACCGCTCTACTCGGAGGGTCCGGTCGGCGTGGTTGTCCCGCCGGGCCTCGGTGAGCCGGCATGAAGATTGGCATTACGTGCCACCCGTCGGCGGGCGGCAGCGGGATACTGGCCACGGAACTCGGCATCGCCCTCGCCGAACGCGGCCATAAGGTACATTTCGTTACGCTTGAACCTCCGTTCGGACTCGTGCACTTTCACCACAACATTTACAGCCATCTCGTCCCACAGATAAGCTACCCGTTGCTCCAACGCCAGCACGGAGGGCTGACGCTCGCAGCCAAAATCGCGGACATCGCCGACGAGTTCGGCATCGACATCTGGCACGCGCATTACGCCATCCCCAACGCCGCCAGCGCCATTATCGCGCGAAGCATGATGGCCGAGACGAAACGGTTCCGGGTTGTGACAACGCTGCACGGCACCGACATCACCCTTGTCGGGGCCGATCCCTCGTTTCATCGCGTTACCCGGTATACGATGGAGCAAAGCGACGCCGTCACCGCCGTTTCCCAATGGCTTAGCGAGGCCACGCAGCGCGAGTTCAACCTCAGCAAACCCATCCATACGATCTACAACTTCCTTGACATCAACAAGTACCATGAAGGCCGGCCGCACAAGTGCCACCTCGCCCCGGGCGGCGAGAAGGTCATCATGCACATCTCGAATTTCCGGCCGGTCAAACGGGTGACGGACGTGGTCCGCGCGTTCAAACGGGTGCTCGACCGGGTACCCGCGCGGCTCGTGATGATCGGCGACGGGCCCGAGAAGATCAGCGCCGTCGGGGTGGCCCGGCAGCTCGGGATAACCGATCATGTCAGGTTTATCGGCGTGGTGGAGAATATCGAGAGCATTCTGCCCTGCGCGCACATCGTGTTCCAGCCCAGCGAGCACGAGAGTTTCGGGTTGGTCCCGCTTGAAGCGATGGCCTGCGGCATTCCGGTGATCGGCACGTCCAGCGGGGGTATCACCGAAGTCGTCGAGCACGGCCAGACCGGCTACCTCTGCGAAGTGGGCGAAATTGAGACTATGGCCGATTACGCCGTGGCGTTGCTCACGAACCAGGAAAAGGCGAAGGAAATGGGCCGAAAAGGCCGCGAACGCGTTAAAAACCTGTTCGCAATGGACGAGCACGTCAAGGAATACGAAAACCTGTACGAAGAACTGCTAGCTTGACGGGCGACACCAATTTTCACCCCCACCTGTCATTGCGAGGAGGCGGTGGAGCGATAGCGGAACGCCGACGAAGCAATCCCGGCGGTATTGTTGCTGACCCCGGGTAAGGCAATTCTTGAACACAAGGCAGCCATGTGATTAGCGACCCCCTTACCGCTCACCGCCGCCATCCCCACAAAAAGGCTGAGGCTTGACTGGCAAGAGCGGCTTCTTTCATGTCAGCAACAACACCGATGGCATTGGGTCGACCGGAGACAGTCGAACGTTAGGGTTCTGCTACTGCTGCACGCCTTCTGCTAACGACATGGCCGGGCTTAACGTCAAAAACGGGCTCATTCGAAGCCAACGTACATACCGCCGGGATTGCCGCGTCGGCGTTCCGCTATCGCTCCACCGCCTCCTTGTATGTTGCTTTTTGCTCTTTTTTCTGACGAGATAAAGAGCAGGAGCTGGCAGAGGCGATGCCTCCCGGAGCGTC
>Ga0272441_10002324_pt1 | contig 38624 bp, 37 predicted proteins | sample SSMProp6N_FD_193582 | JGI IMG/M metagenome (GOLD analysis project Ga0272441, IMG submission 193582) | Marine sediment archaeal communities from Little Sippewissett salt marsh, Falmouth, MA, United States - SSM-Prop-6N | ecosystem: Environmental > Aquatic > Marine > Wetlands > Sediment ... | reverse complement strand
TCAGTCCAATTTAAATGTATATTATTTAATTATTGTATAAACTCTTCATTTAAGAAAATACATTTGAAAATTTATATTTGGAATAATAAGATAGGGTTAAATAATAGAATCACCTTGGAAAAAATGGAATGTATACAGAATAATTTTATTTATAAAAAAATCATTTAAAAAATAGTGTTTTGTACTAATTTTAATATAATTCTTAAGGTCTGATTGTTGGAATTTAAATGTCTATCATTGAACTAATCAATATTTTTTAATATTTAATAAAATATTTGAACATATGTATTAGCAATAAATTATTTTTTAACAATTTGTTCAATTTTTACATAATAACTCTTATTCTCTACATATATTTTCTAAATTGTAGATAATAAATTGAAGGATATAAAAAAATGAAAAGAATATTTCTTATAATGTGGATAGGAGTTTTAGTAATAGGCGAGTTTACAGCTGTTGTTGTATCTGAAAAAACGAATTTCTCAATTACGCATTTAAAACCTATTGAAGAGTATCATTTATTGATTATTTCACCTAAGAAATTCTCAACAGAGTTGCAACCGTTGATAGATCATAAAAACAGTCACGGAGTTAAAACAATTTTAAAAACAACAGATGAAATCTACATAACATTTGAAGGTCGAGATAAAGCAGAGCAGGTTAAATATTTCATAAAAGATGCAATTGAACAATGGAATATCTCCTATGTTTTGCTGATGGGTGGCAGACAAGGACAGACGTTTAGATGGTATGTACCATTTAGATTTTCCAATGTAGATGATGGATTCACGCATAAGCAATTTCTAAGTGACTTATATTTTGCGGATGTTTATAAGAATGGAAATGAATTTGAAGATTGGGATTCAAACAGCAATGGAATTTTCTCTGAATGGTATGAGGATGACTCATCTCCAACTGATGTAATAGATTTGAACCCAGATGTTGCAGTTGGGAGATTGCCATGTAGATATAAAAGTGAAGTTACCTCAATTGTAAATAAAATCATTGAATACGAAAATAATGCACAAGGAACATCATGGATCAATAGAGCATTGTTGGTTGGAGGAGATACAAATCCAGGAGTTGGTGATCCTTTCCCTTATGAAGGTGAAGCAGATTGCAACTATACAGAACAACTCTTAAAAGATTTTAATGTAACTAAGCTGATTATTTCAGATGGTTCTCTTACAGGAAAAGATGACTTTATTGCTGAATTTAACCATGGAAACGGTTTTGTACTTTTTCACGGGCATGGAAAACAAAATAGCTTATTTACACACACAACTGAGGGTGAACTATTTGAGGTATTTCATGTAGATTACATTTCAGATTTAGAAAACAAAGGCATGTACCCAATAATGTTAGTTGGTTGCTGTGCAACAACTGAATTTGATGTAGGCATATTCAATTTCCTTTCCGTTCTTAAAAACCTGAAACAATATCATTACTTTTTTGGTTTTAAAAATGAATGTGTACCTGAGGTTTTTAGCTGGGATATGATAAAAACACCAGACAAAGGTCTAATTGCTCATATTGGAAGTAGTTCTACTGCATGGGGTGCAGCTGGTGATGATAATCATGATGAAATCCCAGATAGCGTTCAATTTGGATACACTAGTGGTTTGTGTGCAGAATTTTTCAAGTTGATAGGTGATGGAGAAATAGATACACTTGGTGATGTTTATACAAATGCTTTAAATGCGATTATAGAGAATAATTCTGCAAAATATGACAGAATACAATGTAAATGTGTTCAGGAGTTCCAACTAATAGGGGATCCGAGTCTAAAAATTGGTGGGTATTCCTAATTGCGATACTGGAGAGAATAATTGTAATCAAAGATGACCAGGGTGCACTTTCTCCGCACTTTTTACTTTTTTCAAGGTTACTTCGACTATATCTCCATATTTCCAACCCCTATAAATAAAATCTATCTCCGATTCTACATGCAATAAACGTCTTGGATCTGCAATGTCCTTTTTAGAGAAAGAGGGGATTGCAGATTTCATCATCACTGACAACTGTTTTTGTAGCTCTGGTGGAAAGGGAGAACCATTTATACCAGATCCGACTACCTTGATTGGTGTCTCATCTTTATCATCTTTATCAAATTCTAAAATATCAACAGGATACATAATTACTTCAACAAAACCATTTTTCTTTGGAAATGGTCTTATGCTTTTTATTTGATAAGGTATTGTTATGGTATTTTCACTCATTTATAAGCCCCTGCAGTTTTACATAATATACTTTGTCCAATATTTTTGACTTTTGGATATTGGTAATATAATGAAATTTTTTCATATATATAGATGTTCTTCTTTAAAAACTCACCAATATAGCTAAGATACTACGATATTTCTACGTTCAAAATAAATCATAGAAATTATTAAACATACGATGGTAATGGCAATTAATACAATAATTCCTACCCCATCAACCCTACCGCTTATTATAATGTCAGTAGGTACATAATAATGTGTTAGAGATATGTAACCTAATGCTTCATAATCTGGTACAAGTCGACTTATTGAATCAAATATGAACATTCCCACAATAATGGCAGTTGTGAAAATACTTGCCTTCATTTTTTCATCTATAATCACAGATGCCAATAAACCTATACTTGCTATTGTAAGAAAATATATTATTGAAATTAAGTGAGTCATTGATAGATATCCCAGATTAATTTCCTCTCCAATTGCTATAGTAACAGCATAAATAGTGACTAAGATAGCTACGTTGATTAATAAAATGAAAGGGATCATCCCTATATATTTTTCAAAAACAAGTTGTTTGCGTGAAACAGGATTTGACATTAAAAGATCAATAGTTTTTGATTCGATTTCCTTTGAAATCAATGAGGCAGAAATAAAACCTATTAAAATTCCCAGAATAAGAATCCAAAACAGTTCGTATCCTTCTACGGCTAGAAAACCAGGGTATGAATTCATGTATTCAAAACCTCTAAAAAATTCAAATCCACCTCCTTCTAAAGTACCAAGTATCTCTTCTATACTTTCTTTGAAGGCTGGAAAAGTTATAGAATACATAGTCATTAAACCCATAAAAACTAAAGTCAAAACAATCGAAATTTTCCAATTATCCTTCATGGTTCTTATTGCGATTTTGAATTCGAATTTTATATTCATGTTCTTGCCTCATAGTAGTGAATAAAAATATCTTCCATGCTAAAATCATTGATTTTCATATCTAAGATTGTAAATTTCGCTAACTCTTTTATCCATTGATCGATGTCATCCTTGACAATAAATTGAATCCAACCATTTTCTATTTTCATATCATCAGGTCCAAGAAATTTCTCTGGGTCTTCTTTGATTCTCACTTTAATAATCTTACCTCTTTTTTTCTTTAAAGATTCGATATCTTCAAGGGCAATTAATGCCCCTTCTCTAATTATGGCAACCCGGTCACATACCTTATCAACTTCACTTAGAACATGTGAAGAAAAGAACATTGTCCGTCCTTTTTTTTTCTGTCTTTTTAAAAAGTCATAGAAGCTTTGTTGTAAAAGAGGATCAAGACCTGAAGTAGGCTCATCCATAATAACGATTTCAGGGTCATCCATAAATGCTTGAATGATTCCCAATTTCTGCTTCATTCCTTTAGAGTAACCTTTTATCAATCTATCAAGAGGAACGTTAAATATTCTAAGAAGTTCTTCAAGCAAAGTAGCTTCTTTATCTCTCAAAGACATAAAATAATCCAAAAATTGTTGTCCTGTTAAGTGATTGTACAGGTTAAGATCCCCAGGGATATAACCAACATTTCTTTTAATTTCAACAATATCGTCTTTGATATTTTTTCCAAAAATGTATGCTTCGCCGTCTGTTGGTTTCAAATAGCCAAGTAATGTACGAATTGTAGTTGTTTTACCTGCTCCATTTGGACCTAAAAAACCAAAAATCTCCCCTTTTTTAATTGATAGGTTTAGATGCTCTATTCCCTTTATCTTACCATAATATTTGGCAAGATTTTTTATCTCAATGACATTTTCAGCTGTTTTTGTAACAATGTCCAAACTAGGAAATGAAAAAAATCCTTTTGCTCCACAACTGGGACAAGAAATATAGGTTTTTTCACCGGGATTGCCCTGGATGTTAAAATTATTCTTACATTTGGGACAAGCAACCGTCTTAACGATCATAACTCTCCTCTCAACTAGTTACGTATTAAACCCCTGCTTAATGTTTGAAGTATAAAATTAAATCTAAAATAACTTTGTATATTATAATCCTTACAATAAATTTCAAAATCATCAAAGGATATTTTCAACAATATTATTAAATTAGATAGTATTATTAATAGAATAAAGTGGAAGTTATGAATAGTTGGGAATATAAGGTCTTTTCAATAAAAAAGAGTTTCTGGGGCGGTAAAGATAAAGAAAATCCTGAATCGATACTCAATGATTTGGGTAGGGATGGTTGGGAACTAACATCAGTAGTTCCATTGTGGGAAACGGCAGGCTCCATCTCAGGAATTCAATTTTTCTTGAAAAGAAAAAGATTTTAATTCATTCTTAACCATGCTTATTAAAATCATAAGTATTTTAATTAATTTTAAATTTATATGATGTTTAAATCGACATTTGACGTATACTTTTACGCATATTTTTAAATAGTTTATCTTATAATTTTATATTGTAGAGGAATGGGAGAAACCCCCGGTATTATTTCATTATTGTTCCTCCTAAATCTCCTCTTTCTTTTTTTATAAATTTTTAATACTTTCGCCCATCCCCTTTTTGATTTTATATACTTTCAAGTCTTTTCGCCATTATCACCTAAGATTAGCATCCCATCTTAGAATTTGGGGGATAAAAAGGAGGTGCAGCACTCCTCCTCTCCTCACCTCCTCCTTTCTTTTTTTAACTGATTACAAAAAATTAAAAAATAAATAAAAATAAAAAAGAAGATTAGAACAATTACTTCCTTTTACGATATATTATTACAACAAGTGCAAATGCTGCAAGTAACAGTATTAATTCAAAACCTGGACTTGAGCCACCGTTTGTATCATCTCCATCTGTTGAATCTTCTCCATTTGTTCCCTCGTCGTCGGTTTCGTTTTCATCAGTTTCATCTCCACCTTCGTCAGGAATTTCGTCTTCATCAAATGGTGTATAATCATTTGGAGCCCAATCGCCCCACCATTCCGAAGTTACTACGTCGCCCAAAGTGGTATATTCCCAAGCATACCCCCAGAATTCTTCAGATGTTGTGTCCTCTCCTACTATATCAAAAGTTGCTGTAATTGCCCCTCCCTCTTTAGTAACAACAGGTTGAGACATCTGAGTTACATCACCTAATTTCATGCCTATTCCAGCACCTTCACCATTTGTCCATGAAACCCAATAGTAAGCATCAGATGAGTTGAATGCGATCCAATAAATGAATTTCTCTGAGTCTTGAATAGAACCATAAACCTCTAGCTCTATAATCATAGAATCTCCAACAACATTTTGTCTGATTTCTTTAATGTCAATATTCGGTCGATCAGCTATATTAATACCTGTCCAACCCCATCCTGTCGCTGATCCTGCCCAATGAGCAACATCACCAGGACTGTCCGTATAAGTTTCTGCAGGAATTGTTGTACTTAGCATAAACATTGTTATAATGCCTATCGCAGCCATTATAAGGTATTTTCTTTTCAAAATCATAAACCATGCATACATCAACCAGTTTAAATATTTTCAGATTTTTAACTTTAAATTAAAGTTCACAATATAGATATTGAACTTTAATAACTTATAAAAAGGATAATTTTTTTAAAAAAATCTATCTTTAATCTGACTAAGAAAATCTTTTAATCCATTTTGACAGTATTCGGGATCACATTCCTTTTCAAATTTATATGAGATTGGTATTCCAGCCAGACGCATCATTGGAATTGTTGCCTTTTTACCATGCCTCCACCTTGCATATAACCAATGACTCAAGAAAAACAGCGGACTGTATATCCATTTCAAATCTGGTGTCCAAAAGTCTATATTATTTTTCCAACAGCGAGATAGTACCTCCCATTGCAATTCTGAAAGATTATTTAGATTTGAGCGTTGTTGATTGCCCAAAACTGCCTCCTTTAAAGGAATAAAAAGAACGGGTGTGTAGAACATCTTTGCATTATGACTTCTTAAATCGTCTATTAGATCAAGTGTGGCTCTTACATCTTCTTCTTTCTCATCAGGCTGACCAGTCATTATCGTACAAAGTGGCCACCAATCATGATCGTTCATCAGACCTATGCCTTCTAAAACAAGCTCAGGCCATTTGTTTATTTTGTATGGTAGAGCTTTTCCGCTCATGTATTTATCCATGAGACGAACACTTCCAGTTTCTATTCCAACTTCAACAGAGATAAATGGTTTTTTATACAATTTACTTGTATCTGGATTCCATTTTGTTTTTTCAATTAAAATAGGTGTTAATTCTTCCAACAATTTCTTGTCATAAATAATAGGGGCTAAAGACGCATGGGACAATAATATGTTGTCTACTCCAGGGTAAGATGAAATTGTTTTGTAAAGTTTGACAATTTCATCTCTATTTGGCTTAAATCCTGGCTTTGATTTGTATAAAAAAATATCTTCAGTTACGGTAAATATTGTATGCGAACCTTCCCTGACGTTCGTTTCTACTTCCTTCATGATATGTTCTAGGGGAAATGAATACTTTGTTCTCATAGTGGGACTACAAAATTGGCAACCTCTTCCACATCCTCTTGTTATTTCAACCATCCCATAAGAAGCTGCATGTTTTATCAGAGGAACTTGCATCATATTGGGTTTTTTAGCCGTGTAGTAGGAAGGTACACTGTCTTGTTTAAGAATCTTCTTAACTATTTGAATGAGGTCGTTTTCTGCTTCGCCTTGGAAAAGAATATCAATACCAAGTTTCTCCTGTAGATTCGCTTCTGAAATCTGCCAAGACCCTGCTCCACCTACTATTATTTTGGGTTTATATTTTTCTATAGATGGATGGCCTACCAATTTTTTAAATTCAGAAGCATTGAGTGCTTCTCCTCCAAAACCAATCAATGAATTATAAGTTGTTGAGACATAAGCAAGTCCCAATGGATCCATGGTAGAAATACCAACCATACGGGTATTTTCACCAATAAACTTGTCTAGATTATCATGATGAGTAACTACAACATTATCCTCACCAAATTCATTGATTAAAATCGACTCGATTTTCCTTAAACCATAGATGGTATATTTTGCTGAACCATCTTGATTATTTTCCAATGAGTTCAAGTGTTCCTTTAAAAAATAACCTGAGAGTTTCTTAGGAAATGTACAAATAAATGCTGCAAAAGGATTATCGTCAAAATTGTTTGCTTCTGCCCGTGAAGCAGTAAGTACAATTTGATAACCTTTGTTATGAGTTATTGGTTGATTTTTTTTAGTCATTTGCATTCATTAATCCTTTTGTTTCTCCTCTAATTACTTGCTTAATTTAAACATTGATAAGACCCGATAATAATACAATATTTAGCAAATGTCACTCCCAATAAGTTTGTTCAGTTTTTAGTATAACTTTTTACTCTTCATTAATTTTTTCAATATTTTAGATTTTAAATGAAAATATTAATTTAAATATTTCAAATATTTAATGTAATTTCTCTATATATAATATTTTTTTTATTTGGAAAAATTATAGTTGTTCTTCAATAGTACAAGGATTGACGTATTCGTCCGAAGAGTCATAGCGTTTAGGGGAAATAATGTATCCTTTTTTCTGTTTACGCTTCTTTCCCCAGATGTATAAAATTACTGGAAGAAAGAAAACAGATGTTATAAAAGAAAATATGATTGTAACTGACAAGATTAAACCAAATTGCTGTTGGGGAGGAATTGGCGCTAAAACCAATATTCCAAAACCTAGAGTAGTTGTCAGAGCAGCAATTAACAAACCTCCTCCAGTTTGAGAAATAGTCTCGCATACCGAGGTAACTAAATCACCAGTTCTATCAGCAGTATATCTAAATCTTTGTGTTGCATGAATTGCATAATCAATACCAATCCCAATGGTGATACTTGTAACAGTTACAGTAAGAATATTCAACGTATAACCAATAAAATACATAGTCCCTAATATCCATACTATAGAAATACAAACAGGGATCATGGCTATTAATCCAAGTCCTGGATTTCTATAAACAATAATTACTACAAAAGCAGCAAGGACAATCGAAATCAAGGTGGAAGTAATTTGACTCGAAGTTAATGAATCTGTTATTGTTAATGTTAATATCAATCCACCTGTTGCAACTGCGGTTGTGTTTCCATAATCTTCAATATCTTCTTCTAGTTCTTGCTTTAATTGTGTCAATTCTTTGTTTATTGGCCCTTCTTTTGTTTCTAAAGATGAATCTATATAAACTCTTATTACTGTTGCATCGTATATCAAACCGTTTTTATTCAGAACAGAACTAATTAACCCTCCATAATTTTCACTTTCCATCAAACAGTCAAATAAACGTTTAACATCATTGTCTGTTTTTGGAATAAAAGTTTTTTCATCAATGTTATACTTTGATATCAATGAGTGATTATTCTCTACCGCCTCACTTATGATTGTGTAGACACTTGTTGATTTTACGGATCCATCAACATCTATACTTAAAAACGAATCATCTTGGAAATTTTGATGAGTTTTGACAATCCCTTCTAGACAATCTAATGTAGCAATCTCCCCTTCGATTAATATGTACTCTTGATTTTGACTTGAAAATGGGAAATCATTAGCAATTTTGTCCTGCAATGCATTTGAAGGTGTGTCTTCTGGTAAAAATTGATTAAAATCAAATCCCGTTTCTATTTGTGTCGCTCCAATAAGCATTATAATTGAAATCAGTATTATTACAACAAAAATTTTCTTCTTATTTGTTATCACTATTTTAGAAGTGGCACTCATTATATTTGAGACAGCAAATCGACTTTTTTGCCTTTTAATAAGTTTTAATTTTTTTCTATCAACTAGATACCTCACCGGTGCAGAAAAAGTAATTGATGTGATAAATGTGTAAATAACCCCTAATGCTAGCACTACTCCAAAATCCCTAATTGGAGGTATTGATGCGGTTAAAAATGAAAAAAAAGCAATTACTGTAGTAATCATTGCAAGGAACATTGCCGTTCCAATTTCCTCAATAGATTTTTTTATTGCCAAACCTGGAGCTCTACCATTTAGTAATTCGGTTCTATATTTGTGAAAAAGGTGTACAGAATAATCAACACCCAAACCTAAGACTATAGGAAATACTGCTACTGCAATAACATTAAATGGTATATTCAAAATTGCCATGCTACCAAACAACCATATCGATGATATTACAAGAGCAAGCATTGCAATTAAAACATAAGATGGGTTTCTAAAACTAATAAATAAAACCAGGACAATTATTATAAAAATTGAAGGCCCAATTATTTGATTAGCATCTCCTGTAACCTCATCAATTTCTACATTTAGAACTCCCCCTCCAGTTGCTTGAAAACTAATTGAGTTAATATTTTCATCAATATCTTCTAAATTTTGGAGAATATCCTTATACTTTTCCGTGCTTTGTTCAAACCCCTCTGAGTTTGTTATTCCTACAATGATAATTGTAGATTTTGCATTCCCCGAAATTTGATAATCTTTTGATATAAATGATAACGCACCATTTTGCAACTCATCTAAAAAAGTTGGAAAGATTTCAAATGATTTTGAGGACACTCCTTTTTCAGGCGCTTTATCCAAATTTATCCATTGATTTTGAAATTCAAAAGAGAGGTTTACTATTGAAGAAATATTAAAATCTGTATCGCTACCACCCGATAAATTTTCAACGTCAAAAGAAGTAAAAAAATTTGAAATAAGATTGTTTTGTATTAATTCAAATCTTTTGGTGATTTGGTATAAATTTTCGTCTATCTGACAGTATCTTGTTCCAATTGTAAAATTAGTAAGTTTTGCAGGTAATTCAAACAATCCAAAACTTGGTGCTATTGCATATTTTTCCAATTCACTTCTAGAGATCTTTAAGATAATTTTATTGGTTAAATAATCAAACGTTACATTGGCATTTTCAAGAGGTATAGAAAATTCTGTTTCACTTTTAGCAATAGTAATTCCAATATAAGGTTCTATTTGATGTTGAACTTTTAATACAGGAGCCTTAGACATTTTTATATAATTTAATATGTTTCTAAAAGGACCACCGCCAAATTTCCATTGAAATTTCTCAACATCTGTCTGAGTTGTCATTTTGGTAATAATTCTATATTTCATTTGAAAAGGTAGAAATTTATTAATCTCATTTTCAAAAGAGATGTACCATTCAGTTATATTTACTGAGGGGTATTCAGATATTTGCTCTGATTCAACATTTGAAAGATCATAAACTTCAATTTCAAAAACAAAATTTTCTTGATCCTTTTTTATTTCACAATTTTTAATATCTATACTTTTTTCAGTTTCATTGCTTTTAAATTCATTTAAATCATTAACATCTAAAACTTTTATGGAATTATTCTCCTCAAAATTCAATAAATCATTAAGTACAATTTCAATTTGTTCATCCGTACAGTTTTCAATCGAATCAAAAAATTCAAGAAAACATATTGAATCAACAATATTTACAAAAGAACCGATACTTATAACATATCTACTATCTAAGAATCTATTTTGAAATAAATATAAATCTCTCAATGTTGAAGGTGCTAAAATTGTTTTTTCATTTGTAGCTTCAGCCAGGATTATCAAAGATTCTTGGCTACTACCAAAATATTCGCCAATTCTGGTATTGGCCTGGAGAAGTGGATCTTCTGGCGTAAAATCTTCAAAGTTTGTCTGAAATTCAAGGCCACTTGTAAAAGAAGCTAGAATTAGTGTTATTATTATCACTAAGGATATTATTAGCCAAGGTATTTTCTCAATTAACCTGCCTACCGCTGAAAACATCTGTATTTTTCCTTTTTATTTATTATTTTATATATAGGATATTTATTTCAAATAGTTATATAATTTCCTATTTAGTGCAAAATAACTATTACATCAAAAATTGAATTAAATTAGTAAAACTACGATATCCATTATAAGAAAATATGAGGATCAACATACCCACTAATTGATATTGGAATTGATTGATTAGTTCCTTCAATATGAAAATTTCCAACAATACTTATACTAAGCCATTGCGGGAATATTCTTAATTTTCCTGACATTAACACCTTAAGATAAGGAATTTTTAATTTTGTACTTATACAAACTTCATTTTTAGAGGCTAATACACAAGACTCCATTTCTTTTTCAGTGATTAAATCTTTTTTTTCTCCATTTACACCATAAACATAACATACAAGATCCTTTAACTGCAGTGGTATGCTACTTGGATTATAAACCTTTAAATTTACGGTAGTAATTAATCCTCTTACTCTTATTTTAAATTCAGTTCCTAGGTAAAAATCAAAAGATTCATTTTTAAAATTTAACAACTCAGAGAGATCAGGAATTTCCAAAATCGCAGAAGCTGATAGGTTAATCGATTGTGTAAGTCCTGCAATGTTTGCTGTTGCTTTTCCCAATAAATTAATATTAATATTCTTTGCATCCAAAGCTTTAAACATTATATTTCCAGATGCATCCAATATTATTTTTCCTCTTGGAGGTAATGTTCCTCCCCTAAGATCCATCTCACCTACTTTACTTCCATTATCGGTTTTTAAATCTAAAACTATGTCTTTAATGCTAAGTTCAATATCAGTAGGATTGTTTATTTCAATGTTTGTAACAAAGATTAAACCTTCCTCGGTCAACTCCTTTATCCCTGCTTTGATTATAATGTCTGGAATTTTAAGTTTATCTAAGAACTCATCCAAAGAAACATCGACTATTAATTCTACTGGAATGTTTTTTTCAATAAATCCAAAACATACTATTTTCACTCCTATTATTATCTTATTTTTTAAAATTCTTGGAACATTACCATCAAGCTCTATACTTTTAGTTGTTGAAAAAGTCTCTTTATCATTCCCAGAAACCTTTCCTCCCTTGAAAGAAAAACTTGTGAATTCTTCCCCATTGTTATTTTCACTTACTACTATAATATCTTCAATGTATAAATCAAAAAAATTTGGGTTATCAATATCAAGATTAGTATCAAAATTTATTGATTCTGAGGTTAAACTTGAAATAGTAACCTCAGCATGTATATCTGGAGAATCAACTGTAAAGAATATATAAAGAAACAAACCTCCAACTAAGATATTAATGAAAATAATTATGATAACAAATAAAATTTCAATATTTATTTTCATAATTTCTCCTATTATCTCTATAAAGATTTTTGATAATTATATATTATTCCTTAATATAAATTCTTTCTTTAATAAAAAATGCATGATTTTGCCAAATATTATAATTGCACCAATTGAAAAAGATAATTAAATACCAAAGATAAAAAAATTCAATTTATTAAGTATATTTCTAAATAACTCTTCTATATCAATATAGCCATAAAATATGCAAGTAAGAAAATTGAAAAACCAAAAATAGTGAATGAGGTTTTGATTGCATATCTAGTCGCTTGAGTTTTTTCCAAAGAATTTTTAGAAAAGACAAATAACGAATATAAACCAGGAACCAATGATATTGCTGTAATTATAAAAAAGTCAATAATTCCCTCTAACCAACCCAAGATAGCTAGTATTAAGAAGTAAACACTAGCCAACCAAAATATTAAGCTAACAAGTAAAAATCCGTTTCTCCTACCATGCTTTACAATAAAATTTGTTTTTTTACCATGTACGTCAGCTTCAACATCAGGTATTTCAAAGATCAAAATTATATTTAACAAATAAAGTGCCACTGGAATTGAGAAAATTAGAATATAAATGTCAAGATTACCTGTAACAAGTATATATCCCCAACAAGCATTCATTACTCCTGCGATAAAGTGCGGAATTTCACTTAGACCACGATACACAAGTTTTATTGGTGGTGCACTATAGAACCAAGTGAAAAACATTCCTATGCCAATAAATCCAACAGTCCAAAAGGGAATATATGACATCCAAGCTAAAATGAGAGTTAAAATAACCGCTGCAGCTAGCATACCAACTGCAGACCATTTTGTTAAATCTTTTAGTTGTGGATACTTCTGAAGAACACCACTTCCTCCAGAAAAACCAAATTGTTGATTGTATTTGTCAGCATCAAAGTCGTAATAATCATTTGCGTATGAGGCTGCTGCATAAAGAAGAAAGATAATAATAAAACCCCAAATAAAAATAGCTAGATTAAAATCATAACCAAGTATAATCGCGAACAATGTTCCAAGAAAAAATGAAGGGAGGACTGCAATTCCAATGTGAGCCCTTGTAAGTTTAATCATCTGGATTAAATAGCTTAGATGCATAAATTTGATTTCCTATTTAGCTTATAAATAGCTATTATTTATAGATTTACTAGACTTTTTTTATATTTAAAGAATAGGGGAGACTATTCAGGTACAAAGCAGAAATACCAGACATCCATCTCCGTTGATCCTATGTTTCCAAATGTATCCTCAGCTGTTGCTTTTAATGTAAATACCCCTAGTGCAGGTCCAGTCCATTTGATTTCATGCAATTGACTTTTTTCATTCCAAGTTGCATTTCCACGAAGTACATCATCAATGTAAACTTTGACAATTAGATCTTTGCTTGCATCTACATCATCTTCTGTGAATATCTTTACTGGTCTTAATCGGAATCCACCAAACCCCATGGTGTCATATATGAGATTGAGATATGTGGCAAACAATCTTATTCCTGAGAAATGGAAATAGCCCTTAACTGGATTTTTAATCTTGACAATAGGTGGATTATCTTGTGCAGGGTCTGTGATAGTTAATGTACGGGTTATTGAACCCTGAATACTACAGTATGCAGTTACCTCAATTACATCACCAATACTTCCAATAACAGTATAGTTGTAGGTAAACTCATTAAAAGTTGGTTGACTGGTATAATTATATATGCCATAAATATCATCGTTGAGTTTAATTTCTACCTTATTTACATAATGAATTGTTGGTGCCGGGGTTTCATGTTTTATGGTTACATATAATTTTGATGTATTGATATCATACTCAAGGCTCATATCCTGTGGTGGATGAGCTAAAACAGTTGTGGTCATCGAAATGGTGGTACTGATCAGCAGCATTACAATAATTATTTGTGTTCTTATTTTCATTTTTTTTATTCCTCCATTAATCTACTATTAATCTTCTAACATCACCTGAGGTCCCAGTTGGCCCTAAGGTGGTTTTACTACACACATAAAGTTCACCCTGTTCATCCTGACCAAAAGAGGTTATAAATCGGTTGAATGTTTGTGTTGGAACCAACTCAAAGCGTTCCCAAACATTTGGTTCTACTTCTTCTAGGTAATAGATTTTACCATTGGGAATGAAGAAGCCTGTACTCCAGTCTCCAAATACATATTTTTCTTTGAGAAATTCTGAGTCGTTTCCGTGGTAAACGTATCCTCCAGTGATGGATCTTCCGACTGAATGACTGTATTCATGTATAGGCAAGGCTAGATCTTCAATATTTATGCCAAGTAGATCGGCAAGATCAAGATCATATGGGTGGGTACCTTCAAGAATCCGCCATCCATAATTTTCGCCAATTTGAACAATATCAATTTCTTCCCATTCGTCTTGTCCAACATCAGCGACCCATAACTGATCGGTTTTTCGATCAAAAGAGAATTTCCATGGATTTCGGAAACCCCATGCAAATATTTCATCAAGACCATCTTTCCCTACAAAAGGATTGTCAGATGGTATTGAGTACGGTGAACCTGTATCTACATCAATACGTAGGATTGCTCCTAATGATATATTGATATCCTGGCCATTTCCAATAATTCCATGTTGATCTCCGGCACCGCCACCATCACCCAGACCAAAGTATAGATAGCCATCTGGTCCAAAGCAGAGTTGCCCTCCGTTGTGGTTTGCTTCAGGTTCATCAACCCGATAAATTATCTGTTCAGAATTTGGATCTGCAACATTGGGATTTTCAGATACTTGATATTCTGCAAGTATTCCCTCGTGGTTAATTCCAGGTCCTGTTTTTGGTGAGCTATAATATACAAAAAATCGTCCATTGTCAACATATTCTGGGTGAAAGACAAGACCTAATAATCCCCGTTCATCATAAGTTGTGTCTAGTTCAACGATTTTATCAGAGATATCTAAGAATGGTTCATTGAGTAAGATGTCATTTTCTATGACAAGGACTTTTCCTGTCTGATCTACAATAAATAATCGATTGTTTCCATCACCTGCGTTTACTAAACCAATAGGTGAAGATAACCCAGTTGCAATTGTTTCAAATTCTACGGTTTGTTCTGGAAATATAATTATCAAAAAAAACAATATAAAACCATTTACATTCTTGTCAACACTATTTGCCATAATTTGGATATTTATTCGTCCTAATCCGAAAAATGGTGAACTTCTAATTGTCTTGGATTGATTTGCAGGAAGCTCTGACTCAATTCCAGCTGATTGCCGATTAATTCGGTGTAAAATACCTCCAGTTATTGATATTTCCCAATCAATATCTGTTATTGGGGTTTCTCCAGTGTTTTTTATTTCAGCGCTTATTCTTGCTATTCCCCCAGAAACATTACCAATTTCGATTTCATCAATCAATGTAGCGGGTGAAAGGACAGCTAAACTTTGTGCTAACAGTAGAATTGTTAAGGCACCAATTACAAAAAATCTTTTTTTCATCAAAAAAATCCTCCAATTAATTTTATATAAAAGAAAAGAATAAATGACTAATATATAATTTTTATTACTAAAAGAAGTTAAAACGTGTTAAAAACGATTAACTTTGATAATTTAAAAGAAATTAATTTTTTTTAAAAAAACACTTCAAGATTAGTATATACAGAAGGGTTTATAGCAATAAAAAATTATATTAAAAATCAATAAAGCTTAAATTTGTGTACATTTTTACATTTACAAATGCTAAATTATTTAATTATCGATTTATTGATTATTATTTTTCCATTACTTTTCTCATTTAAATGGAAATTTAAATATTATTCTTACTTTAAACCACTTCTAACCTCAACCTTCATTGTCGGAGGAATCTATATAATCTGGGACATTATTGTAACAATGAGAGGGGATTGGTCATTTAATGAAGAATTCTTATCAAAAATCTATTTTCCATCAAAAGAGGTCGGATTACCAATTGAAGAAATCCTCTTTTTTGTTGTTGTCCCTTATGCATGTATCTTTATATATGAAAATCTAGAATATTTTCTCCCTCCAAAAAAAGTGTTTTATAACAAATGGATGTATGTTACAATTGCAATAATATTTTTTATAACCGGAATTGCTTTTTATCATCAAGACTATACAATTTTAGCTATGCTCTCTTGTGCTATGTTCTTTACTGTTGCTGTTGTGTTATCCCCAGAATTATTACAATCCCGAAATTATTGGTTATATATTTTTTTGTCATTTATTCCATTTACCATATTTAATTATTTACTAACCTCGCTAATAGTTGTAAGTTATAATCCAAATGCAATTTGGGGAGGAGATGGAGCATGGAATGGACGTTTTTTTACTATACCCATTGAAGATTTCTTTTATAATTTCTCGATGCTATCATTTTATCTTGTTATTTATCTGTATTTTAAGAAAAGATGGATTCCATCCAAAAAAATTAAAAAAAATAATTAATGCTATTAAAATGTTAATGGATAGGTGAAAATCAAGATGGGGGAAAAGACGGTAATAGTTATTGGTTCAGGCTTTGGTGGATTAGCAGCTGCTGGACTTCTTGCAAGAGATGGTTTTGAAGTAACCGTTTTAGAAAAAAATGAACAACCTGGTGGACGTGCATCGGTTTGGAAAAAAGATGGATTTTTGTTTGATTTAGGGCCATCATGGTATTTAATGCCTGATATTTTTGAAAACTATTTTGCAGAATTTGGAAAAAAACCCTCTGATTATTTGAAGCTTAAACGTCTTGATCCCTCTTATCGTGTTTTTTTTGGAAAAAACGATTATGTTGATATTTCAAAAGATTTGGATAAGAACCTTGAATTATTTGAAAAAATGGAGAAAGGTTCTGCAGAAAAAATGAAAAAATATCTTGAAACTTCAAAATATCAATATAAAATAGCTATGAAAGATTTTATTTACAAAGATTATCGCCATTTAACAGATTTTTTTAAACCAAAACTAGTAAAAGAAGGTTTCAAGCTTCATATGTTTGATAAACTCGATAGTTATGCAAAGCGATTCTTTGATAGCGATAGGATTAGAAAAATATTAGAATACACCATAGTTTTTCTTGGAGGTAGCCCTTTTGATAGTCCTGCTCTTTATTCTTTAATGTCCCATGTGGATTTTGAGTTAGGTGTTTGGTATCCAATGGGTGGAATGGGGGAACTTGCTGATGCAATGTGCAAAATTGCAAAAGAAAATGGGGCTGAATTTGTTTTTAATTCTCCCGTAAAAAAAATCAATGTAGAAAACAATAAAGCAACAGGAGTTGAAACTAAAGATAAAAAATACAAGTCAAATATTGTTATTACTAATGCCGATATGGCATGGGCGGAAATGAACTTGCTTGACAAAGACCATTGGTCTTATTCTAGAAGATACTGGAATTCTAGAAAAATTGCCCCTTCCGCATACTTACTTTATTTAGGTTTAGATAAAAAACTTGATAATCTTGTTCACCACAATCTTTATTTTGATCAAAATTGGGAGAATCATTTTTCTCAAATTTTCCAAACCCCCAAATGGCCAGATAAACCTTCATATTATGTATCAGCCACTTCAAAAACCGACCCAGTAGTAGCCCCTAAGGGATATGAAAATCTGTTCGTTCTTGTGCCTGTTGCCCCAAATCTTGAAGATACGGACAAAATTAGAGACAATTATTTTAATTTGATATTAAAACACATGGAAGTATTATTTGGAGAGAGTATTATTGATTCTATTGTACTAAAGCGTATTTTTGCTCATAATGATTTTTCAATTAGATACAATGCTTTTAAGGGTACGGCTCTAGGTCTTGCCCATACTCTGCGCCAAACTGCCATTTTTAGACCACAACATGCTAGTAAAAAGGTGAAAAACTTGTATTATACAGGACATTATAACCATCCTGGAATAGGAGTTCCCATGGTTGTGATTTCTTCACAAATATTAGCAAATATTATTTCAGGGAAATAATTAATTAATAATTAAAACAATCTTTAATACTGCTAATGGAGAATATTTTAAATAAAGCAATCAATTCTTTTGTTGGTGTTTAATTGGCTTCTTCTTATAGAAAAAAAGCACAAGATCAAAAAAAAGAGACTAAAAGCAAATCAGAGGAAAGGCTAGATATATGTTTGTCTGCTGGCAATCTTGCTTGGTGGGAAATGGATGTCAAAACAGGCAAAGTGGTTTTTAATGAAAATAAAGTTAAAATGCTTGGTTACTCAATGAAAGATTTTAAAGATGCAGATTATAAATCATTTACGAACTTGGTCCATCCCGAAGATTATGATAAAGTTATGCAGGCTATGAGAGATCATTTAGAAGGTAAAAAAGAGATATATGAGGTTGAATATAGAATAAAGGCTAAAAATGGAATTTATAAATGGTATTATGATAAAGGCTCAGTTGTTGAAAGCGATCATGATGAAAATCCTTTAATTCTAAAAGGAGTTGTAATAGATATTTCAAGGATAAAACAATCTGAAAATCTTGAAAAATTATCTAAAAAAATTCTTGAAATTCTAAATAAATCAGGTAAACAAGTCAATCAAATTTGTGATATTCTTTATCTAATTAAAAATTTTAATAATTTTGAAGCTGTCGGAATCCGTATTAAAAAAAATAGTCATTATCCATATTATGAAACAAATGGTTTTCCAGCTAGTTTTGTAAAAAAAGCTGACCATATATGTAAAAACAATTTAACAAACGAATCAGAAACCAAAATTTATGAATGTATGTGTGGAAAAATAATTAGTGGGAAAACAGATTTTACATTACCATTTTTTACAAAAAATGGTAGTTTTTGGACTAATAATCTTTTAGAACTCATAAATGAAAATCCTAATAATATAAGGAAATTATTTTCCAGAAATAATTGCCTTAACGCCGGTTATTGGTCTATTGCTCTTATTCCTATTAGGACTGATTCTAAAATAATTGGGATTATTCAAATAAACGATAAAAGAAAAAATATTTTTTCAGATGAAATAATTAGTTTTCTTGAGCTTATAGGTTCCAGTATTGGAATTGCCTTCTCAAGAGACGAAGCAACAAAAGAACTTGAAATTAACGAAAGGCGGTATAGACTTGCTCAAAAAGCAGCAAATATTGGAAGTTGGGATTGGAATATAATTACAGGAGATTTAAGTTGGTCTGAAAAAATTGAACCAATGTTTGGTTTTAAAAAAGGGAAATTTAAAGGTTCCTACGAAGCTTTTTTAGAATGTGTATATCCAGATGATCGGGATTTTGTTATTAAATCAGTAGATGAATGTCTAAAACACAAAAAAAGATATGCAATTGAACATAGAATTTTATGGCCTGATGGAACTGTAAGGTGGGTGTTGGAAAGAGGGGACGTAATTAGAGATAAAAATGATAAACCAAACCGAATGCTTGGTGTAGTTCAAGATATTACAAATAAAAAAGAGATGGAAGAGAAATTAAAGCAAAGAAAAGATCAGCTAGAAAAAATGGTTGAGGAAAGAACTGCCGAACTTGTTGATATAAATAAAAAACTTAAGGATGAAGTTATTGAAAGAAAAAAAGCAGAGTCTTATATTGAAAGGACAAAGGAAAATCTTCGCAATGTCATAGACAGTGCTTCTGAATTAATAATATCCTTTGATATGAATAACCGTATATCCATATGGAACAAAACAGCCGAAAGAATTACCGGTTATAAGAACATCGAAGTAATCAATCGCAGTGTGGGGAAATTGAATGTTTTTGACGATCCAAAAATGATCATCGATTTCATAAGAACAGTATGTGAAAAACAAAAAAGCAAATTAGAAAATATTATTTTAAAAACAAAAGACAATGAAAAAAAAATAATTAGAGTCACGGGCACAATAATTAGCGGAGGAACAAACGAATGTCTTGGTGCCCTTTTCGTAGGTCGTGATATCACTAAGGACATTGAACTACATGGTAAATTACTCGATGGATGTGGATATCTTATTACCAGTGAGAATATAAAATCATCAATAGATTTGTTTGTTAATTTAATTTTAACTGGGCATAAGGGTCTTTTTATTGGCAGAGGAACACCGTCTATTGTAAAAAGCACTATACCTAAAATAAGAGATTTAGAAATTGTATTATTAAGCCAAACAAAACAAAAAGAATTTCACACAATATCAAATTTAGAACAGTTAAAAAATCAAATTTTAGAGTTTATAAAAAAACATGATAATTCTATAGTTTTAATTGACGGTGTTCATTATCTTTTAACAAGATTTTCATTTGAAGAGTTTATATCTATACTTTATGAAATTAATGATATGATCTCCAATTATAAATCAATTATTTTTTTCCGTATAGATCCCACAACAATTGATGCTATGCAGTTGGCAATATTTCAAAACGAGCTACAGTTATTACCCAGTCAAAAAATAGAGGGATTGATTATCGAGGATGAAACATACCATATTCTTAAATATATATATGAACAGAATCAACTTAGTTCTAAAGTGTCCTATAAAAAAGTTATGAAAGAATTTAAGATTGCTTATATCACAGCAGCAAAAAAACTTGAAGTATTAGAACAAAAAGGTTTAATCTTAACAAAAAAGGAAGGAAAATTAAGGACGATATACATAACTGAAAAAGGTAAAATATTATTACACAAAAGACAAAAAGCATGATTTTTTTATTGTGGAATTTAAATCGTTTTTAATTCGTTTTTAAATCAATATTTAATAATGATTTAATGTAATAATCGCATAGTTATATTGAAAAGAGTAGTGAAAGGAAATAATGAAAATGAGAGAAATTGATTATTACAAAATGACAATTCTTGGTTCCCATTTTTCAGATGTCGAATTTAAATACGACGATTTTACAAGCAGATGTAATATTGCAGAGGCGCCAATTATTTTTTTTAAATTCCATCTTTTCCTCCCTTCCTCATCGGCCCCTGCATTATTGCATCATAAAATAGTTGGTTAAATATAATTATATATTAGAAAGGTATATAAATATAAAAAAATATTAGAAACATATAATAAATAAAAATAGGAGATAAGAAAGATGAAAAAAATAATTTTAAGTACGCTGTTATTTGCTTTGCTACTCATACCAGTTTTTTCAGCAATTGGGATAAACTATCAACAAATAGCATTAGAAAAACAAAATAATATTTTTAACACAGATGTCTCAGAAGAAGATATATCTGCAATTATTTATTCTGCACCAGGTTTTTTTGGATTAAATCTTGATGTGACAAATACCGGAATGGACATTGTAGAAGATGTTGAATGGAGCCTAAGAACTAAGGCAGCAATTTCTGGTACTGGATTATTGATAAATGAAAAATTAAGAAAAGGCATGATTGAACAAATCCAACCCGGGGAAACTGTAACAATAAAATTTAGACCTTTTAAAATCACAGCACCTAGTCCGATAGGAATTGGAAATCTTTATTTGAATGCATCAATGCAATGGTCTGATGTATCCATCCGTATACAACAAAAAGCAATGTTATTATTGTTCTTCATAATGGATTATAAAGATACTTATATGGATATATCTCCAACTGAAGCCTATTCAATGTACTTAAATGGAACATTTGATCTTATAATAGATGTAGTTGGACTAGGCATATACCAAGGAGGTCATCTACCTGGTGCGGTAAATTATGTATGGGCTGATGGAACACTTAATGACATGATTCCAACATTAGATAAAAACGGTACTTACTTGGTCTATTGTCATACCGACCCACCTTCAACTGCAAGTGCTCAAGCGTTAATAAATGCAGGAATAAAAAATACTTACCGATTAGAGGGCAACTATCGTGCATGGGTGGATGCTGGATACCCTGTTGAAACGATTTAAATTAGAATAAATGAAATTATTTCATTTATTCTTTATTTGTTTTTAATTCGTTATTAAATCATAGATTTATAGCTTCAAGCATTAAGAATATTGAGGTACGTGATATGAAAAATATCGTTGAAACAGCAATAAAGGCAGGAAACTTTAAAACACTCGTTAAAGCAGTACAAGAAGCTGGTTTGGTAGACACTCTAAGTTCCGATGGGCCATTTACAGTATTTGCCCCAACAGATGAAGCTTTTTCAAAGCTACCAAAGGACATATTAGAAAATCTTCTTGATGATAAGGAGAAACTTACGAATCTTTTAACTTATCATGTAATAGATGAAAAGGTCATGTCAGATCAGGTTGTAAATATGAATGCAACAAAAACTGTTAATGGCAAAGATATTATAATTGATACAACAAAAGGTGTAAAAATAAATAATTCTAGTATTATTAAAACAGATATTGAATGCTCAAATGGAGTTATTCACGTAATAGATAAGGTTCTAATTCCAGACTAAAATTATAATAATTAAATTATTATTTAATATAATAATATAGAATTAAAATGATATTATGATAAAAAAAACCTTTTATTCCATATTCCAAAAAGGAAGCAAAACATACTTCTATAGTAGTTTATTCTTTCCAACAAATATTAAAAAAGATGTATTTGAGTTGTATGCATTCGTTAGAAAAGCAGACAATTATGTTGACAGCATTCCTCAAGATGGTGAAGGATTTTACAATTTTAAAAACAACTATCATAGAGCAATTAGTGGCGAAGAAACTGGGGACGTAGTGATAGATTCCTTTGTTAAACTTGCTCAAACCAAAGGTTTCGAGCTTGAATGGGTTGATGCTTTTTTAGATTCAATGGAAATGGATTTAAAAAACGTAACTTATCATTCACTTCAAGATACTATTGAATATATCTACGGCTCAGCTGAGGTTATTGGACTAATGATGTCTAGGATAATGAATCTTCCAAAAGAGTCTTACCCTTATGCACGAATACTAGGACGTGCCATGCAATATATAAATTTCATAAGGGATATTTCGGAAGATATTGATCTAGGAAGAACTTATTTTCCATCATCAGATTTAAAAGCTTTTGGTCTTAATAGTTTGCATCAAAATGAAATATTAAATAGACCTGATGAATTCAGAGGTTTTATACAGCAGCAAATACAGCGTTACTGCCAATGGCAAAGTTTTGCTGAAAGAGGATATAAGTACATTCCTAAAAGATATTTAATTTCAGTTAAAACTGCCTCAGAAATGTATTATTGGACGGCTTTACAAATTAATAAAAATCCATTTATTGTATATGAATGGAAAGTAAAACCACTTATTATTCAGATTCTTACAACAACTCTGAAAAATATAATTGATCCTACAAAACCACAATATAAGCCTATTGTATGCCATGTAAAAAAATCCATTATAAATTATTGTTAATATAGACTTAAACGAAAAATATATGTTTAAATAAAAAAAATGAAATATACTGGTTGAAAATATGGCAGATGTTGTTACTTTTATATTTTACCCATTAGTCATTATTGTTACATTCTTATTTATGGAAGTGGTTGCCTGGTTCTTGCATAAATATATAATGCATGGTTCTGGATGGTTTCTACATGAGGATCATCACCGATATACTAAAGGTAAATTTGAAAAGAACGATGTTTTTGGATTATTTTTCAGCCTTATATCATTTCTCCTTATTTTAACCGGTTATTTAGGTGGTTTTGATATTAGAATACCATTGGGTATAGGGGTAATGTTGTATGGAATAGGTTATTTCTTAGTTCATGATATCTTTTTTCACAGAAGGATCAAGATAAAACACAGACCTAAAAGTGCATATATGAAAAGGGTTCTTCACGCACACTCAATACATCACCAAAAAAGTACAGTTCACAAGGGCGTGTGCTTTGGTTTTCTATATGCAAGTAAAAAATACACACCAGCCGGCTGATTGTTATTAATGGATATGTTTTTATGATAAAAAACAGAGAGGATTTTGCAAAAAAACTCACCCAAAAACAATATCATATTTTATTTGAAAAAGGCACTGAGAGACCCTTTACTGGGGAATTGCTCCATAATAAAAAAAATGGAAAATACGTATGTGCTGCATGCGGTAATAAACTTTTTTCTTCAGAAACAAAATTTGATTCAGGAACTGGCTGGCCAAGTTTCTATGATGTTATTTATGAAGGCAGCGTCAAAAAAACAACTGATAATAGTATGGGAATGAAGAGAATCGAGGTTACTTGTAAGAAATGCGGAGGTCACTTAGGCCATGTATTTAATGATGGACCAGCACCTACAAACCAGCGTTATTGCATTAATTCTACATCAATGAATTTTTTAGAGAAAAAGAAAAAATAGATGCCTTTATATTTACAGGTCTGTTTAAAACAAAAATTTCTGGTATTAATAATAAATGGGTGATTATTTTTAGAAATGAAATCTGGTAAATATGGTAGAAATTGTTAAACCAAGAGTAGTCATTAGCAAATGTATTGAATTTGATAATTGCAGGTACAATGGGCAAATAATCTCAAGCAATGAAGTAAAAGAACTTATGCCTTATGTTGAATTTATTCCGGTTTGTCCAGAGGTAGAAATTAAACTTGGTGTTCCTCGCGACCCAATTAGAATTGTTTTTAAGAGTAGTAAGACCTTACTTTTGCAACCCTCGACAGAAAAAGATATTACCATACAAATGAACGATTTCTCAAAAAAATTTTTAGAATCTCAAAGAAATATTGACGGATTTATTCTAAAATCTAGGTCGCCCTCATGTGGTTTGAAAGAAGTTAAAATATACTCTGGAGAAAGACAAGTCCCTCCAATAGGCAGAAGCGCAGGATTCTTTGGTAAAGAAGTCTTGAAAAAATTCCCACATTTAGCAATAGAAGATGAAGGTAGGTTGAGAAATCCTACAATTAGAGAACATTTTCTCAGAATGATATTTACCTATGCTCGATTACGACATGTTAAGAAAACCCAATCATTATCAAAACTTATAGATTTTCATACTCAACATAAATTTTTATTAATGGCATATAATCAACGACAATTAAAAATTCTTGGGCAGATTATTGCTAATCAAAATAACGAATCTTTTGAAAATATCATTAATAATTATGAAACACATATTTATTTTACTTTTAAGAAATCACCTCGGTGTGCTTCAAACATAAATGTACTTATGCATTCTTTAGGATATTTCAAGGATAAAATATCAAAAAAAGAAAAATCTTATTTTTTAGAGTCAATAGATATGTATAGAAGTGGTAGTTTATCTCTTGCATCGGTAATTAGTATTATAAAATCATGGATTGTGAGATTTGACGAACGCTACCTTGAACAGCAGAGATTTTTTTCACCTTATCCTGAAAAACTGATTCATGCAGAGAATATTGATTCCTGTTTATCAAGAGAGTATTGGAAATGAAAATTGGTTATCCTTGTATCAATTTGGCATTAGACCGTAAAGGAAATAGAACCTTTAGATTAAAATCATACTCTGAACAAAGATTAAAAGAAACCTTGGAAACCAATCTTGAATGTCTTGAAAAAATTTTGACCTACAACAAAGACAACAACATCTTATTTTTTCGCATAACATCTGACTTAGTTCCCTTTGCATCCCATCCCATATGCAAGTACAATTGGCAAGAGGAGTTCAAGAGTCAATTTATATCGATTGGCAATTATATTAAAAAGAACAAAATCAGAATATCTATGCATCCAGATCAATTCATTGTATTAAACTCACCAGATTCAAAAATTGTTGATAGAAGCATGGCTGAATTAGAATACCATGCCCAAATCCTTAATCTTATGAATCTTGATAATACTGCAAAAATACAATTGCACATTGGAGGGGTTTACAAAGATAAGCAAAAAAGCATGACTAGATTTGTAAAAAATTATGAAAAATTAAGTGAAAAAATTACTGAAAGATTAGTTATTGAAAACGATGATAGAAGTTATGGAGTTAAAGATTGTCTTAAATTGAATGAATTGATAGGCTTACCAATATTGTTTGATTACTATCATCACGAAATTTTGAATAATAACGAAGAATTAAATGATGTTTTAAGAGATGTTGAAACAACATGGAATGAAAAAGATGGAATACCAATGGTTGATTATAGTTCACAAAAACCAAATGAGCGAACTGGAGCCCATGCAGAACATATAGAAATGTATGATTTTTCATTATTTTTATTAAAGACATACCCTTTTGATTTTGATTTAATGCTTGAAATTAAAGATAAGGAAAGTAGTGTACTAAAAGCATTAGAGTTGTTAAAAAAGGATAAAAGATTTATCAAACTGGGGGATAAAAATGGATAAAAGGGAGCTTTTAAAGAAGATTAGAAATTTGTTCAAATCTCAAATGTTCGGAGTTATCGCAACCGATATGCAAGGAATTCCATATACTAGTTTAGTTGCCTATTGTTCAACAGATGATTTGAAATATTTAATATTTGCAACGTCAAAAAAAACAAGAAAATTTCAAAATCTAATGAATAATTCAAATATCTCTATCCTAATTGATAATCGAGAAAATAATCCATCTGATTTTAGTAAAGCAATAACAGTTACAGCACTAGGTACTGCAGAAGAAATTCAAAAAAATGAAGATAACTTCAAGAATTTATTTATTAAAAAACATCCAGATCTAAGCGATTTTATTAACTCTTCAGATTGTACATTATTTAGAATAAAAGTAGATAAATACCAATTTGTAAGCAATTTTCAAAGTGTTGAATATATAGATACAAACAATTTTTTTTATAAATAATTTTTATAGAAGAAATATTGGAGTGAATAATTGGGTGATATAATGGAAAAAGCGACATTTGGAGCAGGGTGTTTTTGGGGCGTTGAAGCTGCATTTATGAAAATAAAAGGGGTTGTATCAACTAAAGTTGGTTACATGGGAGGTAATTTGAAGAATCCAACTTATGAAGATGTTTGTACCAATAGAACAGGTCATGCAGAAGTTGTCCAAATTGAATTTGATCCTAGGATAGTTTCCTATGAAGCTCTTTTAGATGAGCTATGGAACATTCATGATCCAACTCAATTAAATAGACAAGGACCTGATATTGGCTCGCAGTATAGATCTGTTATTTTCTATCATAATGAGCAACAGAAGAAGATCGCAGAACAATCTAAAGAAAAATTAGATAAATCGGGCATTTACAAAAAACCCATTGCAACTGAAATTACAAGCGCAAAGGAGTTTTATAAAGCAGAGGAATATCATCAACAATATTTTGAAAAAAAAGGTATTTCAAGTTGCCCTCTTTTTTAAAAATATTGTTTTACAAGTTTATAGTCTAAAAGAAAATTAATGGAGGTCTAGATTTTTAGGGAGGAAAAGAAATATAATTTTACTAGGAAAATAATATTTACTGATTCTAGACCCCCACAAATATTATTTTATCGCTCATTATTTATATAATATTAGAAAACGTTAGGAAAAAACCAAATAAATAATTTTAAATTATCATAAAAATTAATTCAAATTAAAATGAAAAATTTAATAGATACATAATGATATGATTTTCAGTTGAGGAGTTTTTATGAAGTATAATTTAAAATTTCTACTTCAAGTAGGGAACATTATTGCTGTTTTTTTAACAATAATAGTCAATGCATTGGCAAACATACTGCCTATTAATAATAAACTAACAGGTGATATTTCAGATTCAATACCCAATTTATTTGTACCTGCTGGAATAACCTTTTCCATATGGGGAGTAATATACATTTTACTAATTGTATTTGCTTTTTATCAAGCTAGAGATTTATTTTCTAAAAATAAAATTGAAATGCCATTTATTAACAAAATTAGTTTTTATTTAATAATTGCAAGTATAGCAAATATTGCTTGGATTTTTCTTTGGCATTATGAACAAATTGCCCTATCTTTAATTCCAATGATAATATTGTTTATCTCGTTATTACTAATTTATTTCCGACTAAATATTGGAAAAGTAACTGCGCATATAAAAGAGGAATTATTCGTCCATGTGCCTTTTAGTGTTTATATTGGATGGATCACTGTAGCTACAATTGCAAATGTCACAGCTGTTCTTGTTACAATTGGCTGGGATGGTTTTGGAATATGCGAATATTTTTGGACAATTTTGGTATTAATAGTTGCCAGTTTTATAACAATTTTAATTTTGGTGCTTCGTTTTGATGTAGCTTATTCACTAGTGATTATATGGGCTTTTTTGGGTATAGTAATAAAAAGAATTAATCCAGATGTAAGATATGGAGTGCAAAATGAAATTGCAACAGTAGCTTTTATTTTAATCATAGCTATTGCAATAACAATATTAATTAATTATATTAGAAGAAAATCAATAATAAAAAAAGAAAAAATGGAGATAAAAGATTAGAAAAACAAGATAAGTCTAAAAATTCAAGCAATATTATTTTCCTATTACTTTTTCAATTTCTGCAATAATTGATTTATATTCCTTGTCTGTCATTCCATCTATGGTTTTATCCGAAAGTTTATCAACATTTTTTGCAACTGCTTTATATTTTTCACTCATCATTCATCACCTTTTATTTTACCTAAAGTGTGACAAGTTTTGTCATTCTTATTATATAAAGCTGATGTGTAAAAACGTCAAAATGATAAGTTATAGAATAAAAAAATCTTAAGTAAATTAAAAAATTCTTTATGAAAAATATAATAAAAAAAGAAAAATTTAGGAATCCATCTTTTCAAAAATAACTTCTATTCTCTTCCTAAAATCTTCCACATCAAAGGGCTTAATAATGTAATCTGTAGCCAGGAATTTTCCTGCACTTTCGGCAAATTCGTCTGTTCTTGCAGTTAAGAATACAACTGGTATATTTTTCCATTCGGGATTTTCTTGAATTTTCTTGAAAGTTTCCCATCCATTCATCTTGGGCATCATAATGTCCAAAAGTATCAAATCAGGGATTTCTTGATTTGCTAGTAATTTAATACAAGAAACACCATTTGAAGCACTAATGATCTTATACTCATCACCCATCTTCTCTAATGTCTGTTTGATTGTTTGAAGGTGATCTGGATTATCATCAACGACCATAACTTTTCTCATTCCTCTCTCTCCGTCTTGATTAATGAAAAATATTCTATGTGTTAAATTCATAGAACTTTTTTCATTAATCATAATTATATTTTAATTAGATTTTAACAAATAATGAATCTTTAGAAAATATAAAACTCTTATGGTTTTTAATGCTATTTTTGTAATAATATATTCATTTACAATTTTTAATTATATTTTAAAAATAAAAATTTAAAGAAGGACACATACTCTCCAAAAAAATTAGAATTTATCATTTATTTATACAATTGGCTATTTTAATGCTTAGATTATCATAACCGTAATTTTATGAAAACTACCTTTCTAAAGTAACTCCTCGCTGTTTATGGTATGAACCCGAACGCTCGTCATATAATGCATTTGGTCTTCTGGACATATTTTCAAATACAATCTGGCAAAATCTATCCCCAACTGATATTTCGATCTCCTCATCATTTGAATTAAAACAACTTATTGTCAACGTACCTTCAAATCCTGCATCTACCTTTCCAAAGCTTGCTAAAATTCCTTTCCTTGCATAACTTGATCTAATCCATAATTGAGAGGTAATGTTTGGTCCCATCTTGACATATTCTTTGGTACTGATTGCAAACCAAGATAGTGGAGGAATACAAACCTTCCCTTGCTTAGCATGGTGCTGATTCTTTTTAATGAAAACTTCACCGATTGATAAATCATATCCATTTGGCGTTAGATTATCTGAATTAAAAGGCTCTATACTTAAGTTGCAATTTTTAATCGACTCTTCAATATCCCCATCTGAAAGAATTGACATTAAAACTCCATTTTATTTTTTTTCAATAACTATTTTGTTTATTATGATATCCTTTATTGGTTTGTCATCCTTTCCGGTTTTTACCTTTGAAATAGCATCAACAATATCCATTCCTTCAATGACTTTTCCAAAAACTGAATGACGTCTGTCAAGCCAATTAGCAGGTGCCAATGTTATGAAAAATTGTGATCCACCTGTGTTAGGACCAGCATTAGCCATAGAGAGAATACCTTTTGAATCATGGTTCAATTTTGGATGAAATTCATCTTTTATTTTATAACCAGGTCCCCCTCTGCCACTTCCTTCTGGGCATCCTCCTTGTATAATGAAACCTTCAATTACCCTATGGAATATTAAACCTTCGTAAAATCCATTTTTTGCAAGCTGGATAAAATTTCCAGTTGTACAAGGAACTTTATCCTCATATAGTTCAACATTAAAATTTCCCATGGATGTATTAAATTTTGCAATACTGTTTCCCATAAATTTGTCACTACCTTTTATTGATATTACTCAATTGTTATACTTATTATGGTTACGTCATCTATAGGCCAATCCTGTGCTCCATATTTTGAAGTAGTATCCACAGAGGAAATTTCACGTACAACATCCATTCCATCAATAACTACTCCAAAAGCTGCATAACCATTTGGATCAACTCCCCCTGGTTCAAGTTGAGGTTGATCACCATCATCAATAAAGAATTGACTAGTAGCACTGTTAGGATCAGACGTTCTTGCCATAGCTATTGCCCCATCAACATGCCGCACCTCGGGATTAATTTCAAGGTCTATTGGGTCATATGGGCTTTCCTTATAAGTTCCATCTGCATAAAATCCCCCACCTTGTATCATAAAATTATCTATGATTCTATGAAATACTAGACCATCATAAAATCCATCATTAGCAAGCTTAATAAAATTCTTACAAGTATTTGGGACCTCATCTTGATACAGTTCTACTTTAATTGTACCCATACTTGTTTCAATTACTGCAAATGGATTTTCATCATTTTCTTCGTTGTTGTTATTGCTAGATAGATTAAGATTAACATAAATTGCGACAATAACAACTATTGCAATGGCAACGATGATTAACCCATATTTCATTCCTTTATTGTTAAAAATGCTTTGTTTTTTAACAGGTGCCGCTCTTTTTCTTTGACTCTTTGCTGTCATATTAACCCGACCACCGATAATGTAGAATGCTTTTAAGAGTTTTTTTGTACTAACAAAATTATATTTTTATAGAAAATTATATATAAACTATAAAATCATTTATAAACAGATATGAACAACAGGTCTTCTCGCCTAACTAGCGATAAAAAAGTAATAGGAATTGCTATTCTGATAGTTGTAATGTTAATTCTAAATATTACTGCAAGCGTTTTTATTTTTTTTGATATCAGAATATTGGAGATGCCTGATACAACTATAGAAGTAAATATTATAGAAATAGACCCAGAAAAAGCAGTTATCCAATACATCATAGACGTTTTTAATCCTAGCAATTTAGAACTTTTTTTAGAGGATTTTAAGGTTGTTGCAAACACAAAAGATGGAAAAGAAATTGCTAGAATAGATTTAGAAGGAGGCAACATTCCATCTAAAGAAAAACGAACATACTCTGGAAGCGATACAATTAAATTTAAAGGTAAGCAGTTTGCTGTTTTAACTAGTGAAATTTCAGGAATAATTGGGGTAAAACTCCTAGGAATAATTAAAAAAACTCTTCCAATTAAAATAAATTTAATTACATCTGCAGAAGAAATAATTGACGATATTAAATCACCCATTATCAATATCTGGGGAGATTTTGGAGAGATAACAACAGAAAAAGTCACTTTGGCAGGGGAAATTGAAGTATATAATCCAAATTCTATTGAAATATATCTGGAAGATATCAGTGCCGAAATTAAAACTGAAAAAGGAACAAATGTTGGAAATTTAGAAATTAAAGGAGGAAAAATTCCCGCTAAAAGTACTATAAATTTGTATGGTGAAGGATACGTTCTAATTGAAGCGCTGAATGCAGAGACACTTAATATAAATATAAGTAGTACTGCTGGAGTAAAAATTGCAGGTTTAAGCAAATCTATTGATTTAACAGTCTTTACACACATAAACATACCAAAAATTGAAGATATATTCAATCAGGATATCCCAACTGATGCTTCAATTAAATCAGATATCAGGGCAACCCTTGGGGGATTTGTAGCTGATATTACTTTGGAAATAAAAAATCCCAATACAATATCTATTGTTACCAAGAATGTAACTTTTTCAATGTTTAGAATAGATAAAGATAAGGAGACTTTAATCGGTGAGTGTTGCATTCAAGAAGGAGAAGTAGGACCTGGGGAAGTTTTGTCTCTTAAAGCATCCATACCTCTACCATATAGAAAACTTCTATTTTCAAGGGGAAATGGATTTTTACCAGATGCCATTCTTATTAGGGTTAGGACGAATTTAACAATACCGGGACTTGATCAGCATGTATGGGTTGGAGTAGAAGGCTATCAAGATTTTCATCCATTTTTTTAATGCAATAAAATGACAAATTTCTTAGATGTTGTATTGATATCTATCTACTATTATTAAAAAATAGGGTGTTTAAAAGATGGTTAAAATACTCTACGGCATTTGTGGAGAAGGTCTAGGCCATGCTAGTAGATGTAGAATACTAATTAACCATCTTAAAAAAAATCATGAAATAAAAATTGTAGCTGGCGGAAAGGCATATCAATTTTTATCAAAGGAGTTTGAAGATATTGAAGAAATAGTATCACCAAGGTTCGTTTACGAAGGAGGAGATGTTAAATTATTTCATAGTATTTTCCAAATGTTGTTTAATACAATTACTAAAACACCATTTTCATTGTTAAAAGTCAGGAGAATTATTAAAACCTTCAAGCCAGATGTGTGTATCACTGATGCAGAACCCATTAGTCATTTTGCTGCACGTTTGGGCAAATTAAAACGTATTAGTATAGATAATCCACAGGCATTAATATATAGAAAATATAAATTAAATATTGGAGAATTAATTCCATGGTTTTTTCTGATTATTGCCCTTAAAATAGCCATGTTAGGTGCTGATAAATACATTATTTATGATTTTTCTGATGAAGAAGTGCAGGACACTAAAGTGATGTTTCAAAAGCCATTAATTCAGGAGGGAATTTTAAAACAAAAACCAAGTTATAAAGATCATATTTTCGTTTATCAGACATCTATTTCAACAGAGTTTATTTTTAATATTTTTAAAAAATTTGATGAAAAATTCATAATCTATGGTTTTGATAGTGAGAGAGTTGAAAAAAACTTAATCTTCAGAAAATTCAATGATAAAGATTTTTACAGTGACATCTCTAATGCAAAAGCCATTATTACCAATGGGGGTTTTTCCTTGTTAAGTGAAGCATTATACTTAAAAAAACCGATTTTTTCACTACCTATTAAAAATCAATTTGAACAAGTTTTTAATGCAAAAATTATCCAAAAAATTGGAGTTGGTGTGCATCGTAATGAACTAACGGAAGATAACTTAAAGGATTTTATAAAAAATCTAAATTTATATAAAGAGAATTTAAAAAGTTATAATCCTGGAGATCAGAAGAAAATATTACAAAAAATTGAGAATGTAATACTAAAATCAGTAAAATAAAAAGATGATAAAATGATGGATACAGTTCAATTGCTAAAAATAATGAAACCTATTATTTTTCCATTACAATATTTTGATAAAATCATTTTTAAAAGTAAAAAAATAGACATAAAAAATACAATTTTATTAGCAGGAACTCCCAGATCTGGTACTACATGGTTGATGGAAATATTGCGAACCTTACCAGGTTATGTGAGTTTATTTGAACCAGTAAATCCAATATTTTTTCCCGAATCATACAAAGCAGGTTTTAAAGCTAGAAAATATCTTTTAGCAGATGCCAAATGGCCTGAAGGTAAAGAGTATCTAGAAAAAGCATTTACAGGTAAAACCTACACTCGTGTTCCATTGTATCAATTAAATCCTGAGATGTTCGTGAACCGGTTTTTTGGCAATAAACTTATTGTTAAGGCAATAGGTTTAAATCGTGTACTACCATGGATTGCAAAAAACATTGAACTTCGTACAATTTTTTTTATTATAAGACATCCTTGTGCTGTTGTTTCTTCTCAACTTAAAACTGGATATTGCGGGTATCACCTGGAATCGGAACCTTACTCGGACATATTTCCAAAGATTGAAAATGTTTTAGAAGAAGCAGCAGAAATCCCTAATTTAGATGATACAATTTTGGATAAAATAAAAAAAATCAAAACTAAAGAGGAGATACTATCTGCAATATGGTGTTTAGACAATTACGTTCCTTTATCTTGTAAAAAGCCTTATCCTTGGAATTTTATAATATATGAGAAAATGATATCAGAAGGAGAATCTGCTGTAAAAAATTTATTTTCTAAAATTGGTGAAAAAACAATACCCAAATCCGCAATTGAGAAATTAAACATTCCAAGTATGTTGGCTCCAAGAGATGAATTAAAAATCGTAAAGGATTCAAATAAACAATTGTCAAAATGGAAGAAAAGCCTATCTAAGGAACAAATCGATAGAATACTCTCGATTGTTTCCGAGTTTGGCTTAAATTTTTATTCTGAGGATATTGAACCTGATTATGAAAATAGATATTTAAAATATTTTTAAAATTATTTAACAAGATTTTTTAGATATTGTTGAAAAAAGAATTGTAAATAATAAGAATTCCCAATGAGAAAATTATTACTCCAATTATTCTTCCCAATTTATCCTCATCAATTCTATTAGCAATCACTGAACCAGATAATGCCCCTAATCCAGCGGATGGAGCAGAAAGTAATGCAGCGGCTAATATTACTTCACCATTTATTACATGACCTATTGCTCCAGATCCTGCAATAAAAACCATCAATATTAGTGAGGTACCAATTGCTAAATGAATTCCATAACCTAATACGAATATTAATACCATAGCAACCATCCTACTTCCGCCCATTCCTGAAAATCCACTGATAGTCCCAATCATCAGTCCAAATATGATTAAGAATGGTATCTTGTGTTGTCTAAAGAATTTAAGACTAATTTTATCTTCGATATAATCAATATTTCTCCGAATACCTCTTGCAATAAAAACCACACCAGTTATTATTAATAAAACCCCTATAAAAAAACCAAGACCTGAACCTGAAGCTTCTCCAGTGAATCTACTACCAATAAGAGCTCCAATAATTGCAACGATAGTTAGTAGAAAACCAGAACGTAAATCAACATTTTTATTTTTGAGATATATAAATCCAGCTACGGCCCCAATAACGCAATCAACAATTAAACTAGTTCCTATTGCATCATGGATGGGTTGATTTAATAAAATAGTTAAACAAGGGATCATAATAGCTATAGCAGTACCCGAAGATAAACTAACAAAAATTCCACTTCCAAATCCACAAGTTATAAACAAAATTATGGTACTAATGTCATCAAACACAACAGGGAGAATAAAGTTATAAATTATATAGCTTCTCTTTTAAACATTGCTATGTTTTAAAATTAAATTAAAAAATTGTGTTGGTTTTGTTATAGTTTCCCCAGTATTACTACTAAAAAATGCATAATCACTATGCATTCCCCATCCTCTTTCAACTTTCTCCATCCCATGATCAGAAACAACATAAATTAGTGAATTATTGTGATTTTTTATTACTTCACCCACCATACTATTTATTTCAAAATAATAATTCATCAATGATAATGGTTTACCTATATACATGTGTCCTAGACTATCAATAAAAGGAGTATACCAGAAGATTAAATCGTAATGATCTTTCTTAAGGGCAGAAAATAATTCCGATTTGTCCTTCTTATAATGCTTAAGTTCATATTCTTTTAATGGTGTTTTTTCTCCACTCGTGGCTCTTTCAAAAAATTTCCTCCTTTTAGGCGTATTGTCTAGTCTTCCGTAACTAGGAATGCCGTTGGTCCAAGGGTTATTAAAAAATTGAAATATATTAGTTAATTTTTTTTCCTTAATATAATTTGAAGTAACTTCAAACGGATTTTCTCCCATATTTTCAAGTAGTCGAAAAATAATTTTATTCTTAATTATTGCTGGGATATAAGGTAACATCTCAGTTACCATTTTTGCCCACCACTTCTGTTCAACATCAGATTTTAAATCAACAAATTGAGCAGCTCTTACCCAAACGTCCATAATCTCTTCATCGATTTTTCCGGTAAGCATACTCCCCCAAATAGGGGGTGTAACTTTTACGCGATAATCTGATAAATCCATCTTACAATATGATTTTTGCATTAAATTTTTTAGACGCCATTTCTTAACTAAATTGTAATCTAGACCATCTATTCCTAGTACTATTATTCTTGAGGAGGATTTTAGATTCGTAATCATAATTCCAGTGATTCTCTATTTCTATCTGATATTTTTTTATAATATTTTTCAGAGAAGTATATCTTATATTATTTAATTAATATTATCTAATTTTAAGTTGGGGATGGCTAATAAAAATAGTGCTTCGTTATACAATCCTATTTGGAAATTAGAGTTGGAGTAATAAACACTTAAATACAAGTTTATCATTAGAATTGATGGGGAGAATAAGAATGAGCCCTATAAGGAAAGGATTTGTATTTATTGTTATAATTTTGTTTATTGTAATGAGCATATCATCTTCTGGTATAAATATTGAGAAATCAACTGTATCGTTTGATGGTAAAACCTTATATGTAGGTGGAGATGGACCAGGCAACTACACAAAAATACAGGATGCTATTGATAATGCAAGGGAGGGGGATACCGTTATTGTTTTCAACGGCACATATTTTGAAATCCTGATTATTAACATAACCATTAATTTAGTCGGCGAAAGCAGAGATAATACAATCATAGATGCAAATCTAGAAATTGATGCAATTTACATACGTGCACCGAATGTTAAAATTGTCAATTTCAGAATTCAAAATACTACTCGCGCAGGTATAAATTTAAATTCAAATAAAACTGATAATATAAATATATCAAAAAATATTTTTTGTTTCAACAGTCACGGCATCCACCCATATTTTAGTAATAAAAATCTTATAATTTCAAACAATATATTTATTAATAATAATAATGGATTTACTCTTGTTTGTTCTTCAAATGCAAAAATATATAAAAATAGTTTCATAAATAATTCTCTTTGGGGATTGGGATTTTATATGTCATCTAACTGTGATATTTTTCACAATAACATAACTCACGGAAAAAAGTATGGAGTAGTCTTATATGGGTTATCTCACTCAAATTATTTTCATCACAATAATTTTATTAATAATAGCATGAATGCATATTTTATACTTTTATCTCATAGTAATAAATGGAATGAAAATTATTGGGAAAAACCACTAACCAATCCTTATGCAATTATTGGAGGTTTAGGATTATTAATTCCATTTTGGCTTAATTTTGATTGGCATCCTGCAAAAGACCCCTACAACATAGGTCTATAACACGAATAGATTGTTAATTTTTGGGATCCTAATTCTATTGATTGGTTTGAATATTTCTTCAGCAAGTATGATAATTCAGAAAAATGACTTCTTACCAATTATAGAAATTGATGTTTCAACACGTTATTTAGAATCAGAAACATCAAAGACAATGAGTTTAAGAAAAACTCTACAGAATATACTATTTCCTAGTGCATATATGATATATGATACAGAGTTTGATGATTTTCATCCAACGGTAGCTGGAAATTCAGACAATGAATTTTTATCATGCTTTGCAATGACTTTTGATGATGCTAAATGGCACCCTAATTTCTGTTATTCAAAAACTGGCGGTATTACGTGGGAAGAAGCTGGATATTTCCCTGATTCTGCAGGTGCTGGCTATCCTGATCTAGATTCTAATGAATATGGTTTTTATGGAACTTTTGGAATTCCTCCAAATCATAGTGAACAATGGTTGATAATTGCCGAAGATATAGAAGCAATCACTAGAGTGATTTGGGATTGGTCAGCATATAATATTGAAGAGCTATATTCGATGCGTATATCTTGTCATACAAAAGAGAATTTATGGGATTATGGTGGTATTGCAGGAACATTTGATACGTATTTATCAAAGGGTATACCATTTGTAAGCTATCCTTATGAATCAGTTACAAATTTAGGTTGGTTACCTAACACCTTTGGATGTTTTAAAGCAGATTTTGCAATTGATGAAAAAACAAATATCTCATATGGTGTTTGGGATCATACAACTGATCAAGATCTACTTGTCATTAAACACAATTTTGGAGTGTATGATGGTGAGGGTCATCATCCTTATATTGGAGCATATTATTTAGGCGACACATTAACAAAGATTTCCAAACCATCTGTTGAGGTCCATGATAACGTAGTTGTTATTGTAGCTGAAGTAGATGGAGGAATTGATTGTTTCTATTCCAGTAATGGTGGAACTACTACCTTCCAAACAACGGTAGTTGCATCTGCAACTGACCCAGAAGTAATGTCAACTTGGGATG
>Ga0272441_10002322_pt1 | contig 38651 bp, 44 predicted proteins | sample SSMProp6N_FD_193582 | JGI IMG/M metagenome (GOLD analysis project Ga0272441, IMG submission 193582) | Marine sediment archaeal communities from Little Sippewissett salt marsh, Falmouth, MA, United States - SSM-Prop-6N | ecosystem: Environmental > Aquatic > Marine > Wetlands > Sediment ... | reverse complement strand
GACGAGGCCCTGGATCTCCATCTTCATGAGTATACGTTCGAGGTCGTTCTCGCTTAGATCGCTGAACCTTTTCTTGGTGTTCTTGTGTAGCTGCTCGAACTTAAGGGCCCCGCTCCTCTTGAGGGTGTCCACGATGACCGAGGGTAATAGTTTCCACTGCATATTTCTTCACCTACGCTATGTCTATGGGCGGCTTGCCCGACTCCTGGAACCGCGCCTGGTTGTCCCTGTACCATTTCTCCACCTGGGGCGTTATGCTCGGCCCTATGTCCGACAAGGCGGTCTCGAAGTCTGCGAACCCCACGCTGGATATCTCCGTGTCCCGTCTCAGGGCGTAGAGCCCGGCCTCCCGCACCACGGAGTCTATGTCTGCTCCGGAGTAGCCGTCCATCCGTCTGGCCAGCGCTTCAAGGCTCACGTCCTCGTCCAGGGGCATGTCCTTGGTCTTTATCTCCATTATGCGGAGCCTGGCCGCCGTGTCCGGCGGCGGCACGTAGACCCTCCTGTCGAACCTCCCTGGCCTCAGGACGGCCGGGTCTATGATGTCGGGTCTGTTGGTGGCAGCCAGGACGACCACGTTCTGGAGGCTGATGAGGCCGTCGATCTCCGTTAGGAGCTGGCTTATGACGCGCTCCGTGACCCTGCTGTCGCCGGCGCTGCCCCTCGCGGGCACCAGGGCGTCGAACTCGTCGAAGAAGATTATACTGGGTGCCGCCATGCGGGCCTTCCTGAATATTTCCCTTATGGCCTTCTCCGACTCGCCCACCCACTTGCTGAATATCTCTGGGCCCCTGACGCTTATGAAGTTGGCCTCGCTCTCCGTGGCCACGGCCCTGGCCAGCAAGGTCTTGCCGCAGCCGGGCGGCCCGTGGAGCAGTATGCCCTTGGGCGCGTTGATGCCTAGGCGTGTGAACCTCTCGGGGTTCTTGAGCGGCCACTCGACAGCCTCCTTGAGGTTCTGTTTCACCGCCTCTAGGCCGCCCACCTCGTCCCAGGGGACGTTGGGTGACTCTATGTAGACCTCGCGCATGGCCGTGGGCGTGATCTCTCTGAACGCGTCGAGGACATCAGCGTTGTTCACCACCATCTGGTCCAGGACCTCGTGGGGGATGCGTTTCTCTTCCAAGTCGATCCGGGGGAGGTATCGGCGCAGAGCCTTCATGGCGGCCTCCCTGCTGAGAGCCTCCAGATCTGCCCCGGTGTAGCCGTGGGTTATCTCTGAGACTCGCTGCAGGTTGACGTCCTCCGCGAGGGGCATGCCCCTGGTGTGTATCTGTAGTATCTCCATCCTCCCGGCCCTGTCGGGGATGCCTATCTCGATCTCTCTGTCGAAGCGGCCTGGGCGCCTCAGCGCCTCGTCTATGGCGTCGGGTCTGTTTGTTGCTCCTATGACTATGATGTGGCCTCTGCCTTTGAGGCCGTCCATGGACGCCAGCAGCTGGGCGACGACCCTGCGCTCCACTTCCCCTGTTACCTCGCTGCGCTTGGGTGCTATGGCGTCCAGCTCGTCTATGAAGAGTATGCTTGGCGCGTTCTTCTCAGCGTCCTCGAACATCTTACGCATCCGGGCCTCGGACTCGCCGTAGAACTTGCTCATGATCTCGGGGCCGTTGATGGCGTAGAAGTTGGCCTCAGACTCGTTTGCCACGGCCCTGGCCAGCAACGTCTTGCCGCAGCCGGGCGGCCCGTGGAGGAGCACCCCCTTCGGCGGGTCGATGCCCAGGCGCTGGAATATCTCGGGGTGCCTGAGGGGAAGCTCCACCATCTCCCTTATGCGCCTTATCTCCTCGTCGAGGCCGCCTATGTCCTCGTAGGTAGTCCTGCTGGGCATCTCCAGCTCCGGAACGGGCTCGCTCATGATGCTTATCTCGGTGGTGGGGGCGATCTTTACTATGCCCGCGGGGCGGGTGCTCACCACCATGAAGGGCACGCTGTGGCCCAGCATCATTATGAGGAGGGTGTCACCGCGGGTCGCGGGTCTGTCGATGAGCCGGTCCTTCACGAACCTGATGAAGTCGCTGTCTACGCTTATCCTTATGTCCACAGGAGCCAGCTTGACGGACGTGGCGTATTCTGCGTCCGCCTTCTTCACTGTCACGAACTCGTTTATGGAGACGCTGCAGTTCTTCCGGATGAAGCCGTCGATCCTTATCATCCCGAGGCCTTGGTCCTCCGGGTAAGCCGGCCAGGCCTTGGCTGCGGTAGGCTTCTTTCCCTCGATCTCCACGATGTCGCCGACTGTGACGCCCAGCGTCTTCATGGTCTCCGAGTCCATCCTGGCTATGCTTCTGCCCACGTCTCGCTGCTGCTTCGCCTCTGATACCTTTAACTGGACGCTGCTCAACTGTGTTTTCACCTATAGAGATTCTCAATTCCATGAACACGGAGCCCGTTATAAATATTAGTCATGGCTCGAAGCCGATAGACAGGTACATCGCGGCCTATATGACGCCTGTGGACTCGGCGAGCTCCCTGGCGCTCTCTTTGTCTAGCTTGATCTTGTTAAGCAGCGTGTACCTCTCGGGGCGGATGGTACGGGCGATGGTCAGAGCCTTGACAACGGTATCCGGCTCGATGCCTAGTTCTTTTGCTGTCGTCGGTGCGCCTATGGTGCTGAGGCTGTCCCGATACGCGCCCCAGTCGAGGCCGTGGAGCTTCGCCATCATTATCAGCCCCACCCCGCACTGTTCGCCGTGAAGCGCCGGCTTTTCGGCTATCATGTCCAGTGCGTGGCTGAAAAGGTGGGCAGAGCCGCTTGTGGGTCTGCTGCTGCCAGCTATGCTCATGGCGACCCCGCAGCTGACCAGCGCCTCGAGGAGCGTCCTGATGCCCTCCTGGGTCCGTTTCCTTATGAGGTCGGCGCTCTTCATGACGTGCTCCGAGCTCATGAGGCTGAGGCTGGCCGCGTAGCTGCCGTAGTAGTCGCCGTTCTCCTCGTGGGCGAGCCTCCAGTCCCTGACCTCCGTGGCTTTGGATATTATGTCGCCGCATCCCGACGCCGTGAACCTGTAGGGGGACTCCGCGATTATCTTGCTGTCTATCACCACGGCTATGGGCGAGGCCGCCTTGGCCGTGTACGGCTTGCCCATGCCTTTCACAGAAGCCAGGCTGCTGGCTATGCCGTCGTGGCTAGCCACGGTGGGGACGCTTATGAAAAGCTTCCCTGTCTTGTACGCTGAGAGCTTAGCAACGTCAATGTTCCTGCCTCCGCCCACCCCGATGACGGCGTCAACGTCTTTCTCCACCGCCTTGTGGTTCACGGCATCCACTGTGCCGAGGGTGGCGTCTTCCACGAATACACACCCAGCGTCAACGCCTTCCGATCTTAGAATCTCTTCCACTCGACCGCCCGCTACCTTATACGTTGTTTCCCCTGTCACGATCAAGGCTTTACCTATGTCGAGTTCATCGCATACGGGGCTGAGTTGGTCCAGAACCGACTCGCCCACAAGCACTATTCTCGGAAGGTTGATCCTGTGTATAGCGTTGTGCCTCTCAGATGTGTTCAATTTCCTAATACCTTTCTATGATCCGAGTCATACTCAGCTTTAGGATACATATGTGTTTGCCATTTTTCGAAACACTTTATAAAGAGGCACATTTTTAAAGTACTTGGTCTTCCTTTCTAGGATACCTCTCTCTTAACTACTTGTTTAGGAGAAATCTAAATGCAAAAAGAAACAGAAATACTCAAGGGAACAACGACGGTGGGAGTCGTCTGCAGAGACGGAGTCATTCTCGGGACCGACACCAGGGCCACGATGGGCAACTATGTGGCCAGTAAGCATGCTAAGAAGGTTTACAAGATCACCGGTAACCTGGCCATGACCATAGCTGGAGGCGTCGCCGTCGCACAGCGGGTCGTAGAGATACTCAAGATAAACTCTAGACTCTACGAGCTGGAGAAGAACAGGACCATCCCGGTGAAGTCTGCTGCTCGGCTCGTCTCCAACCTGCTGTTCAGCAACCGTGAGGTGGGTAACCCCCTCCCCATGCAGGCACTCGTCGGCGGCTTCGACGACTCCGGGCCCCACGTCTTCAACCTGGACCCCTACGGCAGCCTAACCGAGGAGAATATGGTCTCCACGGGTTCAGGGTCGCCCTTCGCGTACGGCGTGCTTGAGAGCCAGTACAAAGAAGACTCAACAGTGGACGAGATGTTACCCATCGTGGTGAAGGCCGTGGACTCGGCCATGAAGCGGGACGTCGCCAGCGGCGACAGCTTCGATGTAGCCGTCATAGACGCCTCCGGGTTCAGAGAGCTGTCCCCTGAGGAAAAGGCAGCCATACTAGACAACTGAGACAGATAAAATGAGGGAAAACACGCAGGGCTTAACCTACTCGGAGATAAGGCAGGCGATACTCGACAAGATACCCCCAGAGGTGGGCATAACCCGAATAGAGTTTGAGGGGCCGAGGCTCGCCATATACTGCCAGAAGCCCGAGATACTGCAGGAAAGAGGCCACATAGTAGGGGAGATCGCCGGCATTATCAAGAAACGGATAGTGATCCGGAGCGATCCCTCCGTGAGGATGCCTGAACCCCAGTCAGAGATCATAATCAAGGAAATACTAGAGGAAGCCGGTCTGGTTCAGGCCTACTTTGACCCCGCGTTGGGGGAGGTGGTTTTGGAGGTCGAGAAGCCCGGCGTCGCCATCGGCAAGAGCGGCTCAAACGTCCTAGAGATAATCCAGAAGACGCACTGGAGCCCCAACTTCGTGCGCTCCCCGCCCATACCGTCCATGACGATCAAACAGATCAGGGGCTTCCTCTACAGCAAGAGCAAGGAGCGGGAGCGGGTCCTCAGAGAGACCGGTGAGTCCATCTTCAGACCCATATACCAGCAGTCGGGGGACGTCAGGGTGACGTTCCTCGGCGCCAGCAGGCAGGTGGGCAGGTCGGCTATACTGGTCAAGACCCGTGAGAGCCAGATTCTCCTAGACTGTGGGATCAACCCGGGCAGCAGGAGCCCCATCCAGAGCTACCCCCGGCTGGACGTGGAGGAGTTCAACATAAACAGCCTGGACGCCGTGGTGATCACCCACGCCCACCTGGACCACTGCGGGTTCCTCCCGTACCTCTACAAGTACGGGTACAGCGGCCCCGTCTACTGCAGCGAGCCCACAAGCAGCGTCATGACCCTCCTCCAGAGCGACTACATAGACGTGACCCGGAAGGAGGGAAACGTCCCGCCGTACACCACAGACGACATATCCGAGACGATACTGCACACCATTCCCCTCGACTACGGCGACGTGACCGACGTCAGCCCCGACGTCAGGCTCACCCTTCACAATGCGGGGCATATACTCGGCTCAAGCCTAGTCCACCTCCACATAGGCAAGGGCCTCCACAATATAGTGTACACCGGCGACTTCAAGTATGGGCCCACCGCGCTTCTGCAGCCTGCGTCCACCTACTTCCCCAGGGTAGAGACGCTGATAATGGAGGCCACTTACGGTAGCCCCGACAATGTGTCGCCCAGCCGCGACGAGACAGACGCAGAGTTCGTCGGCATAGCGAACAGCATCCTCAATAAGGGAAAAGTGCTCATACCCGTGCCCGCCGTGGGTAGGGCCCAAGAGATACTCATGGTCATAAACAAGTACATGCAGAGCGGCGACCTCCTGGAGGTCCCCGTCTACATAGAAGGCATGATCAGCGAGGCCACCGGCATCCACACCGCGTACCCGGGCTACCTGAGCCACGAGATACGGGACCAGATACTCAAGCAGGGCGTCAACCCCTTCGAGAGCGACTACTTCACCGTGGTGAAGCAGCACGACAGCCGCGACGAGATAGTGGAGGGGGGCCCATGCATAATTATGGCCACCGCCGGCATGATGGAGGGCGGCCCCGTGCTGGACTACTTCAAACGCCTTGCACCCTACGACGAGAACGGCCTCATATTCGTCAGCTACCAGGTCACCGGCACCATGGGTCAACGCGTGCAGTCCGGGATGGGCTCAGCCCAGCTGTACAACCGGGACGGCAAGATGGAGGTCATAAACATAGACATGAGCACCCACACCGTGCACGGCTTCTCCGGGCACAGCGACAGGAGGCAGCTGGTCAACTACGTGCGCAGGCTGAGGCCGCAGCCCAAGAGTGTTTTCGTGGTCCACGGCGAGGAGTCAAAATGCGAGAACCTCGCGAGAACCGTGTCCAAGATGCGCAGGGTGCGGGGCATCGCTCCGAGGCTACTGGACACGTTCAGGCTGGCCTAGTCCCGGCTACGCCAGATCCTGATGTTCTTCGGCGTGACTATAACTCTCTCTTCGCCGAGGCGGGCTATGTCGCCCTCGATGAGCTGGGCGTACTCGTTGAGCTCGTTTATGCCGCGTTTGACGTCCTCGATGTTGTGCTTGGCGAGAGGGCTCACGTTACATATGACAATGTTACCGGCCCTGACCTCCGCCTTGATGACGTCGATGTCCTCGTAGGCCCTGAGGGGGATCGCCTTTATGTACCGTGAACCAGAAAGCTCGCGCTCCTCCTCGGATTTGCCTACCAGCCTGTCAAGCATACGCCTCACTCAATATTTCCGCACTGTTATATAATATGTTAATGGAGGTTTTGTATAGATTTTTCCATAGAAAACACTTTTTCAACGCGTTTTAACACGTTTCACCAGCATATTTAACCTTAAAAAGCCGTTCATCTACGTGTTGAATATGATCATCCTTTCCGACGCCGACGTAGAGAAGCTGCTGGACATGGGGGAGGCCATAGACGCCGTGGAGGACGCGTTCAGGGAGTACGCGGAGGGGAACGTTGTGATGCCCGCGAGGAGCACCATCATGGTACCCAGGTACAACGGCAGCATAAGCTTCATGCCCAGCTACCTCACCGGCCTCGACGCCCAGGCCACCAAGATAATCAGCATATACCCCGACAACAAGGAGAAGGGGCTCCCCACCACAGTCGCGTGGATAGTGGTTAACGACCCGGAGACGGGATTGATCGAGGCGTTCATGGACGCGACGTATCTGACGGCCGTGAGGACCGGAGCGGTGACGGGCGTCGCGGCGCGGTACTTGGCGCCGGAGGACGCGAGGGTCGCCGCAGTGTTCGGCGCCGGCGTTCAGGGACGCACCCAGGCATGGGCGGCCTGCATGGTCAGGGACATCGAGCGCGTCTACATCTACGATCTTGTCGAGGAGGCTCGTGAGAGGTTCGCCGAGGAGATGACCGGGAAACTGGGGGTGGAGGTGGTCCCCGCTGAGAGCGGCGAGGAGGCGTGCAGGGACGCGGACATAGTGCTGACGGCGACCACCAGCCCAAAGCCCGTGATTAGACGGGGGTGGCTTAAAGACAGGGTCCACGTGAGCGCCATCGGGGCCTTCTACCCCGACTGGAGGGAGCTGGACACGGCCACGGTGGCGGGGAGCAAGCTGGTCATCGACGACTACGAGGGGATAATGCTCGAGGCGGGGGACGTGCTCATACCCATAGCGGAGGGCGCCATGACCGAGGACCACATATACGCGGAGCTGAAGGAGCTCGTCTCGGGCCGGAAGGTGGGTCGTACGGCGGAGGACGGTGTGACGGTGTTCAAGTCGGTGGGCATCGCCATTCAGGACAGCAGCGTGGCGAACCTAGTGCTTAACAAGTTGAGGGGTTGAGGCGGTTCATCACTCCTTATTCTCGTCGAAAAAAAGTTCTAGGTTATGGTTTACCCTCACTGTTTTATTCCAGCTATCTCATAGTAAACCGATTCAAGGACCCTGCGAGGTGTTTGAAACGGCTAAGAAGTTCAAGGTCACGATAGACGAGGATAAGTGCAAGGGGTGCCTCATATGCGTCCACGTCTGCGAGCAGCGTGGAGGCGGGATACTCAAGCCGTCGGACAGGAAGACGGCGCTGGGCGGCGTCAAGCCCGTGCCGGAGGGGGAGTGCATAGGGTGCCGCTGGTGCGAGAGATACTGCCCTGACTTCGCGATATACGTGGAGGAGACACAGGATGCTTGAACCCGGTAGACACCTGGCTCTGGGCAACGTGGCGTGCGCCGAGGGCGCGCTGAGGGCTGGGTGCAGGTTCTTCGCCGGCTACCCGATCACGCCAGCGAGCGAGATAAGCCACCACATCGCCGCCGAGATACCCAGGGTTGGCGGCTTTTATGTCCAGATGGAGGACGAGATAGGGAGCATAGCCAGCGTCATAGGGGCCAGTTGGGCGGGGGCCAAGGCCATGACGGCGACGAGCGGCCCCGGGTACAGCTTGATGCAGGAGAACATCGGGTACGCCCACATGACGGAGACGCCGCTGGTGCTGGTGAACGTCCAGCGCAGCGGCCCCAGCACCGGGCAGGCCACAGACCCGAGCCAGCAGGACATCATGCAGGCCAGGTACGGGAGCCACGGGGACTACGAGGTCGTAGCCGTTAGCCCGTGGAGCGTCCAGGAGATGTTCGACTTGACCGTCCGGGCGTTCAACCTAGCGGAGACGTACAGGACGCCGGTGATGGTGATGTCGGATGGGATGATAGGGCACATGAAAGAGAAGCTGACTGTGCCCGAGAAGGTGGACGTAGTTAACAGGAGGAAGCCGGCAAGCAAGGGTGACCCCCCTTGGGGGACGGACGACCCCAGTGGTGTGCCACCGATGCCTGCGTTCGGCGAGGGACACGCTCTCCTCGTCACCGGATCAACCCATAGACCGGACGGGGTGCGCAACTACGCGCCAGAGTACCACCAGATGATCGTCTACCGCATCAGGGACAAGATACTCAACGCAGAGCCAAAGATACGTGACATCCACAAGGAGCAGTTGGACGACGCAAAGGTGGCCGTATTGAGCTTCGGCGCCTCGGCGCGGCCCAGCTTAGACGCCGTGGTCAAGGCGAGGGAGCAGGACGTCAAGGCTGGGCTGTTCAGGCTCAAGACCCTTTGGCCGCTACCGGAGGAGGAGATCAGGGCGCTAGCCGACGGCGTGGACGCCATACTTGTGGTGGAGATGAACGTCGGGAAGCTCGTAAAGGAGGTTGAGCGCGTGGTCTGCGGTAGAGCTAAGGTGGTTTCCTTGGCCAAGGTGGGTGGTGTGCTGCCGCTGGGCCGTGAGGTTCTCGAAGAGGTCAGGAGGCTGGCCAAGTGAGGAACCTGAAGTACTACAGGGACCGTTACGTGCGCAGGCAGCCCAGCGCGTTCTGCCCCGGCTGCGGCGGCGGTATAATACTCAACTGCTTCGTCAGGGCCATAGACGAACTGGGCCTGGACAAGGACAAGATACTCGCCGTATCGGGCATCGGGTGCAGCGCCTGGATACCCAGCCCCAACTTCAACGGCGACACGCTTCACACCACCCACGGCAGGGCTATAGCGTTCGCCACAGGCGCAAGGACTTTCAACCCGAAGCTGACGACGGTGGTCTTCGTCGGGGACGGCGACGGCGCCGGGATAGGCGGCAACCACCTCATCCACGCGGCGAGGCGGAACATAGACCTCACGGTGATTCTGGTGAACAACATGAGCTACGCCATGACCGGCGGCCAGATAGCCCCAACGACGCTCCACGGAGAGACCACGGTCACCAGCCCCTATGGGAACCCCGAGTCTCCGTTCGACATAACCGAGCTGGTGCGCGCCGCCGGCGCCAGCTACGTGGCCAAGTGGAGCACGTACCACGTGGTCGAGCTCACCAGAAGCATCAAGGAGGCCATAACGCACAAGGGCTTCAGCTTCATAGAGGTGCTGAGCCAGTGCCCGACGCAGCAGCGCCGGATATTCAACCTCCGCGGCCCCGTGGATAGCCTTCCTCCCCGGATACTTGACATGTTCGCCGAGAGCACCGTGGTCAAGGACAGGCCCGACAGGGGCGGCTACGTCTACGCGGTGCCCAAGGCTTCCCCGGAGGAGGCGTTGAAGCAGATACAGGCCATGGACGGCGTCGAGGCTAAGATCGTTGACCACATGAGACATGGCAGGGTGGTCCGTGTAGACGGCGAGCCCATCGACGTTTTGCAGGGCAAGCTGCTTGAGCTAGGGACGGTGAGCGAAGTCAAGGACCACCTGGACGGGAAGATCACGCTCGGCTTGTTCGAGAAGAAGACGAGGCCCGAGTTCACAGACGCGCTTCGGGAGATCATGAGGAAGGCGGGAGGCGAATAGGATGCAACGGAACATACTCATCGGCGGCACCGGTGGCCAGGGGATAGTGGCGAGCGGCGAGTTCCTGAGCGCGGCCCTCTTCGCTAAGGGCTACGAGCTGGTCTTCGGCCGCAGCTACGGCTCCGAGGCCAGGGGCGGGAGCTGCCGAAGCGAGATAATGGTAGCCGACCACGAGATCAACGACCTCCAGTTCGAGATGAGCGACATACTGCTGTTGCTCAGCCTCCCCGCCTTCAACAAGTACATAGGTAACGCCAAGAAGGGCTCCATGGTCTTCGTGGACTCCAGCGTCATGGAGCGTGTCAAGGGCGATGTCAGGGAAGACGTCGAACTCTTCAGGGTACCGGCCAGGGATGTCGCGGTACGGCTGGGCAACCAGATCGTAGCGAACATGGTGATGCTCGGAGCCCTCTCGAAGCGCTCAGACATGGTGAGCCTCGACCTGCTAAAGGAGGCTGTGGAGCAGAATATGCGGCCCAGCATGAGGGAGATAAACCTCCGCGCCCTCCAAGAGGGCCATGACTCAGTGTAGGGGATGAATGTAACGAGCAGACAGTACCCGACTCGGCCCATACCGGGGGTAGCCGGAGTAACGATAGACGGCAGCCGTGTATTGCTGAGCGTCCGGGGAAAGGCTCCCTCCGAGGGAAAGTGGGGGCTACCAGGCGGAGCTGTGGAGGTAGGCGAGACCGTGAAGGAGGCCGTCGTCCGGGAAATACTTGAGGAGACCGGAGTAACCGTCAAGCCGGTGAAGCTGATCACGGTCTTTGACTCCATCCACCGTGACGAAGACGACGGGGTGAGGTATCACTACATCTTGTTCGAGTATCTCTGCGAGTACGTCTCTGGCGAGGTGACGCCCAGCTCAGACGCGCCTGACGCGAGGTGGGTGGAGTTCAGCGATCTCGACTCCATCGACATAATGCCCAGCACGAAGAGGTTTCTTTTGAAGGTGTTAAGACAGGAGAACATCCACATATAATTTACCAAATGGTTAAATATCATCGTATTTCGTAACCATATGGTAATATGTCAGACGTTGAGATCGATTTAGAGCTGGACTGCAGGGGCATGTTCTGCCCCATGCCCATCGTCAAGCTCAAGAAGGCGACCAAAGAAATGCAGCCCGGACAGGTGCTTAGACTCGTAGCCACCGACCCAGGCAGCAAGAGGGACGTCCCCGCGTGGGCCGATAAGACCGGAAACGAGATACTCTACTCCAACGAGAAGGGCAAGGAGTACACGTTCATAATCAAGGTGAGCTAGAGTGACTGAGAAACCAACCAAGATGGCTATAATCGTTCACAGCGGCACCCTGGACATGCTGTACCCCGTCTTCATGCTGGCCAGCACAGGCGGCAGCATGGACATGGACGTGCACCTCTTCTTCACCTTCTGGGGCTTAAACGCGTTGAAGAAGGGGGGACTGGAGTCGGCGAAGCTCCCCGGCGTCATGAGCCTGGGGACAGGGATGATGAAGGGGAAGATCAAGAAAGTAGGCGTGCCCAGCCTCCCGGAGCTGCTGGAGATGACGAGGATGACCGAGAACGTGACCATCTACGCGTGCAGCACCACCATGGAGCTCATGGACGTCCCCAAGGAGCAGCTCATCCCCGAGGTGGACGAGATCGTGGGGGCCGCAAGCTTCCTCGCCATAGCCATGGACGCCGACGTACAGCTCTTCATCTAGGGTGACTACATGGGCAGGATGCTTGTACTTCTCTGCGACTCCCCTTACCACCACGAGAGCGTAGACCACGTCATAGAGCTGACCAGGGCCGCCATCGGGAAGGGTCACACGGTGGACATCTACCTGATGATGGACGGAGTCTACAACCCCCTAGTCACCCAGAGCGGCGAGCCATTCCACATGGAGTCCATATCTGACCAGTTCAAGGCGCTGCTGAAGCTGGGCACCAAGGTGTCCGGTTGCAGGGTATGCATGGAGCTCAGAGGAGTAGACGCCGACAGCCTACCAGCAGGCACGGATATCGGCGGAATATTCGATCTCTCGGAGATGTTGGCGGAGGCCGACGTCGTGTTGAGCTTCACGGGGGCAGCGTGATGGCGGAGAAGAAGACGCTCATCGTTATCAAGTCGCGGCCCTTCACGGACCTGAACTACTATGAGGCCCTCCGGACGGCGGCCGGGTTCTGGGAGCACAGCGTATCCGTTATATGGATGGGTGGCGGGGTCTACGCGGCGCTGAGAGACGCTGACAGATCCCTTACAGGCAAGTTCCTCGAAGACCTGCCGGACCTCGACATCGAGTTATACGTGGATGAGAAAACGCTGAGGGATAACGGGTTCACAGAGGACGACCTCATCGAAGGAGCAAAGCCCGTGGACAGGGAAGCAGTCAAGCAGTTGTTCGAGTCGGCGGAGGCCAGCCTCGTTTTCTAGGTGATGCCATGGATAGACTATACGTGTTGAAGAACCTGGACGAGGACGCGATTAGCATAGCCGCCGAGTCGGGTGACTCGGGGCTGTTATTGATGCAGGACGCCACCTACGCGTTGAACGAGTCCAGAGAAGAGTCAAGGCTCGTCAGAAAGATACTAGGAAAAGGGAGACCAGTCTACTATCTGGATAGAGACGTGGAGAGACGAGGGTTGACGGAAAAGCTGGTTCAAGGCGCCCAAAAAATAAACATCGACGGCATGGTGGACCTGCTCTTCGGAGTCAGAGTGATAAACGTGTGATGAACATGGTGCAACGCGAAGACCTGGACGACGAGATTATCCGGCTGCTTACGCAGAACTCCCGGCTGAGCTACAGGGAGATAGCGAAGGAGCTGGACATAAGCCACGTGAGCGTGTCTAGCCGCATCAAGGCCATGGAGGAACAGGGGAGGATAGCCGGCTACACCGCCGTCGTCAACCCCGACGCCCAGAGCCAGTACCCGCTCTGCCTACGAATATCAGCCGAGTCCGGCGGCGACCTATCCGAGATAGGCGATAAGGTAGCCGACCACGAGGAAATCAGCGTGGTGCTCCGCGTCTCGGGGGAGTGTGAGCTGCTCGCCCTCGCCATATGCCCGGACAGGGAACACGCCATAATGCTGCTCGACGAGGTGGCCGCCATACCGGGCATCGGCAAGGCCGAGAGCCACGTCGTCCTAGAGACCATAAAGCTCGGCGGCTTCAAGCTGAAGCCATAGTTATTCGTTTATTTTATCCGTCCGCGGCCACTCTTCTGTACATCGGAGGAAACCTTTTGCACCGTGTAAGCGTGGACGTGGGAGGCACCTTCACAGACCTAGTAGCCTTCGACGAGGAGACAGGCGACGTGCTCAACATAAAGACGCCGTCTGCCCCGACGAACCCGGAGAAGGGCGTCGTCGAAGCCTTCAAGGAATACCTGGAGGATCACGAGGCCAAAGACGTGAGGATGGTGGGCCACGCAACCACCATCGCCACAAACACGCTCCTAGGGCAGGTAAACCTGAAGCTCCCCGTAACAGCGCTGGTCACCACTAAAGGGTTCAGGGACATAATCGAGATAGGAAGGCAGCGCCGTGCCGAGGTATACAACCTGTTCTTCGAGCGGCCGCCCATGCTGGTAAAGCGAAGACACAGATACGAGCTGGAGGAGAGGGTGAACCACGAAGGCCAGATCACCACGCCCATCGACGAGGAAATGCTACACAAGATCATAGAAGAGCTGAGAACCGAGGGAGTCCAGAGCGTGGCCGTCGGCTTCCTCAACAGCTACGCCAACACCGTCCACGAGACGCAAGTATACGACGCGATAAAACAGTCCCTCGACGACGTCTACGTCACCGCCTCCCACACCATATCCAACGAGTACAGGGAGTACGAGCGCTTCAGCACCGCCGTCGTCAACGCAGCCCTCATGCCCGTGATGCACACCTACATCACCCGACTCGAGACAGACCTCAAAGAGCTGGGCCTCGAGGCGCCCCTCTACGTGATGCAGAGCAACGGCGGCATGGCCCGTAGCAACGTGATAAGCATGAGGCCCGCCACCGTCGTCGAATCGGGGCCCGCCGCAGGCGTCATCGCAGCCGCCTGGCTCGGCGAACAGACCGGCACCCGGGACATCATAAGCTTCGACATGGGGGGCACCACCGCCAAGGCAGGCACCATCCGCGGACGGGTGCCCGAGGTGGTCCCCGAGTACGAGGTAGCCGGCACAGTACACATGGGCCGCCTCGTCAAGGGCAGCGGCTACCCCGTCAGGTTCCCCTTCATAGACCTGGCCGAGTGCAGCGCCGGAGGAGGCACCATAGCCAAAGCCGTAAACGGAACACTGCACGTGGGGCCCGTGAGCGCCGGTGCCGACCCAGGCCCAGCCTGCTACGCCAAAGGCGGAATGGACGCCACCATAACCGACGCCAACCTAACCCTGGGCAGGCTCAACCCCGAAAGCCTCCTCGGAGGCGACATGAAGATCCATAGAAGCCTCGCCGAGGACGCCCTCGAACGCCTCGCATCCCAGCTCGACGCCACCCCGGAAAAGGCCGCAGTCAGCATCATACGAATAGCCAACAGCATGATGAGCAAGATACTCAGGATAGTCAGCGTGGAACGAGGCTACGACCCCAGGCGCTTCACACTCGCCGCCTTCGGAGGCGCCGGCCCCATGCACGCCTGCGCCCTAGCCGAGGAACTAGGCATAACACACATAATAGTACCACCCAACCCCGGAATGTTCAGCGCCCTCGGCCTCCTCACAGCCGACCTCTTCCACGACCACACAAGACCCATAATAAGAGACGCACAGGAAACCGACCCAGCCCACCTGGAAACACTCTACCAGGAAATGGAAACCGAAGGCGCAGCAATCCTCAGCAGCGAAGGCATCCCCCCGAAACACCGCAGCCAAAGAAGAACCCTAGACATAAGATACAGAGGCCAAGGATACGAACTCAACGTCGAAACAAGCAAACCCGTGACCCACACATCCATAACAGACAGCGTCAAAAAGTTCCACGTAAAACACAGAGAAGTATACGGCTACTCCGACCAAGAGGAGCCAGTCGAGATAATCAACGCCAAACTCAGAGTCATAGGACACCTACAGAAACCCAGACTAAAACACAGACAAAAAAACAGATCTAACCAGCCACCGGATCAAAGAAACGTATACTACGAGACCCCAGACGAGTGGATCAACACCGATGTACACCAACGTTCAGCACTCAACAGACTCAGAGAAGGCCCAGCCATAATCGAACAATACGACGCCACCACCATAGTATACCCAAACTGGAGTTACACCCCAGACCACTACGGCAACCTCATACTAAGGAGGACCACAACATGACCATAGACACAACCACCGTCGAGGTCATCAAAAGCGCCCTAATCTACGCAGCCGAGGAGATGGGCATCGCCCTCAAGAAATCCGCGTACAGCCCCAACATCAAAGAACGGATGGACCACAGCTGCGCCCTATTCAACCACAGAAGACAACTCATAGCCCAAGCAGAACACATACCAGTACACCTCGGCAGCATGGCCCTCGCCGTCAGGTTAGGCATCGAAACCTACCGCGGCACACTGGAATCAGGCGACATGCTGCTCCTCAACGACCCATACATCAGCGGCACCCACCTCCCCGACCTCACCGTCATAGCACCCGTCTTCAGCGGCGACGAGATAACCGCGTACGCCGCCAATAAGGCCCACCACACCGACGTAGGAGGGAAAGCCCCAGGAAGCCTAGCCGCCGACAGCACCGAGCTCTATCAGGAAGGCCTCATAATCCCACCCGTCAAGCTGGTGAAACAAGGCGTCATCGACCCCGACATCCAGGCCCTGATCAGGAGCAACGTCAGAACCCCAGAAATACAGATGGGGGACATCAGGGCCCAGATAGCAGCCAACAACACGGGAGCGAGACGCATAACCGAACTCGTGGACCACTACGGCGTCCAAGCCCTACACGACGCCATGGACCAAACCATGAACTACAGCGAACGACAAATGAGGGAAGAGATATCAGCCATGCCAGACGGCGTCTACAGCGCCCAAGACTACATGGAGGACATACTGCCCGGCGGCGGCGACGTCGAGATATCCGTCACCGTGACAAAGAAAGGAGACGGGATCACGTTCGACTACTCAGGAACCTCCAAGCAGGTGGATAAACCCGTCAACGCGCCCCTCGGGGTAACCGTTGCGGGTATCTATTTCACGCTGATAAGCGTCACAGACCCCTCGATCCCGGTGAACGACGGTTGCTTCAGACCCATAACACTCCGTATACCCCGTGGCTGCATGATGAACCCCATCAGGCCGGCGCCTGTGGCGGGGGGCAACGTCGAGACGAGCCAGCGCAACGTGGACGTCCTCATGAAGGCATTCAGCCAGATAACGCCAGATAAGGTACCCGCGGCGGGCCAAGGAACAATGAACAACATAACCATAGGCGGCACGCTGCCGGATGGCCAGCCCTGGACGTTCTACGAGACCATCGGCGGCGGCAGCGGCGGAAGACCAACAGGGGACGGCGTCGACGGCGTCCACGTCAACATGACCAACACCATGAACACCCCTATAGAGGCCCTAGAAGCCTACCTCCCCCTCGAATTCCATGCATACAGGCTCCGCATGGACAGCGGAGGCCCCGGTAGGCACAGAGGCGGCTGCGGCATCGAGCGCACATGGGTACTTACCAGCGACAGAGCCGTGCTAAGCGTAATGGCCGAGCGCAACAAGATACCGCCTTGGGGCCTCCAAGACGGCAAACCGGGGGCCACAGGCGTCTACACTCTGAGGAGGGCCTCAGGCGAGGATGAGACGCTCCCGTCTAAATGCACGGTGGATATCCGGCGAGGCGACTCGTTGATCATAAAGACTCCTGGAGGGGGAGGCTTCGGGGACCCATTCGCGAGACCCGTCGAGAAGGTGGTTGAGGACGTAGAGAGCGGCCTGGTGTCCCCCGCTTCAGCCGAGGCGGACTACGGCGTCGTGATAGACCCTGGGACCTTCGAGGTGAAGGCGGTCAATAGGCCCAAATCTTAGCACCCGTTCGTCTGGATCTTCTGAAACCTATACTTGAGAACCCCTACTCAAAGTCTCTTCTCAATGCTACCACTACAAGAGACATGGCGAGGGTGACGCCGGCGCATGCATAAAAGACCCACTCGATGGTGGCCACGGATAATACCCCGCTCATGAAGAACATGCCCGCGGTGCCACCGAGAGCCATTATCATCCCCCATATCCCTGTTGCTGAGCCTCTGTCCGCGGGCGGCAGCGCTTCCATGGACGCGGCTTGGCTGACGGGGAAGACTAGCACAGCGCAGAGGCCAAGCGCGGCGTTGAGCACTGGAAGCATCCAGAAATATGGGGCCAACGGGAAAAGGGCGAACACGGCTACGCTCACCAAGAGACCGGCCGCTATGGGGGTGAACCTGCCCACCCGGTCCGAGAGGGAACCAACGACCGGCAGTATCACCGCTATGGTGACGGCGTTCGCGGTCAGCGTCAAACCAATCATTAACTCGTTCAAACCCCTCTCTGCGCCCAGCAGCGGAATATACGTGACGAGCCCCCAGTGGCAGAACGCGTGGGCGAAGACGGCTATCGAAGCCGCGAGTACCTTCCTGTTTCCGAGGAGTCTCCTCATGGTAGAGGGAAACTCGGAGAGGATCATCTGTATCTGGACGCCGGGCTTCATGGGGCAGCTGGCGTCCCTGTCGTCCTCAGTGTATCTCCAGATGATGAAAAACCCAAGGGCGGCGATCACACCTGAGACGGCAAATATGGGCCTGTAGTCGGGGAAAAACCTGACCGTGTATCCACCAAGGGCTGGGCCTATCACCGCGCTCACGGCCCAGCTCAAGTGGTAGCGCCCCATGGCCTCCCCAGCCTTCTCCGGTGGGAACAGGCTGGAGGCGTACGCCTCTGATGGTGGGAAGTAGATGCTGAGGGCGAGGCCGCTTACGAACATGGCGAGGACTGGGAGCACCGGCGTCTGGGCGACGCTGTAGATGAAGGGCGTGATGGCGAACAGCGCCACCCCGAAGAGCATCATGTTTTTCCTTCCGATGCTGTCGCTGAAGGTTCCCGCTACGAGTCTGATAAGGGTCTGGACGACGTTCCTGATGTTGTATATGAGGGCGATGGCTGCGGGTGTGACGCCGAGGCTGGCGATGAATAGGGGCTGGAAGCTCTGGGGGATGGTCTCGCCGAACGTGGCGAAGAAGGTGGCTAGGGTTATCGCTGTGAAGATCCTCTGGGACTTTCCGTCCAAGTGTTTCACCGGTGTATGTCTCCTTGATTGTTCGCCGGGATTTAAACCCAATCCATATAAGCGGCGGCTCTGTCAAATCTGTGATATGTGTCTGGCGGTTCCTGGGCTTGTGGAGAGCGTGGAGGGGCGCACCGCGGTCGTGGACTTCGGGGGGGTGAAGCGCGAGGCGGTGATCGACCTCATGGAGCCTGGCAGCGTCAACCCGGGTACCTATGTGCTCGTCCACACTGGCTTCGTCATCCAGGTCCTCGACAAGAAGGAGGCCGAGGAGACGCTGGAGCTTTGGCGTGAGGTCCTCAGCAACGTGGATGAGCTTTACGGCGAGCTTTAAGCCAGTCGCTCTTCTGTAGGGTGTAGATTGATCCGTCCATCCATACTTCGTTGATTTTGACTGCATTCTCTTTGTGGCCGGTCTGGGTGAAGCCTGTCTTCTCTAGTACTCGGGTGGAGGCTTTGTTTCTTGGGTTTGCCTCTGCCGTGATCCTGTGGGTGGTTATATTTGAAAAATAGTGGTTTACGAGTGTGTTGACTGCGGCTGTGCAGTATCCCTTGTTTCTGGCTGGGGGTATGACGCGGTACCCGATGTGTGTGGTGTTGTCTTTCTTGTCTCTTGTGACTATTTGTCCTATTTTTTTGCCTTTTTTAGTTTGTATTATGTACCAGTGTTGGCCGGGTTTGTCTTCTTGCAGCCATTCCTTGAGTTCTTTTCTGGTGACCGGTTCGTGGGGCTCGTATTCGCCTGTGTACTCGGGGTCGTTGTTCCACTTGTAGAGGAACTCGTGGTCTTCCTGGCTGAAGGGTTTGAGGTCGACGTTTTCTCCTTTGATCACGGTTGGTCATGGTGGGCTCCGGTTGATAAGGGTTTAACTGGGGGGATGGCTTAAATCGTGGGCTTTGGTTTTTGCTTGTATGGTGAACTACTGGCGTGACTTCCCGTCGGGGCCTGAGCCGCCGGGTAGCATCTATATTGTGACGGAGATCCAGAGGAACAGCAGGAACAAGTACGAGTACGACGCCAGGATGGGGGTGTTTAAGCTCAACAGAGTGCTTTACACGTATTATCCCTGTGACTATGGGTTCATTCCCCGGACCCTGGACGACGACGGCGACCCGTTGGACGCTGTGTTGTTGATTAATGAGCCTACGTTCACTGGATGTGTGACTGTGGCTCGGCCCGTGGCGAACATCAAGATGGTGGACGGTGACCAGATGGACGATAAGGTGGTGGCTGTGAGCACCACGGACCCGTTCTACAGGCACATCAAAAGCCTTGAGGATCTTCCGGGAAGCGTCGTGGACGAGCTTACCTACTTCTACGACAACTACAAGCGCGCCGAGGGGATGGTCACTGAGGTGCTTAAGTGGGAGGACGTGGAGGAGGCCCATAGGCTCATAGAGTGGGCCATGGACGTGTACGAAAGTAAGGAAGGGTGAAACGGTTTTCGGGAAACCACGTCGGTTATTAACATCTGACCCTAATATATCTCGGTTTCAATGAAGGAAGGATTCCTGTCGAGCAAAGGCTACGGGGTTCACCACGTCACGTGGGGAGAAGAGGGGCCCAGGGTTCTGTTAATCCACAGCATGGGGATGGACGGGCACAGCATGGACAAGCTCGCTGAGAGCCTTGAGGACGAGTACCGGATCCTCAGTCTCACGATCCTCGACCACGGTGACAGCGATCCGCCTAGACGGCCTATAAGCCTAAAGGACCACGCCGAGGTCATGAGGGGCTGCTACACGCAGCTAGGGTTCACCCCTAACGTCCTGATAGGCCACAGCGTCGGCGGCATGATGGGCATGGTGTTGACCGCCGAGCACCCGGAGGAGTTCAAGGGCCTCGTGCTCGTTGACATAGCGCCCTTCGAGCTCACCGGGAGAAGCAGCCGCCCCGAGCCCCCTGACAGCTTCAGGGACGAGGCCGAGGCGCTGAAGTGGCTGAGGGAGCGTTACCCGCTGTTCACCGACTACTACTACGAGAACCGTCTAAGGTACGCTTTCAAGAAGGGGGAGGGGGTTCTCAAGCTCAAGCCTAGAGGCGACAGGGTGCGCAGCGGCCTCGTCACGGACCTCTGGCCCTACGTCGAGCGCATAGAGACGCCGACGCTTCTGCTCAGGGGCGGGCAGAGCGACCTAGTCACAGCCGAGACCTTGAAGCGCATGGAGGAGACCGTGCCTGACCTTGAAGCAGTTGAGGTTAAGAAGACGGGGCACATGATACCGCAGGACGTGCCCGAGGAGTTCGAGAGGCTCGTACGGGGTTTCCTCAATAAAGTCTACTGAACGTAAATAGCTTCCTTTTTCCTTTATTCGAGGTTCTCATCGAACGTGTTATACCTTTAACGAGTAAATTGAAGAGTTAGAGGCTGGTTCAAGGCATGGAGAGGGTTTGCGACCTATACTTCGAGTTGTCGAATGAGGAGAGGCTCAACATCCTTTACAGCCTCAGAGAGGAGAACTTGAATATTACTTCTCTAGCCCAGAGGATAGACGTGACGACGCAGGAGTGCAGCAGACACACATCCCGCCTCGCCGACGTAAACCTCGTCCAGAAGAACCCCGACGGGACATACAGCTTAACGCCATACGGGCGCCTGACTCTGCGCCTCATCCCGGGGCAGCTTTTCGCCTCCACCCATCACAGATACTTCAACACACACAGCCTCGATCAACTGCCCTCAGGATTCGTTTCGAGGATACATGAGTTAAGCGACAGCAGGTTCACCAATGACGTCTGGGTCACTTTCAGCCTACTTGAGAGCCTGTTCAAGGAGGCCGAGGAATACGTCTGGATGATCCATGATCAGTACCTCCTCAACATACTGCCGCTTGGCGTCGAGGCGTTAAAGAGAGGCGTCAGGTTCAGGTCCATCGACCCCTTAAACAAAGAGGAACACAGGAGACTCGACGAGGAGAGGCCCGACTACATCACAGCGGAGGATGAAGAATACCTGATACAGTCATGGAGAGAAGGCCGGATTGAGCCCCGCTTTTTAGAGACAATCCCAGTGTTTCTATATGTAACCGAGAGGAAAGCCTTAGTGGCGTTTCACCTAATCGACGGCTCCTTCGACTATGTGGGATTTGCTACGAAAAGTCCTGACGGCCTCAGCTTATGTCGCGATATCTTTGAATACTACTGGAGCAAAGGCAGCCCCCCTACGCAGGATATGGTCGTTGACTCCTATAAAACTAGAATACAACACCAAAAAGAGTCAGAGAAACAGGCTTAAAACAGCCGATTCAGAAACATGAAACTAGAGAAGGGATTAGACCCAGACCTCGCCGAGCAATCTCAGCGCGTTATATCCCACGACTTTCTGGATCTCCTCGTCGCTGTATCCGTGAAGGATCATCCATCGTGCGATGTTCACGTACTCGTTCGGGTTCTCAAGCCCCTTTACGTACCCCGGGTCAACCATGCCTTCCGGCACCGGGAAAGGCTTCTCGGCCTCAGAGCCGGGTCTAACATGGTGCCCCATCCGAAGAGGGAACCAGACGCCGTATAGCTCCTGGTGGGCGCCGTAGAGCGTGTCGGGGCCACATCCCACGTGGTCGATGCCCATCAGCTCGATGCAGTACTCGACGCATTCCATGTAGCTTTCTATGCTCCCTACGGGGTTTCTCTCCGTGCGCAGCCCCCTGCCGTCGCCGCCTACGCCTATTAGGCCTCCGCTCTCCGCCAGCGCGTGGAGCACCTCGTCGCCGGTGGTGTGGCCCTGGGCGATGGCCGCGGGGCCGCTGTGGCTGTTATAGATTGGGGCGTCGCTCGCCGCTATCGTCTCCAGCGCCGTCCTGTCCGTTGTGTGCCCCACGTCCACGAGAATCCCCAGCCTGTTCATCCGCTTGACCGCGTCGTACCCGAAGTCGGTGAGCCCCAGGTCCTGGCTGCTCTCGCCCATGCCGCCGCCCAGCATGTTGCTCTCGCTGTAGCAGACTCCCATGCTCCTCACCCCCAGCCCGTATAGGACGTCGATCCTGTCCAGCTCGTTCTCGATGGGGGAAGCCGATTCGAGCGCCAAAACCAGCGCGATTCTACCGCTCTCATGGGCGTCCCTTAAGTCTCTGACGGTCTTACAGTGTGTCACCATGCCCTGGTGGGCGATGTCGCTGAGCCTGATCCCGATGTCGTGGACCACGTCTGTCCACTTCCAGCCGCTGTAGCTCGTCACGTACGCCATCCCGTCCATCAGGTTATCGAAGACGCAGTCCAGGTGGCTCTTGCTCAGGGACTCGTACGCCGTGAAGTGCCGACCCAGCCTGTGCATCTCAGGCACCTCGGTCATGTCCTCAGGCCACAGCACCGGGTGCTCGTGGAGATCGACGAGCACAGTCTCCTCCATTAGCCCCTGGAACCTCTCCTCCTCCCTTTTACTTAGAGGAACATAATACGGCTCAACCCGCGGATGCACGGTGAGCCTGAACTCCTTGTAGTCGAAACCAGGCTCAAGGTAGCTGAACGCCTTGTAGCCGTCGTAGACCTTCCTTCCGCCCATAAGAATCAAGATAGACTTGTCTCAGGCGATAAAAAAACATAGGGGCACAATCGAGAAACTTAAGACTGCACGAACGTTACTACCGTTGTCCGCCGCCGCCAAGCTAAGCGACTGGTGTTTCTATATGAGATCAAGCGCCTTTATCTCGGGGGGTTTACCGCTGAGGAAGCCCAAGAAAGGCATGGCTCATACTTGTCTACACGATGTTAATAGGTTGCTTAAGAGAAAACCTATTCCTTTATAGTCTCCCATCCTAAATCAACGGTTGTGAAATCATGAACCCGGTAAAGGTAGATGGGAACAGGAGCAAACCCAAGCTGTTCCTCTACACGCTGAGCACCTGTGGATGGTGCAAGAAGACGAAAGAGTATCTAAGGGAAAACGGGATGGCGTACGAGTATGTGGACGTCGACAAGGTCACCAAGGACGACCAGAAAGAGGTCATAACCGAGCTCAAGAAGATAAACGTTCCCCTAGCCTTCCCAATAATAATTATCGACGACGAACAGGTGATCTCGGGCTTCAAGAAGCAGGCCATAGAAGAGGCCCTCGCCAAATGACCAGCATAGATGACGTGAAGAGGAGAGCCGAGCGGGACGCCAAGTCTAGGGGCATGCATCTCACATCCGACGAGAAGCTTCTCCAAACCCTCCTTGAGGGGCTTAAGACCAACGAGGAGCGGTACGGCTATCCGAGCTGTCCATGCAGGATGGCCTCAGGCGACTTCGAGACAGACCGCGACATCATATGCCCCTGCGACTACAGGGACCCCGACGTAGCCGAATACGGGTCATGCTACTGCAGCCTATACGTGGACGACGAGATACATGAAGGCAGGAAGGAGGCGCAGGCCATACCCGAGCGCCGCCCCTACGAGAAACAGATGGCTTCGCTGGGCCTAGAAGAACAAGATATGGAAGAGGAGGCCGCAGGAGAGTTGGAGAAATCAGGCAGGAAGTTGTTCTACTGTAGACAGTGCGGGTACGTGGTGTTCAGGGAGGAGCCGCCCTACGTCTGCCCCATATGCCAAGCAAAGAGGGAGATGTTCGAGGAGATCGTAACCGTATCGGGGCACTACACGAGGAAGGTCGAGTAGCTAGTTCTCCTCGATTACGACGGCCGTACCCGTCGCGGAGATCACGACGACCCCGAGCTGAAGCCCCAGGTCGCTGGTCTCTAGATCGAGCCCGACGATGGCGTTGGCCCCCAAGTCAGCCGCCTTGTTCCTGACCCGGCGTATGGCGTCCAGACGAGCCTTCTCCAGCTCGCTCGTGAAGGCCGTGACCTCACCTCCGAACATGGACTCGAAGCCGGCGACGAACTTGCCCAATATGCCTCTGGTCCTGGGCGTCAGACCCGTGACGACCCCAAAAACCTTGGTGATCCTGTAACCCGGAACCTCCGGCGTCGTCACTATGATGAACCCGGGTATGCCCTCGTCTACGGTCTCACCGCACTTGGGGCAGTACTTGGCGTCCTCAGGTATCTCCGATCCGCATAACGCGCACTTCATCTCTATCCAGTTGAAGAACGAGGGCCTGATTAAAAAGGTGTTGAAAGGCTAGCCCACGAGGGCGTTGAAGAATACCTTGAACGTGGCGTCGGTGAGCGCCCTCATCTGGGGCGCGAATCCGTAGAGCACCACGTCGCCGTCCCCCATCTTGGCGTCGATGATAGCGGCCTTCCTGGCCAGGTGCTTCTCCCCGATGAGCCACCCGCTCTGCATCATGTCCTCCTCCGGGTACGTGATAACCGTATGGTAGTTCTCGTTCCAGTGGCCTCCCTTGACCGCGTAGGCGTGGTTCCCCCTCAACAGTATCAGTCCCTTCCTAGGCATACCGTAACCCAAGGGGTGGGTGTTATCTATGTCCACCCTTATGGTTGAGCCCGGGCAGTGGAACTCGTCCGGCTTCAGGTCCTTCACCGTGTTCCTCACGGGCACGCCCAGCTTCTCTATGGCGAACTCGCACGACTCGTAGAGGGCCAGCACCCTGCTGCCCTTCTCCACGAACTCCTTCACCTTCTCCACACCCTCCTCGCCTATCCCAGTCTTGTACTCGGGGGGCAGCACCGGAACCGTGAGCGCGCCCTTGAACTTCTTCTCGTACCACTCCTCGACGCCCTCCCCCGTTATGAAAGCCGGTGGGTCGCTGGGAAGGATGAACACGTCGAAGTCCTCCAGCCCCTCCTTGACCTCCTCGTCCATCACCGTGGAGTACTCGAACCCGTACTGCTCCAGGAGCCAGCGGGTCCATCCCTCGTCCATGTTACCGCCCCAGTACCTCTGGTACATCGCTATCCTAAGCGGTTTGACCGGGCCGTGGCTGAACCCGGGCTCCTCCCTGAGCCCATGGAACCTAGTATGCGTCTCTTCGGCGACCTTCCTGAGCTTGGGCTCCACGCCCCTCTTCCTCGGAACATAAAAGGCCCCCGGCGGCAGAGACTCTTCGCCAAGGTCAACCGTCTCATGTACCCTGTGGACCTCTACGCCATTCTTCGCCAGCAGGTTCAACGCCCTGAAGCTGTCGTTCACCCTCCCGTCCAAGACGTACCCGATCTCCGACTTCTCGACGACGCCCTCAGGCATACTAATCTCCTCAAGCTCCCTGAAGGAGCCCTCGGGGAGCGCCGCCGCCTCCACCACCTCCACGCCCTTGAACTCGGCCATGGTCTGGGTGGCGAAGTCGTAGTTCATCATGGGCTTACCATCCTGAGACCTCACCCAGAGGTTATCCCTGTAGAGGGTGCGACTTAGGAGGCTGACCAGGAAGGAGTGCGCCGTCTGCCCCGCGAAGACGACGAAGGTCCCCTCGGGGTAGGTGACGCCGCCCACATCCACAGGCGATTCGGCAACGTGCACCTCGACGCTCATGTCCATGAGGGTCTTCAGTAGCCTGTGAGCCGTGTTCGGGTCCCTCTGGCGCGGCGGGAAGAGGAACGCGTAAGGCGCCTCGGCTCCACCCTTCTCGATGCTCCTCGCAGCCTTCCTGTACATGTTCCTGAGGATCATCTCACGGTTGTTGGCGGCCACCTCCAGCGTGGCCATGGCCGCTGCTAGTTGGCCCCTGAGTATGTCTCCGAGGCGCCACCAGCCTCCCCTCCAGGGGTCGTTGAAGTTCACCGAGGCGCGGTACTCAGGGCGGCCCCTCGGGTGGGGCTGAAGCTGGTGGTGGTGGACGTAGACAGGCGTCGCTATCTTGACGCTGGCCGACTCTGTGAACATGCCGCATATCCCGAACCACGGGAAAACTAGGCTGAACCCGGGCATGAAGTCCGCGGGGAACACGGCCGCCTGCTCGACGCCACATATTCCCTGGGAGGCCATCCTCACCGCCATCTGGGCCCCGTAGTGCTTCTGCTCGGTCCAAACCATGGGGTCCGCCACCTCGTTCACGGGGTTGCTGTTGGGCGGTATGAAGAACCTTGACCCGTAGAACCCCATCTGGTGGAAATCCACGTATGCTTGGGGGAACCATTCACCGAGAAGCACCCTGTTCATGATACGGGTCTCCACCTGGGTGAGCGTAAGCGCGTCCCTGTTGTTGTCGTGGCCCACGTACTCGTGGTAGAGCCACGGCAGGCCGCACCCCTCGTACTCGGTGCCCAGCCACTCGTTGTACCAGTCCACCGTCATTATCTGCCCATCCGGGTTGGCGCACGGGAAAAGCAGCAACACCACGTTCTCCCTGATGAGCCGGGTGAGCCCGTCTTCACCGGTGGCCAGCCGATACGCCAGGTCCGACGAGCACTGGGTGCCGCCTACCTCCGAGGCGTGGATGCTCATGGTCATAGCCACCACCACCTTGCCCTCGGCGACGAGCCCGTCCACCTCCTCCCCGGAGAGGCCCCGAGGGTGGCCCAGGCTCCAGCTCATCTCCCTTATCTCACCGAGCCTTTCCAGGTTCTCTGGGGAGGACACGTAGGCGAGTATCATGGGGTTGCCCTTGGTGGTCTTCCCCAGCTCCTCGACCTTGACTCTGTCCGAGGCCGCGTCCAAGTGCCGGAAATACTCCACTACCTTGTCCCATCGTACGAGCTCTCGGTCCGTGCCCGGCCTGAAGCCGTAGAACTCCTCGGGTGACGACAACTCACTCAAACCAATCACTGCATCAAGTATATGCGGCTGTTATATAAGCTGCGCAATCGCCGTGGGACACGCTTTTTGCTTTATCCCTGCATCTTTGCTTAAATAGTTTAAATACCCCCTTCACGGTTTATATATGGAATGTCATGAAGTTTGTCCAGCTGAAAGAGATCAGGGACATAGTCATGCTGGTCGCCTCCTCCCCGGCCTCGAACGTGATACAGCACATGGAGAACGAGGGCGACCACCTCTACTTCGTCATCGGCGGGACCCTGAGCGAGGTGTTCCTATACTTCGTGAAGACGAGCGAAGCCCTCGAGGGGAGCTTTATCACGTATAACAGCTACTCGGGGGAGATTGGGTTCAGCGAGAAGGTGATGCACGAGCCCAACATGAGCACCATACCCGTCGTGGAGATAATCAACCAGGACATCCTCACCGAGGACGTGCTGGATAAGGTGAACAGGCTTTAGCTGGCAGCTTCATAAGGTGGAAAGAGAATGAGTATTGAGAAAACGTCAGAAGAGATAGACTCCGAACTTGAGGAAGAGAAGAAAGACCTCGCTATAAGCATAGAGAACGTGGTGGCCTCTGCCAGCCTTGACCAGAAGATAGACCTCTTGGCCATAATGAAGGTGTTCAGGAACGTCGAGTACAGGCCCAAACAGTTCCCCGGCCTCGTCTTCAGGCTCAAGAGGCCCAAGACGGCGACGCTCATCTTCGGCTCGGGCAAGATGGTCTGCACGGGCGCCAAATCCGAGAAGATGGCCCGCAGCGCCGTGAAGAAGGTGGTGCGGGAGCTCAAGAACAACGGTATAATCATCCTGGGGAAGCCCAAGATAGTCATCCAGAACATCGTCGCCAGCGCCAACCTCCATGGCAAGATCGACCTTGAGACCGCAGCTGACATCATGGACAACGTGATGTACGAGCCCGAGCAGTTCCCCGGCCTCATCTACAGGATGGGTGAGCCCAAGGTGGTCATGCTGCTGTTCGCCTCGGGGAAGCTGGTCTGCACGGGGGCGAAGCACGAGGACATGGTCCGGGAGGCGGTGGAGAAGCTCCACGAGATACTGAAGGACTACGACCTCATCTACTACGAGTAGCGGTGGTAGAAGGTGCCACCGAGGACTAGCAGCGTGGAGCAGAGGGCCCTTAGACACATCTACGACGCGGGAGACGAAGGGCTTCTACAGAGCGATCTATGGAAGCTCCTGGACGTGAGCAGCAGGGAAGGCTCGCGGCTGGCCAAGAAGTTCGAGGAGAAGGGCAGGATAATCCGTGAGAAGGTTCTCAAAGAAGGCCGCTGGACGTACAAGCTGATCAGCAAAACGGAGCCCGTCACCCTCAACTCGGTGAGGGGGTGCCCTTGCTTAATTTGCAGCGAGGTGGAGAAATGCTTCAGGGGGGGGACTAAGGATCCGGTGTACTGCCAGCTGTTAACGGCCTGGATAGACCCTAGAATAGAGATCGAAAAGACTGACAGTGATCAATAGATAATGGATGACGGTACCAAGGAGATACTTCGCTACGGCGCGACATTCATAGTCCTCATAGGAGTCTTCTACGGCGGCATGTATGTGCTGAGGAACACCCTCGGCACAGACAACCCCATGATGGTCGTCATATCCCAGAGCATGGTGCCAACTTTGGGGGTGGGCGACTTCATATTCATAGAGGCGATCGAAGACTTCGACGAGGTGGTTGCAGCCCCCATGCCTGAAGGGGACATCCTCGTTTTCATCAGGCCGGGGTTCGAGGACGAGTACATAGTGCACAGGGCCATCGGTAGACACGATGAAGATGACGAATGGTTCTATACGACGAAGGGCGACAACAACATGTTCCCCGACGGCGTCCCCGTGCCTGAGAGGCTGGTCATTGGACGCGTAATCAACAGGATGCCTGTCGTGGGGTATTTCTCGTTGTTCATAAAGACCATGAAGGGCTTCGCCATGGTGGCTGCTCTAATGTTGATCGCGTTCTTCTACGACGATTTACTGCCTAAAAAAGATCGAGGAAAGCAGGTGGGAAAGACAGCTTGGCTTTCGTTGGCACCTTTTTCGGTAGCCATACTGGTGATAATCAACATATTCTTCAACCCAAGCAAAGATAACTCTATGATCGAATTCGTCGCACTCTTCGCATGGTATATTGGTTCAGTCTTGCTGCCTCTCGCCGCCGTAGACGACGACATGGGTATAATGGTGTGGCTCTACCATCTGGTGCTGCTGATGATACCCATCGCATGCGACCTAGTCTGGTACACCATGCACATTACGCCAAGCAACTGGTGGAACTTCCAAGGCAGCATAGTACCGGTTACGTGGCTGCTCATGGAGGAGAGCGCGACTTTCAACAGAGCGTTCAAGACGATAATGCTCTACCTGCTGCCCGGGATACTGATGTTCCTCGTGTTGATGTGCCTTAAACGTAGAGGGGTGGAGCCCTTCAGAGGCATAAGCTATAGGCTGCAGGGCATCTAACGCATTGAAATAAAAGAAAAGTTGGAGACTTAGCCTTCACAAGTCTAATCGATCACCATTACTGCGCTATAGACAGCCGGGATCTGACGCTCTATCGTCAAAACGGCGCCCGCCGATGGTCTGAGCTCTATCCTGAACTCCTCGTACGGGTGAGCGTACAAGTCTGGGCGATTGCCTGCCGTGACGGTCGGATCGACGCCGTCTATAGCAAGTCCAGTGAAGTCTATGACAACCTTGAACTTCTCGCCGGTCTCAAGCAGCGAATCCCCGTCGCTGTTAACACCAGACACGGTCATGATGGTGCCGTTTGAGTAATAGATGTCACCGTGGCACCTCTCGTTGGTGTAGGTTGCCACCATCACGCTGTCATCTAGATCGATGGGCTCATGGCCTTGGGACAGCTTCAGATATAAGGTCAGCTTCGTGAGGCAGATGTCGCTCTGGTCGCCTGTCACGTTCGAGAACTGTCCAACCATGCCGCTGTCTGTTAGCAGCGCCGAGGCGGCCTCGCTCATACCTGAACTGATCACCGACTGAGCTTTCTCAGCTGTCAGGAAACCCATGTTCAGGACGACGAACGCGAAAGCCGCGGCTGTTATCACGAATGCGACAAGGATTATGGCTGTCTCAAGGCCGGTCATGCCACGCCTGTTTTTTAGCGTCTTTACATGGTTCATGTCTGTTTTTCTCCCTCTCCCATCTTGGATAGGACTTTCAAAAAACGGGTTCACGTAATATATAGAAAGATGTCAGGGAGGAACCTATACCTACACTAGTAACAAGATCAATGCTCCGCAGTTTTGATGGATAAGTTTTAGGTATTTTTCAGTAAACTATAAAGAGGATTGAAATAGTTTAACCCTGAACCGAGTTGAAAAACGTTAAAGTAGTGTCATACGGAATCGGGGTAATCGGCCGAAGGCTTGCGACACACCTCCTGAAAAAGGAAGGCATCGAGATCGTCGGGGCCATTGACATAAACCCTGAGATCGTCGGAAAAGACTTAGGGGAAGTCCTTGGCGGGAAGAGGATCGGGGTCGTCATCTCCAGCGACGCCGACAAGGTGCTCAAGGAAACCAAGCCCGACGTGGTTTGCCACACAACCATGTCGTACCTGAGGCAGACCCACGACCAGTTCGAGCAGATACTCAAACACGGGGTAGACATCGTGAGCACCTGCGAGGAGCTGGGCTATCCCTACGCCACGGAGGAAGGGACCAGGTATGCAGACAAGCTCGACGAATTCGCTAAGGAGCACGGCGCCACGCTTCTCGGAACGGGCATCAACCCCGGCTTCCTAATGGATACCCTGCCGACGTTCCTAACGGGTCCATGCGAGGAGGTCAAGTCCATCTACGTGACGAGGCAGATGAACGCCGCGACCCGCCGCATCCCCTTCCAGAAGAAGATCGGAGCAGGCATGACCGAGAAGGAATTCAGGGAGGCCATCGACGGTGGAAAGATAACTGGGCACGTCGGCCTAGAGCAGAGCATACAGATGATCTCCGACTCGCTGGGCTGGGAGCTAGACGAGATAAGGGTGGACCCGCCCGAGCCCGTGATCCTCGACCACGACGTCGCCAGCGACGCCATCAAAGTCCCCAAGGGGATTAACGCGGGAACCAAGCAGATGGCCTACGGCGTCATGGGCGGCAAACCCGTCATAACCATGGACTTCAGTGCCTACATCGGGGCACCTGAGGAGTTCGACAGCGTAGACATCGAGGGAGTGCCCCCCATACACCAGAAGATCAGCCCATGCGTGCACGGCGACCACGGCACCATCGCCATGACTACCAACATGATCCCGCAGGTAATCAACGCCGAGCCCGGCCTCAAGACCATGGTGGACCTACCGGTGGTCCACGCGACGCCCGCCCACTTCGGCAGATACGTAAAAAAGTAGGGAAAAACCCCACCTATTTTTGTTAACTATCTTTTTCTGAGGGTCCTCCCCGCATGTGCCCCCGTATAGCTGCCCTTCTCTATGGTTACCACGCCGTTAACTAACACGTAGTCTATGCCGGCGGGGAACTGATGGGGCTCCTCGTATGTGGCTCTGTCGATGACTGTCTCGGGGTTGAAAACGGTGATATCAGCCCACATGCCGGGCCTGACAACGCCTCTATCAAATAGGCCGAAACGCTGCGCGGGGAAGCTGGTCATCTTTCTCACGGCCTCCTCAAGCCTCAGCGTCTTCTCCTCCCTCACGTACCTGCCGAGTATCTTGGGGTAGGTGCCGTAGTGCCGGGGATGCGGCTTTCCCCTCCTGAAAGGCCCCTCGACGTTGCAGTAGCCCGAGTCGGTGCCCACCATCTGGAGTGGATGCCTCATGATGCGCTTGACGTCGCCCTCGTCGCCGTAGAATATCACCATCCCCGCCGTCCCCTCCTCCTCCAGCAGAAGCTCGTATAGAGCCGTGAACTCGTCGGAGGCCCCTCTGTGCTCCTTGACCTCGACCATGTTCATGCCCTCGACAGCCTGGTTCTCGTCGGTCTTCACAGAAGTCACGTAGACGTTCTCCCAGCCAAGCTCCCCGGCAAAGTTCTCCCAGCCGGGGATGCCCTCCTCTATCTCCCGCCTCATCCTCTCCCTCTGCTCTGGGTCCCTGAGACGCTCGAGGGCGGCCTCGTTCCCGCCGCTATGAGCCCACGGGGGAAGAAGGGTCATCAGGCCAGTCGAACCCGCCTTGTACGGGTACTGGTCCACGGTGACGTCTACGCCGCGGGCCCTCGCTTCCTCAAACATCTTCAAGGTCTCCCGGCTCGCGCCCCAGATGGACTTGCTGGCCACCTTGTGGTGGCTTATCTGCACTGGTATCCCCGCCTTCTCGCCGATCTCCAAGGCCTCACCGAGGGCCTTCATGAGGGTCTTCCCCTCGCCCCTGATGTGGGAGTCGTATACTCCGCCGTACTCGGCCGCCACCCTAGCCAACGCTATGATCTCGGAGGTCTCTGCATAGATGCCGGGAGGATATATTAGACCCGTGCTGAGCCCGTAGGCACCCGCCTCCATGGCCTCCGCCGTCAGCTCCTTCATCCTCTCAAGCTCCTCTGGCGTCGGGTCACGCGCCTCGAAGCCCATGCCGGCTGCCCTGATGGCTCCATGCCCCACGAGGTGGGCGACGTTGGCGCCGAGCCCCTCCTTCTCCTCCTCCCTGAGGTACTCATCGAAAGTGTCCCAGGTCAGCTTCAGCTCTATGCCCTCGGGGAGCCGCGCGTCATACGTTTTCTGGACCTCTCCACGGATCTCGTCGCTGAGCGGAGCAGGGCTAGAGCCGCACTGTCCGGCGGCCATAGTGGTTATCCCCTGGTGGACGACGTTCTCCATGTCCCTGTATACGAGAGTGTTGTAGTCGCCGTGGCTGTGGGCGTCTATGAAGCCGGGGCAGACCACGAGTCCCTTAGCGTCGATGACTTTCGCGGCTTCACTCGTCACTTTTTTCGAGATCTCCATGATCCTACCGTCGTTGACGGCCACGTCTGCATAGAACCAAGGGTTCCCCGTGCCGTCAACCACTTTACCGTTCCTGATGACGATATCATACATAACTAGACACAAGAATACGTGCACCCCGATACAATATATCTCTTCCAGCGCTGAAAAGGGCGAGTCTAAGATTTTTCTTCAACATGCAGCTGGACATAGACTCTTACGTCTGCTCCTTTCAACTCTGTCGAGTTAAACTCCTCAGCCTGCTAACCATTTCCTAACATCACATGTTACATGTTTACGCTAATATTCTATACTTAGATTCATCGATATTTACACTTTCCTTGTGTTTGTTGGAAAACTTTTATGCGTTAACCAGAACATGATGCTCTGAGCAGAATGGCGGAGATCGACGCAGAAGCCTTCATAGAAGGCCAGATAGAAGCAATAAGGGAGACCCTCGGCGCCGAGAAAGCCCTTGTAGCTTGCTCAGGCGGGGTCGATAGCACGGTCTCCGCCGTTCTAGTCCACAAAGCTATAGGGGACAACCTCGTCTGCGTGTTCATCGACGACAACTTCATGAGGCTGAGCGAGGCGGAGCAGGTAAAGTCCCTCCTGTCCTCTGAGCCTCTGAGCCTGCCCTTGAGGATAGTAAACGAGAGGCAGAGATTCACCGAGGCTCTGCTGGGGCTCTCGGACGCCGAGGAAAAGAGGAAGGCTTTCAGGCAGACCTTCTACGAGACCCTCAGCAGGATAGCCGAAGAAGAGCAGTGCCGATACCTCGTGCAGGGAACCATAAAGGCAGACATAGACGAAACGTCAGCGAACATCAAGACGCAGCACAACGTCCTAGAGCAGATAGGCATCGACACCGTGGAGAAGTACGGGTTCACTGTCGTCGAGCCCCTGAAGAACCTGTACAAGTACCAGGTCAGGGAGGTCGCCCGAACCCTGGGCACACCCCCCGAGCTGGCCACAAGGCAGCCCTTCCCGGGCCCAGGCCTAAGCATAAGGGTCTTAGGCGAGATCACGCCCGAGAAGCTGGAGGAGATAAAGAAGGCTACCTTCATAGTGGAGCAGGCCTTCGAGCCCCACAACCCCTCCCAGTTCTTCGCCGCCATATTCAGCGGCCAGTCCCCCAAGGAACTCAAGGTCCTCAAACGCGACGCGGCCGAGATCGTTGAGCTCGACCCCACCATGATCAAGGCGGGGTTCCTGAACGAGAGAGCCACCGGCCTGATAAACGGCAAACGCGCGTATGGATCCGTGGTCACCCTGGCCTTCAGGGACAGCATGGACCAGGCCATGGAGCCCAAGTACGAACAGCTGGAGAAGACCCTCCAATATCTCCAGGACAACTACCCCGAGGCCACTCGACTCCTCTACCTGGTAGACGAGAAGGAAGGCGAGGGCTATGCGGTTTCCATGAGGGCGGTGAAGACCAGGGACTACCTCACAGCCGAGGTGATGAGGCTCCCCTGGAACACCCTACGGGAGGCGGCCTCGAAGATACTGGACTCATGCGTGGACGTGACCCAGATCTACTACGACGTGACGCCCAAGCCGCCGGCCACGATAGAGTACGAGTAAAAAATTATTTAGTGATTCCCAGCTCCCGGAACTGGTTCTGGACGCCCATCCTCATGTATATTAGGTCGTTGCCAACGGTGACCAAGTTATACCCCTTCTCCATCCGTTTCTTTATGGTGCTCCCGGAGCCCTGGTGTACACCAGCTGCGAGGCCCGCCGCCTTCGTGGCGTCGTACACCCTGTCGATGGCCTCCTGGACCTCCGGGTGGCTCATGTCGCCCAGGTGCCCGTGGCTGGCCGAGAGGTCTGCCGGGCCTATGTAGGTGGCGTCCACGCCTTCGACGCTGCATATGTCCTCTATGTTGGCGACCGCATCCCTGGTCTCTATCTGGACTATGACGGCTATCTCCTCGTCGGCCGTCTTGAAGTAGTCGGGGTCGAACATGGCCGCCCTCCTGGGCCCGCAGCCCCTGAGCCCGTCCGGGGCGTACCTGGTCGCCTTGACGGCAAGCTCCGCCTCTTCCCTGTTGTTCACCCACGGCACCAGCACCCCGTAGGCGCCCACGTCCAGCGCCCTCTTGATGGCCACGATGTCGTTCCACCACACCCTGACTATGGGTGTGGTCTTGGTTGATGGGTGCATGGCCTGCATCAGGGTCTGCGCCGTCCGGATGTCCAGGGGCGCGTGCTCGGTGTCTATGACGAAGTAGTCGAAGCCGAGGGTGCTCATCATCTCGGATACCATGGGCGCCTCCAGGGTGATCCATGTGCCGATCAGCTGTTCGTCGGCCTTGAGCCTCCTCTTTAACTCGTTCCTCAAACGTTTCACCTTCGATGGTTAACTTAACTCGATTGTGTACAGTATATAGAATTTCCTAGGGCGCCGTCAACCCATCTCAGAGAGCATGTCCAGGATTCCCTGGACCCAGTGAAGGTAGCTGTTCACGGCTGCCCTCATGGCCGTGGTGTCGCTTGCCTCCGTGACTATTAGTATCCCGTCGACGGTTCGCTGGACGTCCGTGATGGATCTCTCAGATGACGGTGACTCGATCTCTGGGCCAAGGGCGTTCAGAACGGCCTCCACCATTCCGTCAGGCATATCGACGCGTATCTCCGCCGACGCCTTCAGTGTGAGGCTCGTCTTCATCACCTAAAAAATAAGGTTAGGCTTGGGCGCGTATCCTATGGGCTGCCTGTCCCAGCTTGGTCGACGGCGTGTAGGCTCCGCCGGCGAACTTGTATCCGCACTTCCTGCAGTTCCAGATGCCCACGCTTACGCGTCGTACTGATGGGCTGCCGCAGCTTGGGCACTTGTGGTAAGCCTTGACGGTGTCCATTATCCTGCCGTAGCGTTTACGGAGGGTGGCTCCGCCCCTCGTCCGCATCCCGATGTCTTTTCTCTTCTTTCTCGCCATTACTCGCCCGCCAATGCTATTGCCCTTATCTCTGCCGCCTTCTCCGACGCGATATTTATGCATTTCTTTATCTCATCGACGGTGAAGCCGACGGGGCCGCGTTTCTGTATGGCGTTCAGGTTGCCGTTCTCGTCGACGGTGATGGTTATCCTGCCGTCCTTGACCTCCTCTTCGTCGTATGTGGGGTCGACGAGTAGGGAGTCGCCTATCTTGCAGACGGTGACGGCGACGGGGTGGGCCCTCAGCTTCAGTTTCTCGGTCTTGTCGGTTATCTCTACCTCGTCCTCCTTGGATACCTTGAACTTCGGTGCATCCGCGGTGGTGAGGGCTGCCAGCGCCCCGGCGGAGCAGGCGTCTATGAGGTTGCCGTCGTAGTTGAGCACGTACAGGTCGACGAAGATCATCTGGACCTTCTTGCCTGAGACCAGGCCTAGCTTCTCCATGTCGATTATCTCGGCGGCCCTCAGGCCCCTGTCGACTACTCGGGCTAGCTCGATGGCGTCGTCTGAAGGTGGCCCAGGCTCCCACGTCGGGTGAGCCGCGGGCGTGTACTCTGCGTTCACCATCATGACCCCCGCGTCGGGGGTGTCCTCGAAGGGGTGGCCTATGCCTATCTTAACCCCTACTACCACACGGGTCTTTCCTAGCCTGACTTCTGCCGATCCCTCGGACTTGGCGAGGAAGTTGGTCTTTATCTCCCAGTCCCTGTACTGTAGAAGGTCTCGGCCGTCCATCCTTTTCCCGGTGGCCAGTACGTCCGTGATCTTTTTTCGCTTAAGCCGGGATACTATGGTGTTGCTCATTCTTCTTCCTCCTCGACGGTTTCCTCTTCACCTGTTTCCTCTTCTTTTTCCTCTGCTTCATCTACCATGCCGTACTTCTTCTTGAGTGCCTCCTTCTGGGCCTCGTAGACCTGCTTGCATCCCTCTATGGCTAGGTCGATGCACTTCTCGGTCTCCTCTTGGGTCATGATGCCCTCCATCTGTAGCAGGGTCACCTCGTCGATCTTGGGTAAGTACGCCACGGGTACATCTGACTCCCCCTTCTTGTCCTCGTGGTCGCCGAGGTCAAGGACGATTTTGCCGTCGTACTTGCCTGCGGCGCAGGACGAGACAAGGTCTTTCATGGGGATGCCCGCGTCGGCTAGGGCTACGGCGGCCGCGTTTATGGACGCGCATCTTGTGCCTCCGTCCGCTTCGATGATCTCCGCGTAGACGTCTATGACGCTCCGCGGGTACCTCTCGAGGAAGAGCGCGGGCTCGATGGCGTCCGTTATCACCATGCTGATCTCCTGGTCTCGTCTCGACGGCGCGGGCGACCGTCTCGGGTCTACGCTGAAAGGCGCCATGTGGTACCGGCACCTCAGCACCCCTCTGTTGGGTTTGCTGAACCGTTTAGGGTGCATCTCCCTTGGACCGTAGACTCCCACGATGATCTTGTTTCTGCCCATCTCGATGTATGCGGAGCCGTCCGCGTTTGGGATGACGCCGCTCTCAATTTTCATGGGCCTGAGTTCATCGGGTTTCCGCCCGTCCACTCTCGCCCACTTCTTCTTCGAGGATTTCCTCTTAGTGGTCTTCTTTTTGGTTTTCTTACTCATTTTCTATCCTCCTTAATCTTTCTAAGGTACTCCTGGATCCTGTTGGTGAGGCCCGATGTGTGCGCCTCGTTCTCGATCTTGTGGATTACCTTTACAACTAGCTCCTCGTCTTCCCGGTTTCTGCCGTTTATCAGTATCCTTCCGTTCTGGCCTATAGTGATCTGGCTTCGGGTCTCCCTGAGGATCATGTTGATCATGCTTCCCTTCTTCCCTATTAGTCGGGGAATCTTCGAGGGCGTTATCTTCATTATGAAGCCCTCGTGGACCTTCCCCAGCTCCCTGCCCACGATGGACAGGATGGGCGTCCTTCTTCTGTCGAGGTCAACGATCTTGGCTACCACTACGTCGCCCACGTCCAGCACCCTGGTCATGTCGAAGTTGGTCCTGAACGACTTGTTTATGGCGTCGTTTATCGTCAGTATGGCGTCGGTAGACGCCCCGATGTCGACGACCCACTGCCCCAGCTCTATGTCGGTTACCATGCCGACCACAAGGTCCCCCACGAGTGGGGTGTATGTGCCCTCTAGGGCGATCACCGACACTCTGTCATTGCCGTAGTTGACTAGCCCCACCTTGTTGCTGTAGACGTTTCCCTCTCTTCTGAACGTGTTTTCTCCCGTCCTGATGCGGCCCTCGTATAAGAGGTCGCCTGGGACGACTATGTCGCGTGTCTCAAATTTTACGCTCAACTTTTCTTCCTTCGTTACTTCACTATCTTCGACTGGATGTTGCCTTGGGTTGACTTCCCCAGCGCTTCAAGCATCTCCACCTGCATGGCCGCCGGCAGCTCCACCACGGCTATCCATGAACCGTCTGACTGCCACTCGTCCCTCGTTATCTCGCCGTAGTCCTTGGCTATGCCGTAGCTCTTTCCCGTGTATTCGGCGGGGATCTTTATGGCTATCTGCACGTTGTCGCTGCTCATGGGCAGTATGCGCCGCAGGGCGTCGACCACGTCCTTGACCTGCTCGTCCGCGTCCTTGAGGGGGTCTATCTGTATCCTCACGTCCTCTAGGGCGTTCTCTATCCTCATGGGAGGGTGAGGGAGCTTGGTCTTGGGGTCTACGTAGGTGCGTGAGATGATGTGGATTATCTGCCTCCATTTCTGCTCCATCATCTCCCTGCGCTGCTGGGTATTCAGCTGGAATATCCCCTTCTCGAAGAGCATCTCTGCGACTTCGATGGGGTCGCTTGTCCCGAAGGCGTTCTCCAGTTTCTCCGCCGACGCCTTCTCTCCCTTGTTGGCGTCGGTGAATATGGTGTCTACGAGGAGG
>Ga0272441_10002321_pt1 | contig 38657 bp, 44 predicted proteins | sample SSMProp6N_FD_193582 | JGI IMG/M metagenome (GOLD analysis project Ga0272441, IMG submission 193582) | Marine sediment archaeal communities from Little Sippewissett salt marsh, Falmouth, MA, United States - SSM-Prop-6N | ecosystem: Environmental > Aquatic > Marine > Wetlands > Sediment ... | reverse complement strand
ATATGAAAGGGCTAATACGAGTAAAATTCTTGAAGTATGCTTCGCGTATCAGCTTCGCAAATAGTTGGATTAAGAAATTTTTAGTAGGAGGGCATAAGTCCGAAATGTTAGGTGCATGACTATAGTTTCATTTCTAGGATAACCGCATATAAAATCCTTTGGCATAATTCATATCATATTTTCATGTTGTTCTTTACTTTTACTTATCTTCACCCCTCATTCCCCCGCACTTCTCAACCCGAACTCTCCCACCATCCCCCGCGCCACGAATACGATGATCGCCCGCCAGAAACCGCGCCCTCACATTTGGGCGCCCAGGCGATCGTTCAGGCAGCAACCCCCCACCGCCTCAGAATAGCGTACCAGTTCATCGAGTTGACGAAAAGAAGCGACGTTAAGCAGAACTTCAACGTCCCCCAGCGCCCGAAATCTGGCGACTTCTCGGCCCAGTTGTACTTCAGCTCGATCGCTTCCCTTGCAAAGTCGAAATGGACCAGTTTTCTGTAGTCGAAAGAGAAGACGGAGTCGATCTCCATGAAGTTGAACAGGTTCAGCCTCAGCTCTGACTCGTGCTTTAGCTCCCGATTCCACTCTTCAGTTGCCTTCTCGATTCCCATTCCCACCGGAAGATCCATGAAGAAAAGGGCGGACTCGATCGAGTAGAGCGCGGCCTTGTCTGCCAGCTTCAGGGCGGTCTTTGGAACGAAGAGGGCTGCGACGCTGGAAAGAAGCGCCATTGTGTAGGGCACAAGGAGCGCCTTCATCCTCTCCCAAAAGCTCGCATCGACCTGGATCACTTCTCTTATGTCACGGCCGTAGAGGATCTTTCCCTCGACCTTCATCTTTTTGAAGAGCATCGCTTGAGACGCCACGAGCTTTGCGCCGAGGGCGAGGTCCTTTCTCTTGATCTGCGCGCCTTCCCAGTCGATGTCCCCAGGCCCGAAGACTTCGTAGGGCACGTAGAGCTTGGTCTTCGAGATGAGCCTTTTCACCCGGTCCTCGCTGTTGCCAGTGGAGCAGGCTTCCCTCAGCCCTGTATTGCATTTTAGATCAAGCACCCAAAAGATCGAATCGACGTAGCCCTTGACCTCCTCGACGTATTTTTCGTCTGCGACCTGGATTATCAGGTCCACGTCGCTTATTCCTCGCTTCCACTCTCCCCGGGCTGCACTTCCAAAGAGGAGGACGAAATCCACGCTGTCGCCAAACTTCGCCTCTACGCTCGAAGATAGCGCTTTGAGAAATTCCTGGATCGGCTTTTGGGAGTTTGCAGGCATTCGTCATCTCCTTTCGATGGTTGGATGACCATATCGCAGAAAAATTTTATGACCTCTAAGAAACTTAACTGTTTCTCTCGGGTGTGGCCACATTTTAGTGCAGGACTCGGGCAGGTGGCGCCGAAGATCGCTGCTTGGTAAACGCCATCGGTACCGAGCTTGGGGCCTCTTCGGCTTTAATTCATATTAAAATAAGAAAATGGAGTTACACTCGGCCCCGTTCCATCATCTCGACACCCATTAAGAATCCCTTGGCCCTTTCGGCGAGAGGATATCGCTCGACTAAATCTTTGAACTTTCTGCCGTGGTTTGGCACCAAAAGATGCGCTAACTCGTGAAAGATCACGTAATCTTCCACCCACTGCGGCATCGTCTCCATCTTGGTGCTGATCCTGATTGTCTTGTCTTCGGGAGTACAGCTCCCATACCGCCTCATCTGTCGATCTGAATAGCTGACCCGATTCCAGCTCAGAGCGCCCTTGAAATACTTCCGATTGAGGAAGATTGCTCTCTTTTCCAGGTGGCCGTCGTTCTTTGGAGCAAGCTGAGTCTTGATCTTGTTCTGAACCTTGACCTTGAGCTTTGCTACGTGTTTTTCCAGCACCTCGTCAGATATGTCTGCAGGAGCCATGACTAACAGGGCGTCGCCATCCATTCGGGCCTGGATCGTCTTCTTTCGCCGAGACGATCTCTTGACTATGACCTCCATCTTCCAAGACCGGGTTGTTTGATGTTATGAATAGGTTTCGTTGTAGCGGATGACAGAAGACTGGCTGATTTCTGTGCGACCTCTATTGTTATATAACAAATATATTCCGCATGAAAATAACATCACCACATAGTGATTTTTATATTTCGTGCGTGAACACTCTGCTCATGGTTTTTTCCCATCCAAAAAGATCATTACATTTCGATCGAATCATTTCTCATGACGCTCCACCTAAACAAGAAAGGGTTTCGTGTTCTCGGCATCGCCGAGAGCTTCGTGAAAGTCGAGCCCTCTTCCCAGTTGGCAGGAGTTGTGATGCGCCGGGACCTCAGGATAGATGGATTTGGGTTTGCCAAGATTGCAGTGGGCGGAGATGATGCCACGGAAGGCGTCTTGAAGATATTCAGCGATCTGGATCGAAAAGACGTGAATGCAATCCTACTCAACGGGACTGTGATAAGCTGGTTTAACGTAATCGACATGGAACGGGTCTTTGAAGAGATCGCCCTTCCGACCATAAGTCTCACCTACGAAGAGTCCGAGGGCCTCGAAGGTTACATTCAAGAATATTTTTCTGATCCTGAGGAAAAGATTCGCCTTTATCGCAAATTGGGTGCGCGCGAGCCATTGATGCTCAGGACAGGGTACCAGGTTTACGCCAGAAGTTTGGGCGCAACCCTTGAAGAGACAAAAGGTCTTCTCAACGCCTTAACCCTGGACGGAAGGGTACCAGAACCCCTCCGCGTTGCAAGGCTCCTTGCAAGAAGGCTATCTTAAGAGCGAGATGAAACTGCAAATAAGAGAAAAAAACATGAGAAAAGAGCGAAATAGATGGCGTGAGTGGGGAGAGTAAGCCCCCTTCTGTTTTAGCGGCATTCAGCTTAGCACCATACCCGAGCGTTGGCTGGACGACCATTTAGACCGCTCTTATTTTGGCTTGCACCCACAGGGATTCGCCGTTTCATCTGCCTTCCCGCGCGATCTTCAGCTTTGCAGCATCATGGCATTAACGCAAGGTGCAGTATCGTTTCTGTGCCAGAGCCAGAGCTCTCGCCCTGCATCCATTCAAGGATGCCTGTGTGTCCAATGGTGGGGGGACTTTCCACACCGGCGAAGGATTCGCCAGCGGCAGCCGCCCTTCCTCTCTCACGCCAACGCTGCATAGGGCGTGAAATATAAAGGCTTTTTGGGGGGAAGAGCTTTCATAGTTTGGAGATCAAGCCGGAACCGATGGCCAGGGATAGAAAAGATTACTTTTACAGGAAGGCCAAAGATCAGGGTTATCGAGCTCGTTCGGCCTATAAACTCCAGCAGATTAACAAGAAGTTTCGCCTGATCCGAAAAGGCGACGCAATTCTCGATCTTGGTGCAGCACCTGGCGGCTGGCTCCAGGTCGCAAAGGAGATCTCTGGGGGGTCCGTGGTGGGCGTGGACCTCGAATCGATCGCGCCAATCGATGGTGTTACAACGATCCGGGCTGACATCACCGCGAAGGAGACTGCAGACATGATACGCGAGGCCCTGAACGGTCCCGCAGACGTTGTGATCTGTGATGCTGCGCCAAACCTCACAGGAAACTGGACTCTCGATCACGCCCGATCCATCGATCTGAGCTGTGCCGCCTTGGCTCTGGCAAAGAAAGTTCTAAAGCCGGGTGGTAACTTCTTGGTCAAGGTATTCCAGGGCGACACCTTTCAAGATTACCTCAACGAGGTAAAAGCAGAGTTTGGGCGCGTCCAGTCCACGTCTCCGGCCGCGTCTCGCAAAGAGAGTGCTGAGATGTACGTCATAGGGCGTGGATTTGTCAATGTTCCTTTGAAGGTGGGCGAAGAAATCGAGATAGATATCGTGGCCGTGGGCAAATCCGGCGACGGTCTTGGATACGTAGAGGGGTTCAAAGTATTCGTCCCTGGCGCGGAAAAAGGCGACCGGGTAACGGCGAAGATCGAAAGGGTGAAGCCCGGATATGCGACCGGGATATTGGCAGAATGAGTTTTCGGTTAAGCGTTGAACTTTCACATTTCGTGGCGATCTGCTCTCGGAAACTCTTTTAAACCCCATGGAGACACTCCAATGTAACTGTTGCAGGAGGTTTGAAACGCGTGACCGTCTTTAGAGCTTACGACGTTAGAGGTGTCTACGGCACAGATCTTACCGAAGATATCGCCAGACGAGTAGGGAAAGCCTTTGGGTCTTACATCCAAGGGCGCATCGCCCTTGGAAGAGACACCAGGATCAGCGGCCCATCCCTTGAAAAAGCCTTTCTGGAAGGGGTTTTATCGACCGGATGCGATGTAGAACGCTACGGCCTCCTGCCCATATCGGTCTTGAGTTGCCAGACCTGGAAGTCGGGACTGGAGGCGGCAGCCTACATCTCAGCATCGCATAACCCGCCTGAATACAATGGGATCAGATTCAGAACCTCTGAAGGGTACGGCCTTCTCTACCACCAGACCGAGATGATGGACTTTTACGAGAAAGGCAACTTCAAAGAGGGTGAAGGACAGACGTTCGATCATCTTTCAAAAGAGGCCATTGATAACTACACCAACTACGTGAAAACTAAGCTGAACTTCGATCGCCCCCTCAAGGTGGTCTTGGATATGGGGAACGGTGCAGCCTGCACGATGCCCTCGTTATATGATACACTGGGCTTTGAGTCTGTGGTTATCAACGGAGAGCCAGATGGAATGTTTCCTGGAAGAGGTCCGTCCCCCACCGAAGAATCGCTCAAGGCCGCAGCCGAGCTGGTAGTGAAGACAGATGCCGATTACGGCGTCGGATTTGATCCTGATGCAGACAGGGGCCTGGTCATAGACGACAAGGGAAGAGTCGTTCCTCCAGAGAAGATAGCCGTAATTCTCGCCAAAGAGAAGTACGGTCCGGGTGACAAGGTGGTTGCGGGCTTTGACTGCTCCATGATAGTAGAAAAGGAGCTAGAACCTGTCGGAATAAAGGTGATCCGGGAGCGGGTCGGCGACGTTTACGTGGCCAACCGCGTCAAGAACGAAAAGGCAGTTGTAGGTGTCGAGAGGAGCGCCCACTTCTTCTTGCCGGAGTTCCAGTACTCGGACGATCCATTCGCCATGAGCTTGGCACTGGGCGAGGTGATATCGCGTGGAAGGAAATTGTCTGAGCTTGCAGACGAGATTCCTGATTACCCTTATCTCCAAAAAGGCATCAGGATAGAGGGCGATACTGGAGTGGTGATGAAACGGCTCAAAGAAGACCTGACATCCCTTGAGCCCGATACCACTGACGGCCTCAAGATCACGACCGAAAGCTACAGCATCTTGATCCGGCCATCGAACACCGAGCCACTCATCCGGCTTTACGTCGAGACGACTGGAGACGACATGGACGAACTGGTGGATAAGTTCGAGGGAATAATAAAGAATGCAGTAACGAAGACTGCGAAATCCTAAATTTCGGAATCTACTTAAATGACCCTGCACGTTTTCAGTTCCCAAGTTAGAGCTGATGCCATGAGCCTTGAAGACGTCTGTATCCTGATCCCCACCTTGAACGAAGAGGACGCAATAGCAGAAGTCGTCAGCGAGTTCAAGAAGATGGGCTTTGAGAACGTTTTGGTCATAGACGGCCACAGCGTCGATGATACCTGCGCCCGGGCCAAAAAGGCTGGGGCAAAGGTCGTTATCCAAGAGGGAACCGGCAAGGGTCAAGCCCTCAAAGAAGCCTTCGAGATGATAGAGTCAGATTACATCCTGATGATAGATGGCGATGGAACTTACCTTCCTTCAGAGGCGGCCTTGCTCCTTGATCCAGTGATGGCGGGCCGGGCAGATCACGTGATCGGAAACCGGTTTGGCAACCTCCAAGAAGGCGCCCTCACCAAGCTCAACATGGCCGGAAACAAGCTGATCAACTTCTTTTTCAGGATCGTCTACGACGTCCCACTAAACGACATCCTGACAGGTTACAGGGCTTTCACGAAGGAAAGCGTAAGAAGGTTCGACCTCACCATGTCAGGTTTTGAGATCGAGACCGAGATCACCATCGAAAGCGTAAAAAAGGGCCTTCGGATAGCTGAGGTGCCCATAACCTACAGACAGAGGCCGACCGGCACCAAGACCAAGCTCAACCCCTTGAAAGACGGTGCCAGAATCTCTGCCACAATCTACAGGATGGCCAAGACCCATAACCCTCTATTCTACTTTGGCCTAATAGGATCACTCTTCGTCGCGGCCGGTTTTATCGTGGGTCTATGTGTGGTAAGAGACTGGCTTCGCCACATCGATCACATCCCCCTCACAATCCTGACCGCGATACTGATCATAGTGGGCTTTCAGCTTTTTGTGATGGGGATTCTTGGTGATGTTATGGCCTCGATGCACCGAGAAACCATGCGAGAAATTTACAGAAAATACAAATGAGTCTGACTTTTCGCACTTAAATAAGTTTTATTTGTATTCTTCTTTATCCTTATTTTGGCAGGCCATATACTGATTTATGGTTGGCAAGGCAGTTAATGTTTGTAGGACATGACAGAATTGGGGCCCGAAGAGTTTATCCTGTGAAAGTTCGTGGGTGAGAGCATGAGCTTTACCAGTCGCCTTTTCAGGTCCAAACCCAAACCCAGAATCGCCGAAAGCCCTCCAATCGATATCCTGGGGCTGAAAAAGAAGCCCCACTACATCGTAGCCTCAGTAGAGGTGGGGAACAGCACCACAAAATCGATCCTCACCGCCACCAACATGGAGAAAGGCCAGACCCTCATCGTGAACAAGACCGTCAAGATGACACGGGACGTGCGAAAGCCCAAACCCGACGAAGACGTATTCGCCCACACCCTCACCGGAACACCCTTGACAAGGGAATCCGTCTCAGAGCTGGTAAGAGATACGCTCATTAAGAGCCATCAGACGGCCAGACTGGATCTGAAAACAGATCTCAACTTCGTCGTGCGTTCGACCGGCGTTGTGGCTGGGTTCACCTCACCGGATGAGGTGGGAACCTTCATTCAGGCCCTCGCTGACGGCTGCTTAATCGCTGGCGTTCCCCCAAGGCTCATGACCCCTGCCATGTCAATCCACAACATTCCAGACAAGTTCAAGCCTTTCAGCCTCATGGAAAAAATAGTCTTCAACGGCCCGGTGGCTTCGGTATTTCCGCCCAAAGGCTCAACCGGCGTTGAGATCGTGGCCAATGAGATGGAAGGAGAACTTGCCACCGCCGGGATCAAAGAAGGGTCCAAGTGGACCGACGTGGACTTTCGTAACCCCTGCCTTTGCCTCGACTTTGGAACCACGCTCGATGGAAGGATTACAAGCTCGGATCTTCCCTACGCCAGCACGATCGGCAACTTCTGTGGATTTGCAGGCGCGATACCTGACGCCTTGATCCAGGGAACCGGCCAGGTCGATCCACAGACCGGAACTACTCTTGACCTCTTCACGGGAAAGAAGGTCAAAATCGATAAGAACGCCAGAGATTATGGCAAGGTCATCGACGAACACATAACGATCGAGAAAGTTCCCGCGGGCAGGACCAGGTACGGCAGCGTTCCTGTTGACGCCTCTGCGGCTCAGAAGATTGGGGTAGTTCTGATAGGGTGTGACGTGGGCGAAAACGGAAGCGAGCTGAACAAGCTCACCCAGATTGGCAGGGAGATTTACCAGGACAAGGGCTTAAACACACTCTTTGCCGCCTTAGACGTATCTGCAGCCTTAACCACCCGAAGACTGATCCAGGTTGCAATTGAAGAAGGTCTCGTCTCTGGCAAGACTGCTATCGGCATAACGGGTCGTGCAGGAATCAGCGGAAACAAGCCTCATACGATTCTAGAAGAGATCGGAAAACTAAAGCTCTATGACGAGCCTGAAAAGAACGTGGTCTTCGTGGACGATGGCCTGGCCCGAGGCGCTGCCGTGATGGCCCGGTGCATGAATTCCATGGGAACTCCGAGAAATCCTCTTGGCGGAACGAGGGGTGGAAGGTGCATCCTCAAAAAGAGGATCGATTACGAGGCCAACCATTAGATTCTGCCTGGAGTGTTTGAGGGTGGCTGGCAGATGAACGAAATCGAAAAAGTGTTGGAAGTCGAAAAGGTTGTGGAGGCAAAAAAGGCGATGGATGGAGAGCAAAAGAGCCAGAACGTGGAACCTGAGGGTTTCAAGAGTCCCGGTAACCCTGCTGGCTCTGAGAAGGGAAAGAAGATACTCGTCGCCTCGGGCGAGGGTCATCTAAACAGGCTGACAAAGCTTTATCCAAAACCAGAGGTGAGCGAAGAGATCCCCGTCACAGTCCTCGAAGTGGTACATAGACAAGTTGGTTGGTCTCCAGAAGACTGCAAAACCGTTTACATCGACGAGGGCATGAACGCATCCACCTTAAAGCGGGTGAGAAGCGTAAACGAGGTCCGGATCTTCAACTGGCTCTCGGGGACGGAAGGATTGATCGAGCTTGGCGATGAAGAGGCTGAATCATTCCAGCCTTTGCTAAAAAGAGAGGCTAGGCTCATCTACACGAGGGTCAAGGTGAAAGGAAAGCTCAAGCCCCATTTCACCACAGACGAATCAGAGGGGCCAAGACCAGGCCTGTTGTCTGAAAAACTGTAAACGGAATATTATGGATACGGTTGCCATCTTGAAATCGGTCGTGGCCACCTATCGGTCGGCCGAATATCGGAAAAGGTTTATCTGTTATAAGCTGAGATGAGGGGCGGCCTGGAATGTGATCCAAACAGTGGTCGAACCAGGCAGAGGTGAAGTGATTGAGGTCTTTTTATTCGTACATTCGTGACGCGTGGAAGACGCCTAAAGAAAGTTATGTAGGCGAGCTGAGACAAGGAAGGCTCATAGAGTGGCGTAGAGAGGCGGCCGTTCAGAAGATTGAACGCCCAACAAGGCTTGATCGTGCCCGATCCCTTGGATATAGGGCCAAACAAGGTATAACCGTCGTTAGGGTGAAGATCAGGCGCGGCGGTCGGCGTAAATCCAGGTATATTCGCGGCAGGCGTACTAAACACATGGGAATGCACAAGATGACGCCTGGCAAGAGTCTCCAGAGGATTGCAGAGGAGCGCGCCAGCCGCAAACACCCCAACATGGAAGTTCTCAACTCCTATTGGGTGGGCGAAGATGGAAAGCACAAGTGGTTTGAGATTATATTGGTCGACCCGCATCATCCGGTCATAATGTCTGACCCCAAGCTAAGTTGGATCGCAAAGGGCGCCCACACCGGAAGAGCAGAACGAGGTCTGACCAGTTCTGGTAAGCGTGGCCGCGGCCTGAGAACGAGTGGCGTCGGGGCCGAGAAGATCCGTCCCAGCATAAGAGCCAAGGGTTCTAGAGGAAAGTGATTTGATCCACAGAGTGACCTTTCGAGCTTTCGTCGCCTCCACAGAAGAGGCGGAGAGGGTAAGAGAGGCTCTCTCCCTTTTCGTTCTGAATGAGGCGATTTCGTCTACCAAAGCCAAAGGCCATTACGGCAACAGGATTGAGATCCTGGACGCCACCCTGAACAAGAAAGAGGGGTTAGCTTTCTTCAAGAAACTTAAGGAAGAGATCCCCAAACTTGAAATGGATCGACTTTGCAAGGAACTTCCCAAAAGGGTTGACGAAGAATGCCAGCTTCATTTCCGGCTCGATAAACAGGCAGCCTACAAGGGCGAGTCTCATCTGACTGACTTTGGCGACTCGATCCACGTCTGCACTCGGATTGAATCTTATCCGGCTCGACGAGAGAAAGCCATGAAGATCGCTGAGGCTCTCTTATGAGCTATTATGAGTGCAACCTTCACGCCCTCCCAGAAGGTTCAGATTCGCCCAGCAGACTGGCATTGGTTGCCAAACGTCTGGGCTATGCTGGAATAATCATCTCTAATCATTCAAGTTCCGGTCCCGTCATCGGAACTGAGGGCGCAAAGTCAGTTGGGGGAATCGAGGTGGCCTGGGGCACTGAACTTGTGGCCAAAAACCCTCAGGTACTGCACCAAAAGGTGGCCTCGATGAGAGGTCGAGTTGATTTTTTGGCAGTACATGGCGGCCAAGATAAAATCAACAGAGCCGCCTGCGAGGATCCAAACGTGGACCTTTTGGTCCATCCTCAAAAGGACGGAAAAAAGTTGGGAGTTGCCGCTGCAAAGGCTGCCAAGGATAACCAAGTGGCCATAGGTCTTGATCTGGGCCCCCTGATCAAGTTCAGAGGCGGATCCAGGATTAGATGGATGAACACGATCCAAAAGGACCTCGCGCTGATCAGAAAGTTCGATCTCGGACTCATGATAACTGCCGGTGCCTACTCGCACTTAGACCTGAGGGCGCCAAGAGAACTGGCCGCCCTTGCTAACCTTCTCGGTCTGGAGGGCGAAGTGGCCAAAGATGCGCTCGCCTTTCCAGGGTCCATTCTGGCCCTCAACAGGAAAAAATGGATCCTTCCGGGGGTGGAGCTGCTTTGAGAAGCTGGCTTCCCGTGCTTCGTGAACGCAGAAGGTACATAGCCTTCGAGCTTGATTCTGAAGATGTGATCCAGAAGGGCGACCTTTTGGGCGAGATGTACTCTGCTCAAATGTCGCTTTTGGGGGACTTGGGCGCCTCTAAAAACCAGCTAAGGCTCATATCTTTCGATGGTCGGTTCGGACTGATTCGGTGTTCACACGAACGAATCGAGGAATGCAGAGCAGTTCTCGCAACAGTATCGTTTGTTGGAAGTAAGAGGGTGGCAGTGAGGTTTCGGGGCGTGTCGGGTACCATCAAAGCTGCAACAGAAAAGTATATACCGAAATCGATCTTACAGATTGATGAAGATAAGAAAAAAGTCGATTTGGGGCCAGTTTCTGGATCAGTTGCGCGTGTTCGTGGTCGTGAGATCGATATATATCCAGATGACCAGGCGATAACCGAAAGATCGGGTACCAGATACGTGGGACTGACCTCTTTTGATTTGCGTGGAGGCGATATTAATGCAGATGGCACCTCAGATGGGTTATGATAGAGCTATTACTGTGTTCAGCCCGGACGGACGACTGTTTCAGGTGGAATACGCTCGTGAAGCTGTGAGACGAGGCACCACCGCCGTGGGAATAAAGGCGGTCAACGGCGTAGCTGTTCTGGTGGACAAAAGGATTTCCAGCCGGTTGATGGAGCCCGAGTCCATAGAGAAGATATTCCAAGTAGACTCGCACATAGGCGCTGCCACTTCTGGGCTCGTAGCCGATGCCAGAGTTCTGATCGACAGGGCAAGAGTGGAAGCCCAGATAAACCGTCTCGTCTACGACGAGAGCATAGGGGTCGAAGTACTGGCAAAGCGCATCTGCGACTTCAAGCAGACGTATACACAGTACGGTGGGGTCAGGCCATTTGGAACCGCCCTTTTGATCGTTGGAGTAGATGACGATCAGTTCAGGCTATTTGAAACTGATCCGAGTGGGGCACTCCTCGAGTACAAAGCGACCGGGATCGGGGCAGGTCGAGCCACCGCCATGGAGCTTTTCGAAGAGAAGTACAACGAGGAGATGAACTGCGATGATGCCATTATATTGGGCCTTGAGGCGCTCTACAAGGCGTCTGAAGACAAGTTCGATGCCGCCACTACCGAGATCGGCGTTATAACTCTTGAAGATCGATCCTTCCGCAAGCTCGATGAATCAGACGTTGCTGCGCGTGTGGAGCAGATGAAATCTCAGCTCGACGAAGAAGGTGAAGGAGAGGCTTGAATATGGTAACCCTGGAGGAAGCAGTAACGGCTAGACTTAAGAGCCATGGTATCGTCTTTGAGGTTCTGGTTGATCCTGAAGGCGCTTTTTCTCTTCGCCAGGGTGAAGATCTGAATGTTGAAGATATTTTGGCAGTCGAAGACATCTTCGAAAACGCAAGCCGTGGCGATCGCAGTTCGGAAGAGGATCTCAAAAAGGCCTTTGGGACCACAGACATGGTCTCAATCACAACCAAGATCATAAAGAAAGGCGAGATCCAGCTCACCGCCGAGCAGAGGAAGAAGATCATCGAGAACAAGCGAAGACAGGTCGTCACCATCATCGCCAGAAACGGCATCAATCCTCAGACCGGAACCCCACATCCACCAATCAGGATCGAACGGGCGATGGAAGAAGGTCGCGTCAACATCGACCCCTCAAAGTCGGTCGAAGAGTTGGTCGACATCGCCATGAAGGCGATCCGGCCCATAATTCCCATAAGGTTCGAAGAGGTGAGCGTCGCTGTCAAGATCCCCGCAGAATACGCCGCCAAGTCCTATGGCGAGATCGCAGCCTTCGGTAAACTTCGAAAGGAACAATGGCAAAACGATGGGGCGTGGGTCGGCGTGATTCGAATCCCAGCCGGACTTCAGAATGAATTTTATGGCTTGGTCAACAAGCTCTCCAAGGGAGGAGCGGAGACGAAGCTTCTGAAACGATGACGACTTGACAGAGGACTTTGGAATGGATTTTATGTATCGTGATGTGGTCGTGCCAGGTGACCTTATATCTGAAGACCCGGAAAAAGCGGGAGAAGGCACCTATGTAAAGGACGACAAGGTATATTCGCTTCTTTACGGTCTTGTCAGCACTTATAAAGACAAGGTGAGGGTCATACCCCTCGCCGGAAAGTACATCCCGGCCCCAGGAGATGCCGTAATCGGGGTCGTGGACGACATCGTATTTTCCAACTGGATTATCAACATAAACTCACCCTATGAAGGGCTGCTTCACATATCTGAGTATCCTAAGAAAATCGACCTGAGCGAGATGACCCAATACCTCCGAATAGGGAGCACTGTGATGGCCAAAGTGAAGGACGTGGACCCCACGATGAAGGTGGAGATCACCCTGAACGATAGAAGGCTTGGAATCCTGAAGAAAGGACGGGTAGTGGAGATAAGCCCCACCAAGGTACCCCGACTTATAGGAAAAGGTGGCTCCATGATCAATATGTTAAAGAAAGAAATTAAATGTGACGTGTTCGTGGGGCAAAACGGCAGAATCTGGGTCGACGGGAACGAAGAAGATATGGATCTGGCCCTGAAGACCATACACATAATAGAGAAAGAAGCCCACACGACAGGGCTTACCGACAGGATATCGGAGTTTCTCAAGACTGAGAAAGAGGCCAGAAGTTGATCTTTATGGACGAAGACTTATCATTCTTAAAAAATGGATTTCGATTGGACGGGAGGCGGCCGGACGAACTGCGCCCGATAAAAATTGAGGTGGGCGTTCTCTCCAGGGCAGATGGATCTTGTTACATCGAGATGGGCGACAACAAGGTCATCGCAGCCGTCTACGGTCCCCGAGAAGTTCATCCTCGACATCTTCAAAAGGTGACTCGTGCCATCGTTAGATTCCGGTACAACATGGCCTCTTTTTCGGTAGAGGAAAGAAAGCGGCCAGGTCCCGACCGAAGGAGCCACGAAGTGTCTAAAGTCAGCCGAGAAGCGCTGGAACCGGTTATACTGACTGCGTACTTTCCGCGATCGGTTGTAGACATATTCGTAGAAGTCCTGCAGGCAGACGCAGGCACGAGAACGGCCGGAATCAACGCGGCTTCAGTAGCTCTGGCCGATGCCGGAATTCCCATGACGAGCCTCGTATCTGCATGTGCCGCGGGCAAGGCCGGTGGCCACATAATGCTCGACCTGATGAAAGAAGAAGACAACTTCGGGGAAGCAGACATGCCCATCGCCATGACGCCCAGCGGCGAGATAAGCCTCTTGCAGATGGACGGAAACTTCACGCAGGAGGAGTTTGGCGAGGCGTTGGAGTTGGCCAAGAATGGGTGCCGGCAGATCTACGATATCCAAAGAAAGGCCCTATCAGATAAATATCGCAAGATGAGTGGAGAGAAGTCCAACGAGGTTGCCGAGGGGGTCGAAGTATATGAGTGATGACGTCATATCCGACATCAGGAAGGACTATCTCTATCACTTAGTCCTCAAAAGCGAACGGGCCGATGGAAGGTCCTTTGAGGAATATCGCGAGGTACAACTTGAGCAGGAAATCATAAGAAAGGCCGATGGCAGCGCTCTCGTCAAGCTTGGAAACACCCAAGTTATGGTGGGCGTAAAGATTCAGCCTGGTGAGCCTTACTCTGATTCTCCAAATAAGGGAGTCATAATCACCAATGCAGAGCTAGTTCCCCTGGCATCCCCCAAATTTGAGCCAGGACCACCCAACGAGATGGGGATTGAACTTGCTCGGTTGGTGGACAGAGGCGTTCGGGAGTCTGGCGCTTTGGACCTGGAAGCCTTGTGCATAACGCCAGGCGAAAAGGTCTGGATTATATTCATAGACATTCACATCCTTGACGATTGCGGGAACCTGATGGATGCGGCAAGCTTGGGGGCGATCGCAGCTCTCTTGACCGCAAAGATCCCGGCCGCACAATACGGCCTTGGCGAAGATTACCCCTTGCCAGTGAGGGACATACCCATAGCAACCACCGCGGTGGTCTTCGATGAGGCTATCATGTTTGATCCGGATACGGACGAAGAATCGGTAGCAGATACAAAGCTCACGGTGATAACTACCGCTAACGGATGCATATGTGGTATGCAGAAGCGCGGGCCCGGTTTCCTGAGCAATGAACAAGTCTACCGCATCGTTGATATATCATGTGAGATGGCTAACGAGATCCGGGAGAAGTTTCTGGAAGTATAATCATGGTCAAAAAATTCAAGAAGGGAAGGAAGACCCGATCGGCAGGACGTTTCGGGCCCAGGTACGGCACGAAAATCAGGAAGCTCATCGCAGACATTGAAGAGAAGAGCAAGAAGAAGTACGACTGCCCCAAATGCGGGCGTGCCAAACTTAAAAGGGAGGGCACTGCTATCTGGAGATGCGCCAAATGCGGTTATACCTTTGCTGGTGGCACTTACATACCAGTCACCTCTGTTGGGCAGTCGGTTGCAAGATCGGTCAAGAGGGTAGTGGAGGCGGATTGAGTGGCTTATAGGTGCACCAGATGCAAGAAGACTGTGGAGGTCGATTACGAGTACAGCGGCATCCGGTGTCCCTACTGTGGTCACAGGATACTGATGAAGGAGCGGCCCACCACGGTTAAACGGATGAAAGCGGTCTGATGCAGATCACTACGTCGCGAAAGCCCTCGCCCAGATCTAGGCGGTTTGCCAAGACCCTAGCAGGGTTTCTGGGCGTTCCTTACTTGACCCGGGGAAAAAGCAGCCTTGATCCTGACGAGGTCTGGATGTTGGTGGTCGAAGACCACGGCAGTCCTCGGGGCATCGTCAAAAGGACGGAAGATCGCGAAGAAGAGATCTGTTTCGTTGTATCTTCTGAAACACGAGTTCAAAAGCTCAAGAGGCAAAGGCCTCGGGTTACAGGCGATCTGGAGTTTGCCAAGACCCTGGCCGAGTTTTTTGGTCTTGAATGGACTCTTGAGAACGGGGATGTAAGGACTATCAGGGTGGGTCACGATGAGATCGAGTTCGTGGACGGCAAAGAGACGATACTCAGGCTGAAGGGTTATGAAAGGGCACGCTGATCTGATATTCGAGCTGGAAGATCCAAAGGCCGTTTACGAGGCCTTGATTCCAGAGACCGAAGATCACATCCAGAGGAGCGAAGTTCGCCTCAAGGAGTGCCCAGAAGGTATCAGGCTGATCGTGAAAAGCGAGGACGTCGTCTCACTCAGGGCCGCTTTGAACACCTGGGTCAGATTAATCAAAATTTCATGGGAAATGGTGAGGGTATAATAATGAGCACCGAATTGCCACCACAGATACAAAATCAGGTAGCGCAGATCCAACAGATTCAGCAACAGGCACAAGCATTGATGGGCCAGAAAAACCAAATGGAAATGATGTTGCGAGAAAGTGAGGCCGCGCTCAAAGAGTTAGAGACCAGCGACGAAGCAGCGGTTATATATAAGAGCGTGGGAGATGTCCTTTTTAGAGCAGACAGGACCAAGATGATCGAAGACCTTAAAGAGAAGAAGGACGTCTTGGACCTGCGGTTAAAGACCCTCTCAAAGCAAGAAGAGCGAATCCAGACGCGGTTTAACCAGCTTCAGGAGCAGCTCAAACAGTCGCTGGGACAGATGCCCCCAACTGCGACCTAATCTTGAAACGAGCGGGCCCGTGGCTTAGCCAGGATATAGCACCGGGCTTCTAACCCGGGGGTCGTGGGTTCGAATCCCACCGGGTCCGCCATATTCTTATTCAATTTCTAATTCAAGGTGAGTCATTATGTGTGAACTGAACGTTTACATCGACGGCGAAGAAGTTGCCCGCGACGTTGTGAAGCTCGTGGTGTCAGGCGACAAGATCCTGATGGAAGATATCATAGGCGTCCCCACAGAAGCTGTCGGCCGGATAAGGGAAGTCAACATAACCAGCCAGAAGGTCATATTGGATCAGGAGTAGTCTATGAGTAAGTGGTACGAGGATTTATTCACGAATTACGCGAGAACCTATGACAACGAAGTTTACGTCCAAGGCACCTCAGGCGAAGTCGATTTCATCGAGCAGGAAATCAAATGCGACAAGACGACGGCCATTCTCGATATCGGCTGCGGAACCGGCCGTCACAGCATCGAGCTTGCCAGGCGCGGGTATAACGTGACCGGCATCGACCTTTCTGAATCACAGTTGGTCCGTGCTCGGGAAAAAGCTGTCGCCGCCGGTGTGCAGGTGGACTTTATCCGCCAGGACGCTCGCGATTTTAATTTTGATACGTCGTTTGACCTGGCCATAATGATCTGTGAAGGGGCTTTCTCCCTGATGGAAACCGACGAGATGAACTACCGCATCCTGCAAAACGCCGCGGATTCGCTAAAAGCTGGCGGTAAACTGATATTCACGAACTTGAACGGTCTCTACCCGCTGGCCCGGCTGCGTCCATTGCCAAAAGACGCCACGGAGTCCCTGATGCCAGACCTCAGCAATTTCGACCTCTTGACCCTGCGCAACCACAGCAGCATCACCCTGGTCGATGATTCGGGCCAGGAGATGAACCTAAAGTATGACGAGCGGTATTATCTGCCCTCAGAGATAACCTGGTATCTCAAAGGAGCAGGCTTTGCGCGGTCGGAAATATTCGGCTGCAAACTCGGCGCTTTTTCCCGCAGTGACAAGTTGACCGCAGATGATTTCGAGATGCTGGTAATCGCCGAAAAATGATACCATTATAGTCGAGAACCGATTAGATGAGACGAATCGGTTTTCGCAAGAACAAACACTATACTTTCCAACTTTGGGATGGCCAAAACCCATAAGCGTGTGGGAACTCTGACTTAGAATAAACCATACCTTCGGAGCGTCTCACGCTCGATTCCAGACTGTGACCATCCTCTTAGCCTGCGGTACTCGACTAGCATCTGTTCTATCTCCACGGCTCGACCAGACGAAGGTCCAGATCTGATGGGCTCGCGCATCCTCGGCGGAAGATCGTCTTTTTGCGGACTTGCTTTCAGGTTGAAGAGCCGTTCTAGATTATAGATCCGCCCGCCAATCTCCATCAAGTCTTCGACGCCGAAATCGATGCCCACAGCTCCTGCATAAAGTTCAGAGCTGATCTTTGGAGTTAGGACTGGCTGAACAAACCTGCATAAGACAAGCGAGTCCTCAAAGGCGCTCCTATCCTGCATATTTATGACGAGCTGGGCCTTGCCTTCTGTTTTGAATCTGTCTGGTTTGCCCCTCAACTCCGAAAGAGCCGTGTAAGCCCTCATGTGACACGCCCCTCGGTTCGAAGTGGCATAAGCGAGCCCCATCCCTTGAGCGCCCCGTGGATCGTAGGCAGGAAGTTCAAGCCCCTTTGAACTCATCGACGTTTCGGGCGCGCCATAACGTTCACACAACCTTTTCGAACCCTCTGCTAACTCTTGCCCGATGCCTTCCATGCGAGCGATCTTGGGTATGAGCTGCAACACCTTTTCAGGATCGTTCCACCTAAGATCGGCTTTCAGCTTGCCCAGTTCCACAAGCTCGATTGCAGACGCGATTGTAGCGCCAGTGGATATGGTGTCAAGGCCGTAGTCGTCACAGAGGGCGCCAGCTTTCACTATCGATTCGAGATCGGAATTATCGAGGTCCGGCCCAAATGACCAGAGAGTCTCAAACTCTGGCGACTTCATCTCGTTTCCATCGGGCAAAGTGACCTTGTGGCCACATATGATAGGACACATGTAACAACCCTGCTTTCCCGAGATGAAATCTTGCCTGAGCCGCTCGCCGCTGATGAGATCTGCCTTCTCAAACGGCCACTCAGACTCCTGAAAATTCTTGACGGGCAGCATCCCTTTGGCATTCAAGATATGAAATATCGAAGGCGTCCCCATGACTGGGAGGCTCCAGCCCTTGTTGATCTTTCCCTTGATGAGGTCTTTTGCCACATCCACGGCCCTTTCGAACCGTTTTTCATCTTGAATTGGGACCTTCTTTTTGCCAGCCACAACCAGGGCTTTTAGCTTCTTTGATCCCATCACAGCACCGATGCCACCCCTTCCAAGTGCTCGTCTTCCGTTGACGATCACGCTGGATATTAGCCCGCCACACTCACCAGCAGGTCCGATGCAGGCTACCTTGCCGTCATGTTTATTTTCAAGGATTTTGTCGGTTTCAAGAGTCCCTTTCCCCCACAAGTCACCAGCATTAAAAATGTCACAACCTTGGTCTGAAACCGATAGGTAACAAGGCTCTTTTGACGCGCCCTGGATCACGATGGCGTCGTAACCGGCCTTCTTTATCCAGGGACCAAAGAATCCACCACAATTGCAGTCGGTGAGAAGGCCAGTTAGAGGCGACTTGAAAGAAGCTGAGAACCTGCCAGAAGTGGGCGCGCGGGTTCCAGAAAGTGGTCCTGTGGCAAAGACCAGTCTGTTTTCGACCCCCAACGGATCCGCCTTTGGGTCGACCTCGTCATAGACCAGCTTTGCGCCAAGTCCTCTCCCGCCCACAAAACGAGAGAGTGCGGCCTCATCGAGCTGCTCCTTTGATACGACATTCCTGCCCAGGTCTACCCTAAGTATCTCACCCCACCAGCCCAAAGCCACCACCTAAATTCGATCCACTGCCCAAAGCCAAGCGAACGACTTTCCAAGAGAAAAGTCGGGATTTTCAGAGGTCTGGATAGACAATCTCGATATCAAGGTCGTGGATCAGCCTTCGCAGATCTTCACAAGATATTGGGCGCTTGAACTCGCTGCACCTTTTCACCTTCTCTGCAAGATGACAGATATCGTCGTTCTCCAGGTTATACCCCATCTTCTTGGTGATGTACTTCAGAGCCTTGGCACCGGTATGTTTCCCGATTATGATCTTCCTGCCAGATCCCACCATCTCAGGGGAATAAAGCTCGTAAGTTCTGGGCTCTTCTAGAACCGCAGCCACGTGGATGCCTGACTCATGAGCAAAGGCGTTTTCGCCCACTACTGCCTTGTTCTTGGAGACGATAACTCCAGAATAGCTCTGAACGAGGTGGGAGAGTGACGAGAGCTTTGTGGTATTGTACCGATCAATCCCATAATGGACCTTTAGCGTCACCATAAGCTCTTCAAGAGGTGTGTTCCCGCTCCTCTCACCGATCCCATTGACCGTGGTGTGAAGCTGTTTGGCACCTGCCTCTGCCGCAGCGAGTGTGTTTGCCAGCGCAAGGCCCAAATCGTCGTGACAGTGCATGCAGATGGGGATCTTCACCACCTTTTTGATCTCGCTTACCATGTAGTAGGTGGTCCTGGGATTCAGTATGCCAACTGTGTCGGCGATGCTCACGTAATCGGCGCCGTAATCTTCGGCCTTTTTGTAGAACGCCTTCAAAAGCCCAAAATCGGTCCTGGTGGCATCTTCTGCCGAGAACCTAACGATCAGGCCATGATCCTTAGCATATTCCAAGGTATCATAAGCGCAGCTTACGGCCTCGTTGCAGCTCATGTGGAGCTTGTGTTTCAGGTGTAGATCTGAAGTGGCTATAAAGACGCTTACCATGTCCACGTCACAGTCTAAAGCTGCGTCCACATCTTTCTTGACCGACCTTGAAAGGACTGAGATCTTGGCGTTCAGGCCCAGTTTGGAGACGTCTATTACCGCCCTCTTCTCGGCTTCGGAGACCACCGGAAAGCCCGCTTCAATGATCTCAACCCCAACTTCGTCCAGCCTGACCGCGATGTCCATCTTCTCGTCGGGCCTGAAGACGACTCCTGGCATCTGTTCGCCGTCTCTGAGCGTGACGTCACACACCTCGATATCGATCTTGGGAGTCCCGGCAAGTTCCAAAAACTGGTTGACGGAATAATCTTGCATGTCTGCTGGAGAATGTAGGATTCGTGGGTTAAATTGGTTTCGAAGGAAGAGGTCATCCGTCTCGCCCATTTAATATTATTCAAATCTTCGCGTTTAAATTCACACGTTCAAACGGCCTCAATCGCTCGCCGTTCAGGATTTGAAAGAAAAATAGGGGACAAGGAGAGGTCTATTAACTCTCCGCGCGGGCATCTTGTGTGTTGTTTACGAAAAGGTTGGGTCCAACGCCTTCTGTGCTGGAATTCAGAAGCCGGATTCCAAACATGTTGTTGGTTATGGCGTTGCCTCGGACCAAATTGATCTGGGATTGGTCAAGAAAGATGCCGCTATCCATGTTGACGTCTGCAGAGTTGCTTACGAGAGAGTTTTGGTCGGATTCGAGCAGTTGGATGCCGTCATCGCCATTGTTGCTGATTATGTTGTATCTGAAGACGTTCTCGTTGGAGCTATATACGAGAATTCCATCGTCGCCGTTGGTGCTGATCAAGCATCCTGTGACCAAGTTCTCGTCGGCACCTTTCAGGTATATGCCCCAATGTCCGTTGTTCCAGACGTTGCAGTTGGATATGACGTTCTTGTCAGACGTAACCTTTATTCCAGCATCGGGGTATTTCCCGGCGTTGACGACGCAGAAATTTTCCAGCACGGCACCGCTTGTGGATATGGTTATGGCAGTTCCGTTACCTTTCGCATCCACCACCGGTTTCCACGATCCGGTATCGGCCCCTCTGAGCGTGATGGACTTGTTGACGTCCACGTTCTCTTCGTAGATGCCACTTTGGACCTCGATTATGTCTCCGGTGATTGCAACGTCAATTGCGGCCTGAATCGAGGTGTATTCGCCATCAGGACTTACCACAAAGTCTGCTTCTTGTGCAAAGCCAACGAGCAAGAATGAGGTCAGTAAAAGACAGATTCCTGCGATGCGGTTACAAGTGTGATTTTTGAACATGCTAATACCTCCCTGGTCTTATGTTCACAATTCCGTAATATGAAATGGAAAAAGAGGTGGCTCAACAGCCACAATCGTCATGCTCATGATCGTGACCGCACCCGCAAGAGTCTTCTTCAGGCCCTTGGATTACAAAACCGCGTCCGAGCTCTTCAGTCTCGACATAGTCTATTATCGTTTCGCTTTCACCGAGAATCTCGGCATCGTCGGGCGTCATGTAAATCTTTATGCCGTTGCTCTCAAAGACCTTGTCGTCATCGAGAAGATCGCCCCAACCGAGATTGTAGTTCGCCCCGGTGGCATCTATGTTGACCAAAAACATTTTGACCACTTTGCCTTCGAGCATGGTGCTCTTCAAAACTTCGGCTGCTACATCTGTAATCACAATCATGTCGATCACCCACTGCTAATTATGCAATATACCTTCAACCAATATCTAATTTTGGGATGCGACGAGTGTGATGCATCTCCCTAAAAAAATCTATTTTGATTGACTCGAACGGTTTCGTGGCCCGCGGTGGTAGCAATACTGGCGCGACAAATCTGCAAAAGGAATTTGTAATTTCAACGCACTTCATCGGGCATGAAAGAGAAGTGGCTCATGGCATCGGAAGGTTCTTGGGAGGAACTCAAGCCTCGGATAACCACCGCCCTCGAATCCGGATACGACTGCGTTGTGGTGAAACAAGAAGACGTCGATCGAGTTAGAAAATTGGGCGATATAAAGGTCGCCTGTTTTGGCACCGAAAGGGAGTCTGAAGACATACTCATAATCGGCAGGGGCGGCGAAGGCGATGGGTCCGTTCCTCTTCCTGAAGATTTCCGAAATTCTCTTGACATTAGCCTTGCAAAGACCACGGAAGGCGCAATTGCCGGTTACGTCGAGATAAGGGGCAAAGATTACGAGAACTTCGCCGTCGAGCTTGGCAAAGAAGTGGACTACATCATAGTCGTTGGAACCGACTGGAAGGTCATTCCTCTGGAAAATCTCATCGCCGGGTTGCACGGGTCTGATGGCAAGATAATAAGCGGCGTCAAGAACGCAGAAGAAGCCAAGATCGCTCTCACAACCCTGGAGAAGGGGTCAGACGGGATCCTTCTGGACACGGCAGATCTATCTCAGATCAAGAAGGCCCAGACTGCGGCCGAGAAGGCTGGAATGGCACAGCTCGATCTTATGCCAGCCACGATCACTGAGATTAGGCCCGTTGGCATGGGTGATCGAGTTTGCGTGGACACCTGCACCATGATGAAAGTTGGCGAAGGCATGTTGGTCGGGTCTCAGGCCAAAGCTCAGTTCCTGGTTCACAGCGAATCTGAAGAGAGCTCTTACGTTGCCGCAAGGCCCTTCAGGGTGAACGCCGGAGCGGTCCACGCTTACATCAAGGTGGGGGAGAAGACCCGGTACCTATCAGAGCTTTCGGCTGGAGACGAAGTGACCGTTGTGAGCAAAGACGGCGAAACTCAGACCGCTGTGGTGGGCAGAGTCAAGATCGAAAAGCGTCCCCTTATGTTAGTCGAAGCCGAAGCGAAGGGCGAAAAAGTGGTCACCCTTCTCCAGAACGCCGAGACCATAAAGTTGGTTTGCGAAGACGGCACTCCCAAGTCTGTAACTGACCTGAAAGTGGGCGACAATGTGTTGGTTCACGTGGAAGGTGTCGCAAGGCATTTTGGGATGAAGATCGAAGAGAGCATCTTGGAAAAGTAAACCAAAAAACGAATCTATAAAAATGGCAGGTCTAAAAATGAGTTCGAAAAAGAGTCAGCCGAAGAGTCAGTTGATCGGGAGATCCATGCATCTGGGCGATCTCCTGGTAGAAGGACCTGCCATCGTCGCAGCACTCAGCAGCGAGGCTGCCTCTAAAGCTCGACTGGCAGAAGAGCTGGGCGCAGACTTGGTGGAAATACGGCTCGATCTCATCTCAGGTGATCCTCTCGGGGAGATCAAAGCTTTGCGGGAGGCAACGCGCCTTCCCATAATTGCCACTAACAGGATGCTTCAAGAAGGCGGCAAGTTTTGTGGTGACGAGGATGAAAGAATCGCCCTTCTATGTGAGGCTGCCAAATGGGCCGACCTCGTAGATGTGGAGTTCAGAGCCGAAGGCCGAAATCGGTTGATGGAACAGGTGAATAAGCCCGTCATCGTCTCGTACCACGATTTTCAGGGAATGCCCTCTTATGAAGACCTTAAGTGCTTGAGAGACGAGATGTTCAAGGCGGGTTCCAGCATCGCGAAGATCGCAGTGACACCTCAGAGCCTTAAAGACTGCCTTTCGCTCATCGAGCTTCTTTTGGAAACAGAAATGCACATCTGTTTGATGGGGATGGGGCCTTTGGGCCGCCATCTTCGCGTCATGGCACCCCTTTATGGATCTGTTTTCACCTATGGTTACATCGAAGAGGAGACTGCTCCAGGACAGATCAGCGTGAAGGATCTGAAGGTGATTCTAGATATGTTGATGAAGTGATTGTTGGGGGTCTGTGAGAATCTCATAACAACATAATGGAATGAAAGTGGCATATATGTTCAAAAAATGTTGAAAACAATCTGAATCACACCTTTTTGAGATTTAATCCTCCTATTTTAGTTGAGTCGATCATTTGGGGCATTTGTGCATTCGCATTCAATTTTTGGGCATATTCGAGAGCCTTTGACCACTTCATATCAAACAGTCGTGAACTGTGATCTCTCGTCTGTAAAAGTGGTCTGATGCATTTTGTGAACGATTTGCCCGAAATTTGTTCATTATATGCCACGTATCGTCGCGAATTTTAGCATCTATTTTGTAAAAAGATCGCTACAGAGTTTTATGCGAACTTCGTAAACAACTCCGATTTTGTGGCGTTTTTTGTAAAATGATCCGTATTGATTTCATCTTTCAGCTCGATGTAAATCGCCAAAATTGGATTTTACGGATAATATATCATGGGATATCATGACAGATAGCCCATAAGGTTTATATCGAGCAATTAACGTGGTGTTAGATGCAGATATTTGACCAGAAAGAGGTGACAAGATGGATAAGATGGAAGGCAGCTTTGCCGTCGAGGACATGCAAAATGTCCAGATTAACATCGGCGATATCGTGAAGGAGGCGGAGGAGTGGGATCAGCCCATGGGACCCTATCCCTGTCCGAGTATCTCCACCCTTCGAGAATGGGATTTCAAGCTTCTGAACAGGTATCGGGTATTTTACTCTCCAATTTGTGACAGATGTACCCTTTGTACCTACGGTCCCTGTGACTTGACCGGTGACAAGCACGGTGCTTGTGGTCTCAACCAGGCAGCTCAACAGGGCAGAATCGTTCTTCTGGCAGTTTTGATGGGTTGTACTGCTCACTGTGGCCACGGAAGACACCTTTACCACTGGTGTCTGGACAAGTTCGGAGATCTCCCCTTCAATATGGGCGACGAGATTTTGGTAGATGCGCCACTCACCCGGACAGTAACCGGCATGAAGCCCAATACTCTGAAGGAATTCGGACCAGTCCTCAGCTACATCGAGGAAGAAGTGGCTCAGCTTTTGGCTTCTACTCACGTCGGCCAGGAAGGACACTACATGGACTTCGAGTCCAAAGCACTCCATGCAGGAATGCTGGATTCTTTGGGCAAAGAAGTCTCGGATATGATCCAGATAATCGCTTATGATATGCCTCGTGGTGACGAGGACGCACCCTTGGTCGAGTGCGGCATGGGCACCCTGGACAAAGAAAAGGCCATCCTCATTACCTACGGTCACAACCTCGCAGGCTCTGCAGAAGCCATGTTCTATGCCGAGGACAACGACCTTTGGGGTAAGGTTGACATCGGCGGCGTCTGTTGTACTGCCATCGATAACACCAGAATTGGCGAGGGACTTGGCTATCCTGCAGAGATCAATGAAAAGTACAAGATGATTGGAACCAAAGCCAAAGTTGCCGGAGCTATGGGCTGGTGGAGAAAGATGGTCAGAGCAGGTATCATGGACTGCGTCATGGTTGACGAGCAGTGCGTCTGTACTGATGCTCTTGAAGAGTGCTCTGCTCGCAAAGTTCCCGTGATCGCCACCAACGAGAAGATCATGTTGGGCCTGCCTGACAGGACAAACGACCCAGTCGACGAGATCGTGGACGACCTGATCAACTTCAGGATGCCTGGAGTCGCCATCATAGACCCAATCAAGGCTGGCGAAGTTGGTGTCAGGACTGCTGTCGGCGTCAAGCCAAACCGCGCTGACGAGGCTGCACACACGTTCCTTTCTGACGAGGAGTTCCAAAAGTACGCAGAATCCTGTACCTACTGCCACTCCTGTCAGTTCGTCTGTCCGCCTCATATCAAGATCGGTGACGTAGTCCAAGAGGCTGCCAAGGGCAACCTTGAGCCGTTCAGCTCCACCTATGAGATCTGTGTTGGATGCAGAAGATGCGAACAGGTTTGTCCCCAGGACATACCCATAATGAGCATGTTCGCCTATGCAAACCAGGAATTCATCAAGAACCACAAGTTCAAGATGAGAGCAGGTCGTGGCCCTGTGAAAGACACAGAGATCAGGCGTGTGGGTGCTCCCTTGGTTCTGGGAACCATTCCAGGAGTCATCGCCATTATCGGCTGTGCCAATTACCCCAACGGGACAAAGGAGTGCTACGACATCGCTCGTGAGTTTGTTGACAGAGGCTTCATCGTCACAACCACTGGCTGCATGGCCATGGACATGTCCATTTACACCGACGAAGAGGGCAAGACCATCTGGGAGCAGTTCCCAGGCGGATTTGACGGCAGAAACATCTGTAACATAGGGTCTTGCGTGTCCAACGCTCATATCCACGGAGCTGCCATCAAAGTGGCCACAATCTTTGCCGGAAGAAACGAGCGTGGCAACTACGACGACATCGCCGACTACATCCTGTGTAAAGTCGGTGCTTGTGGTGTCGCCTGGGGCGCCATGTCTCAGAAAGCCGCATCTATTGCGACCGGTTTCAACAGGCTCGGTGTGCCAGCAGTGGTCCAGCCCCACAGCGTGATGTACAGGAGAGCGTTCCTTGGCAGGGTCGACAAAAAAGAGGACTGGGAGCTCATCGACGCCAGAGACGGCTCCAGGATCTACTGTGAGCCCGCACCCGAGCACCTGCTTTACGTTGCCGAGTCTGTAGAAGAGTGTATGCTGATGATGGCCAAGCTCTGCTTCAGGCCCAGTGACAACAGCCAGGGCAGAATGATCAAGCTGACTCACTACTGTGACATCTGCATGAAGTACTTCGACTGCATGCCTCCAGACTGGCCTCTCTACGTGAGACACGCCTCTGAGCTTCCGCTCAAATGGAAGGAAAGCATGATGAAGGAGCTTGAGGAAAAGTACGGTTGGGAGATCGACTGGAAGAGAAAGGCAATCATCGTGCCAGAGCCTGGAAGCGACAAGCCCGGACCCATCAGGAAGACTGATGTTAGCTTCGATCCGACCAACATCGAAAGGAAGATCAGGGTGAAGAAGTGAGGTGATTGAAATGGCAGTCGACACTACCAAGAATGCAATTCCTTTCGAGATGGCCCAGATTCCAGGGCCTGAGATGGCTAAGACCTACAACACCAAGGTCATTGGCGCTATAATCAAGAAGGCAAAGAGACCTCTTTTGGTCGTCGGTGCAGAGTTCTTTGAAGATCCCGTGATGTTCGACAAGGCGATCGAGATCGGCAAGACCGGCGTTCCCATCGCAGCAACGGCCCATTCCATCAAAGGGTTCATCGAGAGGGGATACACCGACAACGTTCACATGATCGGACTTCACCCCTTGACCAACTATCTTCGGTTCAAGGACTGGGATGGTCTTGACGGCAACGGCCAGTACGATGTTGTCATCTTTGCAGGTATTTTCTACAAGTTCTCCAGTGCCATGTTCTCGGCTCTGAAAAACTTTAACAGAGATATCAAGAGGATCTCCATCGACAGGTACTATCACGTCAACGCTAACATGACCTTCGGCAACCTGGCATTCGACCAGGATGGCTACCATGAAGCGGTCGACGAGGTAATCGCAATATTGAAGAAGTAGTTTTTTACTTCTTCATTTTGTAGTGCTTGGCGATAAGATTCGAATTGGTCGAATCTTATCGTTATAGTGCTTAACGACACCTTTCAGCCAAATCTCTAACTCGCAAGAGTTTGAGATTTGGCCTATTCGTATCGTTAAGCACTATTCTGGCGAAAACCGATTAGTTTCATCTAATCGGTTTTCGACTATAAAGTGCTTATTTCTGTCAAGATCTGATTGGAGATGACGGGTTACGTGCTTTAAGAAGAGAAGAAACTTGAAATCGCTGGACGCAAGATATGTCTGGGCCTAGCCCCCACAGCATTGGAGATGGGCCTCCAATGCATTACAAGTGGCCGTAACCGAGTGGGGTCATAACTGTCCCCAAAGGGAATGCTTGACCTCTAAACCTCTGATTTCTATACTCATGGTCGAAGCTCGGTGACGATATGGCCAGGCTCTACCTGTGTCCAGCGACAAGACATTTCTAGCATAACCAGCAAACCTGGATAAGATAGCGAAAATAGGCATTCTCATGATTTTTCCTGTCGAGAAATGTGTCAGCCCACAAAATGCAGGTCTTAGACGAAAATGCGTTACGTTTATCCCAAGAAATTCGGATAAATCGACGAAGGCATGACAAACTTCTATGACGATGTTTACCATTCTGCCATAAATAGTATGTTCGTTGATAAACGAACCTCCCTGTAAAAATAGTCGATCAAACCAGTGTCAACATGGACGTGAGGAACGTTCTGGTAGTTGGACCCGAAGTATTCAGCAAGGCTGGAGCTCATGTTGAAGTTCTCTCTTGGACTCGAACGCATCATTTCTGACGAAGGCGGGTGCGATCTTCGATCCGATCGTAGCGGAGAGAAAAGGCGCAAGACGACAAAGTGGGGGAAATGATCATCTTTTGGACCTCTAAGAACATCTTTTTCTGCTTTGTCAACCCCTATCCAGGAGGCAAAAATAAGCTAGAAGGGAACGTTTAAGTATTAGTTTCTCTGGTAGGTTACTCTCAACTGAAAAAGGATGGTCGGAAGGAGTCGGTAGTGGCTATAGGAAGGAGGACGTGATATGGCATTTTACACACTTGGTCTCACCTTTTGGATTGTGATCGCCCTTACCATTGCGGTATTGGCAATATGGATCTATGGCCTATATTTCAATTTCAAGAAATGGGGCATGGGATCCACTGGTTATCAAGATAAGCTGCGCAACAGCTTTTGGCTCTTCATCGCCACGTGGATTCATGAGGCGTTTAAGGACGGTATATGGGTATTTGTAAAGACCGCTATACTCGACGTGTTGCTTCTCAGAAGAACTCTAAGACGGAGTCCTGTTAGGTGGGTCATGCACATGACCATGTTCTACGGATTCGTAACTTTAGCAGCACTCTCGGGCTTGGGCCTTTTCATGGATATAATTGAGCATTTCAACCTACTTGGTCTCACTCACCAGGCAGAGATGGTAAAGGGCTTCATGGAGCTTCCCTTCGACATCTTCGGTTACATGCTCCTTGTCGGTTCCACCATCGCCGTTGCGAGGAGAATAGTCCTTAAACAGGTGAGGGACAACACTTCAGCATATGACGTCGTTCTGCTCGGCGGCGTGTTCTTGATCACCATAAGCGGCTTCTACGCAGAGTGGTTGCGTGGCAACTCTTTCCTGGTCGGTGACGCCTTTGCGAACTCCGTATATGCACCTCATTTCTCTTTGCTTCACACAATACTCGCGCTGGCACTCTTCGTTGCAATCTTGCCCTGGAGCAAGTACATGCACATAATTGCAGCGCCACTAACGATTCTTGCAAACAGAGGAGGAGAATAAGATGGCAGAAGATAAAAACCCCGCAGGAAAGCCACTCCTATCAGGATTTCTCAAGTCCACCCAGCTCATGGAGCTGGATGCATGCACCCGATGCCAAGAGTGCATGAAGTGGTGTCCAACTTACGACGTTTACAACGACAGACCAGAGATAACTCCCATGTACAAGATCGCCAAATTCAGGGAGCTTCTGGGAAGTCAACACGGGCTTCGAGCAAAACTCTTTGGTTCCAAGCCCCTAAACGAGGACGAAGTCGATCAGTTCATGGACGATACCTACATGTGTACCACCTGCGGCGTCTGCGGTACCGTCTGCGAATCCGGCATCAATACAGTCGAACTCTGGGAGGCCATAAGACCAAACCTGGTTGTTCGTGGAAACGGTCCCTGGGGTAAGCAAAACTTCTTCCCCATCCTTCTGGGCAAAGATAGAAACCCATATCAAGCAAAGCAGGAAGATCGACTGTGCTGGGTCCCCAAAGACGCTGAAGTGTTGGACTCTGGTAAAATAGCCTACTTCGCAGGATGCACCGCCGCGTACAGGCAGCAAGCTCTTGGAGTTGCCACCGTGAGAATCCTGAACGCGCTGGACATCCCCTTCTGTATGCTGGGCGAAGATGAGTGGTGTTGCTCTTCTGCACTTGTTAGGACCGGCCAGCGTGACGTAATGAAAGCTCATGCAGTTCATAACGTCGACGCCATGAAGGATAGGGGCGTAGAGACCGTGGTTTACGCCTGTGCTGGCTGTATCAGAACTGCATCCATCGACTGGCCCCGCTGGTATGAGGGATACATCCCCTACAAGAACGTGCCTCTTTCTGTCTACCTGAGAGAGAAGGTCGAGAGCGGTGAGATCGAATGGAAGCGTGCCCTCGACAACCTGAAGGTAACCTTCCACGACCCCTGTCACTCAGGCAGGCACCTGATGCATCTCGTAGGGAGGGACTGGGCTTTTGAAGCTCCAAGAGACGTGTACAAATCCATCCCTGGCCTCGAATACAGGGAAATGACCCGTTCCAGAGAGTTCCAGCGATGCTGTGGTGCTGGCGGTGGTGTGAAAGCAGGTCAAGCCGATTTGGCTTTGGGATGTGCTGAAGCGAGGGTAGCAGACGGAGAGGCCGTAGGCGCTGACGTCATATCCAGCACTTGCCCCTTCTGCAGGCGTAACATCATGGATGGTAGGAACTCTTCTGGATCCAGCGCCAAGGTTGCAGACCAGGTAGAGCTCATGGCTGCAGCCATGGGATTAGACGTGACCATCCCAGATAACCCCTACATGGAATTCCAGGAACAGGATGAGATCGCTTGTAAGGGTGGAGTTTGTCAGATCGAGGAATCTGCCGAGACTAAATCCGATGATATAGATGGATATTAGACCGGTAAGTCAATTCCTCTTTTCTATTTTTACGCAATTAAATTCTGTGTTGATCCAAGGACCTCAGAAATAAATGTCCTAAAAAGAATATCTGAAATGGGCTGTGAATATGAATGAGCGATGGGGCAAAATATAATGTTTAACGATACATATCGTATCGTTAAACACCATTTTCGCGAGAACCAATCGGTGATATTCGATTGCTTCCTGATTATGGGTTTGATTTCATTGCGAGCTATCTAGAATCTGTTCTAACTTGACCGTCACGATGCTTCCTGGGGCGATTGGAATAGAATTTCGCATATCTTCAGATATGCAGATACGCCCCTCGTCGTCGACTTCAGACGTGAACTCAAACGTATCCACGCCCTCCAAAACCCTTTCAACTGGTTTTTCCTTCGAATCCAAAACGTGCTTGATGCTTATTGATACGACGTTGCCAGTGACGATACTCGCAGATTTTTTAATCATGTCAGGAATTCTGATGCGGCCTTCTTCGTCAACCTCATCCAAAAATTGAAACTTGTGTGCAAGCTTTTTCGCTGGCTTCAGGTCTTTGCTCAACACGTGCACAATATTGATCGACACAGTGTCGCCTGGTTCTGTATTTGCGAATTTTTTAATCATGTCAGAAATCCTGATGCGACCCTCCTCGTCGACCTGATCGGTGAATTCGAAGTACTTTGGTTTGTCTGCAGACATTTCAACAGGGTTCTTTTCGCTGTCTAGAAGGGGTTTCATCTTTGCAGTCACAATGCTGCCTGAGACGATGCCTGCAGCTTTTTGTATATCATCGGTAATTTTGATGCGCCCTTCTTCGTCAACTTCACACTCGAATTCAAGCTTTTCTGCCTCGTTCATAGTTCACTTAATTAGACCGATACGTATTTAGATATTTGCATGATCATTTATGGGGGTGTGTTTTTCACATCACCGGTCTTGGATAAACGGTATCTTGAGTGTAGTCAATGCGGTAAACCGTTTTTGCCTTCTCTTCGGCGGGGTCCATCACGAGCGCTTCAAGCTCCTGGAGCTTTTCAGCTTCTTGAGGCGCATCTTGAGACGCGCTCAAGTTCGCTTGAGACTCGACCACCAAGGCACCTGGGACGATCGCAGTCGCAGGGACTTCTGTCTGAACCTGCTTGACCAAAGCTGGCTCGTAGAATGAAGGATCGGGGTTGGTGAGCCATCCCATAACGGTACCATGCCATCCGTTCCCCCCTTCATCAGAACAGACGAAATTGCCTTCGATCGAGCCGCCATCCAGAAATTTGCCGTTCAACCTGGCCATAGTGAGTTTTGGGTTGAGAATCGAGACTTCGAGGTGAATCTGATCGCCCTCAACCTGGCCCATGACAAGGCCATTCCAAGGTTCGGGGCACTCTCCAGTGCAGGCTCCAAAGAGGGACTGGCCTTCCTGATACAGCACCATGGCAAATTCTCCTATCTGGCTTGATTCAAAGCCCATCACACCATCTTGAGGATCACAAAAGACGCCCCACAGACCAGTGACCTCAACGTCTTCTTCGGCCGAGCAGGCTGCGATCGAGACAGACACCAAAAGGACCAACGCCCAAATGCAACTCGAATTCATATACATCTCTTGGCTTGGATGATATTAATCAAGTTTGACACAAAGGGTGACTACTCCCCCGACTGAAGTCAGGGGCATTCTGCTGCGTTAATCGTAAATGATCCAAGATCCTATTAAGTGGCAGATGACTGCCATCCGAGATCCCATACACGGTTACGTGAAACTGGACGAGACGGCTCGAAGCCTGGCAGACACCGTCCAGATGCAGCGACTGAGATGGATCAAACAGCTTGGCCTGGCAAACCTAGTCTATCCGGGGGCGAACCATACAAGGTTCGAGCATAGCCTGGGCGCGTTTCACCTGGCAGGGCTCCTCGCCCACCATCTCGGCCTTGACGAAGATGAGCAAGATGAGATCCGGGCAGCAGCCCTACTTCACGATGTGGGCCACGGCCCCTTATCCCACGCCACAGAATCGGTTTTCGCCACGTATTTGAGAGAAGAGCACGAGTGTGTGGCAGATAAGCTCAAGAGCGGAGAACTTGGTGAGGCAATTTCAGATCACGGCCTTTCACCCAGTCGGATTCAGGCGTTGATCAAGGGAGAGACATCTTTGGGCCAGATAGTGAGCGGCGAGATCGACGTGGACCGGATGGATTACCTGCTGCGGGATGCTCATTATACCGGCGTTGCTTATGGGGTTGTAGACTATCAGAGGTTGATAGAGAAGATGACCATCAGGAGAGGTCAGCTCGCAGTGGAGGCCGGTGGCGTTCACTCGGCCGAATCTCTCCTGGTGTCAAGGCTTCTAATGTACCCTACCGTCTATTTTCACCACGTGTCGAGGATCGCTCAGCGAATGATCCAAAGTGGCGTACTCTACATGATCGAAGATAGGGGATGGAAACCCGAAAAGATCAGGGCGATGGATGACGTCGGGTTGATTTGGGCCATGAAATCTGAAACCGGTTACCCTGCCCAGATCGTAGAGAGGATAACGTCTAGAAGGCTCTTCAAACGCGCAATTTACGTCAGCGAAGAGAATCTTGGAACGCCGATTCGTGAGAAAGAGACTCGGATTGCAGAAGAGATCGCAGATGCAGCTGGTGTCGATCCGCTCTACGTTCTGGTGGATAACCCCTCCCTTCCCCAAATCGCAGAGGGTAACGTCCCCATATGGGACGGAAGCGAGTCTAAGCCCTTGAGGGCGGTGTCCCCGTTAGTGTCCATCATGGAAAGGGCTCACCTTGCCGCTTGGAGGTTTGGGATCTACACCACCGAAGACCAGAGAGAAGCTGTAGAACAGGCCGCAAGGAGATGTCTCAACATAGGGCGAAATCCTGTACAACATACCCTCCAAGAGCTGTGATGTGCCTTGCAAGTGACAGGCCTGCAGGGTTTCCGATGCTCTTTGGGGTTTTGGCCTTTTTGAGATATCAGTCATCTTTAAATCGGGTCCGAGCCTAGTATTCCTGGATGGTTGTCGTAGACAATAAAATGATTATCAAGACGGTTCAGACCATGAACCAGCATCTTCCAGGAAAAAGAAGAAAATTGACTGATCTTCTCAAGGAAGAGAAGCCCGGTGTCAGAGGTAAGGACAACACCTTTTACATAATTGACAAATCCGAACTAGACCTGGTCTGTAACGCCCTTCCTAGATACATGTGGGATCAGCTGAGGCTTCCCATACTCATAGAGATGTCACCCCATTACGGGAGCGGATCGGCCCGGATACAAGGCCCTGCCGAATGCGAACTCGTAAGAAAGCTCTTGAACACCGATCGAGGCGATGATAAGTTCATGATCATCTATCTGCCAGATGTTCGAGACTTGAGAAGAAAGCTCCCTACGGCGAGCCAATATGCTTTCGTCGTCTCGCTTCGATGACCGGATATAGATTTTATATCATGGGTGACTTGTTATTCTCATGGAGTTGTTGATAAATGGCAGAAGATACTCTAGTTGAGGGCGCCAGGCAGTTTGAGCTGAAGATGTCGCAGGGGATGTACAAAGAGGCGGCAAAGATCAAGGAAGAGTACAGCCTTCCAAGGGACATGCTCCAGGGTGCAGTCACGAAAGCGTATGAAAAGAACATGAACTTGGGCGAGTACTCTATGGCAGCGGAGCTGGCTAAGCTTTACAGCCTGCCAGAAAATCTGATCAAAAATGCCGCAGTCAAGTCTTTCCAGAGGAAAGTCGACGGTGGGCATCATAAGGCTGCTGCAGAATACGCTAAACAGTTTGACCTATCCCAAGACCTGATCCGAAACGCAGCCATCCAGGCCTACGAAAAAAGCATGGATTTTGGGCTGATGAAAAACGCAGCCGATATCGCCGACCAGTTCGACCTTCCCGAGGGCATGAAGAAGGAGGCATCAGAGGCCGCGTTCAGGAAACACATGGATTCTGGCCTCTACAACAAGGCCCTCAAACTTGCACAGAAGTACAAGCTTTCTGAGGAGTTTGTCAAAGAAGCCAGATCGAAGATACAAGGTCGATAAGTAAGTGAGGATGATGCCGAGCTACACGTATCCTGTCGTTCTAACCATAGGTGGGTCCGACTCCTCTGGAGGTGCCGGGATCCAAGCAGATCTCAAGACCTTTGCGACACTGGGCGTTCACGGCACATCTGCGATAACTGCAGTTACGGCCCAGAACACCACCGGCGTGAAAAACGTCTTCGGACTTTCGCCAGAGGCGGTATCCTGGCAGCTTGAGGCTTTGGCCGAAGACTTCGAGATCAAGTGCGCCAAGACCGGGATGCTCTATTCTGCCAAGACGACCTCTGTGGTGGCAGACTGGGTTAGAGATTGGGACATATCCCTCGTATTAGACCCGGTGATGGAAGCTGAGGCAGGTGGCAGGCTTTTGGATCCAGACGCCGTCGAAGTGCTCCGCAAAAGGCTCATGCCGCTCGCAAGTGTCGTCACCCCGAACATATTCGAGGCGGAAGTTCTGGCCGGGATCAAAGTTAACGATGAGAAAACCGCGAAGGCAGCGGCAGAGCGGATCTTGGAGCTCGGCGCAGAGGCGGCGATAATCACGGGAGGTCACCTAAAAGGGGCCGACCTTCTCGCGAAGGCGGGTGACGTTCATATCATATCTGGTGCGATCGAGAAAGGTGGAAACCATGGTGTGGGCTGCACCTATTCTGCAGCGATCACTGCATACCTTGCGAAGGGATCAGCGCTCTTCGATGCCGCTCATGATGCCAAAAAGTTCGCGACCACTTCGATTCTGAAAAGTCGCAACTTGGGACGAGGCCCCTCCCCCGTGAACCAGTTGGGCGAAGTTCTCGAAGAGGCGAACCGGTACCAAACCTACGTTCAGATGAGCGAGGCTTTGGAGATGCTGGTGTCAGATCCTCTTTTCCGCCATTTGATCCCTGAGGTCGGGTCCAATGTGGGCATGGCAATCGATGGCGCAACCAAGCTCGAAGACATCGCCGCGGTGGAAGGAAGGCTCGTCAAGTCCGGAAAACGAGTTCATGCCTCTGGATGCGTCCGTTTTGGGGCCAGCGGCCACGTCGCAAGGATAATTCTTGCGGCCATGAGCTTCGACTCAAAGACGCGAGCTGCAATGAACGTGAAATTGAGCCAGGATCTCTTGGACGTATGCTCAAGAATGGGCCTTAGGATAGCCTCTTTTGATCGAGCATGCGAACCATCTGGGTCGCACACCATGAGCTGGGGAACGTGCCAGGCGATCTCTGATTGCGGCAAAGTTCCTGACATCATATGGGATAAGGGCGGCCCTGGGAAGGAGCCCATGGTGAGGATACTGGGCTCAGACGCCAAGAAAGTTGCAGACCTTGCTTTGGAAATGGCAAGGCAGCTTCACCAGATCTGATAGGAACCTATAAATCAAAGTTAGGCGCGCTTGTATTGCGGTTCTTTATCAGGAGTGTCTGCTATGGGAAGTGTAAAGCCAAGCTATATTAAGAATTTTGCAAAAGAATTGATGAAGACTTACGAGGGTTCCTTCATTCACGATTTCGAGTACAATAAGCATAAGGTTGGTGAGTACACCGATATCCAGAACAAGGATATCAAAAACCGAATTGCTGGATACATTACTCGCAAAATGAGAAAAGGGGCGTAGAACTGATGTTTGAAGGTGTAATCGTTGCCATCATTACACCCTTCAAAGAAAACGGCGAGCTGGATGAAGAGGGTTTTCGGGGGAATATCAAGTATCTCGAAGAGGCGGGCGTCTTGGGCATAGTTCCTTGTGGCACGACCGGTGAATCTGCCACCATGTCCTTTGAAGAGCACAATACTGTGGTGGACATCGCTGTAGATTGTGCAACCAAATCGAAGGTCATAGCTGGAACTGGCTCTAACAACACACAAGAAGCGGTGAAGCTGACTAAACACGCCGCAGATGTGGGCGCAGATGCTGCCTTGTTGATCACACCCTACTACAACCGGCCCAACGACCGTGGAATGGTGGCCCATTATAGGACTGTGGCTGAAAGTTGCGATTTGCCTTTAGTACTGTACAACGTCCCTTCGAGAACTGGCACGAACCTCAAGCCAGAGGTAGTGGCAAAGCTTGCCAAGATGGATTCCATCGTAGGGATCAAAGAGGCCAGCGCCAATTTAGGCCAGGTCTCCAAGATAATCGAAATGACTCAGGACGAGGCGTTCGAGGTAATCTCGGGAGATGATGGCCTGACCTTGCCGATAATGGCTCTTGGTGGCGTCGGCGTGATTTCGGTGGTTGCAAACGTTGCTCCAAGAAAGACTGTGGCCATGATAGATGCCATGTTGAAGGGCGATTTGGAGGAAGCAAAGAGGATTCATTTCCAGCTTTCCCCCTTGGTGAGGGCTCTTTTCCTTGAGACAAACCCCATACCCGTCAAGACCGCTTGCGGAATGATCGGCCTTGCAGATGGACCTTTGAGGTTGCCTCTAGCACCCATGTCTGAGGAAAATGAAAAGAAGCTAAAAGATATTTTGGATGATTTGGGCGAGTTTAGATGACTATCAAGGTGGCGATCACCGGAGCTAGAGGTCGGATGGGCCAGCTCTTGGCTGAGGACGTTCGAAATTCAGAGGGCATGGATCTGGTTGCGGGTTTTGATCTCGTGGATGTAGGGTCCTCTCTGGGTGAGAACGTCGTCATCTCTCACGCATCTGATCTTGCCAAAGTCTTGGATGAGACAAAGCCCGACGTTCTGATCGAGTTTACCACCGCTTCTGCAGCGGTCGAGAACACGAAAATCGCAGCCGAAAAGGGCGTAAACCTCGTGGTCGGGACCACTGGCTTCTCAAAAGATCAAAAGGCCGAGATGACAAAAGCTATAGAGGGAAATGTGGCCGCGGTCATCTCGCCCAACTTCAGCGTGGGCGTGAACCTTTTTTGGAGCCTGGTCGAAGCTGCAGGCCTTGCGCTTCAGGATTACGATTACGACGTTGAGGTGATCGAAGCACATCACAAAGGGAAGATGGACGCCCCCAGTGGGACTGCTTCGAAAACCGTGGAAGTTCTCGCCGAAGCGATGAATATCGAAGATGTCGTTCATGGAAGAGAAGGACAAGGCCTTCGTGGACGCGAGATAGGGGTACATGCCATCAGAGCTGGCGATATCGTGGGTGATCACACAGTCCTATTCGCAGGACCTGGTGAACGACTTGAGATAAGGCATCAGGCTCACAGCAGGCGGGCTTTCAGCAGCGGCGCAGTGAAGGCGGCAGGATGGGTAGTCGGAGCGTCGCCTGGGGTATACAGCATGGCTCAGGTACTGGGCCAGAAAGGTCAAATCTAGAAGATGTACAAGATCGAAAAGGGGAGCCATCTCCTCTCTTTTGATGACACGCGGCTAGAGCCAGTCCGAGTTGATGAGTGCATGGTGGGCTTTTGCCAAAGTTGCGAGGGCGAACTCGTGAGCCTTGCCTATTACCGAACCCAAGACGAGTGGATGGTCACAGCTCAATGTCGTGACTGTCACGAGAAGGTCTTGATCCGGTACGACTCTTCTTGGTGTTGGCTTGGGGATTTTGAGCTTGGGGAAGTCGGGCCATCTTCTAGGGTGGTCGGCATATCCTCCCTTTCGCGCGAACAGCTCGATGCTGTCTTCACTCCCGCCGAGATCAGAGACATGATCGCGTGCGAGAAGGGCGAGCCTTACACCCGTCAGAATCTCTATCGAGCCAGGTCCAAATACGAGAAGTTCGAGAAGCTTTTCGGGGTGAGGATCGACGTCTAAAAAGGCCGATGGATCAGAAGACATCAAATGGGCTGTCGAATTTTTGGGGCTACCTCCAAGAGCCAACATGAAACAAATCAAAAAAAATTACAAAAATCTCTCGATCAGGTGGCATCCTGACACCAGCACTGAAGATACGAAGATATGTGAAGAGATGATGCAAAAGGTAAATCTGGCCTACGAGATCGTTCTCAAATATTGTGAAAACTACGAGTATTCCTTTGAAGACAAGAAAGTGAGAATGGCAGAAGAGTCCGATTACGGCAGATGGTGGCAGGAACGGTTTGGTGACGACCCGCTTTGGGGTGGATCAAAAAAATAAGCGTTTAGGGACGAAGACGTTTCGTTTTCGGTTTTCATCATTTCGACAAGCTCCATGATCTAGACGAAGACGGCACCCTTTGAGATGGCGTACTCTATGAACTACCACGGCCTAAAGGCCAATGGCTTGTAACTATAGCGTTTAACGATACTTTTCGTACAATATTTGTAAGAGTTCCCAGACCTCATCAACTGAGGCGTGCTGGCGGTGCATAGCACTTGAGTA
>Ga0272441_10002319_pt1 | contig 38683 bp, 31 predicted proteins | sample SSMProp6N_FD_193582 | JGI IMG/M metagenome (GOLD analysis project Ga0272441, IMG submission 193582) | Marine sediment archaeal communities from Little Sippewissett salt marsh, Falmouth, MA, United States - SSM-Prop-6N | ecosystem: Environmental > Aquatic > Marine > Wetlands > Sediment ... | reverse complement strand
TCAAGCCATGCATGTCATTCTGCTCGACGCCCTCCGACGCATCACAGACCATCTACCATTCACCATCTACCAGCCACCAGCCCAAAGCCGCGAGGCTTACTCGCGGATTTGGCCCCCCCCCCTTGACATTCCCCGCCCCCTGCGCTATATTTCGAAATCGGAATAATGAGCACACTCAAGAAAAAGGGCGAATTGGTGGCGGCTGCGGAGGCGGCCTTACTGCGGCAGGTCCGCGCGGCGGGCGCGCTGTCGCGGGTGGAGCTTGCGCGGCGGCTGCATCTGGCGCCGTCGACGGTTGGCATCTACGTGGAGCGGCTGCTGAAGGAGCGCCTGTTGCGGGAGAGCGGCAAGGCGCTGCGCGGTGCGGGCCGCCCCCCGAACCTGCTCGAGCTGGGCCCGCAGGGCGGCGCATTCATCGGTGTCGATTTCGAAGCCCGCGACATCATGGCGGTCTCGGTCGATTTTGCGCAGAACCCGCTGGAGCGAGCGCGTCGCCGCATCGGGCCGACGGATTCGGTAGGCGCGATTCTGGGCAAGGTCGAGCGCGCGATCTCGGCGGTGCGGCCGAAGCGGCACGGGGGATTGCTGGCGATCGGCGTGGGCGCGCCGGGCGTGGTGGACGCCGCGCGCGGTATGGCGCTTCACTACGAGTACATCAACAACTGGCGCAACATTGCATTGGCCGAGCGGCTCGGCGCCAGGTTCGGCGTGCCCGTGTACGTGGAGAACAACGTCCGGTCCATGGCCTACGGCGAGATGTGGTTCGGACAGGGCCGCGGCGTGCGGGATTTCGTGTGCCTCGGCATCCGAAGCGGGATCGCGGCCGGTATCGTGGTAGACGGACGGCTCGTTCGCGGCCATGCCCATTTCGCCGGCGAAATCGGGCGCTGGCTCTGCCCGGTAGCGGCCAACACCAGGAAAGAGGCCGCGAAAGGGCCGAAACCTGCCAGGGAACTCGAGCAGATCGCGTCGGTCAGAGCCATCCTGCGCGAGGCCGGGCGTGTGCGCGGACCAGCGCGCACCAAACGAAAGACGACCGAGCAGGCCACCGCCATTCGCGAGGTGCTGCAGGCCGCCGATTCCGGGGATCCGCAGCTCGGAGCCATCCTCGCGGTGGCCGCAGAGGCAATAGGATGGGCCGCTGGCCAGCTCACGCCCTGCCTCAACCCGCGGAAAATCATCATTGCCGGGCCGCTGGCAGACGCGAAAAACGGGTTCCTCACAGACGTCCGGAAGGCCGCCGCGCGCGCCATCGCGCATTGCGGTGTCGATGCGCCCGAGATCGTGAAATCGCGGCTCGGCGAGTTCTCCGGCGCGCTCGGCGCCGCCGCGCTCGCCGTGCACCGCTGGCAACCGGCCCGGTAGATCTCTTTTTTTCGGTGTATATTTCGAAATCGGAATAAAGACAGACAAGGAGGAATCGTGAAAGCCGAACCAATACAGGCGAGGACCGCAGTCAAGGCGGGCGAGCCCGCTGGGGCGGCCGGCGTTGACCGGCCCGGCTACGACGCGCTTGCCGCGGAGTTCCGTTACGTGATCACGGACATGATCTGCCGGGCGGGCTCCGGTCATCTGGGCGGTGCGCTGAGCCTGGTCGAGATCGCGATCACGCTTTACTACCGGGTGATGAACATTCGGCCGCGAGCGCCGCGCTGGCCGGACCGCGACCGGCTGGTCGTTTCCAAGGGCCACGCCGGCCCGGTCATCTATGCCGCGCTGGCTTACCGCGGCTTCTTCCCGAGAAGCTGGTTGTCGACCCTGAACGCGGACGGCACACGGCTACCGAGCCACATGGACATGCGCCAGACCCCGGGCGTGGACATGACGGCCGGCTCGCTGGGTCAGGGCCTGAGCTGCGCCTGCGGGATTGCACTGGCCGCGCGCCGGGACAACCGGTCCTGCACGACCTATTGCATCATCGGCGACGGCGAAAGCAACGAGGGCCAAATCTGGGAAGCCGCCTTGTTCGCCGCGCATAACCGGATGGATAACCTCGTGGCGATCTGCGACTACAACAAGCTGCAGATCGACGGGTTCACGCGGGACGTGCTGGAACTGGAACCGCTGGCCGACAAGTGGCGCGCGTTCGGCTGGGCCGTCTTCGAGACGGACGGCCACGACTGGGACTCCGTGTACGACACGCTCATGGCCGCCAAAGCGGTACGCGGCAAGCCCGCCATGATCATCGCGCACACGATCAAGGGCAAAGGCAACGTCGTGGTGGAGAACATGCCGGAAAGCCATAACGTGAAGGTGCCGGATTCGGAGGCGTACGAGCGGTACATGAACGGCTTGGCGGCGCAGGGTTTCGCGTTGCCGTACGAATAGGGGAGAAACCATGAAACTGCACGAGCAGGAGATGCGGGCCGTGTATGGGAGTGTCCTGAACGAGCTGATCGAACAGGACCCGAACGTCTACTGCCTGGAAGCGGATCTGAGCAAAGCCACGGGCACGAACCCGCGGGTCAGCGCGGCACATCCGCAGAACTTCATCAACGTCGGCGTATCCGAGGCGAACATGGTGGGGCTCGCGGCGGGCCTCGCATCGCAGGGCAAGATCCCGTTCTGCGCGAGCTTCACATGCTTTGCGAGCCGCCGTGTTTACGACCAGATCACGATCTCGGTGGCCTACGCGGACAACAACGTCAAGATTGTCGGCACCGCGCCGGGCATCACGGCCGGCGCGAACGGCGGCACGCACATGTGTTTCCAGGACCTGGCCATCATGCGGGCGATGCCGAACATGCAGGTGTTCTCGCCGTGCGACGCGTACGAGCTGCGCGCGGTGCTCCGATTCATGGCGAGCGATCCGCATCCGACCTACATGCAGCTCATCCGGCCCAGGCGTGAACCGGTGTTCGACGACGACTACGCGTTTGACCCGCGCCAGGCCGTTCGTCTTCAGAGCGGCGAGCACGTGACGCTGGTCTCGACCGGCTACATGACGCCGTTCGCGCGCGCGGCGGCGCGCGCGCTCGGCAGCGAGGGCATTGGGGCGGACCTGTTGCACTACCCGTCGATCAAGCCGTTCGACTCGGACACGTTGGTCAAGTCCGCGTGCAAGACCGGCGCCGTGGTAACGGTCGAGAACCAGAACACCGTGGGCGGGCTCGGCGGCGCGGTCTGCGAGGTGCTCGCCGAACATTGCCCCGTGCGCGTGCGGCGGCTCGGCGTGCCCGACCGGTTCGGGGAAGTCGCGACCGAAGGGTATCTGTTCGACAAACACGGGTTCGGGCCGCGGCACATTGCCGAGGCCTGCCGCAGCCTGGCTCGCAACGCTGCTTAGAAAGGAAGGCAAGCCATGAGAATAGCCGTCGGATCCGCGGTCAAAGGCTTCGCGTTGAAGACAACGATCAAACAACACCTTGCCGGGCAGGGCCACGACGTGGTTGATGTCGGCTGTCACGACACGGACACGTTCGTGAAGTTCCCCTGTATCGGCGAACGGATCGCCGAAACGCTGCGGAACGGCGCCGCCGAGCTTGCGATCAACTGCTGCGGCAGCGGGACGGGCGCGAGCATTGCGGCGGGCAAGTTCAAAGGGGTCTGCGCCGTGAGCTGCGAGTCGGTGCAGACCGCGCGGCTCGCGCGCGTCGTGAACGACGCGAACGTGTTGTGCCTGGGCGAGTCGATCGTGAGCCCCGAACTCGCCTGCGAGATGGCGGACGCCTTCGTCAGCGGGTCGTTCCAGGACGCGAGCGGCATCCCCGCCGAAGTCCTGGCCTTCTGGCGCGAGGCCCGCGACGAGCTCATGACCCGCGGCGCAGAGGCAACCAGCCGCGAGATCGAGACACTGGCATGAAGAGATTCGCCCGCTGAACATCCGCCTTCGTCCTGAGGCACTGGCGCGCTCGGGACTACGGCGGGACAAGCGCGAAATCGCGCGAAATAGGGATTCGTAGACAGGACGATTTTGGGACAGGACGACGAGAGGAGCAATTGTGAAGTGCATCAAGACAGCGATTGTCGGATGCGGGGCGCGGTCCGAGGGGCATGCGCAGGCTGCGCTGAAGGGGTCCGGACTCGAGGTGGTCTTCGCCTGTGACGTGCAGCCCGCGCGTGCAGAAGAGAAGGCGCGCGCCTGGCAGGCCGAGCCGTGCACGGACTACAAGCAGGCATTTGCTGATCCGACGGTTGAGGCCGTGATCATCGTGACGAACGTCGAGACGCACGTGCCGATCGCGCGCGAGGCGCTGGCCGCCGGCAAGCACGTGATCGTCGAGAAACCGCTCGGCAACGACCTGGCGGCGGCCCGCGAGCTGGTGGCGCTCGGAGAGGAGAACGGGTTGGTCGCGCACATGTCCTACCAGGTCCGGTTCTCCAAGCAGCGCGTCCGGCTCAAGGAAGCCGCGGCACGGGTCGATCCCGTCCAGATCTACTCCGCGCACCAGCGCGGCATGATGAAGCCGCAGTTCCTGAACGCCACCCCGTTCTGCGGCATCATGGACGTGTGCGCCCACGACTTCGACCAGATCCTCTGGATCATGGACCGCCCGCCCGTGGCCGTGACCGCCTCGTTGCGACGCAACACGTTCACCAGCGATACCGATGCTGCCGATGTCTTGAGTGCGCTCATTGAGTTCGGAGACGGCCGCTCGGCAGTCGTCTGTTCGAGCATCGGCGCCAAGGAAATCGGGCGGCGACTCGACGTGATCGGGGCCTGCGGAAACATCTCCTCAAATGGCGGGGCACGCAGCAAGGGCGTCACGTTCGCCCGGTACGACAGCACCGGCACAAAGGATACCGTTGATCTGAGTGTCGCCGGCGAGGACGCTCTCGATTCCGACCTGCAGAAAGCCTTCGTCGCAGAAATTCGGGGCGGCCAGCGCTCACACGCCGCAAGGCTGGAAGACGGGTTGAACTCGCTTCTGGTCACGTTGGGTTGCCTGAAATCGGCGGAAGAAGGGAGGCGCGTGGCGTTGGCGCAATTCTAGCCGTGGCGGGGTGGTCGACAAACGTCAATCGGCGAAGGCTGCCTATGAACCTTCGGCTCACCCGAGACAATGACAAAGGAAGGAAGGACAACCACGAAGAGTTGCTGCCCGCTAAACACGCGAAATGACGCGAAAGGGCCTCTCCTTTTCGCGTATTTTCGCGTCATTTAGCGGGCAAGAAGAATTCCCTTGGCGGTCTATTTTCGAAGGAGGACCAGCATGTACTTAGGTATGCGAGACGTGATTGCTCATCGGACGATCGAGGATGACTACAGTGTGTTCCAGGACTTGGGCCTCACGGCGATGGAGGTCCGGATCGAGCGGGATCTGACGCTCCAATTCCTGGGCGACGCGCCGTTCTCGATCGCGGATGCGGAATCGAAAAGGCGGCTGCTCACGCACATGCAGCAACGTGGCGTCGAGATCAAGGGGCTGCTGCTCTGCACGAAATTCGACGGCAGCGAAGCAGAGACGCGCTGGGTGCGCGAAAGCGCGCGGTTCGCGCGTGAGCTGGGGATCGAATCGATGCGTGTCGACTGCGGCCGACCGGACCCGGGCGACGCGACCGGGCGCGACGCGCTGCTGTCCGAACTGGCTCCGGTCTTCGAGACGCTGCTCGATGCGGCGGGCGAGTCCGGCGTGAAACTCGCGCTCGAAAACCATGGGCCTTGGACGAACCAGCCGGAAGTCATGGGTGCGTTGCTCGACCTGCTCGCCGCGCGCGGGCTGCGGCTGTGCCTGGACACGGGCAATTTCTACTGCACGGGCCAGCGCCCGCTCAGCGAGGTCTACGCAACGATGACGCAGCTCGCGGAATACGTCACAACCACACACGTCAAGAACGCGTCGTATCCGGCCGAGTTCCGCGAGAGCCCGCGCGATTCGGAGCGGTTCCCCTACAAGAACCACAGCATCCGGATCGAACAGGGCGATATCGAGCATGCGAAGGTCTTCGGGATCCTGAAAGATGCCGGCTACGACGGAGCGTGGTTCTACGAGGACGAGGCGCTCTACCGCGTACCGGACGGAACCGACAAGGCCGAGACCATGGCCACGACGCTCGCCCGCCTGAAGGAGAACCTCGCAAGCGTCGAGGAGGCAACCGTACCGGCCGGAGCGTGAGCCGACGCATCGGAACCAGGAAAATGGCGCACACACCCAGCAGGAGTTTCTGCCCGCTAAACACGCGAAATAGCGCGAAGGGACCTCTCTTTTTCGCGGATTTTCGCGTGTTTGGCGGGCACAAGAATCTCACTTGAGGTTGTGCGTTCTGGGGAGGGACCATGAAAAAGGGACTGAACTTCTTGAGTTTCCCCCGCGATTTCGGCTTTCGGGACTGCTGCCGGATCGCGCGGGAACTCGGGTTCGACGGCGTGGAGCCGCGCCTCGCCGAGGCCGGCGAGTTCGGGATCGGCACACCAGACGCCGAGCTCGAGAAACTCGCGAAGGGCGTGGATATCGACATTCATTCGATGGCCTGCGGGCTCTACGGCACATTCCCGCTCAGCAGCCAGGACGATGCCGTGCGGCAAAGAGGCATTGAGATCGCGGCGCGCCACATCGAGATCGCCGCGCTGCTCGGGGCAGAGACCGTGCTCATCGTGCCCGGCCGGGTCAAAGGCAACGGATCGCGCGACGCGGCCCGAACACCCTACGACAGGGCCTATGAGAACGCGTTGCGGAGCTTCGCTGAAATCGCGAGGTCAGCAGAGAAGCACAAGGTCCATGTCGGGATCGAAAACGTCTGGAACATGTTCCTGCTCTCGCCGTTGGAGATGCGCGCCTTCATCGACGCGATCGGCAGCGACTACATCGGCGCCTACGTCGACGTAGGCAATGTGGTCGTCACCGGATATCCCGAGGACTGGATCCGGATCCTGGGCCCGAGAATCAAGAAGATCCACATCAAAGACTTCAAGCGCAGCGTCGGCAACATCGGCGGGTTCTGTTCCCTGGGCGAGGGTGATGTGGACTGGCCCGCGGTCATGTCGGCGCTTACCGACACGGGCTACGACGACTACTGCACGCTCGAGTTCGCGCCGGTCTATCAGACGTACTCCGAACAGCTGCTGCGGAACAGCCTCAGCTTCATGCGGTTTGCCATGGACGGGAGCGATAGCGATGAACGAACAACATGATTTCCTGGCCGTCACGGCGGCCGAGCTCGGCAACGGCACCAGCTTCTCGGTCGAGATCCTCGATTCGAACATCGATCTGTACCACGACATTGCGCGGGTCATGTTCGACCTGGTCGCGCGCAACAACGCGGCAGGCCAGCCGACCGCCATGATCGTGCCGGTCGGACCCGTGTTCCAGTACCGGCGTTTCGCACGGCTCGTGCGGCTCTACGATCTGGACCTGACGCACACGCGCTTCTTCTTCATGGACGAGTACCTGAACGGGAACGGCCGATGGATCGGGCAGGATTCGCCGCTCAGCTTCCGGGGCTTCGTGCGCCGGGAGCTGCTCGACCGGCTGCCGGCCGAGCGCGCGTTGCGCGAGGGCCAGGTGCAGTTCCCGGACCCTGCGGATCCCTCGGCATACACTACGATGCTGGACGAACACGGCGGCGCGGACCTCTGCGTTGCCGGGGTCGGGATCTGCGGGCATCTCGCGTTCAACGAGGCGATGCCCGAGGACCGGATCGCCGCGGACGACTTCGCGCGGCTGCCCGCGCGTGTGCTCGAACTGACGACAGAAACGCGCACCATCAACGCGCATACGGCGGCGAACGGGAACCTGGCGGCCATCCCGCAACGCGCCGTAACCGTCGGCATGCGCGAAATCCTGGCCGCGCGCGAGATCCGGGTCTACATGGAGCGGGACTGGCAGCCGGCAGTCGCGCGGCGCATGATGCACGGGCCCGTCACGCCCGAATGCCCGGCCTCGCTGCTGCAGCGACATCCGAACGTGCACGTGATCATGACCCCGACAGTCGCTGCCGCCCCGTTGCAGGCGTTGCGATGAACATCATCGACTTCCATCATCACCCGTTCGACGAGCCGGACTATGTACCGGCGCTGATCGACCGGATGGACGCGTTGGGCATCGACCAGGTCTGCCTGAGCGGGCTCGGGCGCATGGGCCTCATGCAGGACGACGACGATGTGCTGCGCGCGATGCGCGCGTACCCGCGGCGCGTGATCGGGTTCGTGTTCGTGCGGCCCGGGTTCGACACAGCGAAGAAGATCGAACGATACCACGCGCTCGGGTTCCGCGGCGTCAAAGTTACGTGCCCCGCCCTGCCCTACGATGCGAAGGAGTACTACCCGCTCTGGGAGACCGCCTGCGCGTTGGACATGCCGGTCCTGTTCCATACCGGCGTCGTCACCATGCCGGGCGCAGGGCCCGCTGACGATATCTCGAGCGTGCGCATGCAGCCGCTGCTGCTCGAGCCGATCGCGCGCGCGTTCCCCGAACTCAAACTGGTCATGGCGCACTGCGGGATCAGTTTCACGATGGACATCTCCGATGTCATCAGGCTGGTCCCCAACATCTACTGCGATCTCTCCGGCTCCGCCGCGCCGACCGGCTGGCGCAGACGGATCACGCCCGAGAAGTTCAAAAAGTTCTTCTGGTGGGACGGCGCGCTCGAGAAGATCCTGTTCGGCACCGACGTGCATTGGCGCGACCTCGGTGCCGTGCTGGGAATGGACCGGACGCTGTATGCCGACCTTGGGCTGACCGACGCCGAGAGCGCGAAGATCTTTGCCGGTACGGCCGCCACACTGCTCGGGATTGCACCCAACGACTTGGGTCAGGCGCGCCGGGCGAGTCCGCGAACCCGGAGCCGACTGCACCCCGATGCTCGATTTGGAGTTTCAACTACGAAACACGCGAAAGCCGCGAAATAGGGAGTCTGTTTGTTCACGTCAGTACAGAAGTGTACTGTTTCGGTACGTTTGTTGATTGCGAAAGACGCTTGGCAGGACTAGCTTTCTGATTGGATTCATCACTGGGCTTACACGGAGCCCGGAATCGTGTTAGACCAAGAAGCGCGCTTCAGCCGTCCGAATCGCCACGTCGGGCCCGCCGGCCCGCATACCGAGGAGAACGCGTTATGCATGCGCATTGCAGAGCCATCGGCATATGCCTGTGCTGCGGCCTCGTGGTTGCGGGGCTGCTTGCCGGACCGCTACATGCCCGGGCGGCCGGGCAGAACGTGACTGTCGAGTTCTCGCTCTATCGCCCGTCGACCTTGATCAGCGGCTCGATCTACCTTTACCTGCGCAATTCAGGAAAGGCCGATATCGGGCTCGAGAACGTCCGCATCGACGGTGTCCCGATCGATCAGCTTGTGGAGCAGCAGATCGTCGGCTGGTACCGGTTGCGACCGCACACCATACGGCCCGGGCAGATGGGAGAACTCCTGATTCGGTTCCAATCGCTTCCGCTGGCCACGGCGACTGCCTTGTTCGTCGGCGAGCAGACATCGGCCGAGCTCCGCGTCGGCGTCCGGTGCACGGACGGCAGTTCGCTGGAAGAGACTGCCCACCTTGTCAACCGGCCGGAGCCCGTGCAAATCAACTTTGTCGGGTTCGGCCCGAACCTGAAGCGGCTCTACATCTACGTGCAGAACAACCGGCGCGTGCTCGACAACGAAAAGGTCACGTACGAACTGCAGACCGTTTGCGTGGATGGCGAGGACGTCACGGCGCGCAGCCGGATCGGCCAGCCCAAGCTCGGGGCGACGGTGGTTCCGGTCGAGGTCCTGCTGGCCGAGCCCTTGACCAAAGGGCGCGCCGCCGTCGTAACGATCGCCACGAAACAGGGCGTGCGCACGGGACTGACGCTGCGGGCGATCCCATCCGAATTCCCGATCCAGATCGTGATGTTCCACCAGATAAGAAAAGACTGCGTCAGGGACGTCTACAACCATGGCGCCACGTGTATCGGGTTCTGTGGCAGGAAACACAGGAAGATGATGCTGACGGAGGCCGGCCGGCTCGGGCTCGACACCTTCTACTACGGGCAGAAGGACAACCTGAAAGTCTTCAAGCAATACTGGAAGCCGGAATACCCGCCGATCAAGGGGTTCTGGATCGACGAGATCGACGACGAGCCGGTCCAGACCTGTTTCAACGTGATCAACGCGGCCGAGAAACACTACAGGCCGGAAGGCAGGCATATCCCGCTGCACACGATCAACATCATGTCGTCGCACCATCCGCACGGCGAGAACTGGTTCGAGCTCGGCGACGCCGTGACCCATTCCTACGGGCTCGGTCGCGTCGGGGTCGGCCACACCGCGACCCTGGGCTCGTTCCGGTCCCTGCCCGGAAAGGAGTACCGGCGTGCGCGCCGCCCGTTCATGCCGTACCTGCGCAGCGCGGAGATCGGCCTGGAAATCGACCGCGAGTCGCGCCGCATGATCGGCGAATCGCCGCTGCACGGCTACCCGATCATGCCTGCCGAAGAGCGGGTCATGACCTACGGCGCCCTGATGGAGGGCGCGAAAGGGGTCCTGCACTGGGGCTACGGCCTCATGTACTACAAACGTACGCCGAACTGGTTCAGCAAGAAGCACTGGGCGCTGCGCGTGTCGATGGGCGCATTGCCCGGCAACATGGCGTTCGGCTACAGGATTCCCGGCTACATCGTCAAGGACCTCAAGGCCGTGTGGGACGAGATCGGGCGAATCAATGCGGAACTCCAGACCATCGGCCCGCTGGTCGCGATCAGCGATGTCTCGGACCTCGCCGATATCGCACGCGTCGTGCCGGAAACCGGGCCGCGCGCCTGGGGCGGGCGCGCCGCGGAGGCTGCGGCGCTGCTGTGCGGGAACGACACGCTCCTGGTGCTTGTGCTGAACATGAATCTCGAGACGCACTGGTCGAACAAGCGCAAGCGCGACAAGAGGATGCGGTCGTACCGGCCGGTGGACGCCACGGTCAACGTCCGGATCCCGCCATGGTTGAAACCACGAGACACGTTCGCCGTGCACTACACGGGACTGCGCCGGATGCGGGGCCGACCGGGACGGGACGGCATGCTGTTCCGGTTCCCGCGCCTGGCGAGCTCAGCCGTCCTCGTCGTCACGGCCGACCCCGCGCTCTACACAAAGATGGGCGCAACGCTGCAGGGCATGCAGAGACGGTTGCGGGCTATCCGAACCGACAGGCCGGAACCGCTGCCGGAATGCTACAAGGAGGAAGAATGAACTGCCACAGCAACAAGCGGAAGGTGTGCGTCCGGGCGGCAGCCATCCTCACGGTCCTGTGCGCGAGCGCTTGCGGCGGCGCGCGCCACGACGATTTCCAGGGCGCGCACGCCGGAACGGGCTGGCGGGGCGAAGGCGGCACATGGCAGGTCGTTGACGGCCGCTATGCGCATACCAGAGAAAAAACCGACGGAGGCGCGGCCTACGCGGTCTCTCCGTTTCCAATCGCCGACGGTACGATCGCCGTGCGCGCGACCGCCACACAGCACAACCGAGTCAACGGGGGCGGCTGTTTCGGAATCGCCAAGTACATGGACGCCGATAACTGGTACGCGGTCAGGTACGGCTCCTACGGCGCCGTCGCGGTGGTCGTGCATGCCGGCGGCAAGCGGCGGATTATCTCGACCGGATACCACTTCAGACCCAAACGCGACCAGACGTACGACGCAAGAATCCTGATCAAGGGCTCCCGCCTGCTCGTCTGTCTCGACAAACGCGCCATCGCCGTGGTCGAAGGCCTGCCGGTGTTCGACGGGCCGACATACGCCGGGCTGTTCGCGTTGTCGGCCTGTGCGTTCGATGATGTTCAGGTCTCAAAGGAACTGCTGCCGGAATGAACATCATCGGTCAGCATCCCGTCGAGTGGGAGATTGAATATCCACCAGCCAACAAGGTGGCCATCTTCTTCACGCCAAGCATGCGGAACGCTTCCGTTGAACCGCAGCCCGTGCCTCACAGCTTCCGCCGCCGAAACGCGCTGGGCGGATGGCCCGTGCGCTGCTTGAACTGTTTGCTGAAGAAGTACGGATCGCAGTAACCGAGCTGATCGGAAATCTGGCTGACGGTCAGGCTCGAAAAACGAAGCATGTCCTTTGCGGACACGATCCGCGCACCGATCAGGAACTCGCCCGGTGTCATGCCCTTGTGCCGCTTGAACAACCGGATCACGTGGTTCGGCGTGCAGCCGAGCCGGCGCGCCAAGTCCTCGAGCGCGTGCGAACGGTCCGGATGCCGGGTCATCTCGCGGCAGACCGCGTCGATCGCCGCGGCGTGACGACGATCCGGTTCGGGCAGCGCCGGACGCACGTCATATTCCCGTATCACGCGCAACGCGGCCTGTAGCCAGTAGCACCCGGTCGGCTCATCCTTCGCGCGAAAGGCCGTGACACTGCGCTTCAGCAGCCCCGTGAAGAACGGCACGTCGTCGATACGACGGTGCCGCGGCATCTCTTCACAGCCGAATGCGACCGGCCGCCCTGCCCCGTCCATGGGATCGAAGTGGATCCCGTAGACCAACAGCGGATGCGCCGGATCCTGCGTGCCAAGATGACGCTCGGCCATGCGCAGAATGAAACAGTCGCCCGCACCCAGCTCGTAGCTCACGTCCGGCGCCTGCAGCCGGCCCGACCCGCCGCCCATGAACCATAGATGATGCCCCGTCCAACGGTTCCGGTCGCTGTCCCAGCTCCAGCCCGGCGGATTGTACGTGATATGCGCATGGTAGATCCGCACCGCCATCCCTTCATTCGTCATGGTGATATACTACATGGTATGGAATAATGCGTCCATTGAATAGCTGACCAACGTGACGACAGTATGTAGACAAAGCACAACTAACGTACGGACCGATCGCACACGAGGGATTTAACCACAGAGGACACAACGCGGCATAGCCGCAGCCAAAGGAGAAGAGTAGCCGCAAAAGATCGCATAGACCGCAGAATAGACGCTGGCTGCCGTGGCTCTTTGCGTTTCTTTGCGCTCTTTCGCGGCGATTCCCTCAGGCGTTTCTCGGGAGGGACAAATGGCAACGCAGATGAAAGTGATTCAGGCTGGGGTCGGGGGATTCGGCAAGCAGTGGGTCAAGACGCTGGCGGCGGATAGGGCGGTCAAGGTGGTCGGGCTGGTGGATCTGAAGGAGGACGCGCTGGAAGCGGCCTGCGCGCTGGGCGGGCATACGAAGGACATCTGCTTCGGCTCGCTCAAGGAAGCGCTCGGCAAAGTCGCAGCGGACGCGGTGGTTTGCGTGACGCCGCCGGAACACCATCGTCGGGTCGTTGTCGAGGCGCTGCGGACGGGGCTGGACGCGATCAGCGAGAAGCCGATGGCCGGCACGATGGCAGACTGCAAAGCGATGCTGCGCACGGCGCGGGAGACGGGCCGCACGTACGCGGTGAGCCAGAACTACCGGTACATGCCGGCGATGTGGACGGTCGCGGACCTGATCCGGCGCGGCCGGATCGGCGAGGTCGGGCAGGTCACAATCGACTTCTTCAAGGGCGTCCGCTTCGGAGGGTTCCGCAGCCGGATGGACTATCCGCTTCTGATCGACATGTCGATCCATCATTTCGACTTGATCCGGTTCCTGACGGGTCTGGACCCTCTCAGCGTGCACGGCGTCTCGTGGAACCCCGCGTGGTCGCACTACGCGGGCGATGCGTCGAGCTCGGTGTTGTTCGAGATGGCGAACGGCGCGCGTGTGATCTACAACGGGAGCTGGTGCGCGAAGGGCGACTACTGCGACTGGGCCGGCAACTGGCGGATCGAGGGCAGCAAGGGCACCATTCTCTACCGCAACGGCAACCTACGGCTGGTGAAAGCGGCGCTGTACAAACAGGACACGGACGAACCCGTCGCTGTAAAGGACCGGCCGAGAACGCCGCAGGCCTCCGTCCTGCACGATTTCATGCGCGCGCGCAGGAACGGGCGTCCCGCGCAGACAGACGTGGCGGACAACATCAAGAGCGTCGCCATGGTCTTTGCGGCTGTCCAGGCCGTGAAGAGCGGCCGGCGCGTACCCGTGCTGGACAAGGGGCTGCGCACGCTGCTGGCGGGGTGAGAATCGAGCGCTCGGGCCAGGCCGTGCAGAGCAGCCTGCCACGCAGCGAAGCCGCGTTGTGCCTCTTTGCGGCTACTCTTCCTTTTCGCGTCCTTTAGCGTGTTTAGCGGGCGGCTCTCTCGAAAAGTCCTTGGCCGTGCACCTGTCCGGCCGGTATGATCCCGACCTTCTGCCTCGCCGCGGACATACCCGCGCGGGGCCTGATCCACGGTTTCGAACTGCCGGGAAGGTGGAGCGCCATGCAGGGACCGGGTGCAGACGGCCAACCAGCCAACGAGAGTGCCATGGCAACCGTTGACCTCTGCGGACGCTGGGAGTTGCGACGCGACGGCGAAGAGCGACCGCTGCCCGCCACGGTGCCCGGCTGCGTGCACACCGACCTGCCGGCGGCCGGCGAGATCCCGGACCCGTTCTTCGGCAAGAACGCGGAACAGGTCGCGTGGGTGGGCGAAACCGCCTGGACCTATTCGCGTGCCTTCGAGCTCGACGCCGCATTGCTCGAGCGCGCCCGCGTCCTGCTCGAGTGCGAAGGGCTCGACACGCTGGCGACGATCCGGCTGAACGGCAAGGAGGTCGGCCGCACGGACAACATGTTCCGGTGCTGGAAATTCGACATCAAGCCGCACGTCCACGCCGGCACGAACGAGATCGAAATCCGGTTCGAATCGACGCTGCCGCATATCGCAGCGGAGCAGGAACGCGGGTTCCTGATGCACATCTTCCAGCTCATGGGCGACAACTACTCCATCATCCCCGGGGGTCAACACGTCCGGAAATGCCAGTCGCACTACGGTTGGGACTGGGGCCCGAAGCTGGTGACCTGCGGCATCTGGCGGCCGATCCGGCTCGTGGCGTTCGACGCCGCGCGCATCGAGCAGGTGCGCTTCACGCAGGACCACGCGACCTCCGGCCTCGTGCGCGTGGCGGCCGAGCTCGGCGTGGAACGGGTGAGCGAGGCCGAAGTTCGCGTCGAAGCGACGCTCCGGCACGAGGACACGCCGCTCGACACGACGCAGGCGCCGGTCGACGGCACGCGCGCCGTGTTCGCGTTCGACGTGCGGGACCCGAAGCTGTGGTGGCCGAATGGAATGGGCGAGCAGCCGCTGTACGAGGTCGAAATCCGGCTGCTCGACGCGCACGGGCGGCTGCTGGACTCCCTGCAGCGCACGATCGGGCTGCGCACGCTGCGGCTCGAGCGGGAACCGGACGACGCGGGACAGAGCTTCCAGTTTGTGGTGAACGGGACATCGTTCTTCGCGAAGGGCGCAAACTGGATCCCCGCCGACTCGTTCCTGACACGGGCCTCTCCGGCGCAATACGAGCATCTCGTCGCGAGCGCTGCCGCCGCGAACATGAACATGCTGCGCGTGTGGGGTGGCGGCATCTACGAGCAGGACTGTTTCTACGACCTGTGCGACCGGTACGGTCTGTGCGTGTGGCAGGACTTCATGTTCGCCTGCAGCGCGTACCCGTCGGACCCCGCGTTCCTCGAGAACGTGCGGCACGAGGCCGAGCAGAACGTGAAGCGTCTGCGCCACCACGCGTGCCTCGCGCTGTGGTGCGGGAACAACGAGATCGAGATGATCCAGAACAAGCTGCTCGGCGAAGGCGACGGCGAGGGCCGTATGACGTGGGCCCAGTACAAGGCCTTGTTCGACGAGCTGCTGCCCGGGGTCGTGCGGGAAACGGATCCGGAGCGCGACTACTGGCCCTCGAGCTCGCACTCGCCGCTGGGCGACCGGCTGGACGCGAACCAGCCGGGCTCCGGGGACGCGCACCTGTGGGCGGTCTGGAGCGGCAACCAGCCGCCCGAATGGTACCGGACCTCCGAGCACCGGTTCTGCAGCGAGTTCGGGTTCCAGTCGTTCCCGGAACCGGACGTCGTCGCGACCTTCACGGCACCCGCCGATCGCGAGGTGACAAGCGAGGTCATGACGTTCCACCAACGCCAGCGCGGCGGCAACCGCAAGGCGCTCAACTACCTCGCCGACTGGTTCCGGGCGCCGGCGGACTTCGAGATGCAGCTGTGGCTCTCGCAGATCCTGCAGGGGCTGGCCGTGAAATGCGGGGTCGAACACTGGCGCCGGCGCATGCCGCAGACGATGGGCGCGCTGTACTGGCAGCTCAACGACTGCTGGCCCGGCCCGTCCTGGGCCTCGATCGACTGGCCGGGTAACTGGAAGGCGCTGCAGTACATGGCGCGGCGGTTCTTCGCCTCGCCGCTCGTGACCGGGCTGGAGGACGCGGAGCGGGGCAGCGCGGAAGTGCACGTGACGAACGACGGGGCGCAGCCGCTTCGGGGCGCTGCGGTGTGGACGGTGTTCGACATGGCGGGCGCCGTGCTGCTGGACGGGCGGATGGACGCGGAAGTGCCGGCACGCAGCAGCGCGTCGGTCGGCACAATCGAACTCGGTTCATGCATCGACAGCCACGGGGCGGACGGGTTCGTGGTGTGGCTCGAGCTGGAGGTCGACGGCACAACCGTTTCCTCGAATCTCGTGCTGCTCGCGCGGCCGAAGGCGCTCGCGCTGTCGGAGCCGAATGTGACGGCCCGCGCACGGCAGGCAGAAACCGACGCGTTCGCCGTGAGCCTCAGCGCCGACAAGCCGGCGCTCTGGGTGTGGCCGGAGCTGCCCGGCGCGCGCGCGCGCTATTCGGACAGGTTCTTTCACCTGCTGCCCGGCCGCACCGTCGAGGTGCTGGTCCGGCCCGAACGGGACATGGACGCGGACGAGTTCCAGGCCTGCCTCAAAATACACAGTCTGTGGAATGCGTGTGCGCAGGGCTAGCCCAACCGTGAAGATGAACGCACCATAAGGCAAACGACTAAGCGTGAGACCGACCAGCCGTTTCAGATCCAGCCACGTACCACTAGCCAGCCCGGCTCAGGCCGCGTACATCGTGCGCTGCAGGATTGCCCGCTGCATGTCACGGGGCAGGCTGACGTATCGACTGGTCCAGCCACCGACCCGGACCATGAGGTTCCTGTGCTTCTCGGGCTCCCGCATCGCCTGCTCCAGGTCGGCCCTGTTCAGCGCCGTGATCATCAACTGGCAGCCGCCCCGCTCGAAGTAGGTGCCCAGGCACTGCTCGAGCTTACGCCTGTTGGGCCCTCTGAACATCTCGCGGTTCACTTTCAGATTCTGCACGTACCCGCCATGCATGCAGCGCGGCTTCACCATCGAGTTCAACAGCGCGGTCAAGCCCTGCGTGTCGCGGCCCGGCGTGGGCGCGTTCCCGATCGCCATCGGCTCGAACGCCTTCCTGCCGTCGGCCGAGGCGCCGGTCACGCGGCCCATGTCGTAGCCGCCGGGGTTCATGCTGCAGATCGTGAAGTAGTCGAGCCCGGCCCGCCTGCCGGCCTCGAGCACGTCGGCACAGACGAATTCGTGCAGCGCGCACAGCAGCGTGTCGACGCCCTCGTGATCGTTGCCGTACTTGGGCAGCCCCAGCATGGCCCGCCGTTCCCGCTCGTGGCCTTCGAAGTCGCTGTCGAGCATGTCGACGAGCTGCGCAAGCGTCATGACGCCACGCTCGTAGACGAGCGTGCGGATCGCGAACAGGCTGTCGGCGACGTTCGTCAGTCCGTAGGTCTCGATCATGCCCCCGTTGTAGTCGATCCCGCCGTCGACGATCGACCGGCCACGCTCGATGCATCGCCCGTTCAGCATGCTCATCAGCAGAAACGACCCGTGCCGGCGTTCCGCCTCGAGCTCGGCGGCGTGGCGCCGGGCCATGAGCCGGTGCGTGTAGCCGACCTGTTTCTTGAACGCAGCGACAATGCCCTCGAACGTCCGAAATGCCGAGCGCTCGCCGCAGGCGAGTCCGATTTGGGCGCCGGTCCGCGCGTCGCGCCCGTTGTGAAGCACCAGGTCGAGCGCGGCGAGGTAGTTCAATTTCGCGTTCGGCGAGTTCAGGCTCTTGCCCTCGATCGCAAACTCACCGCAACCGACGGGGATATACTGCTCCGCGTCGGGCAGAGAGGCGCCGTAGGTCTCGCACACGGCCGGCACGTTGACTTCGTCGTTGTAGAGCGCGGGATGGATGCAGCCCGCCCCGATCAGGTCCAACGCCTTTTCCATCAGCGCGGGAGCCTGGCCCGGATAGAACCGCAGCGTCAGGTTCGGCTCGGTCACCCCCATCCTTCGGGTCACCTCCATCGCGGCCAGCGCGAACCGGTCGGCGTTACTCTCGTTCCTGCGCCCGCGCCCGCCCGTGATGATGCGGCCCTGCGCCGCCGCCCCGATCTTGCCCTCGGAACTCAGGTCGGCGATCAGCCGCCAGAGTGAACTGATGACGCTCAGGGCCTGCTCTTCGGTGAGCGTCCCGGAATCGATATCGCCGGCGTAGAAATCGCCCAGGTACACGTCCATGCGGCCGTAGTTGTCCATGTAGCAGACCAGGCTGTAGATCCACATGAGTTGCGCGGCCTCGAGCAGGTTGCCCGGCGGGTCCACGGTAATCCGGCGCAGCGCCGCCGCCATCCGATGCAGCTCGGACTTGCGCTTTGAGTCGGTCGCTGCCGCTGCCTTCGCCAGTGCCTCCTTCTCGTAGTGCAGGCACACGTCGCGTACGACAGCCAGCATCAGCAGCATGCCTTCGTACAGCCCCCCGTCGGCCCCCACGCGTGCCTTGTGACGGCGGATCTCCCGCTCCAACCCGCACAGGCCCAGGCGCAGAAGCTTGTCGTAGTCGAGTGAAGCACACGCCAGCCGAAGGAAGATGTCCGTGTAGCCGTACGCGCTCTGCGCAGGGCCCAGGTTCTGCCTGAGCTCCTCGGAGACCAACGCGCCGTAGATGTAACGCGTCTCCTCGGTACGCCAGAACGCGCTGAGCGCGTTCAGCCGGTCGCGATGCTCACTGCCCGCGGGCAGCTCTGCCACTGCCTTGCGCACAAGATCGTGATGACAGTAGTAGCCGCCGACAAAGGCACCGTGCCGGTGATAGGAGACGCCGTCCTGCGCCGTGAGCGGGACGCCCGCCCGGTACTTCCCGGCCAAACCGCGATCGTTCGCAACGTCCGAAAGCGCCATGATACTGAACCCGGCCAACGGCCGATGCTCCTTGCGCCCCGCGATCAGATCATAGGGCCGTATCCCCGCGCACAGCGCCGGGAAGAGCGCCTTGGTGCACATCGCCTCGCGCACGGCCCTGTGATGAGCCGCATGCTCCCGGTATGCGTTCGTGAACGCCTCCGCGATGGCCAGCTTTGTCTCTGTTTCGGGGGTACCTGTATGCATGAGGGGCCTCCTTGTCGCATGATAACTCCAAATATTAGTCAGTATGTTGGTGACATCGCAATGGGCCTGCCTGTACAGTTTTGTATTGGTTCGGTGGTAATTTCGTCGGTTGGCCAAGGACGGGGTGCGGATATGTCGATAGTGGAGCTGGAACGGGATCGGTTCCTCGCACTGTTCTGCGATGCCGAGGTCGCGCTGCGATTCGATCAGCCGCTGGTCGGGCTGGGCAGCAAACCGGAGGATGTCGCGGTGCGCGAGCGGGTCCGCGACGTGCACGAGTTCAACCTGGTCGTAGAGGGCGCGATCACGGGCGAGATCGGGGGACAGCCGGTCTCGGCGGGAAGCGGGTCGCTGCTGTGGTTCATGCCGGGCAAGCCGCACTCGTTGTGCTGGCACAAGGGTCTGATGTACTACTACATCAGCTTCACGCTTTCCCGGGCCGAGGCGGGTTACTCACTGAGAGACAACCACGTGCTCGTAGAGAAGGCATGGGATCTGCGCCGGCACATGCACGACGTGATCCGCACGCACGCGGGAGCCGAGCCGTACCGGGAAGCACGCCTTCGGATCCTCATGGGTTTCCTGGCAGGCGAGCTGTTCGTGCGGACATCCCCGAGGCGGGGCAGCCGCTACAAGAACGTGTTCACGTTCCAGCAGAAGCGAACGCTGGAGGAATACTACCACCGCAACACGGGAAAGCCGGTCTCACCGCGGGAGCTGGCCGCGTGTCTGAAGCTCTCGTACGACTATTTCTCGCGCATCTTCCGCAACACCTACGGCGTGTCGCCGCGCGACTGGATCGTGCGGGAACGGGTCGGCATCGCCGCGGTGCGCCTGCTCGAGGGCCGCCGGAAGATCCAGGACCTGGCCGACGAGCTGGGGTATCGGGACATCTACTTCTTCTCGCGGCAGTTCAAGCAGATCACCGGGCTCTCCCCACTCGCGTTCCGCAAGAACCACGTCGCGCTCTCGAACCTGCCGGAGGATGAAGCGCGTGGGCGGCGCGGGCGACGGCGGGTGCCGGGCCCTGCAGAAGACGAACGTGGTCCCTGAGCAGGCAGGCAGTGCCGCAGCCACTCCTGGCTGCGGCCCGGGCGCGAAACCGCCGTCGAGGCCCGCAGGCAGGAATGCGTGCGGTACTTGTCCTCACCGTCGGCGGCCGCCTTCTCACGTGGCAGGCAGCCACACGCTCATCTCGCCGGCACCGCGGTTGTTCCACGCATAGTACGGCATCAACCGGATGTCGACAGGCCGAGACGTCGTCGGCGCATCGCGGAACAGTGCGGTGTCGGGCGCGACGACGCCGACGCTGCGAGCCGAGCCTTCGAGCACGGTCACGCCGCCCAGCAGGTTCTCCTCATGACGCGCCGCGAGCTGCGCGTCCCGGGGCATCCGCACGTCCCACAGCGAAACGTCGTCCGGCAGGTCGGCGGACTCGAGACAATAGACGACGGGCCCGCGCTCGACCGCCGTGTGCCCGCGCGTTTGCTCGACCAGCGGATGGCTCGCCGTGAGCCGCACCTCCATCGGCACGCTCAGTGCGACGACGTCACCGTCGGACCAGGACCGGGCCAACTCGGCATAGCTGCCCGGCTCCGGCCGACCGGCCGGCACGCCGTTCACGCGCAGGTCCGCCTGCTTCGCCCAACCCGGGACCCGCAGTCTCAGCGTGCATTCGCCGGCAGGCGCGCTTTCAACGGTCAGCTTCACCTGGCCCTGCCACGGATAGGCGGTCTCCTGCCTGAGCGCGACACGTCGCCCGTCCGGCAGCCGCGTGTCGAGCCGGCTCCCACCGTACAGGTGCACCCAGAGCCCGTCGTCCGATGTGCTGTAGATCCAGTTTTGCAGCTTGGCCAGCGTGCGCAGCACCTGCGGCGGACAGCAGTAGCATCGGAACGTAAACCAACGTTCGGTCGAGTCCTGACTCAGCAGCGGCATGCGCTGCGCTTGCGCGAGCGGGTTCGTGTACCGGAACTTCGTGCCGTCGAGACTCACCGGCGACAGCGCGCTGTTGTAGAGCACGCGTTCCATCACGTCGGCATACTTCGCCTCGCCGGTCAGCGCGAGCATGCGCCGGTTCCACATCGCGTGCCCGATGTTCGCGCAGGTCTCGTTGTAGGCCGTGCGGTTCGGCAGCTCGTAGTCCAATCCGAACGCCTCGTGCACAGGGTCGCGGTGCGAAGAGACACCGTGATGATAGGCACCGACCGCGCCGGTGATGTACATCTTGCGCTCGACCACGTTGCGCCAGATCCGTTGCAGCGCTTCGAGCAGCGCCGTTTCGCCGGTTTCCGCATAGAGATCCGCCGCACCGCAATACAGGTATGTCGCGGTCACAGCGTGGCCGACCGCCTCGGACTCCGCGCGCAGCGGCGTGCGCGTCTGGTTCTGGTCCGTGCCGCCCTCCGCGGAGCCGCGCATGTCCACAAAAGTCTGTGCCAGCGCCAGGTACCGTTCGGCGCCGGTCGCCCGGTACAGGTCGACCGCGCCCATGATGTTCGAGGGGTTGAACCCGAAATGCGCAAGCTCCGGCGGGCGCGGCATGAACACGTCGTAGAGGTGGTCGCCCAGCCGCGTCGCGATCTCGAGGAACGACGTCTTGCCGGTCACCCGATGATGCACGCTCGCCGCGGTCAGCAGATGCCCCATGTTATAGAGCTCGTGCGTGTGCAGATCGTCCCAGCGCGCGCGGTCGGTCAGCTGGACCTGGGTCGAGATGTAGCCGTCCTCGTCCTGCGCCTTGCCGATCACGTCGATCGTGCCGTCCATCAGCGTATCGAGCGCCGCGTCGCCGGTCGCACCGTAGACGTGCGCCATGGCCTCGAGCCACTTGTAGCAATCGCCGTCGCTCCACTTCGTACCGCGATGCTCGCCCGTTTGCAGCCCGGCCGCGACCGCGAAGTTCGCGAGCAACGCGGCGTTGCCCGGATCTTCCAACGCGCGCTGCATGCTCGCGATCATCCTGCCGCGGCACAGTTCGAAGCGGTCGGCCCAAAACCCGTCGGTCCACCGTACGTCCGTATGCGGTACCGGCTTCAGTTTCGTATGCGCCCTCGTCGCCGTCTCAATCGGTGCCGTCGTCATGTGCTTTTCTCCTTATTCGACATTCATCATTTCTCCGACCTCTGTGAAGCTCTGTATTACTCACTGTCAAAAATCTTGTTTTTCTGGAACGATTCTTCTTCTGCCTCCCCTATCGTACTCATCTCTCGTACTCATTCATCGTTCCGCATCCAGATCGATAGGGGAGTACGATGGAAGAGTACGTTGGGAGAGTCCCCTTTCGCGTCATTTCGCGCCTGTCCCGCCGTAGTCCCGAGCGCGCCAGCGCTTTGGGACGAAAGCGGATGTCTAGCGGGCGGATCTCTCTTTGGCTGCGGCTGAGCCGCGCCGTGTCCTCCGCGGTTGGATCTCTCCTGGTTCTGCGTTCCCTAGAAGGGTATCCGGGTGTGAGAAAGCGAGGAATGGCAGCAGGTCGGAATGTTTGTCAGGAAGTCGGAATCCGGCCGAATTCGGCGGCCTTGCAGTAGTCCGACGGCGACGCGCCGGTCACCTTCTTGAACAGCCGGCTGAACGTGTAGAGGTCCATGTTCAAGTCCGCGGCGATCTGGGAAAAGTTCTTCGAGGTCGTCTGCATCAGGTGCCTGGCCCGCGCGACGCGGGCGCGCTGGATCTGCGCGGTCAGCGTCACACCCGTCTCATGCTTGACCAGCTCGGACAGATGCGACGGGCTCACGCCACAGGCCGTGGCGATCTCCTTGCGGCCAATCCGTTCGGCGCAGTGTTCCAGGACATAGTCCAACGCGCGCTGCACGGTCCGCGACCGGCGCGGCTGTCCCGCGGCTCGTTTCATCTTCGCGAGCTGCAGCAGGACCGAACCGAACTCGAGCTCCGCGAGCCCCTCGTCGCCGTTTCTGCGGGCGAGCAGGCAGTTCTCGAGGAGGCGCCGCAATTCCGTCGTGTCCTCGGACGCACGCACGCATTCGGGGAACAGCTCGAAGAGGCGGGCGCGGGCGGCAGGCTTGAACACGATCTGGATGTTGATGACCGTCAGCGCGCGTTGGCTGCCGAACTCGGCGCTGAAGCGCGTGCGCGGCGGGATGAGCAGCGCGTCGCCGGCCTCGAGCGTGACCTCCCAGCCGTTACCGTAGATGCGGTTGCTCGATTCGCAGATGAACGTCAGCAGCGTGTGCGGCGGGCGAACATCCGTCACCCCGCCCCCGGGCTCGACCGGGTAGTGATGCCGGTCGATCCGCAGCAGGCCCGCCTCGATCCGCCGCTCCCCGTCACCGACTGGAATGGTCAGAATCACAAGTCTGCCCTTCGTCCCGTAGCAGCCGCAGCGCGGCGCGTTCCCAGACAGAGCTGCCCGCGACTCGCGCGAATTCACGCGAGTCAGGGGCATCCGCCAGAGAGAATCTACAGCGGGGTGAGCCTGTGAACAAGGCGTAACCAATACACACGCGTGCGGAATTTTGTTGAACCGCTTGCCGATACTGACGTATAGAGGATCCTAGGGAAGTCACACGTGTTCCCGCATGGGGCGGGGCCACCACCCTTGGCCAGAAGGGAGGTATCGGGTGAAGTCAAGTCTGTGTCAGTTCCTTTGGGTTGCACTCCTGATCACGGGGTCACTGACGTTGTTCGAAGCTGCGGCCGATGACGTGGACGTGGTGATCGGCGGGGGCATCGTTATCAGTCCGGGCTACAACGACGTTCTGAACGACGCGTACCCGGAGTATACCGTTACCGGGGGATACGGCTGGATGGACCTCCTGCTGGCTGTCCAGTTCAACGCGTCAGAGCAACTGGCGTTTACGGCGGGTACGGATCTGTTCTTCAACTACGTTTCCGGCGATCTCTCGTTCTCGAGTACGATCGTGCTGCCCTCTGTCTCCGTGCTCTACAAATTCAAACAAGGCTCATCGATCTACGTCAGCGGCCAGATCAATTGCGGGTTCCCCAGTTCCAGCAGCAGTCGAATCGATCTCGAATCCGATGGCGTGGGGGCAGGCGGCACAATCGGCTGGGCGTCCGGCGACGCCTTCTCGATCGAAGCTGGCTATGTCCACGTGCCGGTCACGGTGAACGACGTTCTGAGTGAGAATTTCGGCGGCGGCTTCGGACGCTGCAGACTCACATTCTGATTCACGCAGAGGCTCTTCTACGACTGGGAACCAAAGGACACCGTTCTGGCTGACCAGAGATCGGGCACCGACGTCGTATTCATCGACGCGACACGCCGGTATTCCCGGGGACAGACGCCCGCGTGTCGCGTGAACCGACGCGAGAAATAGAACGGGTTCTCGTAGCCCAGCGCATAGGCAATCGCCGAGATCGGCTCGGATGTCATGGCCAGCCGCTCGCGGGCCTGACGCATACGCTGCTGCTCCAGGAACTGCTGGACGCTGGAGCCGGTCTGTTCCCGAAACAGATGAACCAGGCGCGATACCGAAAGGCCGCAGGCAGCCGCAACGTCCCCGTCACGCAGGCGGCGGCGGACGTTCGCGCACATGAACTCCATCGCCTTGCGAACGCGCGCGTCCAGTCGCGTCGTCTCGCCTTCCGGGTTGCAGGAGTCGCAGCGCAGAATGACCTCCTCGAGCGCGGTTAAGGCCAATGCGCGATCGTGACGGTACGGACTCGCATACCGAGCGACCACTGCCTTCATGCCCTGCACAACGGCCGCGAACACCCGGGCATCGGCCACCCGCAGGCGACGAAGGCCCGGCGATACCACAGGCCAGCGCAGCCATGCGCTCCATTCGGGTCTCGCAAGGAAGTGCGCCCAAATGATCTCCCACGATGTGTCCGGGCCTGAGCCATAGTCGTGGTGCGTACGGGGCTCGTACAGCACAACTTCGCCCGGGCCCGGCCGGAGCCTGCCGCCCGCATGGATCAGAAGACCCCGGCCGCCCAGCGTCACCATCAACAGCCAGTCCGTCGTGCCGCGCCGACGGTAGGCGCGCCGCCCAGGCGCGAACACCATCTGACCCGGCACAAGCCCGTGCGTCAATACCGGCCGACTCGTCTCTCTTCTCGGCATGCCCAGATAGTATAGGTTTATCGCATGGATGTACATGGTTTTTCGGAACCAGGTGCGTACTATTTGACCGTATAGTGTATTCAACAGGAGAACGTGATGACAACGATGCGCGAACGAATGCTGGCGGTTGTTCAGGGGACGGCCTCTGACCGGGTGCCTTTCGTCCAGTACAGGAACTGCGGCGGCCCAGACCGAGAGATCTGGGAGGTGATCGGTCGTGAGAACATGGGCATCCTCATCTGGTCCAGGCTCCACCGGCTCACTCATCCGAACTGCGAACAAGAGGACGAAGACTTCGGGAAAGACGGCCTGAGGGGCCGCCGCACGACGATCCGGACACCCGTCGGCAGCTTGACCCAGGAGATGCTGTTCGACCCGGTCCTCAACAGTGGCGCGAAACATTCACACTACGTGAAGACGATCGCCGACTACCAGGTTCTCCTGTACTACCTTCGCGACACGGCAGTCCACGAGAACTACGAGGCATACACGAAGATCGTCGCGGAACTCGGCGAGGACGGGCTCCCGCACACGGCCGTGGAGCGCACGCCCTACCAGCAGCTCTGGACGCAATGGGTCTCGATCGAGGATCTGGCGCTGCACCTGTTGGACGCGCCGGAACTGATGGAAGAAGTGATCTCCGCCATGGCCGACGTGCTGCGGCGCATCTTCGTCGTTGCATGCGACGCGGTGCGCGACCCCGAAGTGCCTGTCCCCTACGTGAACTTCGGCGACAACATCACCGCGCCCATGATCGGCCTCGACCGGTTCGAGAAGTACTGCGCCCCGCTCTATCTCGAGCTGGCCGACATGCTGGCGGCGACGGGGCAGGACATCCCGGTCTTCGTTCACATGGACGGCGATCTCAAGCCGCTATGGGCCGCGATCGGCCGTTCGGGCGTGCGCGGGCTCGACTCGTTTTCGCCGCCGCCGGACAACGACACGAGCGCCGCGCAAGCGGCGCGCATGTGGCCGGAGATGCGGCTCGGGTTGAACTTCCCGTCCTCCGTGCATCTTGCCGACGCGCAGACTGTGTACAAAACAGCCTGCGGGATCCTGGAAGAAGCGGGCCACACGGGCCGGCTCCAGATCCAGATCTCGGAGAACCCGCCGCCCGGCGCCTGGCGCACGAGCTACCCGCAGATCGTCAAAGCGATCAACGATTTCGGCACGCCGTAACGGCAGTACCGCAGCCACTCCTGGCTGCGGCGACCCGCGCCCTGAGCGAGCCCGAGCAAAGCGACTGGTTCGGAGGCCGCGCAAGCGCGTCGATGCCCAAGCAGAGCAGGTAGCGGCGCATCGCGGTGCAGGCGCGGGCAGAGCTTCACCAAGGGTGCGTCACGCATTTCTCGAGAAAAAAGGGCGGCCATTTCACCCCGCCTGTTCCCTCGCCGCTCCCTTCGGTCGGGCTTCGGCGGGCTTCCCCGGGATCGCCGCGCACAGGAGTGCAGCGCCGACCCGGGCGCGCCCACATGCGGGGCAAACTGACCACCCTTTTTCTCGTCCCCCTCGGGGACTCGGGGGCACGAAATGCGTGCCGCGCTGCCGCAAAGTCCCCCGCACCAGGTGCGGGGGACTTTGATTCAGAAGGACAACACGCCAGGATGCTCGCCGCGCAAGCGCATCGATGCCGGCACAAAGTGAGTAGCAGGCGCTACTTGGCGGGTGCGACGGGACTATCAGGTACTGTGCGTTGCCACAAGACAAAGGCCTCTCGCACACGGTCGTTCAGACGCAATCGTATCGTCTGTCCTGTCCGTGTATCGTAGGCATAGGGCCTGTACGCATATTCTATGCTATGGCCTCCCACGCAAAGCAGACAGCACGCCTTTAGCCAATGAATTGGATTTCGGGAAGGACGCCCGGACAGAGTCAGCAGGAAGCGTCCGTCCGGTGACCAGACGAGGCCGTGCGTGTTGGGCAGTTCGTCAAAGACGAGGCGTTCGTCCCCCGTCGCGGGATCGCGGATCCATACTCCGCAGTGCGTGTATGCGATCAGGCCCTCCGCGGAACGCTCCTTCGCGTAGGCAGCGTACCCGGCGGAGTAGACTGCGTCGGAGAACACGAATCGCTGCTCCGCAAGGTTGTATACCCGGTACCCCGCGTCAGAAGGACCCGCAGCGTGGAAGCAGAGGTGTTGTCCGTCATGCGAGAACAGAGGCCCGTGGATCGGCGCGTTGGTCTTGAGCAGCTCTGTCGTCTGCTTTGTGGCTGTGTCGTACAAGAGGATACGGGACTCATTCCTGTTGCGGCCGAAAGCATTTTGAGCGTAGACGAGAGTCTTGCTGTCCGGCGCCCAGTCTGGGGACGAGAATGACTCCCGATAGCCACGCGTGAAACCACGGAGTCCTTTTGCGATCGCTTCTTCTTCCCTCGTCGCCACACTCCCCACCATCACACGAGGGTCCTCGCCCTTCTTGATGGCGGAGACTCTGTATGCGTAGCGCGAGCGATCTGGGGAGAGAAACCTGTAGGGAAGATGGACTCCCCGGTACAAGGACCGTCCGACGATTTTGCGCAGAATCCAGAGGTGTTCGGCTTTGGCCGGAAGCTGAGTGTAGAGATCTTCTTTCGGCCCAGCGCTGCAGCTGGTATCGGCAACCGCCGAGATCAACACGCAAGCCAAGGTTCGTCCGAGCGTTCGCATTCGGCAGGTCCCCAGAAGTGCTGAATTCGGATGCGGTCGAGCCCTCGACCCTCCGCTCCTGCTGGAAGTCTACGCCAAGTGCCTGATACCGGCAAGATGGATCGAAAACGCGCCTTTCGAGCGATAGCGTCGATCGGGACAAAGTCCGCAGCGCGGCCACACGCTGCGGGCTTTGCGGCATCGCGTCACGCATTTCGTGCCCCCGAGTCCCCGAGGGGGCTGAGCAAACGGCCGGCAAGTTTGCCCCGGATGCGGGCGCGCCGGGGTCGCCGCTGCACTCCTGTGCGCGGCGATCCCCGGGAAGCCCGCCTGGACCCGACTGAAGGGAGGGGCCAGGCTTGCAGACGGGGTAAAATCGCCGGTCGCTTTGCGAAAGAAATGCGTGGCGCACCCCGGGCCTGCGTCGCCCCCGACACCGCGCGCGCGGGCGGCGCTCAGCCGATGGAGTACGTGCGCCGGAACGCGCGCGGGCTGCGGCCGGTGACCCGCTTGAACTGGCGGCTGAACAGGTAGATGTCGGCATAGCCGAGTTTCTCGGCAACCTGCGTCACAGTCATCTGCGTCTCGAGCAGCAACGTGACCCCCGCCTGGATCCGCTGCTGCATCAGCCACGTGCGTGGCGGCATGCCGAACGTGTTCCGGAACACGCGCGAGAAGTAGTTCGGCGAGAGTTTCGCGATGCTCGCCAGCTCGGCGGCCGATGGGCGCGCGGCCACGTTGCGCGCGACATACTTCGTCAGCGCGTTCTGCTGGAACTGCGTGAGCACATGCGTACGCCCGGCCGGGGTCCGGATCTGACTGAACCGTTCGATTCCCGAGAGCAGCAACATGAAGAACGCCTTGTTCCGCAGTTCCTTGTGCGGCAGGCTCATTTTCACTTCCTCGCACAACCCCTTGAACGTCGGCTCCAATGCCCACACGTTGTGCAGCACCAGAAAGGGCTCGGCCAGACCGAAGCAGGTCGGGCCGCGCTCGATCGAAAAATGTACATGATAGTACACGAGCCCCGCGGGCCACGTCAGCGAGTGCCGCGCGCCCGGCGGCATCCACAGAACCGAGCCCGGCTCGATCGAAACCGGCCGGTCCTCGACCGTACCGGTGATCGTGCCCTCCAACACGAGGTCCAGCTCGTCGTCGGGCAACCTGCGGTCGCGCGAGACGTAATCGTAATCGCGCCGGGCCAACGAAGACCACTGCGACCGCACCGCCACCACGATGTCCGGCTGCAAGAGCAGTTCGACCAGCCGGGCCAGCTTCGCCCGCTCCAGGATCGGGCTCCACGCCTCGCTCTCCGGCCCGCGCGGGACCGGACCGGGCCCGGGCCGGGGCCTCGCTTGCGGGGCGCCTCTTGGTTGTCGCTGCCTTGCCATCGCGCTGGTTCAGGTTTCAGGTCGAGCGCAGCGAAGATCCCGGCCCCGAAGGGTGTCGGGATTTCAGGTTTCAGGGAAGAATGTTGTCAGGAACGCACGATTCAAGTCCGATCTTCCGACTTCCCGCCTTGGCTTCGGCGGCAGCTCACTTGTACTCGCCTGTCTTGGGATTCAGCCTGCCCAGGGTCGTCTCGATCGTCCCATCCTTAGCCACAATCTTGTACTCAACTTCCCTTCTCTGAACATTCGTGATCTTTACATAGTGTATCAAGAGTTTCTTTCGAAAGCGTATTCTTCTCGACTGAACAAACGGCGCCCAGGAATTGATTGCCGCCGCGTCTTCTCTGGAAAGATACGGGTACCTCTTGATCAGCCGGAAGTTTTCGGTCTCTACCCGTATCTGACTGGCCAAGCCGCCCAGCACAGCCAGCAGCACCGCGCCACACACTTTGGTTCGCATCTTCATTTCGCATCACCTCGACGGCCCTCGTCCGTGTAGGTCCGTGTTTGTCCGTGTCTCGCCGAGCATGCGCTCCTAAACGCGGTTGAAGGCGGCACTCTAAGTGCCGCACTCCAAAGGTTTGTCTACCCGTCCATCACTTTCCGGCCCATCAGCGAGGCGAGCAGGCTGACGGCGAGCTTCGCGGTCCGGTTCTCTTCATCCCTCGCGGGGTCGAGTTCGGCAATATCGACGGACATCAGCTTGCCGGTCTCGGCAATCATCTCCATGGCCAGGTGCGCTTCGCGATAGTTGATGCCGCCCGGCTTCGGGGCAACGACGCCGGGCGCTTCGGCGGGGTCCGCGAAGTCCATGTCGATACTCACGTGCAGTCCGTCGACCGCGCCGCAGGCCAGGCCCAGCGCACGGCGCATCACTTCGACCATGCCGAGCCGGTCGATCTTCTCCATGGTGAACACGGTGATCGCGGAGCGCGCGAGCAGCGTCTTTTCCTCGTGGGTCGGAGCGCGGACGCCGAGCAGCACGAAGTTCTCGAGGCTCAGCGGGATCCGCGCGTGATAGTCGCCGGACAAAATGGAGGTGACCAGGTCGCCGTGCGCATCGAAACAGATCAGCCCGATCTCCTGCACCACGCGGCTGAGCCCGGCCAGCACGGCATGCACGATTCCGTGCGGCCCGCCGAGCACGACCGGGATGTCGCCCTGTGTCACTGCCGCCTGCACCACCCGTTCGAGCTGCCCGCCCGGCGCTTCCGCGATATCGCCGTGGTCCCGCACCGCGATACCGGTCTCCGCCAATGCCGGCGCGAGGCCCTGCTCGCGCAGCGTGCGCGGGGCACGGTCCGTGTGGGACGGTTCGGCCGGGTCGCAAACCGGCACCCCGATGAGGGCCGCCTGCCGCGCGCGCGGCCGATCCTGCGGCTGGTACAGGATCTGCTTGTGCACGTATTCCGAGGTCATCGCCGCGAGCACCGCGCCGTAGTCGAGCTCGAACACGAGCTCGCTGCCGACCCGGACATCCTCTTCGGCCTTCGTCACATCCAGGATCAGATGATCGCTGCTCGCGCCCAGCACCTCGAGCCCCGGCCCGACCGGCCGCACCGATTCGGGATCGACGTCCTCACGGCCGATCCCGACAATCGCGCGTTTCATGGTGCCTTTGTCCTCAAACTTGGGTTTGTGTCCGAACGCGTCCTTGCCGCGCGAGCCGTACGGCTGCGACGGCTTGTCTTTGAGCTCGAGCACTTCCGCGTGCAGCCGAAACGTGTGCGCGTCCAACACCTGTTCCAGCGCCGGCGGCAACGGCGGGGCCGCCATCAGGATCCCCGCCCCCAGCCGCAGATGGTTGATGCCGACCGGCGACTCGCCCTTGGCGACCAGCGGCAGGTTGAAGGTGTTGCCGCCCGAGACCATCGGCAACTCGATCGACAAACGCGTCCGGATCTCGCCGGCGATGTGCACAAGCAGCTCCATGTTGCGCGCCGACGGCTGCACGCCGCTCAGACATGCCAGATTCGTGCCCACCCCGTACAGCTCGAGGCCGGGCAGTCCCACAATGTTCGCCGCCACCGCCAGCGCGTCGTCGGGCAGCACGCCCTCACGCAGATCGCCGGTGTCGATCATCAGCACGATACGATGCGTCTTGCCCTGACGCTCCGCCTGCTCGGACAGCGCCTTGATCACGGCCGGCTCCGAGTTCAGGCTGTAATCGGTTAGCGCGACGACCGCCTCGGTCTCGCTCAGCATCGGGATCCGCAGCATCATGATCTCCGCCGAGATCCCGTCCTCGCGCATGTGCCGCACATTCTCGATCCGCGAATCGGCGAGCTGCGCTACGCCGCCTCGCAGCAGCGCGCGCGCAACTTTCGGCAACCCGCAAACCGCCTTGGTCACGCCCGCAACCTTGATCCCGTGCTCGGCACAGAACCCGACCACGGTCCGGCAGTTCTGCTCGATCCCTGCAAGAGCAATGCTAAGAAACGGATACTTCATCGTCCGACTCCCTGACGACTCCCAGATCTTACCGCAGAGGCGTTTTCTTGGAACGGTCGAAATCTTCTCTGCGGTGAATCCAAATCTAGATCCCCAGGCTCTGCCGCATGAGCGAAAACGCCGCGTCGGGATGGCTCCCGCAGAACGCGCCGCAGGCGGAGAACACGTAGTCGCGGTCCGTGTGGACCGCGACATGCGGAGGCGGCATCAGTGTGTCGCGCCGCTGGTCCCGCAGCGCTTCGCGCAGGCGATCCAGCCCGCCCGGCAGCCCGGCCAGCCCGCCGCCCGTTCCGACGATCGTTTTCGCGCTGCGCAAGTCCCGCCCGCGCACGGCCTGCTTCCCGCCCGGCAACACGGCGCCCGGCACCGTGCGGCCCGCATGTCGCAGCAGGGCGAGTTCCGCGGCTTTGCCGGCCAGCGCCGCGGAAACCGCGCGCTCCGCGTCGGTCAACGGCAGTGCGTTCAGGGGATCGGGTTGTCCCTGCCGGCCAAGCTTCTCCCAGACCGACTGCGCGCTGACGAACAGGCCGAGATCCCCCTCAACGGTCCGGCGTGCTCGGATCTGCGGATCCACATTACCGGCCGACGGCGTATCGATCACCGAATGCACGTCAGTCGTCGCGCCGCCCACGTCCACAACAACCAGGTCCCCGATCCGATCGGCCAGCAGCTCGGCCGCACGCAAGCACGCGCCGGGCACCGGCAGAATCTCGCCCTTGCACAGCTCGCGCAGGCGGTCCGTGCCGGGCGCGATCGTGAGCCGTTCGGCAAACAGCCGCTGGATAACGGCGCGGACAGGCCCGACATTCAGTTCGTCGAACCTGGGATAGACGTTCTCCACGACAATCAACTCGCCGGCCGCCTGTTCGAACACGCGCTGCACTTCCTCCCGCAGCGTCACGTTCCCGGCGTAGACGACCGGTGCGGGCAGGGCCAGAGCCGCGATCCGTTTCGCGTTCGCCAGAACAATGTCTTCCGCACCGTACTCCACGCCGCCGGCCAGCATGATCAGGTTGGGCGCGATCTGCCGGAGCACCCGTTCGTCGCGCTCGGTCAGCGGACCGGCCGTGATCAGCTTGACGTTCGCACCCGCACCCAGCGCGGCCTCTTCCGCCGCCATCGTCGTCAGGTCGCGGGTCAGCCCGTGCACCGTCATACGCAGCCCGCCCGCCGCACTGCTCGTCGCGAAGACCGCGCCGGCATCCGCGAGGTCGATTCCGTGCTCCGCGGCCAGCTCGGACATGGCCCGTTCCACACCCGCCATGACGTCCGCGGGCGTCGTCAACGAAATGGCCCGCGCCAGGATCCGGCCGGCCCCGAACGCGATCAGCTTCGTCAGCGTGCTGCCGACCTCGATCGTCAGGATGTCGGGTTTGGCATGTTTGCCCATGAGTTCACCCATTCACTCCCCCAATGACGAAATCCGAAACACCCAAGCCCGAATAAAGCCCGAAGTCCGAAATCCGAAACTGCCTTCGTGCTTCGTCATTCGTCATTCATTCGGGCTTGGGTATTTCGTCATTCGGGTCCGTCAGCCGCCGGACGACGAAGCTGGCCACGTCGACGCCCTTGGTCCCGCGCCCGAACCCGGCATCGAGCCCGCACTCGACGGCGAGCTCGTTCGAGATCTGGGGCCCGCCCCCGATCAGCAGGAACCGGTCGCGCACGCCCTTCTCGACGGCGAGCTGGTGCAGCTTCGACAGGTTCGCGCGGTGCACCTCGCCATGGCTCACGATCGTGCTGGCCAGCACCACGTCGGCCCCGTACTCGACGGCCGCGTCGAGCAGCTTGCCGGGCGGCACGGACGTGCCGAGATTCTCGCAGGTGAACCCGAACTTCTCGAGCCCGCCATGCTTGATGTCCAGGATCTCGCGCAGTCCGGCCGAATGCTCGTCGTTCCCGAGCGTGCCGGCAACGACCTTGAGCTTGCGCTCACGCACGTATTGCCTGATCTCGTCTTCGTCGAGCCGGTCGGGGGCCGGCTCGAGCTTGATTTCCGACCTTGGGATCCCTTCGGTGAGCCTACCCTTGACCTCGACAACCGTGCCCTCGGCCGGATGCATGACGGCCGCATGGACAACGGACGGGTCGGCCAGGCCCATCCGTGCGGCGGCGGCGAGCGCCGCCGCCCGGGCGACCGGTTCGGGTTCCGCGAAGAACATCTTCACCGTGACGGTCCCGTCGCCCTGCCACTCGGTTTCGGGCAGAATACTGTCCGCCTCCGGAGCCGCCGCCTCAAGTCGTTTCTCGACGTTGTCGCCCGGATCCAGCTCGTCGAGATAGACAATCTTGCCCGGCTCGCACAGCGTGCAGCCGCCGATCGCACTGCACGGCTTGTCCTCGCTACCCGGCGGCAGATGGTTCTCGCCGAAATGGTCACAGACCGGCGCGCAATAGGCGGGCTCGCGCTTCACGACCGTGCCGGCCGCGACCCCGCCGTCGAGCGCGCGGCGGATACCGTCGCCGTTGCGGACCGGGTACTGCCCGCTGTCGACGAACATCCCGTTCTCGACCGCCGGGAAATAGCCGCCTGCCGCCAGCATGTCTTCCATGAACAGTACGGCCCGCTCCTTGATCTCGCGGGCGCGGTCCCGCACCTCGCCTTCGGTACGCACCGTGACGAGCTCGGACAGACCGTCCATACCGACCAGTGCCTGCTTCGCGAGCTCGACCGCGCCGACACTGTTGTAGTGCCACGGCACGTTGCGCGCCTCGTCGCAGGTAATCGTGCTCTGCAGGTCCGCGCCGGTCAGCCGCGAGACGAGCATATCCAGCACATGCAGCGTGTTGGCCTGGTGCTCGTCCGTGGTCGCGTAGCGCGTGTTCATCTGCGCGCGCATCCGGAACCCGTCGAACAGCTCGCGCACCGCCAGCGCGTACGGCAGGTCATAGCGCAGCTTCGGTGCGGGCGCCGCGGACGGCGGCACGGTCGAGAGCGCAATGAGATCCTTCTTCATGCCGGCCTTGAGCGAGTAGAGCGCATTGATCGCGTGCTGCACGAGCAACTCGGGCATCACATGCCAAGCCTCGCGCGCGGTTGCGTTTGCGTTATGCGCGCCGTCGATCTGGAGCAGACCCGCGCCGGCCATGATCCGCTTCGCTTCCGCCGCGTCCACGAACGAGCGCAGCATGTTGATGTTGCGGTAGAGCACGTTGTACTGCGGGTCCTGGTGCGCGCCGTTCACGCCTTCCTCGGCGAACAGCACCGCGATCTCCGGGCCCGCCACGCCGCTGACGTAGGAGTGGAAGTTGATCGGACGGCCGACCTCGTCTTCGATCCAGTCCAGCGCCTTGCGCGTGGCCCGGATCTGCTTACGCGTGATCGGCACGCCGCCGACCCCTTCGGGCGTACCCTCGATCAGCCCGTCGAAATGGCTCTGGCCCAAGGTCCGGATCACCATGATGTGGTCGGCCCCATGCCAGGCCGCCATGCGCATGCGCCGGATATCGTCTTCGAACCGGCCGGACGCGATCTCGCTGGTAATCACGCAATCGGGCTGCGGGTCGATCTCGCCGAACGCGTGCCCGCCCTCGTACCCGGCCCCGTTCGCCAACGGCTCGGAGCACTGTTCGTATTCGAAATCACCGAGCTGCGACCCGCCACGTTTGCGCCAGGTCCAGCCCTTGCGGCGCGGACGGTACTCGGCCAGGTTCTCGAGCACGGCGCGCAGATCGATCTTCTTGTCGCGCTCAAGCGTCACGACCGACCTCCTCCCAGCCCTGGCCGGCGGCGAGCCGTTGGCCCGCCTCCCGGAACGGAATCCCGTGTTTGGTCGCGAGTTGCAGCACCAGGTTGCCGGCCCCGAGCCCGAGCAAGCCGCGTGCCTCGGCTTGTTCGACCACCTGCCCGGCCTCGATCGAGGAAAGCCCGCCGCGCAGCAACACGGACCGTTCGATCGACGGGCTCGTGTGCGTGCGGGCCAGCGCGATCAGCGGATCGACGATCTGCCCGGCCAGCTGCCAGAACCGTTCGTGCAGCTCCGCGTCGGTCAGCCCGCGCAGATGTTCACGGCGCTGTTCGAATGATTGGTTGTCTGTGCTCATGCGCTCTCCCGGGAATCCTTTGGAGTGCGGCAGTTCGACTGCCGCCTTTCAATCACGTCCGTCTCGCAGCGACACCGCACGGCCGGCCCGGATCGAGTCGCTCGGCGGCCCGTGGCGTCGTCCGTGCCTCGTCCGTGTGGGTCCGTGTTTGTCCGTGTCTGTCCGTGTCCCGCCGGGCATGCGCTTCTGTGCGTTGTCGAAGGCGGCACTCTGAGTGCCGCACTCCTAAGGTTTTCTTGCCGCACTCCGAAGGTGTTTCTCGACCTCCGCCCGCGTCAGCCGGGTATCCTCCGCGATGAACTCCTTGTCCGTATCCGTCAGCTCCGAACCGCAGTGTTCGACGACATGCCGCACGTAGGACCTGCGCAGCTTGTCCAGGTCGATATCCTCGACGTGCAGCTGGTCGGGCCGTTCGGGGATCACGATCGACTTGCCCGGCAGTTCGTCCTGCGGGTCGCCCAGCCTGATGTCGATCCCGTTCTGTCGCGCGAAAGTCAACTGGCTGGCATGGTGTTTGCCGGCGCCCGTGTATTCGGTCTCCTGCACGACGAGCGTCTGGTCCTCGTCCAGCTCGGCCGCGATCGGTAACGCAGCGGCCAGCGAGGTGTTGCCCGCCGGTCCGCGTTCCATGCCCTCGGCACACGCAAGCGCCTCGGTCACGAAGAAGACTTCGCCTTGCGTGACCGTGACGTATCGGTCCATATAGCGCAACGCGCGCGCGGCGTTGAACGGCACGTCCGCGCGGTCCGGCCGCGTCGCGAACGGGACCCCGAACCCGGTATGGCCCGTCGTGCAGGACTTTCGGTTGAAATCGCGATCGCTCGCCATGTGCAGCCCGCTCAGGCTGATGCTGGCCGCGATGATCCGCGTGTGTTCGCAGCCGGCCTTGCGCAGGCCGCGCGCGGTGCCCGTCAGGTTGCCGCCGCCCGCATGCGTGATGACGACCGCGTCCGGCTCGCAGCCGTACTGGTCCCGCATCTGCATCGCGATCTCCGCGCCGAGCGTCTCGATGCCGGCGATCGAATACGGCGTATAGAGCGACGCGTTGAAGAAGCCGGTCTCGTCAAGGGTACGCAGCAGGAAGTAGAACAGCTCGGGCCCGACCGAAAGCTGGAACACCTCGGCGCCGAGCGCTTCGCATTTGCGGGCCTTCTCCACGATTTCGGGCTGGCCGACCCCGCGGCTGTCGAACGTCTCCTGCACGATGATGCAGCGCAGGTTCGACTGCGCGGCCTGCGAGGCGACCGCGGCCCCGTAATTCCCGCTGGTCGCTGCCGCAACGCCCGGGAATCCTTTCTTCTTCGCCTCGTGCACCGAAAGCGAGGCGCGCCGGTCTTTGAAGCTGCCCGACGGGTTCGCCGCCTCGTCCTTCACGAAGATCCGGGCGCCCTTCCCTTTCGGACAGGCCCGGCGGACCAGCGCGGTCAGGTTCCGCAGCTCGAGCAACGGCGTGTTGCCGACATGCCGCGCGCGCTGGATCGCCTGCACTTGCTCGAGCGTGTAGCCGATCGCCGCCATCATCCCTTCGTAGTCGAAAGCGTAGGCGCCGCGCCGAAACCGCGCATAGTCGAAATCCATCGCGCGTGCGAGGATCTCTTCTTTGCGGGCCATTATGTCCTGCAAGCTCATCGGCTCATGTCGGTGCACTTCCAACGGTGCCTCTCTGTGAATGCAATCACCACTCTCATGCAGCCAAGAATGGCCGCGAAAGATCGCAAAGAACGCAAAGGTCCTCCGGAAGCGGGCTACAAGGGGTTCCCTTCTGCGATCTTTGCGATCTCTTGCGGCTAATTCTCCCTCTGGCTGCGGCCAAGCCGCACTGTCGTCAGTCGGTCCTCAGTTTCCAGTTGTCAGATTCCAGAATGGGTATCAAGTCCAGCCAGCGCCTCCCGCACCGTCTCCCGCACGTGGACCAGCTCGGGCACACACCCGCCGAAATTGTGGTCGTAGCCGGGGCTCACGGCTGCGAGCGTGCCTTCCAACGTCCTGCCCGCCGGGGTCCGGATCTTAATCGATTCACCCACAGTCGCGTCCGCGAGTGCCGCGCCGCGCACGCGCATCACGAGCGGTACCTGCGCCGTGTCCTCGGGCAATCCCTCCGCCCGCTCGCCCGGCGCCAATACCACACCCGTGATCTCGACCCAGTCGCCTGTGTGAGCTTTGGCGTCTTCCGACATCATTCCGTTCTCCGTTAGCTCTGCGGTGCCGGGACGGCAGGGCCGGCAATGACGAAATCCGAAATACCCACGTGTGCTCCGTCATTCGTCATTGCTGCGCATGTCGCCGTCCCTACGGCGACGCGCGCAGCGCGGCCATGCGCGGCACGGGCAGGTCCTTCATCGTCTTGAGTCCGGGCTCCGCGGCCACGACCAGCGGGACCATGTTCACCGCGATCGACGCCGTGCCCAGCCCGCCCGCCATCTCCGGCTCGACCTTCAGCTCGATGTGGGGCTCGCCCTCGATCACGAGCCGGTCCCACGTCTTCTGGTTCTCCGCCGCCGGCTCGATCTGCTGGGGATGAACCAGCTCGATCAGGACCTGCCCGGCCCTGTACCCGCGCGCCGTATGCCGGCACCCGGCCACCATACCGGGCGCGACCTCGATATGCGCGCCGGTCCGCGCCTTCTGTGCAACGATCGGGACGCGTTCCTCCACGATGTCGTCCAGCTCGAATCCGATCGCGTCGGCGATCATGCCGAGCGACTGCCGAAACCCGATATGGCCGACGACCGTGCCCGAACGCAGCCCTTCCTCGAACGCCTCCGGCGTGAGCCCTATGCCCTGGGTCTGCATCACCTTCCCGCCGTACGGCGCCAGATCGTTCACACGCTCGGCATAGATGCTGTCCACGCGCCGGCAGATCCCGGTCAGCGCTATGATCAGCAGGTCCAGCACGAACCCGGGATTGATGCCGGTCCCGAGCACCGTCACGCCCTGCTCGCGCGCTGCGCT
>Ga0272441_10002318_pt1 | contig 38693 bp, 37 predicted proteins | sample SSMProp6N_FD_193582 | JGI IMG/M metagenome (GOLD analysis project Ga0272441, IMG submission 193582) | Marine sediment archaeal communities from Little Sippewissett salt marsh, Falmouth, MA, United States - SSM-Prop-6N | ecosystem: Environmental > Aquatic > Marine > Wetlands > Sediment ... | reverse complement strand
GTGTCTTCGTACATGGGAGGTGTGCATAGCATGTACCGTGTATTCCGTCTCACACATACGCTTGCACTGCTTGGCGTATTCTTGACTGCCGTCTCGGGAGTCGTAGTACCGCTGTGCGCGCAGAGCGCGAACACGACGGACATCGTCATCGACGGCGACATCTCAGACTGGCCGGATGATGTCGCAACAAGAATCGACAGCGCCTACGATGAAGCCCCCGGATATCTCGGGTTCGTTGGAGGTCGCGCGTTCCTCAACCAGAATGCCCTCTACTTCATCGTCGAACTCGAGGACGCGAGCAAGCCGTACGCACAGTTCGATCTCTTCATCGGCGTCGGATCCATCGACTACCTGATCTCTTGGCCTCCGGGTTCGCCAGAGGGATATCGAGCGGATGTAACCGATGGGTTTCGGGAGATCGGCCCAACGCAGCACTCGCTGTTCGCCTACGATTCCTGTCTCGAGGTTCGAGTCGATCTGCGTGATCTGGGCATCGATGACCCCAGTGATGTCCGCTTCGTAGAGGTCGTCGCCATGCACGGGGAATGCTGTGGGGCGTTGTGGCAGCCAACCGACACCCTTCTCTTCCCTGGCGGGATCCCCGTACTCGCAGAGATCGATCCCGGGAGACTACTCAGCGACGATCCCAAGTACGACCTAGCACGAGAGTTCCGCCTGCTCGATGGCTATCTGGCAGAGCATGTCTACGATCCTCCGCTCCAGGCGCCGAGTCATGTGGCTGTCGGGCCGGACGGAACGATCGTGATAACTGACTGGGGGGCGGGGGACACGTTGTTTGAGCTCAGTGAACACGGAACGCTGAGCGACTACTGCCCCGCACCGAGTGACGACAATTCCGGCATCGTCTTTGACCCGGCTGGAAATCTCTTCGTGACGGGAGCGAACGGAATCCTCTGGAAGATCGACCCAACCGGACACGCAACGGAGTACGCTCACGGGTTCTACGGATATCAGCTGGACGTCGGCCCTTCTGGCGCGGTCTACGGAACGGAGGGCAGTGGCTCAAGTGTTCAACGCGTATCGCCAAGCGGGGAGGTCACACGTTTTGCCACGGGGTTCTCCGATGCGATCGATCTCGCCGTGAACCCACTGACCGAAGAGGTATACGTCTACGACAGGGGCGCCGGAGTCATCTATCGGGTTGCGCAGAACGGATCGAAGTCTGTGCTCGTTCGCGACGTCTTGCGCGAGTGGAACTACATCGCCTGCTCTGCCGACGGACGCCTCTACTTCATGGATTTGATCGCCGGCCTCTGCGAGATCTCGACGACGACGGGGCGATGCACACGGATCCCCTGGGTCCAGGAGAGTTACACGAGTCTGCATCCTTGCGACTTCGTCTTCGATCCACAGGGGCGCATCGTCTGCGTCGATATCACATTCAATCACGTCGTGCGGTTCGATCTGTCGGCGCACCGGCTAGACGTCCTCTGGCTGGGTATGGGAAACACGCGCGCGCTCGCGACGGACTCGGAAGAGAGCGTCTACATCGGCGTGAGTCACCCAAGCGTGACGGGCGAGGGTCAGATCATGCGCATCGGCGGCGACGGGGGACCACGTCGTTTCGCAGGTGAGCTGCTACCGGATGTGCAGGGACTGGCAATCGCCTCCGACGGAACAACCTATGCTCTCGCGATGGGCCGGGTGCCCGATGGATCCGCAACCCGTTTATACGAGATCTCTCCATCAGGCCATGTCGACGTTCTAGCCGAATTCGGCGAGCCCGCCTGGGAACTGGCGATGGATCCTTTGACCGGGACCCTCTGGGGAATCTCCCCCGGCCATCTCTGGTCGGTCGACGGGTACGGTAGACGCCGCACGCTGTCTACACAAGCTGCAGGAAAGACCCTGGACAGCCTCGCCTTCACGCCGAGTGGCTCACTCTACATCGTTGCGTACCCCTCGGACGACCAGACCACGATTCCCGTACGTGGCGCCCTGTACCGTGTGAATACGACCGCCGGCCGATTCGAGGAGGTTGCGGATCTCTCGACAGCTCAGATGTGCTGCCCAATGGGGTGCATTGCCGGAGCCGCAGACGGCAACATCTACTGGACAGGCCACGGCGACTTGTACCTCCCAGGACATCTTGATGACATGCACATGCTGCAGATCACGCCCAATGGTTCCGTGGTCGTCTTTGCCCAGAACCTGCCGATGGATCCCGCCGGAATCGTCGGATCCCAGACGAACACGGACCTGTACTTCTCCAGCGGATGCGGGATCTTCAGAATCTACCAAGGAGACTAGCCCTTCTATGCCCATCGCGGCGGATCGCAGGCCAACGTAGGAGGCAGTCCGTCGTCTGAGCCTCCTGTTGAGCTTCGCGGACGCAATCTCCAATCCGCGAGATCAGGCTGGAGAGCGATTGCGCCTGACGCGCTTCAAATGGGGAGATGTCGCTTTCGGTTTGCCTATGCGGGCACGAGTTCATCGGAGATCTCAAGCAGCTCGACCGGAGCGCCGTTCTCCAAGATGAACGCGACGGTAACCTCTGGCGATGGGGAATTCGGCTTGATGATGACCTCGCAACCTTCAAGCGCTGCGTTGAGATCATCGACTTGAAATGCCACATGGGGAATCGTCTGGACAATCTGTGGCAACGTGCAGTCCGAATCGAACCGCATCCACTGGATTCCAAATGGGTTACTCTCGTGGTCCGTGACGTGCATTCGGAGGTGCACAAGATAGACCTCTCCCGGCTGCACCACTGTTGTTGGAATCCCCAGATGGTGATAGCGCATTCGACGCCTCGCTTTCGTTGATCCGACATTCTCCGGATACGTGATCTCGAACTCAAGCCCGCGTGATTCGCCGATCAGCTTGGGGGGAAGAAGCCGAAATGCAATTGCATGCAAGCCTCCCCGGCTGCTCTGGCCGCCGGATACGGTGAAGATGGCCAAGCTCGCTGCAATTCACCACTCGCCAAGTAGCGTCATCACTAGCGCGGCCACGATCAGCCTCAGGCCCAAACATGCGGGATTTGACTTCGCCTGATGAGCCCTCCTGGGAAGCCCAAGACAATTCGCCTACCCCCATCGCGCCAGGCCGGGAGATGCATCTGCCTCATTCTCGACGCGCCGCAGCACCGGAAAAACCAGTCCGGCCGACCCCGCAAGCACCAGCGTAATCCCAGCTAAGGCGTACCAGAATCGCATACCCAATCGATCGGCCACGGCTCCCGCAACCATCAGTCCGAGGGGAACGCTTGCCGTCATGAGACTGCTGAATAGTGAGTAGAATCGGCCCTGTTTCGCAGGATCGACGAGCTCGCGCAGGGTGGCGGAGATGCTACCTTGGGTGACAGCAAACAGCGCACCAAGAAACCCGAAGCCGGCAACCGCTACGAACCACATCGATGTCGGCGTCCAAGCGGGGATCAACAGCATTCCCCCCAGTCCGGCAATCCCACCGAACACCACGAGCATCCGTCTGCGCCCTCCGCCCCAGATGCTGAGCAGGAGACCGCCGCCGATCAATCCGATCCCGAAAAGCGACTCGAACCAAGCTAGCATGCTGGCATCTCCGGCGAATCCTTCGTACACGAGCATTGGAACCAGGCCACTCGCCGAGGCAAGCATGAAGTTCACCACAGCGGCGACCCCGACAAAGATCAGCAGTGAACGCCAGCCGATGATGTATCTGAGCCCGTCCATGAAATCGCTCATGTAGGAGTTCCGCTTACCTGCGGACGTTGACTCAACAGCTGGCTGCGGAATCGCAAAGACAAGAAGAGGGCCGATGGCAAGGGCGGCCGTTGCCACATCGAGGAGCATGACGCTGTGCAACGGAAACCAGGCGATCGCCAGAGCACCCAGCGCCGGCCCGACGACCTCCAGGATACCCGAGCGGGTGAGATTCAGTCCTTCCAGCCGACCGTACTGCTTCTTGGGGATGAGGAGCGTAAATGATGCCCTCGAAGCAGGCCGGTAGAACGCGTTCCCGACAGCCCGCGCGAACATGACAACATACACGTGCCATATCTGCATCGAACCCTTCCAGAACAGATACGCGAGCCAGAGAGAGGCAAGTGCAATGAACGCATCCGAGATGATCATGATCAGCCGACGGCTGTGCCGATCCACGATGACGCCGGCGAACGGCGCTATCAAGATCTTCGGCAGGAACGTCAGACTCGTGGCCAACGCAAGGACGGTCGCTGAACCTGTAAGCTTCGTGACCCACCAGATGAGCGCGAAACGGGCAACCGCACTACCAAGAGACGACATCATCTGCCCCGCCCAAATTGATGAGAATCGCATCTTCCATCGATTCACATGACCTCCGGTACCTAGAGAAGGTGCAGGAGAGGATGGTCCTACATCGTCTCCATATCGTCTCCGATTCGATCCTCATCTGTGCCAAGTCGAATGGGACTTGGGTGCCTTCCAGCCTCCGTCTCTGCAGTCATCTCTGGATTGGGGCCTACCATTGGATTTGAGACCTCTCAAATATCCTCGTCTCTGATGCTCCTGTGCTTGGCACGGCCGCCATACACTGCATTCATCGAAGCGGGATGGGGTGAGGGGGATGCTGGGGAAGCAGCATGGGGAAAGGGACTTCTTCGACAGCTACGACGCCTCGCCAAGGTACGAAATCTCCATTCTCAAGGTTTGCTCGGCACTGACCCCAGCCAATCGCTTCTTGCGATCGGCACCAACCACCAGTAGGCACCGATGTCTTCCAGAGTCAGTTCCGGGAAGTCGGAAGCAATCTCCTAGTGCCAGGATCCTCTCCCACACAGCCGTAGGCATGGAATCGAGCATAGGTCTCGTGGTGCTGCGGCAGGCAGCTCCGATCCAATTCGGCGCTTCCTTATGAGATTTCGCAAGACTAGACCCCCGCCTCTCACGATGAACTCCTGCTGCGCACCCTCCCTATAATCCAGGAGGGAGGTCTGCCGATGAAACACAGAGTCCATTCGCTGTTCGTTCTCAGGGTGCTTGTCGCGGGGCTGCTGTTGCTTCTTGGCGGCTGTTTCCTCTTCGCAGACGGCGTGGATTTCGCGGCTGAGCCCCGTGCAGGCGAAGCCCCGCTGACAGTGACGTTCAGCCCATTGGTCGAAGAAGACATCGTCAGCTGGCTATGGGACTTCGGAGACGGGACGACCTCCACGGTGCAGAGCCCAGAGCATACGTACACCGATGAAGGGACCTACTCTGTGACCCTGACCGTAGAACCCCGCTGGGGTCTGCCGGTGAGCACGACCAAGTCGTCCCACATCACGGTGATCCGCCGAGACATGGTTTCTGCCCCCATCTTCATCACGTTCTTCATGAATCCGACGATCCTGCCCCACCAACGATCTTCATCTTCGCCAAGAATGCGACACCCACCTTCAGCGAGCTAGTCGATGCCGTTGCATGGCGCGTGCTGCCCGATGTCGCTCAAGGGGCCTCCAGCCTGCTCATCTACCCACGGACAATGACCGTTCAGACGATGTGGGGCGCCGGCAATGCGACAAGATCTCTCCTCGCGGAGATCGGTAGGCGATACACGGTGGAAGAAGATGCCACCGGCATTGTCCTTGTCCCCAGCGGGAACGCATCGCAGCCGAACGCGATCGAGATCAGTTTCCTCGTGCACGTAGACGGCGGTATCACAGCCCAGCTACTTAAAGGCGATAAGGTGTTCCTGCAGAAAACCCTTGTCGCCTACGATCAGAAGGCTACGTTCATCGTGGAGCCCAAGCTGTACTGGGGCATTGCCTCGGAGATTCAGGAAGGGCAGTTGATCGCCTCGGCTGTTCTGCAGACGGACGCTTTCTTCGAGCAGCATCTCGAAGGCGTTTCTCAAGCCACCGTGACGTTGATCGGAGATTCGGCGAGCGGCTACCAATTCACTGTGGAGAACGATACCTGACCCGAGGCCGTGAACTCCTCGCCCAGAGAGCACGCGCGAGGAATCAGACCCTGCTCCGTACCACACCGGGTTTTCCGGAGGCTTCATTGTGTGAGTCCGACGACCATCGCCGGAGCCTCCTGATTCCGATAGTGTAGCGCCTCATACTCAGCTGGTGGGATGTCACCGATTGACCCAAGCAGGCGCCGATTGTTGAACCAATCCACCCACTTGAGCGTCTCAAACTCCACATGTTCCATGTTCCGCCACGGTCCGATGTGATGAATAAGCTCTGTCTTGTACAGGCCGATGATGCTTTCAGCCAATGCGTTGTCGTACGAATCGCCCACGCTGCCCACCGAAGATTCGATGCCTGCCTCGGCCAGCCGTTCTGTGTACCGAATCGATAGATATTGCACACCCCGATCGCTGTGGTGGACCAGGGTTCTGGTGTCCCCTCGGGAGTAGAGCGCTTGATCCAATGCATCAAGTGCCAGATCGCTTCTCAGCGATCGCGATACACGCCATCCAACGATTCGTCGCGAGAATACATCGATGACAAACGCGACGTAGACGAAGCCAGCCCAGGTCGAGACGTAGGTCAGGTCCGCGACCCAGAGCCGATTGGGAGCGATCGCAGTGAAATCACGCTGTACCAGGTCCGCTGGATGTGCTGCATCTTGCTTTGGAATTGTCGTCTTCGGCCTGCGGCCACGAACGACACCTTGAAGTCCCAGCTTACCCATCAATCGTTCAACTGTGCAGCGTGCCACCTCGAAGTCCTCTCGATGCAGTTGCTTCCAGACCTTGCAAGCTCCGTAGACGCTGCGATTCTCGTGCCAGACCCGGTCGATCTCTTCACACAAGATGGCGTCGCGCTGAGCTCGCTTGGGGAATCTTGATGGATCTGCCTGACGAGCCTTCTGTTCGTAGTACGTTGACGGGGCAATCGGCATCACAGCGCAGATCGGCTCGACCCCGTAGGCCTCTCGATGTTCGTCGATGAACGACACCATGGTCATGGTCGGCGGTCGAGCTCCGCCTGTGCGAAAAACGCTGACGCTTTGCGCAGAATCTCGTTTGCTCGCCGTAGCTCCCGATTCTCTCGTTCCAGCTCCTTGATTCGTGTCCTCTCTTCGGTTGTCAGTCCTTCCCGCTGACCTGAATCGATCTCGGTGCGTCTCACCCATCTTCTCAACGCTTCAGTGGAACACCCGATCTTCTCTGCGATTGACACGATGGCTGCCCACTCGGAGTGGTACTCGTGCTTGTTTTCCAACACCAAGTGAACCGCCCGCTCTCGCACTTCGGGGGAGTACCTTCCTGCCTTTGTCATGGTCCAATCCTCCCTACAAAAACAGTCTCCGACAATCCCGGGGCGATTCATTCGAAGAGACGATGTGCTCGTTGTGTCACTCGGAACCGGCGAGGCCCCTCGCCTTGTCAGGTACAGCAGGGCCAGGCGATGGGGACTACTGCAATGGGCTCCTCCGATGCTCAGTGTCGTCTTCGATGGGTGAGCGACACGGTGGATTATCAACTGGCCAGCCTCCTGCGACCTCACGGGAACTACTACAGATTCCAGCCCAACCTCGGGCAGGAGGGATGTGCACTGGACGACACGCGGCGAGAGACGACCCGATTGCTACGGGCTGCCGGCGAGAACACGGTCGTGAACCAACAAGAAGACTTTCACGCGATCTGCCAGAAGTTGCTCGAGTAGTCGGGGATCATGGGGATCCCAGCTCGCCGACTGCTGTAGAGGCCCTCTGAAGTTCCCAGGACGGTCCTGGAGCTCCAGCTTCCCCAAGCAGCCGCTGTTGTGTGTTCGCGCAGCTCCGTGCTAGCGTTCCTGCGAATCGCGGATGAAGCTGATGTGGGATTCCTCGCGGGTGTGAACTGGATTGCGGTTGTCGTTGCAGGGTTGCTCCACATGGTAGTGGGTTCGCTGTAGTACGTCGGATGGCAGCTCAGATGCTTTCGTCGCTCCTTCGTTTGAAGATCGACTGATCGACCAGCATCGACGTCCAGTTCTCTTCCGGAGAAGTAGGCTTCGTCAGAAGCCAGGTGGTGGACAGCGTTTCCTCTCCGTCGATGATCTGCAGCTGTCCGACAAATGCGGATACCCAATGACCACCCGATTCGACCGGCTGGCCATCCAGCGGCCGCCAGCAGACCACAAACGCAAATGTCTGGCTCTCATCGCCCGGCGATGGGTCCGCCAGACCCACGACCTGGTACGTTCCTGTTTCCCCGGTATGCGACTTGTAGAGCCCCTCAATACGCCCTTCCTCCACGCCAATCTCCATGATCGAACCGTGCTCGTTCTCCCACGTCCCCGCGAGTTGCATCGTGCCTCCTCTTCCGTGTCCTTCGCTCTACACTCTCCAGTCAAAGACCTGTGTCGACACCATCTGCACTGCAAGTCGGAACAGCCTAGTTTAGTTGCTAATGAAAGATGGATCGATCCCCAACTCGCAGCCCCAGAACGGGCAAGAGTGTCTGCGAGATCCAGGTTCGGAACTCCCCGGGAAGCGACGTTCGGACTCCGTGGCCGATCCTGATGGTTCCGTCCTTTCCCACGGCTGTCCAGACATGCCTTCCATGGCTGCTCACAGGCCGCGGGTCTCGCTTGCGAGAGGATCGTTGTAATCCTTGTTGCTTCGGCGTCTCGACAGGAAACCACTCAACTAGCAGCAGCTTCGCTCACTGAGGCAACCCTCTGCGCGCCGCACAAGCCCGGAGAATTCCACCGCCAAGCCTTCCGTACTTCCGTCGAGCTTCACGGTCTCCAGGATTGCCTTTCGCAAGTCGTTGCGAATCCGCATCCGCCGACAGACCTGGACCGCAAGCCGTGCACTTGATGCTTCGAGCAACCGCAATTCGTGCTCACGTCGCGCCTGACTCGATATGATCAGACCGTACTCCATGGGACACCTCCTCCAACTACACGTACCTACAGACCTTGCATCGATTCCGCATCCTCTTCCGGTCAATCTACTAGTTCGAGGGGAAGAGGAACTCGCGCAGCATCGCGCCAATCTCGTCCACCGCTTGGGGGCGCAGAGATAGAAGACTTCGGGATTTCGCTTCGCCTTCGGGCATCCGAATCTGAACAAGACCCGACAGTCGCAATCCGTGGATGTGATGCAGCACTGTCGGCGTTCGCAGCCTCAGACTTCTCGCCAACTCTGCCGGGCCCATCGGCTTCTTCGCCACAAGCCGCAGGATCCGCAGCCGAGTCGGATCGGAAAGGACCTTCAATGCACGAATCAGCCCATCGGGAACCATCTCTCCGGGAACAATCGAGTCACTCGCCGGCCGTGCACCGAAGACGAACAACACCCGATCCGGATCGATCCGCATCCTCATCAGCAGTGGCGTCATCCAGTACGACGGAGCAAGGACAAACTCGCGCGCCTTGGGCAAGTCATCGAACCGCAATCCGCCGGAGATTTCTTCGATCAGGTCAGGCAGATCGACCGATTTCGCCAGCTTGCGGATCCGTTCGCCGGCAACCTCGATCGCCGCCTGGCTTCGTGCCTCTTCGTCCCGGAAGAACACCTCGTGGTACTGATGCAGTGCGGCGATGTACGATTCACCGAACGCCTCCGGATCGGCCCACGCGTTGAGCATGCCCTCGAGCTTCGCATCGGAGACGACCTTCTCCGATTCGGCATCGTTCTCGAACGACTCCTTCAGCCGTTGCCGATCGGCCTCCGTCCAGCGACCCCGCTTCGCCACATCGGCAAGAATGGCATCGCGACCGCATTCGGAGCCACTCACTGGCGGCAAGAACCTCTCCAGTCGCTCAATCGGGTCCCACTGTGCAAGATGCCAGAGCAACGTATCGACATTCTTTGGCTCGGGCAGCGAAGACACTAAGTACACCGGGCTGCCAACCAGGCGCCAGGTGGCTCCGAGCGTCTCGCGAGACTCCGGTGTTAGACGGGCGAGCATTCCAGAAGCCCAAGACCCACGTACGCCGAATTTCTTCGGCTCGTGAAGCACATACTGACTCGCAAGGAAATCGTATGCAGTCCCGACGTCCAGGGTGATCTTCGTCTGTTGAGTTCTGTTTTCGTCCGTCATCCAATCCCCTTTGCCGCGTAGCTTCGACATCGCTTAGATCGACATCTATGTTAGACTATCATCTACACTAGATGGTAATCTAACATAGATCGTGATCTAAGTCAACGCTCAGATCTCGATGTCCGCCTGTTGTCATGCCTCCCGATCCCGGCTACGCTCGATGGGGCATCCGGGGCTGGGCAACGCATGAGACCCGTGGAATGAACATCGAGCATGCGAAGGACGCCTTCAACCAGCTGCGGCCCACGCTGGTTCACGAAACGTTCCACCGGATGCAAACAACGATCTCGCTCGCGCATCCAAGCATCGAATAGGCTGGATTCGAGCGCATCACCTCGTGTCCATTCGACGTCGAAAGAGACTGCCAGCTGTATCAGGCTCTGCCCTACGCGATGCTCGAGGGTTCAGCCACGTACGTCGCAGCGCCAGGTTTCACAGAAGCATGGAACAACGACGCAGCAGCGGGCCTCGCGCTACTGGAGCAAATCCGGGCCATCGACCGATCCAGCGAGGCAACCCACACCTCTCGCACGCATGCCGAACCTCCTGTCATGAACCGATCCCGATACCGTCTGATCGCCGTATCGCGACGTGATCAAGGCAATACCCATCAGACCTCTGGGCCCAACGCATGATACTTTGCAGCGCGCATCTTGGTCAGCGTTTGCCGTGCAGTCACCGATTGCGAGAGGCCCTTGGTATCGCAGCCACGTAGTGCATCCCGATCGTCAGATTGCTCGATGACCGTCAGACACTCCACGCAAGCATTCGCTCGATCGCCACCCGGGCCGCTTGGCTGATCGCTTCATCCAGCACAACTTCCTCCACGGGCTGCGCGGTCTCTAGAGATTCCAGCGTTCGCGCCAAGCCATCTAGGGTAACTTCACTCATCCCGGCGCAATACGGCGGCACGTCGGACAACAACTCGACCGTCTTCTCGGGGTGTACCGTCGCCAACCGGTAGACTAGACGGGCTTCCGTGCCGATCGCCCAGTGCGTTCCGGCAGGGGAATCCTCTACGAGCCGAATGATCTGAGATGTCGATCCGGCTTCGTCTGCAAGCGACACAACGCGAGGGTTGCATTCCGGGTGCACGACAATTCGCACCGCGGGATCCTCCATCCGCTGGTGCGTGATCTGCTCGACTCTGAACCGCTGATGGACATTGCAGGCACCGGGCCAAAGGATGACCTGCGCGCTGCGGATGGCATCTTCCTGAGGGGCGCGTTCCGAATGCCAGATGAGAATCTCTTCGTCCGACAGCCCCAATGCCCGCGCTGTGTTGCCGCCAAGGTGACGATCTGGAAGGAAGAAGACCCGTTTCCGGTCGGCGATCACATGCTCCACGATCCGCTTCGCATTGGCCGAAGTGCACACGACACCTCCGCGCTTTCCGCAGAACGCCTTCAGTTCGGAAGCCGAGTTGACGTAGACAATGGGCACGATCCGATCCGCTTCTCCTACGACATGCGTGATCTTGTCCCACGCTTCGCGTACGGCATCGAGGCGTGCGGTATCCGCCAGCACGCATCCTGCATGAGAACTTGCGCTGAACACTCGCTGACCGTCCTTGGCAAGCGTCGCCCCCGTCTCCGCCATGAACCGAACGCCACAGAAGACGATGAACTCCGCGTTGGTCTCCGCCGCACGTCGCGCCAACTCCAGGGAGTCACCTCGAAGATCGGCGTATTCGAGCACGTCGTCACGAATGTAGTGATGCCCGAGAACGATGAGTCGTTCTCCCAGTCGACGCTTGACCTCGCGAATCTGCTCGATCGCTCGATCGGCCTCCGGGTGCGCTGTATCTTCGACACGCATCGAAAGATCGAGTGCACTGGCCGAATGCGTGAGCCCGCCAACGGAGATGTAGTCAACGCCGGTCGCCGAGATGGCACGAACTGTCTCGAGCGTGACATTCCCCGAAGCCTCCAGCGGCACACGCCCCGAGGCAAGCTGCACAGCTTCGGCCATCTGTTCAAGCGACAGGTTGTCCAGGAGGATCCGATCGACCGGCGGCTGGATCGCCAGGGCTTCGTCCAGTTGGGCCATGTTGGCGACCTCAACCTCAAGGAGCAGCTCCGGGTGCGCAGTCCGCGCCCGCGACACGGCGCCGCTCAAGCTTCCGATCGCGTCAATATGGTTGTCTTTGATCAACAGCATGTCCCCAAGCGATAGCCGATGGTTCTCCCCGCCACCGATCCATACCGCATACTTGTCGAGAACCCGAAACCCGGGAACCGTCTTGCGCGTATCGAGGATTGTCGCATCGGTGGCCACGACCGCATCGACCATGTCCCTCGTTGCCGTGGCAATCCCCGAGAGACGCTGCAGGAAATTCAGAGCAGCCCGCTCCGCAGCGAGCAAGGAGACCGCAGGACCGCTGATGACGGCAATGCACTCACCGGGCACGACCGCCTGTCCGTCCTCGACTTCCGCGATCCATTCGATGCGAGGATCGACACGTCGGAGTAGCTCCTCAGCGACAGCAAGACCCGCAATCACCCCACGATCCTTCGCCACAATCCGTGCGACCATGCACGCTCCTGAATCGATCGTCGACTGAGTCGATGGGTCCGCAATCGCGGGACAATGGCCTTCGCCTCCGACCATCAAGTCCTCAGCAAGCGCCAGATCGATAAGCGGTGATGCGGCCTCCAGCAGTCGCTTGAGATTTGTCCTGTTCGACTCCATGGCACGCATTGCAGCCCTCCCCCAAAAACGATTCGATTTGCGGCGAAGGGTAGCGGATCGATCCACGCGCCTCCACCCATGCAGAGAGGAGGGCAGATCCATGAATCGATCCGCTCGATCCCTTGCACGCTCTTGCACAGTTTGTCATACATGCTGGTCGCGTCACAGCAAACGCCCGGATACACTTCGCGACAGGGACCAGCAATGAGCATCGAAACCGACATCCTGATCATCGGCTGCGGCATCGCCGGGGCAACCGCAGCACTCCGATTGTCCGACGACCCGACCCTCCGGATCGCAATCGTCACGCGAGAGGCCGACCCCCATGAATCCTCCACACGGTACGCCCAAGGAGGGATCGTCTCCCGAGGGAAAGGCGATACCGCCCAGTTACTAGTACAGGATATCGAACAAGCTGGAGCCGGGCTAACAAACCCATCCGCGGCGCAGCTGCTCGCCGAGCGCGGTCCGCGTCTCGTAGATTCATTGCTCATCAAGAAGCTCGCTGTTCCGTTCTGCACGGATGCGTCGGGAGGGTTCGAGCGTGTTCTCGAGGGAGCCCACTCGGTTCCTCGGATCGTCCACGCCAAAGACGCTACCGGACGCGTGATCGAGGAGCAGCTGATCGCCGCACTTCGTGGACGCCCCAATATCGAGTGGTTCACGAGTTGGACCGCGGTGGACCTGATGACAGCGCCGCATCACAGCGTCGATCCGCTCGCTGTATATGGGTCGATCGCATGTCACGGTGCATACCTCCTCAATCAAGAAACGCTCGAGGTTCATCGGGCATTGGCCTCTGCGACGATCCTCGCCACGGGAGGACTCGGACGGATCTTCCGCCACACATCGAATCCGATCGGCGCTCGCGGGGATGGGCTGGCCATGGCGTCACGAGCCGGGGCGCGTATTGAGAATGCGGAATACGTGCAGTACCACCCGACGACACTCGCGCTTCCGAACGCTCACAATTTCCTGATCTCCGAAGCCGTCCGCGGTGCGGGTGCGAAGCTGCTCACACCGGATGGCAAACCGTTCATGGGCCGGTATGCCCCCAAATGGGGCGACCTCGCACCGCGTGACGTCGTCGCACGAGCCATGCACCAAGAAATCCTCGACCACGGCTACCCTCACATGCTGCTCGATCTTCGCCCCGCATTGGACGCACGTGAGATCGAGCACTCGTTCCCCACCATCCGACAGACCTGTGCCCATGCCGGACTCGACATCGCATGCGAGCCCATTCCCGTCGTCCCCGCAGCTCATTTCGCCTGCGGCGGCGTACTCGTCGACATAGCCGGGCACAGCAGTATCTCTGGGTTGTACGCCGTCGGCGAGGTCAGCTGCACGGGCGTTCACGGAGCGAACCGTCTGGCCAGCACATCCCTTCTCGAAGGACTTGTCTGGGGAACGCAGGCGGCGGAAGACATCGCCACTCGCTTCCGTCCCTCGGAACCGAAAGCGAGTAGCTTCCATGAATGGCACGACACCGGGCGGGGCAATGCAGATCCCGTTCTCGTGCAACGTGATGTCGAGTCGGTGCAGAACATCATGTGGCACTATGTCGGTCTGTCACGCAACCGGCAGCGCCTCGATCGCGCCGCCCACGATCTCGATTCTCTGTGGAAAGAGACCGAGGGGTTCTACCGGTCGTGCCGGCTCGACGACAGCCTGATTGGCCTCAGGAACCGCGTTCGCTGCGCCTGGATCGTGACACAGGCAGCACGCGCCAACCGCGCGTCTCGAGGCACCCATTGGCGGGAGGATTCCTCTGACGTTCCGGCATAGCTCCCTCCAGGAAGAACGACGCCTCGGCACAGAGCCAGACAATAACCCGACGCGCTCCTGTCTCTCCCCGAGACCACAGTGTTGACATCGGACGGACTGCTGGGTTGACAGAGGACGTGCGGTCGAAGATAATTCTCCGATGTTCGTAGAATACGCTCGTCGTCGAACCTGAGATCCTGCGGAGGTGCTATGACAGATCGTGAGGAGTTCTCTCCAGAAGAAATCGCTGCGGTGCGTGAGGTGATGCATCGCGCCTGGTTCCGGCTTCAAGAGGAACATGAGAAGATCTCCGGGGATTCCATCAACATGCCCGTAGGAGACATCATGATCCTTCAGCTGGTCGCGGACAACCCGGAGATCATCCTTCGAGACGTCAGGGAAGCGCTCGGCATGCCACACAGCACCTTGACCAGTGCGATCGACCGGCTCGAGAAACGCGGGTTGGTCCGCCGAACCCTCACCGACAAGGATCGTCGCTCGTACGGTCTGGAGCTGACTAGAGACGGCCGGGCGTTCCAGCAACGTCACGATCAGGCCGACAACGATCTGGCAATCCGTGTTCTCCGCATTCTGGGATCTGATCGAGACCGGCTGCGGTTCATCGAGGTGTTGCAGCATGTCGTGGATCGGTTGGGGTAGTTTTTTTTGGCTTGATATGACGATTATCGTCATTTACGAATTACGGCTTACATTGACAAGACCGTAAGAACGGCGTCGGGCAGCATAGTAAGGAGGCAGGCGTGGAACGTTTTGGCGGGTTGATCCTGAAGTACCGTTGGCTCTGGCTGGCGATGATCGTAGGACTGTCGGTCCTCTTCTTGCTGCATGTCCCGGAGATGGATGTCGAAGATGACGAAACTACTTGGTACACGCCGGGTGACCCGACACTGGAGATCTTCCAAGCGTTCGAGGATCGGTTCGAGGGCGATGACCTCCTGTTCGTCGCCTACGAGTGGGATACCCCATACAGCCCGGAATCCTTGACGTATCTTGCCGATCTCACCGATCGCCTCCATCGCGAAATTCCCTACATCTCCGATGTCACAAGTCTGACCTCGGTGGATGATATCGTGGGATCCGAAGCAGCGATCGAGGTCCGTCCTCTGATCGACACCGCCGCGATTCCGAGCATCGATCAGGAGATGCTTCGGCATCGAATCGCGATCAATCCGTTCCTCCGCGGCAATCTTGTCTCGGAGGATGGAACCGCCGTCGCAGTGATTCTCGAGATCGAGGTCGGTGACGACATCGAATATGAGGCGGCAGCTGCAGAGATTGTGGCCGCCGTACGCGCCGTCCTCGCCGCAGAGAGCACAACGACCGGAATCCAGTTTCATATCGCGGGAACACAGGTCACGGAGATCGAGACGGAGCGCATGCTCGAGACCGACATGACCCGGTTCTTCCCCATCACGATGATCTTCACCGCCGTGCTACTCCTGCTGTTCTTCCGAAGCATCCCCAGCGTCATCCTCCCTCTAGCGACGGTCTTCCTCAGCCTCGGCTGGACCCTGGGTTTGAAGGTGCTGGTCGGTTCGCAGATTACGCCGGTCTCGACCACCTTGTTCGCGCTAATCACAGTGATCGGTGTCGCCAATTCCGTCCACATGATCTCTCACTACATGCTGGAAAAGAGAACATCACGATCTCGTCGTGAGATCCTCTTGGCAACGTACCGGCACGCCGGCACACCCTGCTTGATGACCTCGTTGACCACCGCGATAGGATTTGCATCGCTCACCGTCAGCCGCGTTCCTGCCATCCGCCAGCTGGGAGTCTTCGCCGCATTCGGCATCCTGAGCGCATTCTTCCTCTCCATGGTCATCGTTCCTCTGGGAATCGATTGGATCGGTCATCGAAGCCGCCGCACCGCGAGGAACCGGTGGATCGAGCACGTCCTGGAGCGGATCGGCCGGTTCAATCTTCGGCATCCGCGGTGGGTAATCATCGGATCGATCGTGATCGCGTGCGCGATGGCGATCGGGATCTTCTCGATCGAACCGGCAGGCTCGATGGTCGAATACTTCAAGCCGGGCTCCGACTACAGGATGTCGGTCGACTTCCTCGACCGCCGCCTTGCAGGTGCCTCAAGCACCGAAGTCGTGCTGTATGGAGCGCGAGACGCCTTCAAGTCGCCGGATGCATTGCGGGAACTCGAGAGCTTGCAGGCCCTCGCACTGCAACATGAGGGCACCGCAGCAGTCCATTCGATTGTGGACACGGTCAAGCTGATCTCGCGTGCCCTACATAGCGACGATCCTTCGCAGTACGTCGTACCGGATTCCCGTGCGGCAATCTCCCAGTCGCTATTGCTCTACGAGATGTCTGGAGGTGCCGGATTGCGCAGCTATGTTTCCGGAGACTACGCTGTCGCACGCGTTTCGATACGAACTCGCCAGATGCGCGATGCTGCCCGAGAAGCGCTGCTGACCGATGTGCAAACCTACGTTTCTGAGCAGATGCCCGCGTTCCGCGCCGAGGTAACCGGAATGGATCACATGGTGCACACGACGAACAAGAATGTCATCCTGACACAGGTTCAGAGCTTCGGGCTGGCCATCGGCATGATCACCGTGATGATGGTCCTCGTATTCGGCCTTCGTGCCGGTTTGCTCAGTCTCATCCCCAACATCCTGCCAATCGTCTTCGCCCTTGGACTCATGGGGTACGCCGGTTTCGGTCTGAACATGGCAACAGCCATCATCGCCTCTATCGCCATTGGGATCGTCGTTGACGACACCATCCACTTCTTCTCTCACTTCCGGGATGAGCTACGCAAGACGGGCGATTCCAAGCTCGCCATGTCGGCAGCCCTTACGCGAGTTGGCAAGGCGCTTTGCTTCACGACACTAATCCTCGTAGCGGGATTCGGTGTGTTCCTCTTCTCCGAGTCGTGGATCATGGCAAGCTACGGGATCCTTTCGGGAACCGCTGTGCTGGTCGCGCTTCTTGGAGACCTGTTCCTTGGGCCGGTCCTCCTTGCCCGCCTATCTCCATTCGCCGTGCAACAGCGTAAACAACCGGAGCAATCAAGCCCACAACCCGCTCAAGACGCTTCGAACGGGGGCTATCCGGCGCTTTGTCCTTGACGAAGCGCACCCCCTGCCCTATGCTGTGCGGCACAGGCATCGGATGTTGCGTGTGCCTGAATTGCACGATAGGGGGAGGATCATGAGCAACAGACTCGCGCTTGTGTCATCCCCACTTGTCGTTGCAACCCGCTGCTCGCTTCCTGCGGAAGCTAGCTGCACCCATCATCATCACGTCGCCTAGAGAACGCATGTCGCTTGACGTGGCATCTCTCTAGGCGCAGACGGACCTCCGGCAATCGCCGGGGTCTTTTCTTTTGTGCCATTCCCTTACGTCAAGCTGGAAAGGACTGATCGATGAACCAGTTGAAGCGGCTCACAAGCCTGCAAAGCGCACCGATCTCTCCGGCCGTGTCGGCCGTTGAGGATCGCCTTCGTGGCCTGTTTCGAGCCTGGGCATACGTTGAGACACGATTCGATGTGCTGCAGCCTGCCCGTGATTACATGCCGCACGAGCTTGACAGGATCTACACGGTGTCCGATGCCGCCGATGGCGCGCTGGCCCTGCGACCCGACTTCACGTCGCTGGTTGCCCGTGAGGCCGCGACGGTCGGTCAAGCGGTCGTTCGCCCGCTGCGCCGTTGCTACGCAGGCTGCGCGTTCCGTCGCCCCGAGCGTGCCGGGGAGCACCGCCGAGAGATTCATCAGGCCGGGGTTGAGCTCATCGGAGCGTCCGGCGAACTTGCCGACGCGGAGATCCTCACCCTCGCATCCGAGGGACTTGAGACAATCGGGTTCGATCGCGCGCAGATCCACCTAGGCCACGTCGGTTTTGTCCATGCGCTGCTTCGATCTTCAGACCTAACCGATCGTGTCGAGACAAGCGTTTGCGATCTTCTCGCACGCCACGATCGTCCAGGTCTTGCATCGCTGCTGAGAGGTCTGTCCATCCCGGCGCAGACAGCGAAGGCATTGGTGTCCATGCTCGACCTGGTGGGCACCGACGATGTCCTTGATCGAGCACGCAGCTTGACCGATGAGCCAGACGCGCTCCGCGCACTCGACCAGCTTGAGACAGTATTCAATCTGCTCGACCACAGCGACCTGCCAACCCCAGTCATCCTCGACCTGACCGAGGTTCGTGATCGGTCCTACTACACAGGTATCCGATTCGAGGGGTTCGATGCAGCCTCTGGGTTTCCCGTGTTGCGTGGCGGAAGGTACGACCAGCTTCTTGGACAGTTCGGAGCCGATGAGCCTGCCGTTGGATGCGCATTCGAGGTCGATCGGATTGCCTCATCGTATGTGGAAAACGATAGGCGTGGTGGCGAGGCCGTCCTGATTGGCTTCTCGCCGCTTCAATGGCCGGAAGCGCTCGCGACAGCGCGCGGGCTGCGTGCGCAAGGGAACCGTGTGATCCTGAACGTCACGTCGCTCGATTCCGCCGACCTCACGCAGTACGAGGCGGCCCACCGCATCGACAGGATCGTCGTCTTGGAGACGGACGATGCCATCAGCACCGGAGGAGGACCGCGATGATTCCACTGCGAGTGGCACTTTCGAAGGGCCGGCTGCTCGATCCAGCACTGGCGTTGTTCTCCCGTATTGGAGTCACGCCGGCAACCGATATTGGCCGAGAGTTGGTGTTCGCGTCGACCGACAATCGGTATCGATTCCTTCTCGTCAAGCCAGTCGATGTGCCGACCTACGTGGAACAGGGCGCTGCGGATATCGGCGTGACTGGGGGGGATGTGCTGCTGGAGACCGACCGCGATGTCCTCCGACCGCTTGATCTCGCGTTTGGAGCCTGCCGAATCGTTGTTGCCGCACCGATCGGCGAGACGGCGAATCCCAACGGACGTGTCCGCCGCATTGCCACGAAGTATCCCCGCATTGCCAACAGGTTCTTCGAAGCTCAGCAGATCCCGATCGAAACGATCGTGTTGGGGGGATCGGTTGAACTCGCCCCGAGCACCGGGCTGGCTGACTGGATCGTCGACTTGGTCGAGACAGGCCACACGCTCTCCGCCAACTGCCTCGAGCCGATCGCAGAGATTGCGTCTGCCCACGCGCAGCTCATCGTGAACCGTGCAAGCCAGAAGATCCGCCGAGTCGAGATCGCTGATCTGATTAACCGCTTGAGCAAGGAGCTACCATGTTAGAGATCCTACGAACATCCGATCAGGCCACATCCGAACGACTGGATGAAGTTCTATCTCTTCGCCGGGCCGAAGAAACGACGGCATCCGTTTCCGACATCGTTGAGGCGGTTCGGACCACCGGCGATGTGGCGTTGCTCGAATTCACAGCACGCTTCGATCGGGTCGAGCTGGACGTCACTCGGCTACGCGTTTCGCAAGATGCGATCGATGCAGCGACGATCGATTCTCGAACGGACGCAGCGATGCGCCGTGCGGTCGAGCGCATCGATGCGTTTCACCGCAACGAGCGACGGACCGATTGGTGGACCGTCTCTCCAGACGGAGCTGTGCTCGGACAACGCTATGTGCCAATCGATTCGGTCGGTATTTACGTGCCCGGCGGCGCAGCACCGTACGCAAGTAGCCTGTTGATGAACGCCATCCCGGCCCGCATCGCTGGGGTCTCCCGTATCGCCGCCGTGACACCACCCGGACCGGACGGCGCGATCGATCCAAGCATCCTTGTGGCCGCTCGGCTTTGCGGGATTCGCGAGCTATATCGGATCGGCGGCGCTCAAGCCATTGCCGCTCTCGCATACGGAACTTCTTCGATCGTTTGTGTCGACAAGATTGTCGGGCCGGGAAACGCCTACGTCGCCGCGGCCAAGCGGCTCGTCTACGGAACGGTGGGGATCGATACGATCGCCGGACCCAGCGAGGTTGCCGTTCTCGCCGACAGCTCGGCCGATCCGCGCCTCGTCGCTGCGGATCTTGCCGCACAGGCAGAGCACGTCGGTGCGTTTGTCGTGCTTGTGACCACCTCGGCTGATCTGGCATCCACCGTCGTAGAGGAGCTTGCGCGATGTCTCCCAGAGCTCGAGCGATCCAAGACGATCCGCTCCGCTCTCTCGAAGGGTCTCGCCATCGTCGCCAGCAGCCAAGAGGAAGCAATCGATTGGGTTGAGCGGATCGCCCCCGAGCACCTCGAATTACACATCGAAGACCCGCTGCCTGTCGCCAGGTCCGTTCGCACGGCAGGCGTCGTTCTCTGCGGATCGTACGGACCTGCGGCCGTCTGCGACTACGGGATCGGACCGAACCACGTCCTGCCGACTGGCGGGGCAGCCCGGTTTGCCTCGGCGCTTGGAGTCGACGACTTCACACGTCGGATGTCCATCGCTTGTCCAACACGCGAGGCTTTCGCGGCCGTGGCGCCGGATGGTATCGCCCTGGCTGAAGCAGAGCATCTGACAGCCCACGCCGCAGCCCTACGGATCCGATCGGAGATCGACCGATGAGCGACAACGATCTGAAGTTCCTGCGCGAGGACGTCCGCGAGCTATCTCCATACACGGTTGCCTCATCTAAGGATGGGATCGCGCTACAGAGAAACGAGGCGCCGTATGAGCTGCCCGACGCGATTCGCGATGAGATCCTCGATCGCGTCCGCAACGCATCGTGGCGACGGTATCCGGATCTAGAACAACGCGAGTTGCGTGCCTCGGCTCGTCAGTCGCTTGGGCTGCCCGACGGGCTCGATCTCATGTTCGGCAACGGCTCGAATGAGCTGATCGGCGGTATCGTGACAGCGTGCGTCGACCCGGGCTCGGCGGTGGTCATTCCGCAACCTACGTTCACCGTTTATGAGCGAATGGTCCGATTGGCACACGGAGAACCGGTCTTCATCCCCCCCCAGGATGACCTGCGCTTCGATACAAGGATGATCCTGGAAGCAGCTCGGGTTCGTGCGGCGCGCGTCGTCTTCCTCTGCCGTCCGAACAACCCAACCGGCGGATCCATCGATCTTGGCGACGTCGAACAGCTGGCGGAAGACCTGGATGCGCTACTTGTCATCGATGAGGCGTATGCAGAGTTCGCCGGCGAGAATGCACTATCGGTCGCCGAGCGCCACGCGAATGTTCTTCTCCTCCGAACGTTCTCCAAGGCGCTGTGCAGCGCGGGAATCCGTGTCGGCTACGCCATCGGAGCCCCCGCTCTGATCGGACACATCGCCAAAACGCTCGCCCCGTACAACCTCGGGGTGATGGCATGTGAGGCGATTCGTGTCGGGCTGGCACGCCGGAGCGAGTTGGCTTCGAGCCACGCCGAGCTGATCTCCGAACGCGATCGACTGATCACCCGGCTGGGCAGTTGCCCAGACGTAACCGCCTTGCCTTCGCGAACGAATTTCGTCTGTCTTCGCACCAACATCCCCGGCGAGCAGCTGACCCATCGACTCGCCAGACGACAGATCATTGTCCGAGATCTGAGCGCCTATCCAGGATTGGCGAATGCCGTTCGAATCACCATCGGCACGCGAGACGAAAACGATCGACTACTCGATGCACTGCATAAGGAACTGGAGGCATGATGAATCGAACGGCGCAAATCAACCGGAAGACATCCGAGGTCGAGATCGAGCTGAAGCTTGATCTCGATGGAATAGGGAAGACAGAGATCGAGACCGGCATTGGCTTCCTCGATCACATGCTGGATCTCATGGCAAGGCACGGGCAGCTCGACCTGACGGTTCGTGCGCGTGGAGACCGTCAGGTGGACGACCACCACACGGTGGAGGATGTCGGTATCGTGCTCGGCGAGGCGATCGATACCGCGTTGGGTGATGCTCAAGGCATACGCCGATACGGATCGGCATTGCTTCCGATGGATGACACGCTGGCGCAGGTTGCGATCGACTTGAGCGGACGCGGGCTTGCCGTGCTTCCTACCCCATTCGACGGGCAGATCGGCGGGTTCGACGCACAGCTCATCGATGAGTTCTTGATCGCGCTTTCGCGCAGCGGGCGGTTCACACTTCACGCGTCGCTGCTGTGGGGGACGAACCGGCATCACAGAGCGGAAGCTCTGTTCAAGGGGCTCGGGCGTGCGCTGGCCGACGCCGTCTCACGGGATGACCGGGTCGATGGAATTCCATCGACGAAGGGCACGTTGCGATGATTGGCATTGTCGATTACGGGATGGGAAACCTCGAGAGCGTCCGCAAGGCGTTCGCCGCCATCGGGCGTGACACCACTTGGATCCGCCAGCCAGTCGACCTCGCCACATGTGATCGGATCGTGCTTCCCGGGGTCGGCGCCTTCGGCCGTGCAATCGACACGCTGCGTCAGCTCGAGCTGATCGAACCGCTACAGCAGGCACTGGACGAAGGCAGGCCGTTCCTCGGAATCTGCCTCGGATTACAGTTGCTGTTCGAGCAAAGCACCGAACACGGATCCCACGACGGCCTCGCATGGGCCGAAGGCCGCGTTTGTCGCCTGCCGGATACAGTACGCGTACCGCACATCGGGTGGAACACCGTCCATCAGCCTCGCGAGAGCCGCCTGTTCGCCGGGATCCCCGATCGAACGTACTTCTACTTCGTTCAGTCGTACTACGTCGAAGCCGGAGACCCCACCCTGGTCATCGGCACAACCGAGCACGGGCTCCGCTTCGCTGCAGCCATCGAGCGGGACAACCTGTTCGGAGTGCAGTTTCACCCGGAGAAGAGCCAGCACGCCGGGCTTCAGTTGCTCGAGAATTTCGGAGGAATCCCATGCTAGTTGTTCCAGCAATCGACTTACGAAACGGTCAAGTGGTCCGGCTCCGCCAGGGGGACGATGACGCCCGCACCGACTTCTCACACGATCCGCTCGCCATCGCTCGAACCTGGTCGGACGCCGGCGCCCAGTGGATCCACATCGTCGATCTCGATGGGGCGTTCGCTGGATCGCCGCAGCAGCTGGCACTGGTTCGCCGGATCGCAGACTCCGTCGATGCGTCCATCCAGCTTGGCGGCGGTCTTCGCTGCAAGAAAGACGTGCACGCGGCGCTGGACGCAGGTATCGATCGTGCCGTCGTCGGATCGGTTGCAACCGCTCCGACACGTGCGAAGCCGTTGATCGAGGCATTCGGAGACCGGTTGGCCGTTGCCATCGACAGCCGGAACGGTTCCGTCCGCGTCGCCGGCTGGACCGAACGCAGTCGCTGGTCACCGATCGATCTGATCCAGCACCTGACGGATCTCGGTGCGGCGCGATTCATCGTCACCGATGTCGGCCGCGACGGGATGCTGACCGGTCCCAACATCGATCTGCTGGAAGCAGTGACACGCAACACAGATCGGCCAGTGATCTCGTCCGGCGGAATCCATAACCTCGACGATCTTCGCGCGCTTTCCGACACGTCGGTGGAGGGAGCGATCGTTGGCATGGCGCTATACCAGAAGCGTTTCACGCTGCGCGATGCGCTGGCAATCTCAAGGAGGTCATGATGCTGGCCAAGCGAATCATCCCATGTCTCGATATCGATCGCGGCCGCGTCGTCAAGGGAATTCAATTCGTCGACCTCGTCGATGCCGGGGATCCTGTCGTGTGCGGCCAACGCTACGACGCCGAGGGCGCAGACGAGCTAGTATTCCTCGATATCACAGCGACATCCGACGATCGACCGATTCTTCTCGATGTGGTTCGCAAGGTCCAAGCGGTGGTGTTCATCCCGCTGACTGTCGGCGGGGGGATCCGAACCCTCTCTGACATCCGGATCTTGCTCGAAGCCGGCGCGGACAAGGTATCGCTCAACTCGGCCGCCGTTCGCTCGCCGGAACTGATCACCATGGCTGCCGAGCAGTTCGGCAATCAATGCATCGTGTTGGCAATCGACGCTCGCCGGACCAAGAGCGGCCGGTTCGAGGTCCTGATTGACGGAGGGCGAACTCTTACGGGTCTGGATGCGATCGCCTGGGCTCAACGCGCCACCCAGCTTGGTGCAGGCGAAATCCTCCTCACCAGCATGGATCGTGACGGCACGAAGGATGGCTACGATCTGCAACTGACACGAGACGTCCGGCGGGCAACAAACGTCCCCGTGATCGCATCGGGGGGCGCCGGGTCCATTGATCACCTCTATGACGCGTTCACGCAAGGTGAGGCCGACGCGGCACTGGCCGCATCGATCTTCCATTTCGGAACGCTTCGGATCGACACGGTGAAACAGGCACTCGCAGCCCGAGGACTTCCGATGAGAACCACAGGCTCCATCGAATCGATTGCGGCACAAGGCGGTGAAGCAGTATGAGAAACGATCGTGCGGCAACAGCCAGCCGACTGACATACAACGACCACGGGCTCGTTCCCGCGGTAGCCCAGAATGCGCAGACCGGCGAGGTACTCATGCTCGCGTGGGCCAACCGCGAGGCAATCAAGCGGACGATCGAGACCGGCTTCGCTTACTTCTGGAGCCGATCCCGCAATTGCCTGTGGCGAAAGGGAGAGACCTCGGGCAACCAGCTCCACATCGAAGAGATCCGGGTCGACTGTGACGAGGATGCAGTCCTATTCCTCGTGACCCCCTCTGGCCCTGCCTGTCACACCGGAGAGACGAGCTGCTTCTACCGCCGCGTCACCACAGACGGGGAACTCGAAGCCGCCAGCCGCGCATCCTTTTCCCCGTTCAGCATCCTGGGTGAGCTGACCTCGGTCATCGATGATCGTCGCACCGCCGCCCCCGAGAGCTCGTACACGGCCCAACTGCTGGCCGACGGTGTTGGGAAGATCAGCAGAAAGGTCATGGAAGAGGCGTTCGAAACCTCTCTCGCTGCGTGGAACGAATCCGATGCGCGCTTGGCCGAGGAATCGGCGGATCTCCTCTATCACCTGCTCGTGCTGCTTCAATCGCGAGGACTGAAGCTCGCGGATTCCTGCACTGTGCTCGCCGATCGCCGAGCCGACCAGTAGCCTTTCTGAATGGGCACTGCCAGTTCATGCCACAGAAGAGGGGGAAGAAGCTCCGGTTCGGGTTCTTATACAGGCTGCTGGCTACCACGCCGCAGGAAGATCGCTGAAACCTATTGACTATGTTTCGCCCTGCGGCGAGATGTCCAACACCGTGGCAACGAACCGCCGAAGATGATCTTGGAGAACCTGGGTACAGGCGGCAGCGTCTCGTCTCTCCGCCGCCGCGATGAACTTCTCGACGTCATCGCGCAATGGTCTGAAATGCAGCGCCTCATCCACCGCCACAAGTGATAGCCGGACCCTTGCAAACTGGTTCACTAACTGCGTTTGCTGCCGAATTAGTGCCTCGTTGTGGGTCGCACCATCGACAAGTCTGTGAAACTGACTGTCATGATATAGGAGTGCCTTGAGTCCTTCGCCAACAAGGATCTCAACATGAAGCGTCCGAAACGCATCCAGTTCCGCAGGCGTGATCCTCTCCGCCACAAGTCGACCGACCAGTTCACAGAGATGAAGCCGGATCTCAAGGATCTCCCGGAACTCTTTCACCGTTACCGTCTTGACGAAGAAGCCGCGGCCCGGAGTCTTTCCCACCAGGCTCTCTCCTTCAAGCCGGATCAACGCATCTCGGATCGGCGTTCTGCTGACGTCGTACTCCTCGGCGAGCTGCTTCTCATTCAGCGTATCTCCAGGAGAGAACTCCGAGGAGACAATCCGCTGTCGCAGCTCATGGAGCAGGTCGATACCCATACTCGGACTATACAAGGCGACAGACCGTCCGGCCAACATGACGTGCTGTCGCGGTTGCAGTTGCTCCTCGCCACTGGCTTGATTCGTGCACCACTCCAGGATAGCTGTACCACAGATTCCATCATGAGTTGACAGACGACGCGGAGCATAGCATACTGGTTGTGCATCGTGGGTATGTTTCCGGTATGCTCTCGATGTCTGGAGACTCGCCTCTCCATGCGGAAGCTGTTTGGCACAGAGATAAGGAGGCATGCATGACACGCAACCTGTTGCGATGTTCTCTCGTTGTGGGGTTTATTCTCGTCTCGCTCGCCTGCTTCGCGCAGGAGCCGCAGTACGGCGGAACACTCTACACCGCGGGAAACGAACCATCGAACCTGAATCCAATCCTGCTCACCGATGGTCCTTCAAGCACCGTCGCGGAGCGAATCTACGAAACCCTCGTGTGCTATGAGCCCGGCTTGACGGGGTTCCGCGAGGGGTTGGCGAGGTCCTGGGAAAGCCCGGATGAACTCACGTGGGTTTTCCATCTCCAGGAGAGCGTTCTCTGGCATGACGGCACACCGTTCACCGCCGCCGATGTCAAGTACACCTTCGAGAAGGTCCTCGACCCTGCCACAGGCGCGGCGCGGATGACCAACTTCGCCCAGATCGACACCATCGAAGTCATAGACGATCTGACGGTCCAGTTCAATCTTGCCGCTCCGACGCCGTTCTTCCTCGACGACCTTGCATTGATCGGACACATTATCTGCGAGTCCTACACGGAAGCCGTCGGCATGGACGCCACGATCCGTGAGCCAATGGGCACCGGACCGTTCGTGTTCGATGAGTGGGCTCCGGGGCAGTACGTCCGCGTGGTCGCCAACGAGAACTACTGGCGCGGACGCCCCTACCTCGATGCGTTTATCGTGAAGGTGATCCCGGAAGCAGCCGTTCAGTTCGCCGCGCTTGAGACGGGCGAGGTCCACATGATCGGTGGATCGATGGCCGATGTGTCCACCGTTGAAGCAGATCCCAATCTGACCGTCTTCCTGAACCCGATCGTTCAGTTCGTCCAGGCGGGGTTCAACTTCACCTACGAGCCGCTACAGGATCTCCGAGTCCGAACGGCGTTGTTCAATGCCATCGATCGGCCCGCTGTCAATGAGGCGATTTTCTACGGCTACTCCTATGTGCCCAATTCGCCGATGCCCCGCATGCAGGGGATGTACTACGACGAAGCGGTCAACGACAAGTACGCCGAGCTATACCGATATGATCCGACCGCGGCCGTGGCACTCCTCGCCGACGCTGGCTGGACGGACACGGACGGCGACGGCTTCGTCGACAAGGACGGAGAGAACATGCATTTGGTTATCCTCGTTCCCTCCGGCGGTGTCGAACTTGAACAGATCTCGGTCATCCTGAATACGCAGTTTGCTGCGATCGGTGTATCGTCCGAAATCAAGACCGTCGAGTTCGGAACCTGGCTCGACATGGCGTTCGCGGGCGAATTCGGAATCGACATCGTCCAGTACGGGGTCGGCTTCACGCCGGCGCTCCAGGAGCAGTACCACCATTCGCAAGGACCGTTCAATCTCCAGTTCTACTCGAACATCCTTGTTGATTCGCTCCTCGAGTCCGGAAAGACTGCGACCGACCTGGCACGACGGCAAGAGTACTACTACCAGTATCAGGAAGAGTGGATGAAGAATCCGCCGCTGATTCAGGTCGTCGCATGGCCGGCGTTCACCTTCTGGAGTTCGAATGTTATGGGCATGTCCGAACTCCCGCTTGGTCAGCTTGAACTAATCTATCAGATCTGGCTGGACGAGTAGACATTTCATAGAGGCACCCACGTGGCCCGGCCCGCTACGGCTGGGTCACGTGCCTCTTCAATCCCGGAGGAATCCGTTGCTCCAATACACGATACGCAAACTTCTTGCTGCCATTCCGATCGTGTTTGCGATCACGATCATCGTGTTCACGATTCTCCACATGACCCCGGGAGATCCGATTCGGATCTTGATCGGGTTCGGCGTCGGCGGATACGCTGGCGGAGATGTCGACGACTCGATGATCGAAGTGCTCCGCGCCAAGTGGGGACTCGATCAACCGCTTCATATACAGTACGTCAAGTGGCTCGGGAACATCGTTCGAGGCGATATGGGCAACTCGATCCGTTTCCGTAGCCCTGTGTGGCCGCTGATCAAGGCACGACTTCTGCCGACAATCCTTCTAGCCCTGGTTGGCTATGGCATTGCCATCCTGTTGGCGTTTCCTCTTGGTGTGATCTCCGCGTTGCGGCAGAACTCCATCGTGGATTACTTCAGCACCGGCTTCTCTCTGTTTGGCCTGTCGATGCCAGTCTTCTGGCTTGGCTTGATGTTGATCCTCCTCTTCTCGGTCCGGTGGGGACTCCTGCCGACCAGTGGGATGAACGGCTGGAAGACGTTCGTGATGCCTGGCTTCGTACTCGGGTTCAGCCTTGCCGGAGGACTCACGCGGATGATCCGATCAAGCCTGCTTGAAGTGCTGCGACAGGATTATGTCAACACCGCACGCGCCAAGGGGCTCGCAGAGCGTATCGTTATCGTCAAACATGCGTTCCGCAATGCGGCGATCCCAGTGGTCACAATCTTCGGCCTCAACCTGGCGTACATCCTTTCCGGAAGCGTGCTGATTGAGACTGTCTTCGCTTGGCCCGGACTGGGGCGACTGGTTTTTCAGTCGCTCGGCAACCGTGACTACCCCGTCGTCCAGGCGATCGTCCTATTGGGAGCCGTTGTCGTCATTTTCGCCAATCTGACAACCGATCTTGTCTACGGGTTCATCGATCCACGGATCCGGTACGAATAGGGGGTTCCGACAGATGACGCGACTTCGCGAGAGATGGCGGTACAGCCTGCTCCGTCAGAATTACGTCCGCTTCCGCAAGAACAAGGCGGCAGTCGTTGCGGGGATCTTCCTGACTCTTCTCTACATAGCGATGCTCTTCGCTCCTCGTCTGGCTCCGTATGACCCGCTGGAGATCCACCTACTGAACAAGCTCGAGGCACCAAGTGCCACCTTCCTGCTTGGAACCGATGATCTCGGCCGCGACCTGCTCAGCCGGCTAATGGTCGGATCGCAGATTTCGCTGACCGTCGGATTCATCGCCGCCGGTCTGTCGTTGATCGTCGGCGTGTGTATGGGCCTGATGGCCGGTTACTTCGGCAAACCGACCGATCCGCTGATCATGGCGTTGGTCGATATTCTGATGTCGATCCCCGCGCTGCTGCTAATCCTCGCCATCGTCGCCATTGTGAGCCCGAGCATCTTTAACATCATGCTCGTCCTCGGACTCACAATGTGGGCCCCCTATGCGCGTATCACACGCGGCAAGATTCTCTCCCTCAAGGAGCAGGACTTCGTCGAAGGAGCACGGGCCATCGGCGCATCGCACACGAGGATCATGTTCCGCTATCTGCTCCCGAACGCGCTGGCACCGATCATCGTCATGGCAACGGTCAGCGTTGCCGGGGCCATCCTCCTCGAGAGTGGCCTTTCGTTCCTCGGATACGGCGTGCAGCCACCGCAAGCCAGTTGGGGTGCAATTATCGGCATGGGCAGAAGGTTCCTTCGTCAGGCGCCTCACATGGCCACATCGGCCGGATTGGCCATCTTCTTCACTGTTCTTGCATTCAACCTCGTTGGAGACGGGCTTCGCGACGCCCTGGATCCGCGCCAGAAGAACCGATAGGAGGTACACCATGCGGTTCGCCCCACAACTCGACGCCCTCCCCGAATGGAGCTGCTTCTACACCGTCGATGAACTCGATCAACGAACTCATGACCTGGCAGAGCGCTATCCTGACAAGGTCTCAGTCACCGTCGAGGGACACTCCCGTGAGAGACACCCGATTCGAGTCCTGCGCATCGGTAACGGGAAACGGAATGCGCTGTTCTACGCATGTCCGCATCCCAACGAGCCGATCGGAAGCGTCATGGCCGATCATCTTGCAGAGCTTCTCTGCACCGACGATGAGCTTCTAGCGCAGTTGGACACGACGTTTCACATCATCAAGTGCATCGACCCGGACGGCACCAAGCTGAATGAGGGCTGGTTCAAAGGCCCGTTCACTGTCGAGAACTACGCCCGCAACTTCTTCCGCCCGGCCGGGTTTGAGCAGGTCGAGTGGACGTTCCCCGTCGACTACAAGACGCTCCACTTCGATCGCCCGCTTCCGGAGACGCAGGTCCTGATGAAGCTGATCGAGGAGCTGCGGCCCGATTTCCTCTACTCGCTTCACAACGCAGGGTTCGGCGGGGTCTACGCCTACATCACCCGCGAAGCGCCGGACTGGTGTGAGGAGCTCTACGCCTTGGCGAAACGATTCGAGCTGCCACTCAGCTTGGGCGAGCCAGAGATGCCATACGCCGTTCGATTTGCTGACGCCGTCTATCGTCTACCTAGTATTGAGGAATCGTACGACTACCTGGCAGAGAACACCGACAAGGATCCGGCCGAGATCATTCGCTCCGGCGCCTCGTCGTTCGGGTATGCCAGTCGGTTCTGCAACCCGTTCACGCTCGTCTGTGAGCTGCCGTACTTCTACGACCCCCGGATCGATGACTTGAGCGAGAGCGATGTGATCCGGCGGGATGCTGTTCTCAATCGCTTGAAGCAAAGCGAGACACTGTTCAAGGCCGTACAAGCAGAATACGACAAGGTCTCCGGCCTACTGAGCAAGACCACATCGTTGCGGACAGCGGTGGAGAACTTCATGCAGACAATGCCAGCCGGAATCCAGGCCGAACGCACGTTTGCCTCGAAGAACCCGGAGATGGAGCGCAAGGCGACCGTCGCTGAGCTATTCGATAGCCAAGCGGTGCATCCGTTCTACCATCTTCTCTTGGTCGGGATGGTCCTCCGCGTGTTCGATGCTGAGAATCGAGATCGTTCGGATACCGTTTTCGGTGACGCGTGGACCGCCGTCGACAAGATCTTCAAGGAACATCACGAGATGGTCGTCGCGAACCTCGACTACAAGGTCATCCCGATCCGCAATCTTGTTGGGATGCAGCTCGGCGCGGGGCTGGAGGCGTTGGCCAGGCTCTAGACATCGCATCCGTTCTGGTCGAAGTAGCCCGAACCTGGCGAACTGTTTCGCCAGGTTCGGGCTACTTCCATGCCTCAACCCAAGCACGAGTGCCTGCCGGACCGCCGACCCAGAGAATCGTTGGGACTACCAGGCCTTGGCGTTCTTAATGATGAAGCCGCCCGACTTGGCGTCCTTCTCCAGCTGCAGAATGCCCTGTTTGCCCGCCTGTTCGAGCAACTGCCCGAACGACTTGAACCCGTAGTACGATTCGCTGAACCCGGGCTTTCGCCGCTTGAGCGTTTGCTTGATCATCGAGCCCCAGATATTCTCGCCTTCGCCGCGCTCCTCGACGAGCGCTTCATACGTCTCGACGACCAGCTCCCACGCCTCCTGCTTCTTGTCCTCCGCCGAGGGTGCCGGGGGATTGCTGCCTTTCTTTGCTGCCGTCTTCTTGGCTGGCGCTTTGGCCGTCTTCTTGGCTGGCTTCTTGCGACGCGCCAGGTCGTCGTAGTAGATGAACTCGTCGCAGTTCGCCATCAGAAGATCCGACGTCGAGCTCTTCACGCCGACGCCGATCACCGTCTTGTTGTTCTCGCGAAGCTTGCTGACCAGCGGAGAGAAATCCGAGTCGCCGCTGATGATCACGAACGTGTCCACATGCTCCTTCGTGTAGCACAGGTCGAGCGCATCGACGACCATCCGGATGTCCGCCGAGTTCTTCCCCGACTGGCGGACATGCGGAATCTCGATCAGCTCGAACGACGCTTCGTGCATCGATTTCTTGAATTCCTTGTAGCGCGCCCAGTCGCAGTATGCCTTCTTGACGACGATATTCCCTTTGAGCAGAAGCTTCTCCAGCACCTTGTCGATGTCGAATCTCGGGTACTCTGCTTCCTTCACTCCAAGCGCAACGTTCTCAAAATCGCAGAACAGCGCCATATTCGCCATTTCTCCTGGTTGCATCATCTAACGCCCCCCATCCCCGTTTGCGCCCCCGACCGCTACATTCACAGTACCAATGTGCGCGTTATGGAACAAGCTTGGCCCAATGCTCCCGTGGCGCATCGGACGCATTCTCGATCATGGATTCAGCTCCCAGAGCACGTTGACGATCGACCATCGGCCATCTACCTTCGCGAGATGAAGGTAGTCGACGAACCGCTCGGAAACGATCTTCACCGACGCCATGGTGTCGGTCCGATCCAAGACATGGATCTCTTTACGACCTCTCGTCGGATCGTCGATCCGACCACGTTCTGCCCGCGTTGCATCGACCATCCACGCCTTGTCGACATGCCAGACCTCATCCTTCGAGACCACACGCCGTTTGGCGAGATACCGAGAGAGGGCTCGGTCCATCCGATCGGCGTCTGCCTCGTACCATCCCTCGATGTAGTCGAGTGCAACGCCTCGAATCGCCTGGCTGTCATCCATGATTCCTCCCTATCGATCGTAGGGGACCACTCGAACCAGACGCTGCCCCCTTTGCTGTTCCAGTACGCCCACAAGCACCATGCAATGCTCGTGTGTCGGCACGGCACAAGCCAGCACACAGGAACGCAGCAAGCCTCGCGAGTCGTGCCGACCGCAATTGCAGGAGCGAACAGGTATTGCCGAGCCGCTAGAACAGCCCACCCAGCCGATCAATTGCCTGAGCCATCGTCTTCTCGCGACGCGACTTCGCCCAGTTGACGACCGCCGAGCCGGCAATCGTTGCCCCCCTGGCATGGCACAGTTTCTTCATCTGTCGAACGGCGCGACTCCCCCCCATCCACGGATATGGGAACTGCTGCGTCACCAGGCAGGCGACGCGCTTGCCCTCCAATGGCTTGATCTGCTTGAGATAGCGCCCCATAACCTGGCAAAGGGAGAACGCTTCCACATAGGAAGCAACAACCACGGCATCGAACGAACCTATCTCCGGGACCGCCTCGAGCTCGAACGTCTGGGTCTTAGGCGTCCGTTCTCCCACGACCGTCACGCGCTCGACCTGCACCTCGTGGCCCTGCCCGGCCAACCGATCCCGAAGCGTCTCACACACCTCTAGCGTGTGCCCCGTCTGCGAATATACGACGATCCCGATATTCATTCCGCACCTCCTTGCACGCGCATCCTTTGCCATATCGACCATCCAAGCGAGGCCAGGCCTATGGCGCGACCGCCAACGCCAGCTCAATCATCTCAGTGAACGCCGTCTCCCGCTGTTCGCTGCTGGCACGCGCTTCGGCGACCAGGCTGTCGCTCACGGTAAGAATCGACAGGGCGTCGACGCGACACTTCGCAGCAAGGGTATACAGTGCGGTTGTCTCCATTTCGACCCCCAGCACGCCATGTGCCGCCCAAAGCTTCCACCAATCGGCATCGTCGTTGTAGAACGTATCCGACGTCAGGACCCCGCCAACCCGCGCAATCGCACCACGGGTCTTTGCGACCTCGTACGCTTTGAGCAAGAGATGAAACGACGCCGCAGGCGCATAGTCCATTCCCGAGAAGCGCAGCCGATTAGCACTTGAGTCCGTCGACGATGCCATCGCGAGGATGACGTCCCCAATCTCGAGATCAGGCTGTAATGCCCCACAGGTTCCAACGCGGATCAGCGTCGTGACGCCATACTCGGCGATCAGTTCGTGGACGTAGATCGAGTGACTGGGAACGCCCATTCCGGTCCCCATCACCGAGATACGCTTCCCATGGTAGCCACCGGTGAACCCGAGCATCCCGCGAACCTCGTTGAAGCAGACCGGATCCTCCAACATCGTCTCCGCAATGAATTTCGCCCGCCGTGGGTCGCCCGGGAGCAAGATGCTAGAGGCAACCTCTCCAGGCTTCGCGCCAATGTGGATACTCACAAGCATCCTCCCTTCACAGACTCAGAAGAAGCAGACACAGTCTGCTCGACATCGGTACGAGAGGCAAACCCGCATGCAATCCCGTGGTCGTGATCGAAGAAAGAGAAAAGGGGACGACACATGTCGTCCCCTTTCCCTCTTCCGACACAGTCGCTGCTTGTGTCGCTCGTCTAGCTGGCGTGGCACTTCTTGCGCAAGCCAGCCTCGTTCTTGATGACAATCCTGTAGCGGCTCTTGTCGAGGATCCCTTCTCGAGCGAACCGGTTGAGCGCCAAGGTCGTATTCTCCCGCGCAGAGCCAATCATGTCGGCAAGCTCCTTGTGCGTTACCGAAAGGCCGATGAGGATGCCTTCCTTGGTTTCCACACCGTACACATCGGAAAGCTTGAGAAGCTGTCTGGAAAGGCGCGCCTGGATGTCGCGAAAGGCAAGATCCTCAAGCGTCTCCTCGAACTCGCGCATCCGGCCGGCAAAGTGCTGAACCAACTGTTGAAGCGTCTCCGCGTTCTCGCCGATCATCTTCATGAACACTTTCTTGTCGACACAGCGCAGGACGGTCTCCTCAATCGCAGTCGCGAGATGACGACGGTGCTTCTCGCCCACGAGGCACATCTCACCGAAGATCTCACCGGCATCAACAATTGTCAGAGTCAGCTTTTTCCCGCTCTCATCGAGGTACGCAAGCTTCACGCGTCCGCTCTCGACAATGTAGACAGAGCTGCTCGGCGTTCCCGGGTGATAGATCGTCTCGCCGCGATCTACGTCGCTAAGATCCCCAAGATCGGCCCACAGGCCAGCGAAGCTCACTTTGTTGCTGGTGGTCGACAACATTCGCCCTCCCTCTTCTTCACTGCTGCAAGCGTATGCTGTACGGAAGGCGTTCTGCAGGAACCACGGCCAACTTCAACCCACGGCTCCGACACGGTAGCTGGTGACGCACGTCACCCAACAACAAGAACGGGGTGCCTCTCAACTGGACCGCGCGAACCCTCCGCGTCAAGTTCCTCTTCAGTTCGCCCTGTAGATTCGCCAAGAGCCGCTCTCAGGCAATGCATCCCAGGGATCCACAGAGACATCCTCCTGCAACGCTGCCAAGAAAACGTTCTGGACGCACACAAGTGCCTCCCAAACGAACAAGCAGCAATCGCATCGATAAGTCTTGAGAAGACAGACGAAGAGAAAGGATGAAAAGGGACAGCGCAGTAGCTCATTTGCCAAAAGTAGTTGGTCCAGTACTCCCTAGAAAGGAGGTGATCCAGCCGCAGGTTCTCCTACGGCTACCTTGTTACGACTTCACCCCTCTTGCGAAGGTTACCCTCGGCGCCCTCAGAAGAGCGACTTCAGGTACCCCCCACTCGGTTGGTGTGACGGGCGGTGTGTACAATCCCCGAGTACATATTCACCGTAGTATGGCTGACCTACGATTACTAGCGATTCCGGCTTCATGAGGTCGAGTTGCAGACCTCAATCCGAACTGAGGGAGGTTTTTTGAGATTGGCTCCACCTTACGGCTTCGCGACCCTTTGTACCTCCCATTGTAGCATGTGTGTCGCCCTGGGCATAAGGGACATGATGACTTGACGTCATCCCCGCCTTCCTCCGGCTATTCACCAGCAGTCTCGCTAGAGTCCCCGGCATTACCCGCTGGCAACTAGCGACAAGGGTTGCGCTCGTTTCGGGACTTAACCCTACATCCCACGACACGAGCTGACGACAGCCATGCATCACCTGTACTAGCTCCCTACCCGAAGGCAGGGTCGTCCCTGTTTCCAGTTCCTACCACTAGTATGTCAAGCCCAGGTGAGGTTCTTCGCTTACCATCGAATTAAACCACGTGCTCCACCGCTTGTGCGGGGACCCGTCAATTCTCTTGAGTTTTAGCCTTGCGGCCGTACTCCTCAGGCGGTTCACTTAACGCGTTAGCTCCGGCACCGACCTGTATAAGCGGCCGACACCAAGTGAACATCGTTTGGGGCGTGGACTACGGGGGTATCTAATCCCCTTTGCTCCCCACGCTTTCGCGCTTCAGCGTCGGTAGTAGGCCAGGAAGTTGCCTTCGCCATCGGGGTACCTCACAGTATCTACGCATTCCACCGCTACTCTGTGAGTTCCACTTCCCTCTCCTACACCCAAGTCAAGCAGTATCACCCGACCTTCCCCGGTTGAGCCGAGGGCTTTCACAGGTGACTTACCCGACCGCCTAGACGCCCTTTACGCCCAGTGATTCCGGATAACGCTTGCATCCTCCGTCTTACCGCGGCTGCTGGCACGGAGTTAGCCGATGCTTATTCCTGGAGTACCGTCATCGGACGAGCATTTCCTCTCGACCTTATTCTTCCCCCAGAAAAGGGGTTTACGACCCGAAAGCCTTCATCCCCCACGCGGTGTCGCTGGCTCAGACTTTCGTCCATTGGCCAATATTCCCCACTGCTGCCTCCCGTAGGAGTCTGGGCCGTATCTCAGTCCCAATGTGGCTGATCATCCTCTCAGATCAGCTACCCATCATTGCCTTGGTAGGCCGTTACCCCACCAACAAGCTAATAGGGCGCAGCCCCCTCCCCTTGCGACGGCAGAACCGCCTTTGGAACGGGATCCATCGACCCCGCACAATATTGGGTATTAGCCTTCCTTTCGGAAGGTTGTCCCCATCAAGAGGGCAGGTTAGCTACGTGTTACTCACCAGTCCGCCGCTCCGTGACCGGTCGTCACACCCCGAAGGGTGGTCAGTCCGGCTCGATCGCACGACTTGCATGTGTTAAGCGCACCGCTAGCGTTCATCCTGAGCTGGGATCAAACTCTCTTGGTTGAAGATTCTGATCCATCTTGAGTCAGAGCAAGTGATTCTCGCGTCCGCCGTAGCGAACGCAATACCACGCTATCCACTTTTCAAGGACCAACGGGCAGGAAGTATAGCGGCCCCCTGAGGAGGTGTCAAGGAACCGACGAAAGCGTCGGTAACCCCGTACGCAACGGCACTTCCACGTTGAATGAGGTCCCGGTGCAGTCTATACTGCGGCATCGGAGGGGTCCACTTGACCGACAAACGAACCGTCGCGGTCCTCGCCGGGGGGGATTCCCCCGAGCGAGAGGTCTCGCGAATCTCCGGCGACCATGTAGCTCGTGGGTTGTCCGCAGCCGGCTACGATGCACGACTCGTGGCCATCGACTCGCTCGACGATCTCGTCCCCGCCCTTCGCGGCATCGATGTGGCGTTCAACTGCCTCCACGGCGGAGCCGGCGAGGACGGGACCGTCCAGCTCCTGCTCGATGTTCTACAGATCCCGTACGCCGGATCCGATGCCCGCGCCTGCTTCCGGGCGATGGATAAGGCGCGCACGAGGGCGATCTTCGCCGCCCAGGGGATCCCAATCCCCGAAGGCCGTTCGTACGAGACCGGCGATCTCGACCGCTTCCTCGAGGAGGCGTCGCTCCTTGGTTTCCCCGCCGTCGTCAAGCCGGCAAGTGGTGGTTCGACCGTCGGTGTCCACCTCGTCGAAGGGCCGAAGCAGCTTCGCGATGCAGCGAACGCGATCCTGACAGAGTATCCCTCCCTGATCGCCGAGCAGTACATCGCCGGCCGGGAGATCACCGTCGGAATCCTCCGCCAGGACGGTGCCGACGCGCCGCTTCCGGTCATCGAGATCCGGATTCCGGGAAAGCTCTTCGACTACGAGGCGAAGTACACTGAAGGAGTTGCCGAGTTCCTCGCGCCGGCGCCGCTCGACGACACAACCACCAAGCGGCTCCAGTCAGCGGCTCTTCGTGCCCATCACGCGCTCGGCTGCAGAGGCTATTCGCGCGTCGATCTCCGCCTGGCCGAGGATGGTACACCCTACGTACTCGAAGCCAACACGCTTCCGGGGATGACTCCGATGAGCGATCTCCCGCGGGCCGCCGCGGTGACCGGCATCCCGTACGAGGAACTCGTCCGCATCATGCTCGCCACGGCGAACACAAAGGAGGACGCATGAGGATTCAGTGGTTCGGCCACGCCTGCTTCACCATCGAAGCGGACGGCGTGACACTGCTCACCGACCCGTTCGACGAGACGGTCCCCTACGCGTTCCCGTCCGTGCCGATCGACATTGCCACCGTGAGCCACGGACACTTCGATCACAATGCCGTGCACCGCGCTGCGGGGGAGCATGCAACGATCCAGGCCACGGGCACCTTCGAGATTCGCGGCGTCCCGATCCGCGGCATCGCCTCGTTCCATGATGCCAAGCAGGGAGAAGAGCGGGGCGACAACATCGCCTACACGTACGTCTTGGAGGGGATCACCCTCGCCCATCTGGGCGACCTCGGCGCCCCGCTGACCGGCGAGCAGCGGGATGCGCTATCCAACGTCGAGATCCTACTTATCCCCGTCGGAGGCACCTACACGCTCGACGCGGCGCAGGCCTCGGCCCTGTGCGGGAACCTTCCGAAGCTTCGCATCGTCCTTCCGATGCACTACAAGACGGACGTCATCGCCGACTGGCCGATCGCTGGAGTGGAGGAGTTCGCGGCTTTGATGGACAATATCCGCCGCATCGGGGCATCGACGATCGAGGTCTCTCGCGACTCGCTGCCCGAACGACGGGAGGTGTGGATTCTCGACCATGCGTAGCGTATCTGACCGGACTCAAGCTCTGAAGGGCTCACCGATTCGCCGACTCGTCCCGCTGGCGACCGCCGCGAAGAAACGGGGCGTG
>Ga0272441_10002316_pt1 | contig 38710 bp, 29 predicted proteins | sample SSMProp6N_FD_193582 | JGI IMG/M metagenome (GOLD analysis project Ga0272441, IMG submission 193582) | Marine sediment archaeal communities from Little Sippewissett salt marsh, Falmouth, MA, United States - SSM-Prop-6N | ecosystem: Environmental > Aquatic > Marine > Wetlands > Sediment ... | reverse complement strand
AAAAAAGCACCAGGCAAACAAGAACAGCCACGGGAAAAGAAACGAACGTAGAAGTCATTATCCCCAGGCAGGCCAGGAAAATCAAGCGCAGCAGAATCAGAAGAACGGCTCTAATATAATTTGCCGTAAACGTATCGGCCTTGTAAAGGACCATCAGACCGTCGGCAGGAAAGGTAATACTCGTTCTGTTGAGAGGAATATTCATAAAAGCTACTGCCATACGTTTGTTTTCGGGCACAACATCCGCTGGAAATTCTATTTCATGATATGTATCAACGGAATGTTTCAGAATTCTTTCGAAGGGCTCGGACTCGGGCTGCTTGCCGGTTTTAACATATTCTGGATCACCGGCATACCATCTGCCATAGATCTGCATATCAGGAGGAGTAACTGCGACTTCATATTTGAACCTGATAAACATACTTTCGGTCAGGGGTTTTACATCTTTGAATTCCCAGATTAATTTCTGACCTACGTCCGCGGCACGATGTCTCAGCTTCGCCTGGGCGGTAAGCTCCTCGATAACCTGCTCACGAGAATATTCTGGAGGTAACCTGCCGATTCTTTCCAGCTCCTGGTATTTTTCTTTGACTTCCTGTGACACATCGACTTCGGGAATTGTCAGAGCGGCCCGCGCAGTATAGAATTCGTTATTAACCTGACTTATCTCATCTTCGGTCGCTTTATAAAAGCTCGGCATGTATAAAGCAAAAAAATAAATGAAGGATGAAAACAGAACAAGCAGGACAATGTCTATGATCATTATACCAAGCAGCTTACCCAGCAAAAATTGATATCGTCGAATCGGCTTGGTAATTACAGTATATATCTGCCTGTACTTGATATCACTTGTTACCGTATAAATCGATATTATGATCGTAAGCAGGCATAGTAACAGGCTGGTTAACGAAAGACCATAACTGACAAAAGTCTGCAAACGCCCTTTTAGTGTCTCGTCGCCGGTCGTGGTAATGCCCAGAACCGGCAGCAGAACAAGCAGCATAATAATAAAGACAACTGCTATTTTCATCCTTAATGCCTGCTTGATTGTATTTTTTGCGACAGCCCAGATGCCTCGCATCGCCTGTATCTCCTGCCTATGAATTTTCAGTTCGTTTGTCTATTCCCCGAGGATCTGACGGATCTGTAAGGCGGTCTAAAATATCCTTTTTAACATCCCCCTCTCGATTGGACGGCTGAGATTCGAGATGTTCTTCATCGACCTTCTGCTGTTCTGCAGCGGGTTGAGACTCGTTTGTCTTGGCTGAGCCGGTTAATTCGGTCAGTAACTGCTCATCGTGAACAGGGGTGGCTTTATCGTTATAAACGACCTGCTCGGTAATTGACGCTTCCTGCGAGCTGTCTTCTGCTATCGGAGCGGAGACGAGCTTATCAAGAATTTTTTCGACCGGCTTTTCTTCCGCGAGAAAAGCCCCGATCTTAGTCGTGCTGACCGCACCGCTCGTAGGCTGTGCCTGCTGCTGTGCCGCTGCGATAGTTTTAATAAAAAACGACTCGAGCTTGTCTAAAGGAGAAGAAATTTCACACTCGGCTTCTTCATCCTTAATAAGCTGTTCGATCCTTTTTACCGTCGTATCGCTTATCGCATCGGCTGTGATTTGAATTTTATTCGTCTGCTGTAAAAGCTCCCTGACATGTCCCTGAGTCTGAATTTTGCCGCCGTAAAGTATGGCAATTCTATCACACACATCCTCGACATCGGCAAGCAGGTGACTGCAAAGCAGTATTGTTTTGCCCCGCTGGGCAAGCTTCAGAATCAAGTCCTTAATCTGCCTGGTCCCTATCGGGTCGAGTCCGGTCGTCGGTTCATCCAATATCAGCAGCTCGGGATCGTTTATCAGCGCCTGAGCCAGCCCGATTCTGCGCGCCATTCCCTTGGAAAATGTCCCGACAGACCTGTTCGCAACGGCTTTGAGCCCGACCATATCGAGAAGCGCTTCGACACGCATTTTTCGCAGCTCCGATGACAAGCCGAATATTCTGCCGTAAAAATCCAGTGTCTCACGGGCACTCAAATACCTGTAGAGATAAGATTCTTCCGGCAGGAAACCTATCCTGGAATTAATCTTCGGGTCCTTTCCGTCACCGCCAAGAACCAGCGATTTGCCTTTAGTCGGATGGAGCAAACCCAGCAACATTTTAATTGTTGTAGTTTTACCCGAACCGTTGGGGCCTAAAAGCCCGAACACTTCATTTCGCCGAATCTGCAAATTCAAGTCATCGACGGCATAGACCTTGGCCCGTCCCCACCAGTCGGAAAATATTTTAGTCAGAGAAAATGTTTCAACAGCATATTCCATTTTTCTTATACTCGTATCAGGCCCACCTTCAATATTTTATTTGCGTCGTTAATGTTCGAGCTCTTCGCCGTAGCGGACAAGCCGGGCACTGTTAAAGACGACAACCAATGATCCTACGAAATGCAGGATCGCGGCATAAATCGCCGGCAGCCACGCTGCGGCACTGGCTGCAATTCCCAGAAAAATGAAGAAAATTCCGAAGCCGAGATTCTGGTAAATGACTTTTCCGGTTTTCTTCGACAATCGAACAAGAAAAGGAAGTCGTTTCAAATCATCGTTCATCAGCGCAATCGAAGCGGAATTAATCGCCACATCGCTGCCGGCCGCTCCCATGGCAATTCCCAAATCGCCCGCCGCCAGAGCCGGTGCATCATTGATGCCATCACCGACGACCACAACAGTATGACCATCTTTTTTTAACTTCTCGACAATCGCCAGTTTATCCTGCGGCAGACACTGGGCTTTGAAATCCGTGCAGGCCAGCTCTGCAGCAACCCGACGGGCCACTTCATTACGGTCTCCGGTGAGCATAGTGACTCTTTTGACGCCGATATCCTTTAGACTCTTAACAGCCTGAGCGGCTTCGGGCCTGGTTTTATCCTGCATACCAATCCAGCCGATGCATTTCGAATCTTTGGCGACATAAAGTGTGCTAAAGCCCTGCTCTTCGTGCAAAGCGGGATCGGAAACAATGCTGATATCTATGCCGTTTTCCTTGAGAAACGTATCTCGTCCTACTAAAACTTTCGCCGAATTAACTTCTGCGGTCACACCTTTGCCAGGAGTTTCCCTAAAATTATTCGGTGCCGGCAAGGAAAGGTTCGCCTCTTTGGCAACCTCCTGTAGTGCCCTCGCAGCCGGATGCTTACTCATCTGTTCGGCCGAAGCGGCACTCATTAACAATTCCGCGGGCTCGACACCTTCTGCCGGTGTAAGCTTCGTCACGTATAGTCTGCCGGTCGTTACAGTTCCGGTTTTATCGAAAACTAAAGCAGTAATTTTTCCGGCAATCTCTAAATCGGCAACATTTTTTATCAATATTCCAAGGCGGGCGGAGGCCGAAATCGCAGCCACCATCGCCGTAGGTGTCGCAAGAATTAACGCACACGGGCACGAAACAACAAGTATAGCAATCGCCCGGTTGATATCGCGAGTAAAAAACAAAACTATTCCGGCAATCATCAGAATAGTCGGGGTGTACCATCTGGCATATCGGTCGATGATACGCATAATCGGAATTTTTGTTTGTTCGGCCTGAATAATCAACGACTGGACTTTACCGAGCGTCGTATCCGAGCCGGCCTTGGTTACGGTGACATCCAGCACGCCGGTCAGGTTGCTCGTACCGGCAAAAACCTGCATCCCAGGAACTTTATCCACAGGCAGGGATTCACCGGTAATTGTCGCTTCATTAACGGAGCTTAAACCCTCGACGACCTCGCCGTCCGCCGGTATATTATCACCCGGTCGGACACGGACACGGTCACCGGTTTTGAGGCTGCTGACTTTCACTTCTCTTTCACTTTCACCTTCGATAAGATTCGCTTTCGTAGGTGTGAGTTTTATCAGCGACTCGATTGATGTACGTGCGCCGAGCGCAGTACGCGTTTCGATAAGCTCGCTCAACAGCATAAAAAAGGCGACAACACCTGAAGTAACGTAATCGCCGGTTACAAACGCCGCAACAATGGCGAGAGAGACCAGTTCATCCATATGAGCATGTTTGTGTATGAGACTCTTAATAGCGTGCCAGACTATGGGCGCTCCGAGTAAAATAGCGCCGGCCATCGCCAGAATCTCCGTATTGAAACTGCCCTTACTATATATCAATCCGGCGATGCCGCTGTTTATCAGCAGCATGCCCCCGGCCAAAGTGCCAAGCAGAGCCATACTAACACGAATCTGTTTGCCGTGCGTATGCTCTACGGCCATGTCTTCTTTTAAATGCAGGTGTTCATGTGCCATAATTTTGTCTCTTTATTGCTGTCTTTCCTTTCAAGTATCGTAAAACAATTATTGGCCTTGCTGTGCTGCCTGCTCCGCTATCTTTTTCGACTTTAACAACTGATCTTTGTTTATCAGGACGCGAATTTCCTTTCCCTTTGTTCCCTGTGTGGATTGAACGAAAAATTTCTCAACTGCGTTATTAATTACTTTCTCGATAGCATCGAGGTATAATCTTTGAACGACAAGCTCGGGCCGCTGCCGGTATTCGGGAAGCAGTCTTTTAAGATAATCGGCACTGGCTTCGGCGTCTTTGACCACCTTCGTGGCATAGATTCGAGCATCCGAGAGTTTCTCCTTGGCCGTACCGGATATTTGTGTCCATAAATACTCTTTCTCTTCTTCACTGGTATTTTCATTATGGAGAGCGTCATAAAGCTTTCTGGCAACGGGACCGGCAGCCCGGCTCAAAATGTTATAAGCATCTTCCTGGGCTTTACTTCTGACCTTATCCCTCTGTTGACTGGCCAAAGTGGATGCCTCGAATGCAGCTTTGACCTGTGGGGGATAGACACTGTTGGTCAGTTGCACCGATATCACTCTTATTCCGCTTTCTATCGCATCTAATTTATTCTGCAGAAAGGCCGCCACATCCCGGGGAATTCTGTCCCGGCTGGAAATCGCCTGGTCAATCGTATAATTGACCATAGTCTGTACAACGGCATCCTCAAAAAGACTCGTAAGAAACGGCGACATTTCCTTTGTCACTACGTCATAATAGTTCTCGCCCGGCTTAACATCCCTGACCTGCAGATTCTTAAAGAAACGTTCCGGATTGTCGATTTTATATGTGAGCTGCCATTTCGTATGGACAATATTATAATCGCTTCCCTCATTGCCCGGATCCAACTGCTGACGACTGCTGTCATCTACCTGCGAAAGTTCGGTACTTTCTTCCACTATTTCAGAAATCGAGGCAGCACTGACCTGCTGTTCGCCTCTTGTTAGACAGTAACCATCTTCTAAAGGTTTCAACGGATCGCCTGGCCGAATCCTGGTCTGCCCGGAGATTCTCTCTTGAGCCGATTCATGATACCAAAACGAATCGACAGGCAGATGTATAGCCCTTTCCACGGGAATTTTTACGATTTCATCTATCGGGTACGGCCATATCCAATGCAGACCCGGGCCGAGAAGCCTTTCCTCACCTATACCCTGAATCTTGCCGAAACGCAAAACAAGGGCCTGTTCGTCAGAACCAACCGTTTTGAATCCGGAAGCTAAAAAGGCAATAACCAGCACAATCATAATAACTTTCAGAATGATAAAGCTGAGTCTCAGAGCCTCGGATAAACTCTTGCCCGCGGCATCAAGCTCATCGGCCACAGGTTTTTCGGGTATGTGAGAGTGCATATCCTTATTTATTTCTTTCTCTTCTTCTGCCATAATTACAAAACCTAATCGTCATCCGGTTCATTTTGTTTCTTTAGGCTTGAGGTCCGGCATTCCTTTTAACAATGAAAAAGGTTCTCTGTCCGTGGGAACGACAAAGGTCGTATTGGTCTCAAGCATTGTCTGCAGAGCCTCAAGATCACGTAAAAAACCTGCAAGCTCGGGATCCTCATCAAGCATTTTGTAATATTGTGCCGCCTTGGCGTCTCCATCTCCTCGTATTTTCTTCGCCCTGGCATCTGCAACGGCGACCAGTTCGTCACTTATGGTTTTTGCCTCGGTCTCAATCCGGACCGCTTGCGAATCTCCTTCGGCTATGATATCGGCGGCCCTGCGGTTTCTTTCGGCTCTCATGCGCTCGAAGACTTCCCTGGTGACGTCCTGACTGACTTTGAGCTGTTTGATACCCATGGACTTGATTTCAATACCGTAATCCGCACTTACGACAGCTTCCTGGAGAGCGGAGAGCATATCTTCCTGAATTTCTTTAAATTTTATTTTCGCCGGGTCACTGTTTACGAATTCGGAAAAGCTGTATCGACCGATGACATTGTTTTGCGTGTTCCTAATGCGGCTTCGTAATAATTCGTCTTCGGCGTTCTTGACCGTTTTAATGGAATTGAAAAATTTCAGTGGCTCGGATATCCGCCAGACTACATAGGTATTGACTATAATCGGGTCTCCCGAAGCCGTCCGCGTCTCTTCGACCTCTACGGTAAAAACCCTCATGCGGGAGTCGAACTTATGAACCTGCTCAATAGGAAACGGCCACTTGAAATACCAGCCGGGCTCGATGATTTGCCTCGTCGGTTTGCCAAATGTTGTCACCATACAGGATTCCGTTTCTCTGACCTGAAACGATATCAGATAGAGTCCTAAAGTCACGACAATCAGCACAACAAATACAGTAATAGCTATGTTTTTCATTTTTCGCTGCTCTCCTTGTCCAAACCGCTGTATATATCGGGCGTTTGACTTTCTTCGAGATTGATAATAGTTACCTGTGTATCATCCTTGTCGGCGACAACAACATACTTGCGGACATCTTTCAGGGCTTTCTCATACATTGCCAGCCATTGTTCACGCAAATAAATTTCAGGAGCCGCTCTGAACGCTTTAAGCTGGTCGGCAAAACGCTGTCCCGTCGCCTCTGCAAGCGTTTCTTTTTCGAATGCATAAGTCTTGGCTTCCCTGAGGGTCTTAAAAATATCACCTCTGGTCTGTTCGAAGGCACTATCCAAATCCTTACCAAATCTATCAATTTCTTCCAAATTATTTGTCGCTTCGGCGTCGTCGTATCTCTTTGCCAGATCATAAAGCTCGTTCGCCTTTTGCACCGAACCCACTTTCGTACTTAAAACTTTTATCCGCTCGGCTTCAGAGTCGAGGATGAGCTTTTGCTTCTTTTGAATTGCACCAATAACTTTCTGGTAATCGGGCGCAACTTCCGGCGGGGGATGAATGCCCTGCAAACCGAGGAATACGATCTCAACACCGAGCCCCTCCTCGTCGGCGCGGGCCTGAACCCTTTCTGTCAGGATTTTCGCCGCTTCCGCCCTGCCGGTTCCCAACAGGCTTTGCTCGGTTTCGCTTTCCTTTTCGACTTCGATTTTTGCACTGGAGGCAAATCTTGTAAGCTCGCGATAGCAAATGGATTCTAGAAGCTTCTCCGGCTTTTCGTGATTATATATGAAATCGTACAAACTTTTAATTCTGTATTGAACGGGAACGGCGGCAATGACGAGACTAACAGGCACGGTCTCCGCAGTCGAATCCGTATCGCCCTGTTCGCTGGCAACGAGTAAATGATATTCTTCGTCGTAATGCTCAAGCCCCCATAACTTCGGCCTCGGCTGTGCCTTTTCCGCGGCTTCATCCTTGATAACATAACCGATTCCTATTTCCAGTATCCTTTTTGTCGGATACTTATAGGCAATTTCAATCGGCCAGGGCAATTTGAAAGCCAGGCCCGGGCCAATATGCCGAACATCATTCGCATCGTTTACCGGGTTACCAAAATACTCGACAATCGCCTCTTCGTCGGGACCGACAACAACAATGCAGCTCAATAAATACAGCGTTACTACTGCGAACAGGACTAAAGGTACAATCGCCTGTTCGAGAAGTTTATAGAACCATGTTTGAGAAACTTTAAAACCAAACTGATAATCAATGGCATCAGCGGCACTGCGTAATATTCCGCCGGGTTCATTTATCACACCGAGCAGCCTGCTGTCAAAAGCACACCTGCTGTATTGTCCTTTGAGCCTCGGCCGATAAATATCCAGGACAAGATTAATTGCGGTTTCGATTCCGAGAAGAATAAGTATCCCCAGAATCACTATCGATATGATATTAAGAAGGAAATCGAAGTCGAACAGATGTACAAGCGATAATATTATAGCCAAAATAAAAGATAAAACGGCCGCTCCGAGCATGGAGCTGCCGCCGGCCCTTAACGGTTTCCATTGCGGCTGGGCCGACATACCGGTTGCATAGCGGGAAAGCAAAAAGCTTACAAATGCCATCGCCGCTAAAAAAATTGCACAAAGCAGCGGTTGTTTAACATCTTCACTTGTACCGGATTTAAGAGTATTGAGGTAATATAGTCCGACAACAATCTGATAAGCGGCAATAAAAACCGAGAATATCGGGATAAACCATCTCTCAACAATCTCCAAACGTCGCTGAGCAACAGAAAAAAGTGCCGCCTGTTCGGTTTTAGCCTGAAAAATAGTGGACGCCTTTTCGTCTCTGGCCAACAGGCTTATATCGAGTTTTTCCTGTTCTGCCAAAAAACGCTGGTGGAACTGTATGCACAAAACAAACCAAATCAAAGCTACCGAAAGTATAAACCAGCCAACCGCAGAGATTGCGAAGATGCCGCTCCATCGACCTAAGAAAAATGCAATGCCAAAAAATAGAATGTTTAAAACCAAAGAAACCAAAGCTATGTGTTCCGGGCGTTTGGAAGATTCTGTCATGTTTATTCCAATCTTATTTTTTAGAACAAAAATACCCTAAACAAAGTATTTGTAAAAAGGATAAATATACTGTATTCTACTAAAAGCTCGATTGTAAGTTTCGTAATATAACGTCAAATGACATTTTGGTATAGGGACAATTGTGAAAAAATTCAACCCTTTGACAAAAAAAGATATCAATGTCCCGACAAGGAACAACAATTTGAAGTATCGGCAGTGAAAGATGAATAAAATATTTACAATAGCAAAAAACACTTTCATAGAAATCTTAAGACAACCGATTTATGCCGTTATTATTGTTGCTGCCCTGTTTTTATTATTCATAAGCCCGTCTCTAACAATGTACACAATGAGCGACGACAATAAGCTCTTACGCGAGATAGGCTTATCTACGTTATTTCTTGCAAGCTTGTTCATTGCAATATTTTCCGCTTCCAGCGCTGTCAGTGAGGAGATAGAAAACAAGACAATAACTACCGTCCTCAGCAAGCCCATACAACGTCCGATATTCATTATCGCAAAGTTTATCGGGGTAGCCGCAGCGGTGGTTCTGGCTCATTATATTTGCACTGTTGCTTTACTGATGGCAATCAGGCACGGTGTACTTGAGACAGTCAATGATACTCATGACTGGACGGTTCTTGGTTCGGCAGGTTTTATGCTTCTGGTCACTATTTCGCTAAGTGCCTTTTTCAATTATGTTTATGACTGGAAATTTACCTCGACTGCAATAATATTAACCGCCATTTCTGCCACGTTGGTCATAGTGTTTTTATCCGTCATCGATCGTGACTGGCAGTTCAATCCCGCTAAAAACGGCATCAACGCAGTTGACTTATACGGCTCAGTATTATTACTGTTGGCTGCGATAATAATTGTAGCTCTGGCGGTGGCATTATCCGCCAGATTCAACATTGTAGTCACACTTTCTGCATGTATGGGGATCTTTTTTCTGGGCCTTGTCAGTGATTATGCATTCGGCAGATTCGCAGAAACGCATTTATGGGCCAGAATAGGAAGGTTCCTGGTACCAAATTTACAGATTTTCTGGATTTCTGATGCAATTTACGAAGGCAGCGAAGTTCCTCTGAAATACATTTTAATAAGCGCTTCCTACGCCCTTTGCTACACGATAGCTATACTATCGTTGGCTATTGCTCTTTTCCAGCGCCGTCAGGTAGGCTAATCTCCGAATATATACCCACCTTTACGAGGCTCGAAATCTCCGCGATATCGGATATATCTCTTTCCGGCTAATATTTTTACCCACTATTTGTCTTTTGTAACAGGACGGCACGACCGCTTCTAATCTCAGGGTTGTCGATTACTGCAAACTGATTGTTTCGGGCAATAGAAACTGTTGCCTTAAAATCTTTCTCCGGGATATGCATTTTCGGCTCAATCACTAAGAATTTCGAACCGGACTTCATGGCCGAATGTATCTGAGAGAAAAAGCCATCAATATCAGACACTTCATGCACTACCGCGGAGGCGAGAACAAAATCGATCTGTCCGTCAAACTCCTCCAGTCCAAGAGAATGACCATTACAAATACGTGTTTGAATCCTGTCAAGCAGGCCTGCTTTCCGTGCCCGTTTTTCGAGAGATTTAATCATTTTTTCCTGTACATCCACGCATATCACTTTACCTGCTTTACCGACCATCCGCGCAAGAGGCAAGCTGAAAAATCCCATCGCACAGCCGATATCAGCAACCGTCATTGCCTCGTTTACGTATGGTTTGAGAATCTTGTTAGGATTTTGCAGCAATTTTCTAACCGGACTTGCGAGCAGATAGCCAATCCATACCGGACATACATGTTTATCCATATCATCCCTATGAAAAATGGCATTCAATGAATTATCTATTCAATAGCTTCAAGCACTTCGTACTTTCGCTCACTTTAGAGCACTTTGATTACCGCAACTTCATCGCAATTCTGCTGCTTCGGACATCGGGCACAATCGCTCCACACCTTCATCGGAAGAGTGTCTTTTTCCACAATATGAAAACCCGACTTAGCAAAAAATTCCGGCTCTAATGTCAGGGCGAAAACTTTCGGGATACCGAGCAAAATTGCCTGTTCGATAGCGGCGGCAACCAATGCTTTCCCAATGCCGGCCTGTCGATTGGCTCCATTGACGGCAAGGGACTTGATTTCCGCCAGATCCGCCCAGATAATCTCCAGTGCGCAGCAGCCAACAACATTACCGTCGAGTTCCGCTACAATGAAAGCCTGAAGGTTCTCGTAAATATCGGCCAACGAGCGAAACAGCATCCTGTCCCGTTCGGCATAAGAACTAATCAAAGCCTGGATGGCTTTGGCATCGGAAATTTTCGCATTACGTATATTCATAAGCTGAAAGTATAACAAATCATCTGTTCATTTCATCATCAAAAAATTCAGCCTCAACAAAAATTGATGGTATAAAAAGCTAAAAAAAGACTGGAAAAAGAACCACCTGTGGTATATTGTATTGCGTTTTGTTACAACCGGTGATAAGTTTGCCCCGGCAACGGCCGTCAATCACCAGACAAATGCAGAATATTAGTGTCTGATTGCTTAATAATGCGATTTATACTTATTGATAAAATTATTTCCCTGGAGCCCGGCAGCCAAATCAAGGCCGTCAAGAGCCTTTCTCTGGCCGAGGAATATTTGGCGGACCATTTTCCGACGTTTCCGGTGCTGCCCGGCGTGCTGCTGTTGGAAGGACTTATCGAGTCGGCTTCATGGCTGGTCCGTCAGAGCGAAAACTTCGCACATAGTATGATATTACTTGAACAGGCAAGAAATGTAAAATATAAGAGTTTTCTGGCGCCCGGTTCCCGGATAGAATATACCGTCGAGGCCAAAACAATCGAAGAAAACGTTAGCAGCTTCTCCGGATTCGGCTTATCAGAAGGTCAGCGAATTGTTGAAGCGCGATTCGGATTGAGGCACTTCAATCTGGCCGATGAAAAATCCGCAATGGCTGCGGTGGACGCACAGATAATCGAAAATATGAAAAATATATGGAAACTACTGAGGTAACTAAGTATGGCAATGAGCAGGGACGAAATTTTTACGCAGGTTCAGGAAGTTCTCGTAGATGCATTGGGTGTCGATGACGATGAGGTAACAACCGATGCGACTTTAATGGGAGATCTTGGGGCGGAAAGCATCGATTTTCTCGACATAGTATTTCGCCTGGAGAAGGCGTTCGGGATAAAAATTCCGCGAGAAGAACTGTTTCCGGCGGAAAGCCTGATGAATAATTCCGAATATGTTCATAACGGCAAATTGACGGAAAAAGGCATGGCCGAGCTGCGGGAAAAAATGCCGCATACCAATCTGACATCTTTCGAAAACGATCCGGATATAAACAAGCTCGGCGATTTATTCACCGTCAATGCCATTATCAACTATGTCGAAGGCAAGCTGAACGCCGCCTGATTAATGCAGCTTTGCCAGAAGCAGGCCAAAACAAACGTATAGATTTTTGGCACTTCGGGCATTTCAAACGTTAATTTACATAATAAAGATGCGTTGGATTTGGATAGACAAGTTCGTTGAATTTGAAAGCGGCCGGCGTGCCGTGTCACTGAAAAACGTCACACTCGCCGAAGAGCACCTCCACGACCATTTTCCCGGCTTTCCCGTTATGCCGGAATGTTTAATGATCGAAGCTATGGCCCAGACGGCGGGAATTCTCGTAGGTCAGGCAAAGAAGTTCCGGGAAAAAGTCATTCTGGCAAAAATAAAAAAAGCGGCCTTCTTCGACTACGTAAAACCGGGTGACACGATAGAATTGGAAGCAAACATCGAATCCATCGCCCAGGAAGCGGCAAGCACAAGCGGAAAAATCACATGTTCGGATAAATTAATTGCCGAGATTGATTTGATGTTCAGCCACATCGATCAGAATCTGGCGGGCAAAGAATTCCCGGAGGAAAACTTCGTCTTCGGCACCGGCACATCCGTATTCGAATCGCTCATCCGGGACGCACTTTCGGAATCCGGACAGAAAACGGAGGCAAACCAGTGAGCTCGAAGCGCGTTGTCATAACCGGCCTTGGCGCTGTTTCCCCGCTCGGACTGACTGTAAGCAATATGTGGTCGGGATTGTGCGCCGGTAAAGTTGGCATCGATACGATTACGTCATTCGACCCGGTTGGTTTTACCTGTAAAATCGCCGGCCAGGTCCCCGAATACAACATCCGGCAATACGTGCCCAAGAATCTTCGAAAATCCGTCAAACTAATGTCGAGGGACATTGAACTGTCGGTCATGGCGGCGCATGAAGCTTTTTCCCACAGCGGCCTTGTCACCAAGGGCATCGACCCGGACAAAGTCAATATTAACCCCGAACGAATGGCAATCAATTTCGGTGCCGGGCTGATAAGCTGCGATTTGGTCGAACTGGCTCCCGCTGTCGCGGCAAGCATTACGGACGGCAAATTCGACCTTCACAAATGGGGCAAAAACGGCCTCGAATTAGTAACGCCGCTCTGGTTGTTGAAATATTTGCCGAACATGCTGGCCTGCCATGTAGGTATTATTCATGATATCCAGGGACCGAGCAATACGATTACCTGTGCCGAAGCGGCGGCACATCTGGCAATAGCAGAAGCTTCCCAGATAATTATCCGCGGCAACAGCGACTACGCCCTTGCCGGCGGAGCCGAAGCGAAGGTAAATCCGATAGTTATGATTCGCCAGTGCCTGCTCGGCAGGGCCACTAATCAAAACAATGATGAGCCCAATACTGCCTGCAGACCCTTCGATGCCGATGCAAAAGGTTCCGTGTTTGGCGAGGCCGCAGGAGTCGTAGTACTTGAAAATCTCGAAATTGCCGAAGAGCGAGGAGCAAAAATCCATGCCGAAATAGCCGGTACAGGACAAAGCAATAGCATAAATCCTCAGTACGAACATATCGAGCCGGATGGTTTCGGTTTGCAAATAGCAATAGAAAAGGCCTTAGCCGATGCAAAAATCAAGCCGGAACAACTGGATTTGATTATACCGCATGGGACAGGCATCCCGGGCGATGATTTAGCAGAGGCGAAGGCTATCGAAAATGTAATCGGCGAGACAATAACCGAAATTCCCGTCTGGCCGACAAAAAGCATGTTAAGTAATACAGGCGCTGCCGCCGGCGCGATAGATGTAATCGCCGCCGTTTGTGCGATGAACGAGGGAAAAATTCCCGCCGCGGTCAATTGCGACAAAAAAGCCCCGGGCTGCAACCTGAACATTACCAATCGGACTAAAGAAAAAGAAATCCGATATGCACTTTGCTGCAGTTACACATACGGCGGACAAACAGCGGCCGTTATACTGAAACAACCGGAATGAATATCCGTAAAAATTAGGAAAAACAGAGTATATGGCTGAACGAGTAGTAATAACCGGTATGGGAGTTGTCAGCCCGCTGGGTCACGATGTGGAGACTCTCTGGCAGGCGCTGCTTTCCGGCAAAAGCGGAATAGCGAAAACAACCATCTTCGATGCCTCGACTTTTCCCACGACATTCGATGCCGAGGTCAAGGATTATGACCTTTCGAAATATACGAAAAATCCCCATCTGCACAAACACGGCAACCGTGGTTCGAAATTCGTCGTCGGTGCAACAGCCCAGGCCTGCAAACAGGCGGGAATCGATGTCGAAACCGCCGAGCCGACCGACGGTATTGACCGAACACGGCTGGGAATTTACTTGGGTGCGGGCGAAGGCTCGGTCGATAACGATGCCTTTTTCGCCGCCATCATAAACGGATGGGACACAGATAAAAACGAAATGGACTGGGGCCGATGGGCACAACTCGCCTTCAATAAAATGGACCCGATGCGCGAGCTTGAGCAGGAACCAAATATGCCCGCCGCACATATTGCAATGCTCACAGGCGCTCGTGGGCCGACAAGAAGCTGCCTGACCGCCTGTGCAGCCAGTACCCAGTCGGTCGGCGAAGCAATGATGATGATTCGCAGAGGCGATGCAGACGTCGTTATCGCGGGCGGCGCCCATTCGATGATACATCCGCTTGGCCTGACGGGATTCAACCGTTTGACCGCCCTATCGACCCGAAACGACAGCCCACAGACAGCGTCACGACCGTTTTCCGCCACCCGGGATGGATTCATACTCGGCGAAGGAGCGGCAGCGGTCGTCCTCGAATCTTTAAGCTCGGCAAAGAAGAGGGGTGTAAAAATATTAGCCGAGCTCATCGGATATGGAAGCAGCTCCGATGCCTTTCGTGTCACGGACATGCACGAAGAAGGCAGAGGCGCCGTACAGGCAATAAATGCGGCACTTGCCGATGCCGGTATCAGTTACAAAGACATCGATTATATTAACGCACACGGCACAAGCACCGCCGAGAACGATTCCATCGAGACCAAAGCGATTAAAAAAGCATTCAAAGACAGGGCAAAAAATGTTCCCGTCAGCAGCATTAAAAGTATGCTGGGCCACCTCATCGGTGCCGCCGGTGCCGCCGAACTGATAACGTGCGTTTGTGCTATTCGTGATAACATCCTGCAGCCGACGATGAACCTGATGGATCCTGATCCCGAGCTTGACCTGGATTATATTCCGAATGAGCCGAGAAAAACTCCGGTCAATATCGTAATAAACGAATCTTTCGGATTCGGCGGGCAGAATAATGTTGTGGTTATTAAGAGATGGGCTTGTGAGTAAATTAGCAAATGAGAAGTTTGGTAGCGAAAAACACAAGAGCTAAAAAAGGTAAAAGTGAACTAAAGTGACTAAAGTGAGCTAAAGTTATTTTTTTTAACTTTAGACACTTTCAACTTTAGGCAATTTAGGCACTTATAAATTATGACTTTTGAGCTACTTTTTTAGAGCAATAACATGATCGATATTAAACAAATACGAGATAATCCTGAAAAGTTCAAGGCCGCCTGTCAGGCCAAGAAATTCGAAGCCGATATCGACAGGCTGCTTAAAGTCGATGATGAGCTGAAAATCATCAAGCAGCAGCTACAGGATATTTCCACGGACAAAAATCGTATCGGCAAATCAATCCCCAAACTTCCGCCGGATCAAAAACAAACCGCACTGTCACAGCTTTCAGAGCTTAAAGAGCAGGAATCCAAACACAATGAAACCATAAAGAATCTTCAACCGCAATTCGACGAGCTGATGCAGCAGGTTCCGCAACCGGCCGATGACGATGTGCCGTTAGGCAAGGACGATACGGAAAATATCGAAATTCGCAAAGAAGGCGAAATTCCCGAATTCGATTTTGAGCTAAAAGACCATGTGCAATTAGGGCTCGATTTGGGAATCATGGATATCGAACGAGGCGTAAAATTAGCGGGTACAAGGAACTATTTTTTGAAAGGCGACGGTGCCCTTTTGCACTGGGCCGTACTGCGACTTGCAATGGATACTATGGTCTCCAAGGGATATGTCCCGCTTTCGGTCCCGCTTCTTATGAAAGACGAAGCCATGCAGGGAACCGGCTATTATCCCGGTTCGGAGGAACAAACCTACCGCATGGAAAAAGACCAGCTGAACCTGGTTGGTACTGCCGAAGTGCCGCTGACCGCCTATCGTATGGGCGAGATATTGAACGGCGAAGAATTGCCCCTGAAATACGTAGCTCTTTCGAGCTGTTTCAGACGCGAAGCCGGTGCCGCAGGAAAAGACACTTACGGCCTATACAGAATCCACCAGTTCGACAAGGTCGAACAGGTCGTTATCTGTAAAAACAGCGACGAAGAAAGCAAAAAGTACCACAATGAAATTTTATCCAATGCCGAGGCTGTTATGCAGGCACTGGAGTTGCCCTACCGTGTTGTGAACGTCTGTACGGGCGATCTCGGCAGAGGCCAGGCGAAAAAATTCGACATCGAGGCATGGATGCCATCTCGCGGGAATTACTGCGAGACTCACAGCGCCAGCAAATTCTACGAATTCCAGGCAAGGCGGATGAATCTTCGCTACAAAGACACGGATACAAAGAAAAATATCTTCTGCCACACATTAAACAACACTGTCATCGCATCACCCAGAATCCTGATACCTATCCTCGAGCTTTATCAAAATTCTGATGGCTCTGTAACCATCCCGGAAGTTCTTCGAAAATACATGAACGGCAAAGAAACAATAGTAAAAAAGTCTTAACTCAAAAAACTCCCTTTAAGCAAAAGAAGCCCCATATCTCTTTCATCTTTTTTTTATCTATAAATTTCAATTTATTCTGCATGAAATTTAAGTTCCAGGCACAAAACGTCCGATAAAACTTAAAAACAAAAGGAGTTTATAGATATCATGGATGATAGCACACAAAAACATACAGAGCATCTCCAAACAAAAATCCATCGGTTTCACGAATATTTATATCAGCCAAATGCTAAGCCGACTACGAACAGCCTTTCAGGCAAGATAAATACTTACGATAATTTTGCTCTTAAATTTATATTTCATATATTTTTGGTAGTAAACCGGCTAAAGACCGGTCAAGGCGGGGGAAGAAAATTAATGATAAAAAAATCGGGAAAAAAGTGCACGAGTCAAAAGTCCTTAAACTCATATGCCCTTATGTTCTTGTGCTCCTATGCTCTTGTGCTCTTCTCTACACACTCCGCTTTCGCAAATCCGGTGAAAACTGCCGATTCCTGTAAGGCCCTGCGAGCAATGGCAAGAGTATATATGGCCGGCGGAGATTATACCAAGGCACAGCCGCTTGCGGAAAATGCCCTGACTCTCGCAAAAACAAAAAACAACTCCGAGGCAGAGCTTTACCTGTGCTTTATCGACCTTGCATACCTATACAAAAACCAGGGTAGACTTAACGATGCCGAAAGAATGTGCGAAACAGGGCTTGAACTGCAAAAGAAACTTTACTACGAAAACCATCCGTATATTGCAGGCACGTTGAGAATATTAAGCGCGATCTATCAGGAACAGGCAAAATATACACTGGCCGAAGACACCATGAAACAGGCAATCGCCATTATGGAAAAAAGTCACCTGCCTGACGATCCGACTTTGGCACCGTTCAAAGTGGACCTTGCCAGAATTATGACGGCACAGGGAAAATACGAACAAGCGGAGGTTGTGTACCTCGTCGCTCTGGAATCAATCAATAAAAGTTACGGCCCCGAACACCTTTATACGGCGGGAGTTCTCGGCAGCCTTGCGGAACTATATGCCCGGCAGGAAAAATACAGCGAGGCCGAAGATTTGATTAAACAAACACTGGCAATACAACAACGAGTTTACGGCCCCGAGCATCATATTATGGTCCCGGCATGGCTGACCCAGGCCGAAATATGCCGGGCAAAAAAAGACTACACAACAACAGAAAAGCTGTTGAAAAAAGCCCTGGTGCTTGTCGAGAAGCATTGCGGCACCGAACATCCTATTACAGGAAAGATTACAAGTCTTCTCGGTCAAATATATATCGAAGAACATAAGTACACTCAGGCCGAAAGCACCTGTGAGCGAGCGGTTCTCATGCTGGAAAATTCCCTCGGCTCCGAAAATAACTATACGGCGATGGCACGTAATAATCTGGCAATAGTATATATCCACCGGGGAAGATATTCCGAAGCCCGACAGCTTGCGAACATCGCGTTGAATACACTCGAGAATATCTTTGAGTTAAATCATCCCAACATTGCCCGGGTTCACGAGACGATCAAACGATTAGAGCAACCAACGGAAAATACAACAGAGCTCGTGAAATTAATGTAGCATTTAAAGGAGGGTTCCCATTTTGCTGTCTATCACAAAATGGGAACCCTAAATATTAAAATATCCGCAGACAATTCAATCGAAGTAAAACCTGTATTATTCCTGTATCGACGGGAGCATTCCGGGAATCGCCGATTCTCCTGACATCACTTCATTAGGATCCGCCGGGTTATCTTCTTCGGGCTCTTTCCGGTCCTCGAGTAAATCCGAAAGCTTCACTTTCAAATCCTTGGCTTTATAGTCCGGAACTTCGTAAATCCATCCCTTATGCTTTGCGGCGAATTCCTTAGCATTATCATCGGCAAGCAGCTTCGCTTCCTTAACTTTCAACTCTTCTTCCGATTCGTCTTTCCTAATCGAGGTTGGTCTTTCCTCCGTAAACCTGGCGCTGCAGGATACAAACGTCTTATCGTCTTTTGTTGCGATATTAACAGTGTACTCGGTGGAATCCTTTAACCTGCCGACGTATTGCCTGTCAAAAGCAAAATCGTTCGGCTCTCTCTTAACATCGCTGAAGCTCAAATTTGTCAGGATATTAAAGACACCCTGGGCCTCGGTACTTTTAAATTTCTTGCCGGCGGGAACATCTTCCATCTCGATTTCGGCGCCGTTCCCCTTTGCCTTCAGGACATAATTACCATCGGGAGAGCTGACTGTTACCGAGGCTATATCGTCACGTTTTATAGAAGTTAGCTTCTGCTCGATAAAACTCATCGCCCCGCTCGAAAACCAGGGAACGTCTTGCGCCATATAAACCTTATCGTCCGAAGCCAGTCTCACATAACTACCCTGACCGAGATCTCTGTTTTTTCCAATAATGATACCTGTCAGCAACGTCGAATCCGGCCTGAGGAATTTCACGACGGTTCGGGCCTTTTCCTCCGTCACCTCGAGGTCCTCTTGATTTCCTGCTTTATCAGTAACGAACTGTGACCTTTGGATTTCCAGGCACTTCGAGATCAAATCGTTGATCTGGCTTATTTTCGCCGGATAATTCTCTTTATTGACAACTACAAAACCGGCACCCTGACGCTTCAGTGTCACTTCATCTTCGCCTTTTCCGATAACAATACTGCCGATGTCCGCGGTATCAAGCCCCTGCACAAGATATGTCGGCTCGCCGGACGTAATCACGGGCCTGTTCGATATCCGGGACTGGACAACAGCCCATATAACCATAAAAATCGCAACAACACCCAAAATCACGAGTTTTTTATTACTCATCTGGAATACTCCTGTTTTTATTACAAAAATATAAAATCCGGATTATATCATTTTCGAACTTTGAATTTCAGTCATTTTAAATTTGTTTCGTGCTTCGTATTTAGAATTTAGGGTTTTCGCCGAAAGGCGGTCAGGCATCGCTGGCATGACTTATATAATGCCTCTTCTTCGCACTCCGATAGATACCCAAAACAATTGCAATTATCAATATAACCGCCGGGGCGGCTAACAATACAAAACCTTCAAATATATTACCCAAATGCTCGATACGCTTGCGCTTTTTCAATCTGACCTCGTTCAATTGCTGCTGGGCCTTGCGCTTTTGCAATTCGATGTCACGCTGTTTTTCCAGTAACGAGCTGCCGATGACTACTTCCTGACCTTCTTTTGCCTGGGCGATGATAGACTGCAACTCGCTCTGGAATCCGGCGATTTGTGCGTTCAGCAGCTTCACTTCCTGAGCTGTTTCTTCCTCCGCCTGCCTTTCAATTTCGTCGACCTTAACGAACGGCCGCTTGAAGTTCCCGCGGGACCTGATCGAAACCAAGTCGCTCGAACCGCTCAAATCGTCTATTATATTGAACAGCAAGGCGCTGTTGTCACCGACAATAGCCGGTCCGAAAAACGAATTGGTATAAGCAAGAACATCACTGATAAAATCGACATCCGCGAAAACCGCCACTGCACAATCTTCACCGGCCTCTGTAAGACCTTTTATCAGCTTTTTACTCTTTATGGTCTCGTTCGGGTCGTTCGGGTCTTCCGATTCGACCTCAATCTCGATGCCGTCGGGAAAGCTGCTCTTAAAACGACCCGTCAAAAGATAGCCCATTGTCACCGGTTTTGTGCCGCTGACGAACCTGCTCATCAGAGTCGAAGGATTAATGGCGATAAGCTCATAAGGATTGGTTATTGTAAAAGTATTTCCCTCATCCGTTGTCATAATCAGCGGCGTCTTTTGTATTGCGGCCTTTTCTTCTTCGGGCTGGTTCGCATCTTCCACAACCTCGTTGAGAATGCCCGAGAAAAGAACTCTGACTTCGTTCAATTCCGCCGTCGCGACCGTATCCGTATTGAAACATCCCTTTCCAAGATTCAACAAACCGATAATCGGCTCAGGCCTGGCAGTCCTGGTGATTGCCCGAGCCTCCGCCAGTTTTTTGTCACCGGCAAAAGTATTTGCAGGCATTTCAATACCCCAGGTCCGAAGAAGCACATTCAAATCGGAGCTGTGGGACTGCTGCATTCCCATCTGCATTGACATCTGGTTCTGGGCGTCAGAATAGCAATAAGGATCGACGCAAACGACCGTCCTGCCGCCGCTTAAAACAAACTGATCTATCGCGAACAAAGTTTTTTCCGGAAGCTCTTTCGGATGAACCACCATCAGAATGTCCACATCGTTAATGTCGTTAACGTCCGTGGGAATTTCCGTAACTTCGTACTTCTTTCTCAAATGTTCGATAATAATCCACGGCGACTTCGGACGCTGGCCCTGGCTCATCATCATCTGGGCCATATACCCGCTCATATCGTCGCCCATAATCGGCAGCGAGCTTATTACACCGATTTTGGTTTTCTGCCGGGTGATTGCCGTATCAATCAGATAGCTGATATCGTACTCGAGGAAGTTCTGCCGGTCCGGCGAAAAGAACGGGATAACCTTTTCAACCCCGAACTGTGTCTCCACAACCAGGCCGAAGAAAAAGTTCTCCTCCTCTGTTATGCGATATTGCTGCAGACCGCACCGCATCGCCGCAACTTCCTCGTCGGAAAACGGCCGCGGGTCGATTACCTGAAGCTCAAACATTTTATTTGAATGCGCTACATATTCTTCCAGCAGGGCCTTGACGAATTCGTAATAGTTATTGAAGTACTTGATATTGTCCGGCCCTTTAAGAGCGGCGGTTTTCGCATAATAGAGTTTCGCTTTAATCGGCTGATTCAGCCTGGCCAAAATCGCTTTCGTCCCGTCAGAAAGCGTGTAAAGCTTGTGCTCGGTGATATCCACCTTCCAGGACCTGCCGATGTTCTGAGAGATACTTATCGCGGAAAAAATTATAATAAAAACAAAAACGGCTCCAATAATCGCTCGTATTGTTCGGTTCATTATCTGGCCTTCCTTTCATCCAAAACAATACTGCAGGCGGCAATCCACCCTACTATCAGTAATACAAAATACGAAATGTCGGCGAAGTTCAGCACGCCCCTCTGGATCGACTCGAAGTGCGACTGAAAGCTCATCCCTTCGATCGCCGAAACAAGACCGGCGGGCAAAAAAGTCGATACATAATTCAGAGTAGTCGGCATACCGGCAAAAACGAGTACCGCACAGGCAACCACCGAGAGAACGAAGCTGATCACCTGGTTTTTACTCAACGCCGAAAAGAAACATCCGATGGCAAGAAAACCGCCGGCCATTAAAAAGCTGCCCAAATATCCGGTGATAATCAAGCCGACGTCCGGGTCGCCGAGATAACTTACCGTAATCACCATCGGAAAAGTCAGCGCCAGTGCGATTGCCAGAAAAACCCAGGCGGCGAAAAATTTCCCCAGCACCGCCTGCGTAATAGTCACCGGCAGGGTAAACAGCAGCTCGATTGTCCCGGCCTTGCGTTCCTCGGCCCACAGACGCATTGCCACCGAAGGTACCATGAATATAAACAATAACGGCAGGTTCATAAAAAACGTCCTCATATCGGCCTGCCGCATCTCGAAAAAGCCTTCTTTGAATGTCAGGTACCCGGAGAAAAATAAAAAAATCACAAGAAACACGTACGCAAGAGGTGTGGTGAAATAACTTTTCAATTCTCTCTTGAATACTGCACAAAAACTATTCATTTCTGCACTCCCGAATCTAAATACGATTATGCACTTTTCGCCATTGTTATTTTACGGAATACAGCATCAAGACTGCACTTGTGCTGCTCTTTTAATCCGGCCGGCGTCGAATCGGCAAGGATGCGGCCTTTGGCAATGATGATTGTCCTCGAGCATATTGCCTCGACCTCTTCGAGAATATGCGTCGAGATAATAATACACTTATCCTTGGCCATATTGTTGATAAGCTTTCTAACTCCGTGCTTTTGGTTGGGATCGAGACCATCGGTCGGTTCATCCAGAATCAGAACATCCGGATCGTGAATTAATGCCTGGGCCAGTCCTACTCGCCTTTTGTACCCTTTCGAGAGCGTCTCGATCGTCTGATGATACACGGACTCGATCGAGCACATAGGGACAATCTTATCCAGCGTTTGCTTTCGGTCTTTGCCGGTAATTTCCCTGACATCGCAGATAAAATTCAAAAATCCGCCCACGGTCATCTCGTTATACGCCGGCACATTTTCCGCAAGGTATCCGAGCACACTCCTGACTTTGATTGGATTTTTCAAAATATCGTATCCGCAAATGCTCGCAGTTCCGGAATCCGGCCGCAGGAAACATGCCAATATCCGCATCGCAGTTGTCTTGCCGGCCCCGTTCGGCCCAAGAAGACCAAGAACCTCCCCCTTTGCCACATTGAAAGATATTCCGTCAACAGCCACTACCGGGCCAAAACTGCGCCGAAGCTCTTTGACTTCTATCATGTCAATCTCCAATTAAAAGAATAAATCCTAAATTCTAATTTCTAAACTCTAAACAAGCACAAATAACTAAAATTCAAAATACTAAAACATTTTAGTCATTACGAAATTCGAAATTTGAATTTGTTTAGTACTTAGATTTTCGAGCTTAGTGCTTTATTTAATTTTCGTATAAATGTACACAAAATTTCTTGACAGTCAATACTTCCAAACCAATTATTTTGTTCAAAACTGCGTATTATAATCGGGTTATTTTTTTTGACAAGAAAGATTTTTCCCATATATATAAACAATACATAAAATACTGAAAATCAAACATTTGCCGTTCATTATGCGTATCAGTCACAATGAGTAAGGTAGCAAAAGTAAAATTTGTCGATTATCAGACCAGTATAGCAAAGGCCCTCGATTTGATTGGGGCCGGTGAAAAACTGCCGCAGGATGGGCTGATTATTATAAAGCCCAACCTGACGAATTCCTCGCCCCCGCCGGTGACAACAAGTGTTCATGCCGCCGAAGCGGTTTATAAATACTGCAAAGCTCATACGGATGCAAAAATCGCAATCGGCGACGGCTGCGGCTCAGGTAGAACGCCTGATGTTTACAAAAAGCTGAGATATACTGACCTGGCCAACAAGTACGGCTTAGAGCTGCTCGATTTCAACGAGGCCGAGACCATTACCCTCGAAAACAAAAAAGCATTCCAGCTCAAAACCTTTCACATACCCAAAATCGTGCAGAATGCCTTTATCATTTCTCTGCCGGTTCTCAAAGACCACAGCTTTACCGAGACGACAATCGCAATGAAAAATATGTTCGGCATCGCACCGGGGAAATTCTACGTCGGCGGATGGAATAAATCGAAGTTGCACAGTCCATCGACGGATAAATCCGTTGTGGATATCTGCCTGTACAAAAAGCCGGACCTTTCAGTTGTCGATGCCTCGGTAGCTTTGGCCGGGATGCACCTGTCCGGCACTCACAAAAAGCTCGGCCTTATTTTGGCCGGCTTCGATCCGGTCGCCGTTGACACCATCGGCAGCGAGCTGCTCGGCCACAATCCCAAAAAACTCGAATACCTCATCCTCGCCCACAACCTCCTCGGCTCTATGGATAATATCGAAATCCTCTCGTAAAGAAAGAACGTCATTCCGAGCGCAGCCCGAAGGGCGTAGTCGAGGAATCTATTAAAATTGTCTTTGCGAGGAGGCCAAAAGCCGACGCGGCAATCTTCAATCAATATACGCTCTAGGCTATTTAATTTTTTACTTGAAGAATATCATCCGCAATATTACATTCTTAAATTAACAACTCCACACCCGCAAAAATTGATGATAATTATAAGCGTAGGGTGCGCTTTCATCGCACCAAATTATTGTGAGAAAATAATTATGCCAGACTACAAAAGATGGTTTCTTGCAGGTGGAACATATTTTTTCACAGTATTGACATATAACCGGCGAAAGATATTCAATAACGCCAACGCTCGAAAAATTTTCCACAGAGCTATAGATGAAGTTCAAAACTCACATCCTTTCGAGATTTCAGGCATTGTGCTTTTACCAGATCATTGTCACTGTATATGGAAAATGTCGGCCGATGAAAATTTTTCTATAAGATGGGCAATGATAAAAAGAAGATTCACGAAATTATGGCTATCCGCCGGTGGATGGGACAAACCGGTATCAGCTTCAAGAACAAAAAGAGGCGAGCGAGGCATCTGGCAAAGACGATTCTGGGAACACCTTATTCGCAATCAACATGATTTTGCCAGGCATATGGATTATATCCATTACAATCCGGTTAAACATGGATATGTGAAATGCCCACATCAATGGAAACATTCGAGTTTTCATCATTGGGCCAAGGAGGGAATTTATAAATCGGACTGGCTTTGCCAATGTCGTAATAATTGTAAACCTCCCGATTTTATGGATATTTCTCGTACTGTAGGAGAATGATTTACTATAATCTAAATGGTGCGAAATTTCGCACCCTACGAGCTATATACAGCCACCGGGCAAGTATGGTCAACAATCGCCAGAGCGGAAGGTTCTCCTTTTGGGCCAATTGATCCAAATAGTTCCTTTAATCTTCCAAAAACTTGGTGAGATAAAGGATGTTCCACCAATACAAGAGCCGTAGAAAATATGGAACGACCGGCACTGTGATTATAAAAGTCGTCATAAGCCGATAAGGCCGATGCGACAAGCCGTAGGGTGCGATGATTCGCACCATTTCTTCTTGATTCCTGCTTTCGCAGGAATGACAAACAACAAATTACAAACAAATAATCCCCTGTTGCATCGAGCATCAAGTATCCAGAATCGAGTAACCAGCATCAAGAATCGAGTGGCTTGTCATGGACATTTTTCGCCTAAAAATGGGGAATTGTCCTAACATTCGGCCGGTTGCTGGTATAATAAATAAAAAAAGAATACAGAATACAGTAGTCAGAAGACAGCATAAAAAATGGGGGAAAGCAAAAGATAACACGGGAATTCCATATTTAGCCGCCAGGCCTGCCTGGTGGGGAAATCCGGCTTCGTAAGACGGAGTTTACCTTGAGTGGAGTCGAACAGGCCGCGGTAAAAAAAATGCAAAACAAACCCAATTTGGAAGTCACAAGAGCATAAGTCGTAAGTGCATAAGTCTTATGCTCCTTTGCACCTATACACCTATGAACTTTTTTTACAAAACAAACCCAATGTCAAAATAGGTAATTTAATATAAGCTCTTTGAAATCAAAAGATTATGAGAAATCCGGCTTCATCTGAGACTTTGCCGGGATAAAAAACGAACCTAATTTGCTCGTTGTGAGTGATGCGTGATGCGTATTGCATAAAGTAATTTGAAAAAACGAACCCAATTAATTCGAATTGCGTGATGCGGGGTGTGTAATGCGAAAAGGAATTTGAAAAAACAAAGCCAATTGCCGGCCTTCCCTGCTCCGGCAACGGCCTTCGCCGTGACGAGCGGCCGGAAATACGAAATACTAAACTCGAAATCCGAAAGTTATGAGTTCTATAGAAAAAAATGAAAAACAAACCCAATTTCAAATTGGGCAAAATAACGTAAGATCTTTTATGACAAGTAAATAGATGAAAATAAAGGGATTTGGTTCACAAAAAAACAAAGCCAATCCTGTAGGCCGGATTTTCGTCAATCGGCCTGGAAGACCGATTTCATATACCTTGTATTGGCACCGTAATTCCAAACCACATCCCCGGCCCCGGTACGAGTCGCATCCCGTGAACGTTCGATGACCAGCCAGCCGCTCCAACCCATCTCATCGAGCGTTTTCTTGACTTTCGGGACGTCTATTTTCGGGTCGTTCTGGAGCCAGACGCCGTCCTGGTCCGTGCAGTGAATCTGGCAGATACGGTCTTTGCCGAGTATGCGAAGCTCCTTGTGCAGGTCGCGTCCGTTCTGCAATACGTTGGAGAAGTTGAAATATATCCGGATCGCGGGCAAGCCGATATCTTCGAGAAGCTTTACATCTCCGGCCGCATCGAGCGCGGTCTCGATACCGATGACCACTCCGGCGTCCCCGGCCAAAGTTCCCGCCCACCGCAGTCGTTCAATAATCGCTGGGCGTAATTCCGGGTGTTTTATTAAATCGCCCGGATTTCCGAGCGGCAGGAATGCAATTTTGACATTCATTGCCTGCATGGTGTCGATACAATCCTTGACCATTCGAGGTGCGGTGGGACGCTCGGCGAACGACTGGGCATAAAAACCGCTCATGGCGATAGAACAAATATCGAGGTTGTACTTTTTCGCTTCGTCCAGAAACTTCCGGCGCTCGGCGGGATCTTTCAATTTACTATCAAAGGTCACGCGGTCGCCCAGGCTGCCCATATCAACTTCGAGACCATCGGCCCCGATTTCATGTGTCCTTTTGAATGCACTGAGCTTCTGTCGCTTAAGTATCATCCAGTCGCAGACGCCGATTTTGTAACGCTGTTTCGACGGGATCGAATCTTCCTTAGCAGATTCACCGGCCAATGAGAGCTTTCCCGAGGCAAGCCATCCGGCTGCAGCGGCGGCACCGGCATTGCCAAGAAAACGACGCCGGCTCATCGAACGGCCGGTTTCGATTTTACGATTGAATATGTCAGGCATTTGTTTTTCTCCGGTATATCAGGATTATTAAATGTTAAGTTTAACCTGCATTTTTCCAGATATCGACATATGTCCTCGGCGTTTTCCATTCGATTTTCGGGCCGTTCGGAGCAATGCCGTTGATAAAGTCCTCGATGTTGGTATAGCCGTCGCGGTTAAGGTCGCCGGAGGCATCCGACGCATCTTCGGGATCGAGGCCGTATTTCGATTCCCATTCATCCGGCATGCCGTCTCCATCGGTGTCCTTATAAGGAGTCCCTTTATACTCCGGATATCCCCCGACCAGGCGGATGTCGGTAATGATACCCTTGAGATACGAATCCCTGCCCAGACGCCGGTGCTCGAACTGATAAAGGGCATTGGGATCGACCTGCGGCGAAGTGGTGACCCGGCCGGTTCTGACTTGTTCCATTATGCGTTCGTCTACGGCGTCGCGTTTAGGCAATGTTGCTCCCGCGCCGGCCAGCACGGTTTGATAGGCATCCTTCGCAGGCTCGATATCGATATACGCATGAGGGTAAGGCTTATCCTGCCTGATCAGAGGAAGCACGATTTTGGGATCGTGTCCGTCTCCTTCATCGACCTGCACACCCCCGGCCCAGTTGTCCTCCGTTACTGCTTTGTTTCCTTCAACGAAATTACCGGACGCATAGACCTTGCCAAAACGCGGTTCTCCCTGTTGCGAGATTCTGCCGTCCGGCTTGATGATTCGGTATCGAATGGGGTGATCCGCGGGCGTGACAGGCCCGGGCTTGTAGTAATTGTTGATCATGGAGTAAAAGCTTCTGGGGCCGCCGCCGTCCGTGGTACGGTGAACCCAGTTGTAAATCACATTGTTGACAAAGGTAAAGTCGTAGATCATGCCAACGCTGGGATTGCGTCCCGTATTGCAGGCCCACAGGTTGTGGTGGAACGTGCTGTTGTATCCGCCGATAGTGCTGCCGAAGGAATGGTTATAGGTATCCAGGGCCTCACTGAAAATCGAATTTTGAATGGTAATATTGACGGTCGGCAGCTTAAGATTTTTACCACCGTTCGGCGGTTTGTAATTGTGGCGGTACATGGACATGTTCTCATCCAGTCCCCAGCTTGCGGAGACATGGTCTATCATGATATTGCCGACGGGATTTCCACCGATGGAATCGTTGCGGTCTCCCACCCAGGTAGCACCACGGCGAAATCGCATATGACGGATAATGACATCGTGCGTTTCAAGCTCGACGGTGTCACCGGCAATGCAGACGCCGTCACCGGGTGCGGTGTTTCCGGCGATAGTGATGTACGGTGCGCGGACGCGGATGCGTTCATCGAGCTTTATGATCCCCGCCACATTGAAGACGACTATTCGCGGCCCACCGGCTTCCAAGGCCTCCCGAAAGCTGCCCGGCCCCCGGTCATTAAGGTTGGTGACAACGTAAACCTTCCCGCCGCGCCCGCCGAAGCTGTACATTCCGCCACCCTGAGCACCGGGAAATGCGGGAATCAGCGCCTGGGGCAGATCATCGGGCTTAGCCGCCCAGGGAATATAGGGCTTGCCTTTGGCTTCCCATTCCTTAATAACCGGCAAAGCTTTGTCCCAGGCTTCATCCGAGTGTTTATCCATGGCCTCCTTTTTCCGCGCGGCCTGCTCCCTCACATCTGCAGGAACTTTGGGATATTGAGCATATGTAGTTTGCACGCATATTACTGCCAGGAATAAAAGTGAAGCAAATATCATAACAAACTGTTTAAAGATGAAAAACCTTTTTAGATATCTTGTTTTCATTGGATTGGTAAACCTTTCTTTCGTTGAATTATTTGGTTTGGGTTTCTTGTGCCTGCGACTGCTTCTCAGCGGATGCGGCTTTTTGCCGCTGTCTCAAATCCTGCTCAGCCTTTTTCAAATCATAACCGGCGGAGGAAAGATAGTTATTGATTTTGCCCTTATACTTGCGGAACCACTTGTGTTTTTCATTCGACGAACCGGCGTCCATTGCGTTCTCACGAGCCTCGACCAGCAAAGCCATGATTTTTTCTTTCTGCTTGTCGCTAAGGTCCGGCAGCATTTTCAGGTATTGATTGTAAGTGACAAGACATACGCCGTATGTCATACCGTCCTTGACTTTGTCAACCTGCTCCGGGGACAATTCAACTACCAGCTTTTTGAGGTATTCCTTATGCAGCTTGTCCTGTTGTGCTTTGGCTTTATCCCGGATCGATTTTTCTTCGGCCTTTGCGGATTTTTTATCGTCACCGGCCTTTTCTTTGGCGGCTTTGATTCGGTCGTCAAGAGAATCGTGAATATCCCTGAGAGAGCGATATTGCCCGGCGATGATGTTACGAACACGAAGGACTTTTGCGGTATCGGTAATTCCAAGTGTATTAACAATCTTTTGCGCCCGCTGGTTGATAACTCGGGTATAAGCCGCTTCGGGATCTTCTGCTGTTTTAGATTCTTGCGAAGCCGGGATTGCAGTGCTAATTATCAAAGTTATACCAAGGATAAATATTTTCATTGGTCTTTTCATTTTTACTCCATAATATGTGTGCTTCTCATTTTTAATAGTTATGACAACTGCTTAAACTTTTGTCTAAACAGGATCTGCTTGGCCTTGTACAGGCTTTGTGAAAAGTATGTTAACTGCGTTGTCACTTATCCTTAATTTCATCCAATGCTATTCGCAGTTCCTGAAGCCGGGTCACGGTGGCGTCAGGGATTCGACCGGTGGTGTCCGGCGGGACACTCAGCAGAAAGTTACCGTTCATTCGCATGACATCTCGATACGTAGCGGCCAGCTCCTCGACGGACTTAAGTGATTCATTCTCCTTCCAAAACCACTTCTCCACGATGGAAACGCAGTGCTCATAGCCCATCTCATACGTTTTACCTTGAAAGACCTGTGACGTCTCAAAGGGAACCCGGATTGGTGTGATGACCTCCGAATTCAATATATCCGTTGGCCAGGTTACATCTTTGGCTATTTCAATGGTATAGGGGCCCTCGATGTCACTGCTCTCCTTGCCGTAATTGAACATAACAAGGCAATCCGGATTTAATGTACGAACAAGGCTATATAGTTCAACGCGTTGTTCGTTGCTCAGGTGTCTGGGGATATCAAGCCATTGAATGGCGATGTCCGGGTGGGCAGTATGCAGCTCTCGCAGATGATCCTTCATGAGCGTGTAGTATACGTCCGATAGAACCGGCAGCTTCGGGTTCCACGTGATCTCGCGCATGCTGTTTCGAAGGTCCATAGTACAGTAATAGATGCCCGGCCAGATGTCATATTTCTTACAGGCCTTGATAAACGCGGCAATCACATCCGTTGTATCTTTTCCGGAACCGACATCGTAATCATACTCCTTACCCTGCCACTGTACCTTGCTGTCCCAAATGCAAAATCCGGATACGTGCTTGGCAGTCAGGACGATATATTTCATACCCGCGTCTTTTGCGGTGCGCACCCACTGTTCCACATCCAGATCCGTGGGTGCATAAGCCTCAGCCGGATCGTCACCATTGGCCATGTCATCGGCTACAAAGGTACTGATACCGTAGTGAATAAACATGCCGTATTCCAGCTTACGCCACTCGCGGATCCGATCGGCGGAAGAGGTAGGATCGGGAGCTGATTGGTCTTGGGCACATGCAAAATTCGACATACAAATGAGCAGAAGTGTCAGTAATAAAATTGTTTTATTCATCATTATAGTTCATCCTTATAAACTCGTCGAGCTATATTCGCGGTCTCTTTATTCGAACGTGTAGAATATGGAAGGATACGCAACCGCAAACTGTATGCTCCCGGGGGAATCTCGTATTTAGGTAGTACGGGCGGACCACAGCTGGCATTACCCAATCCGCTATGACGGGCATCCAATGACAAGATCACGGAGTCCCTTGGAATCAATTCGTAAGTGTGGAGTGCCTTGTCCAGATCGTCAACCGTGTAATGTAAGGCGGAAAAAGACATCTGGGGCTCTGCTGCGACCATAAGCCCCCGGCCTGACTGATTCGTTAAACTCAGCCACGTGACCTCGGTTTTGGTGCCGGTTTCCTGGGGCCGGGGATAAGGGATGTACTGCTCCGTGACCGTGCTGGTCCAGAGGCCCATGTCCGCGGATTCTTTACGGTCGATATAATTTTCATGCGGCCCTCGTCCGTACCAACGCAGGTTTTCCAGCCCGGCGGTCAGGCGCATGACCACACCTATTCTCGGCAATGGCGGTAAATTGCCGAAAGCCTCGAACCGGTTGTCAATATCAATCGAACCGTCACCGCGTATTGTCCAGAAGGTACGGTGATTGAATCCGGCCCCTTTCGGCGTAGCGCTGACAGCCAGAACTTCAATACGTACACATTTTGTATTCGGTTGAGTTACCGTGACATTCTCTACCCGCCGGGTTAGCTGATTCAGTCCGGCTTGCTGCCAGTCGCGGGCACGACCGCTGCCGAATGCCTTGTCATTACTCGTGATAGCACGATAAGCCTGCAGAACAGGGCCGGCCAAATCTTCTCCCACCTGGTCCAGCATTTCTTTGTCATTGTAAACTAAAGAAACCAGCGTACCCGCTTTTCTATTAAAAACCGCAGTAAAGGTTTGTCCGTCGATCCGGATAGAATCATTGGACTCGGTGACTTTTAACTCTGAAAGGCTCGTCGTCTTAATCGGTAGTTTTTCTTGTGTCTTGACGGGATAAAGCATCTGCTGCCAGGCAACTTCGTAACCGGCCTTCGCCCAGAGTGTATTCTCCGGCAGGTGGAAACTTACTCGCAGCCAACACGACGCCCCCGATTCAATGTCGGTGACCGGTGCCAGCGGGATCGATACTTCCGTCTGCTCCCCGGCCGCCAGGTTAACCGGTTCCAGAGTGCCGGATTGCAGTATCTGCCCGTCACAGGTAAGCGACCACCGGCCTTTAAACGTGTTGAGATTGGTAAAACCGTAACGATTGGTAATCAATAAATCCGCTGCTTTACCTTTAACCGGCTCGATATGGATGGGTTGATAGACCTTTTTAACTTCCCAGGCCTTGGGTGGCAATGTGCGGTCGGCAAACACCACGCCGTTGAGACAGAAATCCTTCAAATTGGGCTTGTCTCCATAATCACCGCCGTAGGCAATATAACGCTTTCCGTTTTCCGCGGTGCGATAAAGACCCTGGTCCACCCAGTCCCAGATGAAGCCCCCGACCATTCTTGGGGTGGCATAGATCTCGTCCCAATACTCCTTGAGGTTGCCGATTGCATTACCCATCGCATGGGCGTATTCGCACATGATAACAGGACGGTCGTCACGAGGATCCTGAGCCAGCTGCCTGATCCGGGACCAACGGGGATCGGTTTTCACTTCGTAAAGTTCCTGAACCCGCGGATACATGCGACTGATAAAATCTACCGCGCCTGGATCACGGGGATCGTTGCGGTCGTCCAGAGAGGCCTGGGCGGCTTCGCTATGGATCGGCCTGGTGGGATCGAAGTCCCGTATCCAGGCGGACATGGCCGCGAAGTTGGGTCCGTAACCCGCTTCATTACCGAGCGACCAGATTATTATAGAGGGATGGTTCTTATCCCGTTCTACCATTCGAATACCTCTGTCCAGAAAGGCGGCTTGCCAGCTCGGATCGACAGCCAGCAGACCGCGCACGCCATGTGTTTCCAGATTGGCCTCATCCATGACGTAGAGACCATATTGATCACACAGGCGATACCAGCGTGGATCATCAGGATAGTGTGAAGTACGTACAGCATTGATATTGAGCTGTTTCATAAGCTTGATGTCCTGAAGCATCGTCTCCCGGGATAGGGCACGCCCGGTCTCGGGATGATGCTCGTAACGATTGACACCATATAAACGCACAGCTTGGCCGTTGATCCAGAGTCTGCCATCCCTGACTTCGACTTCACGGAAACCAACGCGGCAACTCAATGCCTCAATAACATTTTCACTATTATCGTTAAGAGTCAGTACAAGTTTGTAGAGTACCGGCGTCTCGGCGGTCCACTTGCGAGGATTATTGATGGTCGCTCGAAGCCATTCGAACCGTGCCGGTCCCCGCTGAGGTGTACGTGAATTCAGCACATTCGAACGGAAGTTCGGATTGAGTATCTCCTCGGCATCGGCGGTCAACGGCTCTTTAATTACGGGTTCACCATCAGGCTCGTAAAGCTGTGCTCGCACGGTCCATCCCTTAATGTCACGGTCCGAGTATCGCGCCAGTTCAGGTTTGATTAACAACTCGGCGTTTTGGTAATCGGCATCCAGGTCCGTTCGTACGCCAAAATCGCATATACGTACATCGGCGGTTGAATAAAGGAACACGTCGCGGTATATCCCGCTGAAACGCCACATATCCTGGTCTTCCAGGTAGCTGCCGTCCGACCATCGATAAACCTCGACGGCCACTATATTCCCTCCGTCCCGCAGATACGGGGTGACGTCGAATTCCGCCGGTGTCATGCTCCCTTGGCTGTACCCGACCTTTTGGCCGTTGAGCCAGACGTAGAAGGCACTTTTTACACCGGCAAAGTGCAGGAATACACGCCTTTCGGACCACTGTTTCGGGACTGTGAACGTCCGCCGATAGGAACCGACTGGATTGCGCAGTTTATAAGCGGTCCAGTCGCGCCGCGGCTCGCCCGTCACACGTGGAGGATCGACTTTGAACGGGTATTGCGAACTGGTGTATATGGGGACGCCATAACCATGCATCTGCCAGTTCGAGGGCACCGGGATGGTATTCCACTGACTTACATCATACGATTCGTTGTAAAAATCCGCCGGTCGCTCCTGCGGATTGGCCGACCAGTGGAAATGCCAGGGGCCGTTAAGCGATAGCATAAACGGTGACGCCTCATGTGAACCTTTTAAGGCGGATTCGACATCAGGAAACGGCATAAGCGTGGCGTGGGCAGGCTGGCGATTTATCCCGATGACCTGCTCGTTCTCCCAGTCCGGCGGCGCTGGGATTTCCGCCGATGATATATTGCTGATTAGAATAACCAAAATAATCCCAATGCAGATTTGCCTGATATCCCGTTTTGCGGAATTTTTGCAAAATCGGATTCCTTTCAACTGGTTGGTCATGTGTCCACCCCATCCATTTTTAAGGAGTTTTATTGATTCGGTATCGTCACCAATAGCGGAGCTATTGTACATATTTGTATGGAGAAGTCAATAGTATTAGCCAGCCTTACTACCTGTCATAAATCCATTCTGACCAAAATTCCTGAGACATCCGCCGACAAGCTCATTTATTCAACAGAATAAGCGGAGGTAATAATAAAGGTGGAATAAGGATACAAGAGAACGCGATATAGATTTTTAAGTAACTATATCGGCTCCTGATGATAAATACAAAAGATGACGGATAGAAAAACACAGCCGCTATCTAATGCGGCAATCCCCCGACTCGATTGGTATTCGCAAACTACAATTTAAGCAGCCCATAATACCAGGATATAATATTCCGGCTGCGGATTGATGCCGGATTATTGCTGGTTGTTATCCTCAAGCAATTTTCTCAGGTACTGGTTTTCCCGTCGTGTCGCCTCAAGGTCGAAGACCTGATATTTAATGCAGACCCGCAGGTAATCCAGTGATTCCTGCAGACCGCTAATGCTTTTCTCAAGCTTCTTTCGATTGTCCTTAGCCTTCTGGGCGAGTTGTGCCAGCTTTTTATGTTGCGGATCGGCGTTATCTCCAAATTCCTTGACCAGTTCGTTGAGTTTGTCTTCCAGGTTTGCTTCGTCCATTAATCACTCTCCTCACGTTAGCATCATCTTTTCGTCACCCTGAATCTGTGGATTTTCCCCCAAAGCCACGCGGATATAATGTGCAAAAGCCGTACCTGAACAAAAAAAATGCTGTTTACATATAAATTCCGCCGATAACCCCCAAAAAACGGCAAAAAATGAAGTTTGTTTTATCGCTCCTGAGTTCTGTTATAACTGTTAGGAGACAAACTATTATATGGTTTGAGACTCTGTGTTGAAAAGCATCAACACGCCGCATATTGCGGATATTTTCACCTTTTTATAACGGCTTAATTTTAACTAACTTAAGCATTTGTTGATAATTATCAACGCCGTCGTTGTCTTAAAACTCCACGAATCCAAACAGAGATTTTCCTATTTGCCTTTGAGTGCCTCATAACCGTAATATGCAATAAGGTTATCGAGTATCACCATCGCCGTATAATTCTCGGCGACCGGCCAAATCCGGGCCACAATCGTCGGGTCACGCCGGGTAATTGCCGCAAGCTGCTTGTTTTCGAGTGTGTATTTATCAATCGTATGCTGGGCCTTGTCGATTGTAGGTGTCGGCTTGACCGCAAGTCTGACGACTATAGGCTGGCCGGTGGAAATACCGCCGGTAATTCCGCCGGCGTTATTCGAGTCGAAGACAACTTTGCCGTTTTCACTGTGCATCTGGTCGTTATTTTCGTAGCCGGTCATATCTTTAACGCCGAATCCGGCACCGACTTCGACGCCTTTGACGGCACCGATTCCGAGCATCCTGCCCAATTCGCCGTCGAGCTTATAAAATACCGGCTCGCCAAGCCCTGCCGGAACACCGGTCACCACGACCTCGACAACACCGCCGACCGAATCGCCGGTAGCCGATATTTTATTGCAGGCATCGACCATTCCCTGGGCGGCGTCGATATCGGGACAGTTGACAATCGCGTGCACGCCGTATTTATCCCGGATTGCGCCCGGTTCGATTTTCGGAGCTTTATCCCGGATAGCATCAATCTCCTGCTCGATTTCGGCCAGAATCGCCGTCTTTTCGAGAAATCTCATATCCATATTGATACGGCCCTTGGCATAGACTTCCTGATAAAACGGGTCCGTATCGTGTCGCATCTGCTTATAATTCTCGGTATATTCAAAAGCTTTGCCGGCCTCGACCTCCGGACAGCGAACTCCTGCAATTTCCTTTACATAGGAAAAGACATTAATGCCGCACTTTTTCAGCACCTGCTTTGCGACATATCCGGCCGCTACGATGGTTGACGTATAGCGCCCGCTGAAAATACCGGCACCGATGGCATCGTCGTTCGGACCATATTTCATAAAGGTGGCGTACGAGGCATGACCCGGACGCGGCGTGCGATTGGTGTCCTGATACTGCTTGATGTGAATAAAATGACGGTCCAGGTTCGGAATCAGAATCGCCAGGGGTGTGCCGTTTGTATGATTTTTATTCCCGGCGTTTTCTACCGTGTCTTCGACATTTATGCCGGAATAAATCACCGGCAGGTCCGGCTCCTTGCGGGGACTGGATAATTCATCGGCACCCGGCTTGCGAAGAAGCAAATCGCCGTATATTTCCTGTTCTGTCAAAAATAGCCCCGGCGGAACGCCATGCAATAACGAAGTTAGGCCCTCCTGGTAAGAGCCGCCCGCCACTGTTACCTGAAAACAACGTCCAATATGACAACCTAACATTATACTCAATCTCCTAAATAAAATTCAAAGTGTCTAAAGTGAGCTAAAGTATTTAAAGTATATATGTGCACAAGTACACATGAGCACAAGAGCATAAGTTCTTATGCGTTTTGCACTTGTGACTTAAGACTTATGCACTTTTAACTTTAGGCACTTTAGTCATTTTCAACTTTAGGCACTCCCTAATTTCATTCCGGCACCGAGAACCGTCATCAGCTCTACGTAACTCGGGAACGTTACGTTCATAGCTTCGGCTGTATCGATAACACATTTTCCGTCCAGAGCCATTGCCGCCAACGATAGAGCCATCACAATTCTATGGTCGGCCCAGCCGTGCAACTGTGCCGGTTTGGGCCGGCTGTGCCGTATTATAATGCCGTCGGGAAGTTCTTCAACATCTACGTCCATTTTTTTCAGCTCCGTCGCCATGCACGCGATCCGGTCGGTCTCTTTATTTCTTGCCTGCGGCACATTTACCAGCCGGGTCTCGCCCTCGGCAAATGCCGCCGTTACCGACATCGCGGGTAAGGCATCCGGCGTAGCGTTCATATCAATTTCGGTACCTTTAAGCTGCGAAGCACGGATTTTCACTGATTCCGGCTCAATAACAATATCCGCTCCCATCGCTTTTAGATAGTCAACTACGGCTTTATCCGGCTGAGAATCGGAAAAATCCAGACCGAGCAAAGTTACCTCATCGGCCAAAAGTGCCGCCGCACAAAGGAAAAACGTCGCGCTGGAAAAATCGGCGGCTACCGGCAAATCGAATGCCTTATAGCTTTGATTGCCTTTGACGTGGAATTTGCGCATCTGATGGTTCTCGTATTCGATCTGCTGCTTATCGAGCCAGTCTAAGGTCATCTGGACGTATCCCGGCTCGTTAAGCAAAGTAACGTCAATTTCCGTATCCGCCGGAGCTAAAGGTGTGCATAAAAGCAGGCTTGAGAGATATTGGCTCGTGAATGCGGCGATGGAAGTTTTCCCCCCCTTGATTTGGCCGATTACTTCCAGCGGGGCTTTACCGTTATTTTTTAGACTCCTGCATTTCGCCCCAAGCTCATTTAGAGAATTTATAAGCGGCTCAATCAGGCGGCTCTGAATCTGCTCATCGCCGTTAAACGTCGTACCCCGGCCGGGCTGGGTCAAAGCTGCCGAGCCTATTGCTATTCGCAGTGTTGTGCCGGAATTGCCGACATCGATAATATCATCCGGAGCGATGATTTCGCCGCCCGTGCCGGTTACTTTCCAGAGATCCGTCTCGGAAGTATCGATATCGGCCCCCAAAGCCCTGTAACAAGCCACCGCCGAAAGCGTATCGCTCGAGCTTAAAGGCCGCCGGATGAGACTTTCACCCTCGGCTAAAGAGGCAATTGCAACGGCACGAATCGTGTGTGATTTCGAGCCGGGAATCGCTACCGTCCCATTCAATCGTGATTTTTCTACTTTTAGCTTCATATTATGCAGCAGGATACCATGAAATCCCCGATATTCAAGCCGACAGTTCAAAAATTGGCTTCGTTTTGCATTTTTTTACTTCTGTCTCCTGTGTCCTGTATTCTGTATTCTGCCGTTATAATTGGGTTCGTTTTAAATATTTTCTTCAGAATCCATTAGTTTCGGATTTCGAGCTTAGAATTTCGGATTTCCGGCCAAAGGCCGGCGAATTGGGTTCGTTTTGCATTTTTTATCGATTTGTAGAGAGTTCTCTACATCTGTCGAATCCCTGCCTTTCGGAGAAAAAACGCCTTTCATGTTTATTACTTATGTTATTTGAAAACTTGGGATTTTTAACATTTGATATTGTTTAGGAGTCATAAACCACCGGCAGAGCCGGTGGCTTGAGGAAGGCCCCTAAAAGGGGCCAATAGTCTAATTAGCGTTAATTATCTTGATTACGATCATGTTTTTCTTGTTCTTGTATATATTTACGAATAAA